>Ga0187782_10002700_pt1 | contig 13095 bp, 5 predicted proteins | sample 0715_SJ02_MP15_2_FD_132454 | JGI IMG/M metagenome (GOLD analysis project Ga0187782, IMG submission 132454) | Tropical peat soil microbial communities from peatlands in Department of Meta, Colombia - 0715_SJ02_MP15_20_MG | ecosystem: Environmental > Terrestrial > Soil > Wetlands > Peat | place...
CGCCTGCGTCCACACCGCCCCGTTCTGCAGGTATACGTAGCAGGAACAGGTCACTGTGACGTTGCTGTTGCTGCTCAGCGTGCGCGTGTCCAAAAACACGCTGCTGCTGTTGATCAATATCCCCCCGCTGGTCGTGAACGCTCCCGTCCCCGTCACCTCCCCGCCACTCCAGGTGAACTGCCCGGTGATGGTTACCGCACCTGTCCCTCCCAGGACTCCACCGCTCTGGATCAGAACAGGGATCAGCGTCGTTCCGTTGAAGGTCGCAGTGCCACCAGAAATTGAGGCGGAAGTGCCGATGGTCGTCGTGCCGCCGAAGGTGACCGTGCCGCCGTTGACCGTCAGCGTGGGAATCGTTGCGGTACCGGTAACCGTCAGCGGCCCGCCCGAGACCGTCAGCGTCGCCGTGCCCTGCAAGGTCAACGCGCCGATGGTCTGATTTCCCGCTGCCAGCGCGCCAACAGCGACATTGAAGCTCGTCGGGATGCAAACCGTGTCCGTGCTGATGGGAACTGCGCCGCTCGACCAGTTCCCGGCCGTGCTCCACTCGCCGTCGCCCACGGTACCCACCCAGGTATTCGTCCCGCAAGGCCCTGAGCCCGTCGCCGTGCCACTGGCAGTGATGGAGACGTTCGCGGTCCCGTCCGTATTCAGCACCAGCGTTTCGTTCAGCGTGATGCCGGTTTGCGTGCTCGCAGTTGGCGCGAAAGTGACCGTGATCGTGCAGGATTCGTCCTGACGAAGGATCAGCGCTCCTGCAGCCGGCAAACAGGTGCCCGCAGCGCTGAAATCCGGCGAAGCGGCAGTATTCACGCCGGTGAACTCCATCGGCCCGAGCCCGGTGTTGGTAAAGGTGATGGGCGCGGACTGCGCCGTATTCCCCTGCACCACCGCCGTCGCGAAGTTCACGCTCGTTGGGTTCGGCGTAGCCGTCCCCGGCGCCGCCGTCTCGGTTTTCGCCACGTAGACGTGCGGATGATTCGAGGGCGCCGGGTTCGAAGCGGAGCCGCCGCTATCCAAGAAGAGGGTTTCATACGGCGATATCAGATATCCCGTGGACCCGCCGACCATTGCGTTGGCTGTCAACGTAAAGTGGCCGTCTGCCGAGCCCACCGTGAAATTCAACGTTCCCGAACTCTGGTCGAAGGAAAGATCTCCACCGGTGTGGCTGTCGTCAATCGTCGCAGCCAGAGTGCCCGGTGTGGAAACGTTGGCGACTCCTGTCACCGCCTCGTGGGAATTCTGCAGAGTTTCCTTCACGCCGAAGTAGAGATTCGAAGTGAACGGAGAAGCGGCGAACGGGGCGCCAATTTGCAGCCGGAACTCCCCCACGTTGGCTGTGTGGTCGGAATCCATCGCGAAGCCCTGGTCCTGACCGGCTAAAGCGAAATACAGCGTATCCGGCCCGCCCCCCGGCGTGTTCGCAAACGTGATCGACCCGGTGCCATTTGCGGCCACGCTGTAGGGCCCGGTGAGGCTCTGCCCGATATCCACCGTGCCAGCATTATTGTCGTCAGCGGTGATGCTGAACATCGGCGTGCCGTCCACAAGGGACGCGGTGAACAGGCCGACTGTCGCGCCCGTTCCGCTGGAAGGTTCCCCTGCGAACCACAACACATCCGGCCCAGCCAGCGAACTGTTGGTGAAAGTCCCCGGATTCTGCTGGCGCACACCCGTGCCGATCGCGATGGGATTGTTGGCCCGTGCGTCGAGTGTCATGGCCACTCCCGAGTTCGCGTCGATGATGTAGAGAGCCACCGAGGACCCTGCGGCGGTGCCTGTGGTGGACCCGACGGGCGTGACCGTAAACGATTCGGTGAGCACGCTCCTTCCGTTCGTGCTGGGCGCGGTGTATGTACCGCTCAATCCAGTAACGTTGTAGATCGTCCCCGCATCGTTCACCGTGAACCCGCCTGAGGTCACATCCAGCATGTTGTCGAACGAGACGATTCCGACTTCTCCCAGCCGCGACTTGTTGGGGTACTGCCCCGACAAGCTGTACGCAAAGGTCCCCGCCAGCGAAGTTTGAGTGAACGCCGTGGGATCCTGGAGCTTCAGGAAGCCGGACCCGACATAGGAATTCCCGTCGTTGTCGGTGAATTCCGACACCCTCACGTCGTACGCCACTCCCCGGTACACGCTGCCCACTGCCAGACTCCGGGTGGTGAAGACCCCGGAGCCTGGAACCGTCACGCTCAGGAATCCGCGGTTGTCCGGCCCGATTGCATAGGTTCCCGTAACTGCCTCCGCTTGGGTGACCGATGCACTGGTGTTGACGTCCACCACCCCGGTGAAACTTCCGGCTCCGTTAAACGTAAAGCTGCCGACGATGCCCTGCTCCTCTCCGGTCACTTCATTGAAGCCCTCGAAATAATCCACATACTGCCCGTTCAGCAGCGAGTTATTGACGCCGGAAGGCGCCGCGCCGATCGTCAGCGAGATTGTCGCCGTGGTCATGTTGTCGGTCGCATCGGTCACGTTCACGTTGAACATAAACGTGCTGGCGGTAGCCGGGTTGCTGGTGCTATAGACATGTCCTCCCGAAATATTGCCGCTTTGCGTCGTCGTCATGGCAAAGCCGGTGGGCAGCGCTGATCCGTTAGCCAAGGCAAACTGGTAAGGTGGCGTCCCGCCCGTAACTGGGATGTCCGCGCCATAGGGAATACCTACGGCGCCGGCCGGCAGCGTGCCCATCGTAAAGCCGGAAAGCGACCCCGTTCCCGTGCCGGTCAGGATCACGCTCTGCGAACTCGGCACCGCGTTGTCCGCGAAATTTAGCGAGGCGGTTTCCACCGTCGTCGTGGAAGGCTTGAACGACATCATGACCGTGCACGCTCCCCCCGCGGCGGCTACCGCGGTGCCTACCGCGCAGGAGGAACCGAGGATGGTGAAATCGCCTGCATTCGTTCCCGTCACGCTGGGCGCGCTCGTAAAGTTCAGCGGTCCATTGCCGTTGTTTGTGAGTGTTATAGCTGTCGTCGAACTCGTGGCGCCTTCCGTGAGCGTGCCGAAGTTCACCGAGGGTGGCACACTCACCAGCGGGCCCATTCCCGTGCCGGTGAAAGTCACATACTGCGGGCTGCCCGGGACGTTGTCGGTAAACTGCAGCAACGTGGATTCCGCAGCGATGGTTGAGGGCGTGAACGTGTATGCGAGGGTGCAGCTCAAACCGGCATTGACGGTAATCGGCAAATTGCCGCAACTTCCGCCCACGGCCTGCGCAAAATCTGCCGCGTTTCCACCGGTAAACGCCAGGCCGGTGATCATCAGCGCGGCTGTGCCTGGATTGGAAATAGTGAGCGTCATCCGGGCGCTCGCCACACCCTCCGTCTGCGTGCCGAAAGTCAGCGGGTCAGGCGTTACGGAGATGCTTGGCCCGCTTGCGGCAGGCTTTCCGGTGCCGAACAGTCCTATGGGCTGCGGGCCGTACGGCGCATTGTCCTCGACCAGCAGAGTGGCCGTTTCCTCCTGCGCCAAACCCGGTGTGAAGGCGAACTCCACCGTACAACTCGAGCCTGCAGCCACCGTGATCGGCGCTGACCCGCATGTACCCCCCGACACCAGCGCAAAATCTCCAGCGTACGGCCCCACAATCAGGAGGTTGCTGATCACCAGTGACGCTGGCCCGGTCGAAGAGAACGTCACGATCACTGGTGCGCCGGCGACTCCCTGCGTTTGCGTGCCGAAGGCAACTGGGATGGGCGACGGCACAACTGCGCCGCCGGGATTCAAGATGGCGCGAATCCGGTTATTTCCGTAGTCCGCGATGTACACATTGGCGGCAGCATCCACGTGCGTGCCGGGAGGAGAGTTGATCTCTGCCGCTGTAGCCGGCCCGCCGTCTCCCGATAATCCGGCGGTCCCATTTCCGGCCACCGTGTTTATGATTTGCGTGAGCGCGGCCACCTGGCGTATGCGCGAATTTGCGAAGTCGCTGATGAAATAATTTCCGAAAATATCCGCGAACACCCCGTAGGGTGCGTTCAGCATGGCGGCGGTGGCCGCCCCTCCATCTCCGCCGAACCCTTCCTGGGTATCTCCCGCCACGGTATTGATCGTGCCGGCCGTATAACCGAACGGAGGCAGGCAAGTCAGCGCGGGGTCTTCGCAGTACACTTCACGCACCACGTTGTTGTTGAAGTCCGCGATGTAGAGATTGCCCTCGCTGTCGAATACGGCCTGAGTGGGGACATTCAGATACGCCGCGGTCGCCGGCCCGCCGTCTCCCCCGTAAGAGCCCGCTTGCGCCGTGCCCGCGACGATCGAGAGAATCGTCGTCTCGTGGTCCACCCGGCGAACCACGTCGTTGCCGGCTTCCGCGATCAACATGTTTCCGGAAGAATCGAATGTCACGCTATAGGGCACATTCAGCATCGCCAGCGTGGCCGGACAGCCGTCGCCAACCGCGTCGGTCGCCGCAGCGCAGTTTGCCGCGGCCCCGCCCGCCACGGTCGTGATCATGCCCGTTGAAGCGCTCACCTGGCGCACGACATTTGCGGTGACGTCCGAGATATAGACGTTTCCATTGGCATCCAGCGCCACATCCAGTGGGTACATGAATGTCGCGCTCGTAGCCGGTCCGTTGTCTCCCGTGTATCCCGACACCCCTGGTGTGCCCGCTATGGTGGTGATGTTTTTCGTCGTGTGGCTGATCATCCGGATCACGTCATTCCCCGCGTCCGCAATGTAGAGATCGCCGGCCGCATTTCCCGCCACCCGCGTGGGACCGGATAGGGCAGACTCCGAAGCAAGAACGCCATTCCCGCTGTACTGCGGCAGTCCGTCTCCGGCAAACGTGTTTATGTCGTCGGCCACGAAGGATTCCGGCGGTGTGCAGGGGATGTTCGGGTTCACGCAGTAGATTTCCCGAACTCGATAGCTACTGGTATCTCCGATAAAGAGGTTGCCCGCTGTGTCCACTCCCACTCCCACCGGATAGTTGACTTCAGCGCTCGTAGCGGGCCCGCCGTCCCCGCAAGCCGATAGTCCGGAGGCACAGGCTGTCCCGTTTCCCCCCACTATGGAGATGATTTGGGTGCTGGCAGCCACCACACGGATCAGGTTGTCATAGCGGTCGGATATATATAGGTCGCCGGTAGAGTCCACGGCGATGCCTTCCGTGTTGTCGAGTGTCGCGCTCGTGGCTGGGCAGTTGTCGCCATAGCCGTCAGTCTCATTGGCGCAGCCGGTGCCTCCACCTGCCACGGTGCTGATTACTGGAGGGGTCGCCGTGTTCACCATTCGCACTCGCTGGCCCCCCAGTTCCGCGATGTAGATGTCGCCGGAGGAATCGAGCGCCAAGCCGCGCGGCGCGTTAACGGTCGCCTCGGTCGCCGGGTTCCCATCGCCTGTCGTGGTGCCCACGCCCGTACCCGCAATTGTTGTGATCATCGGAGGGCTTCCGGCGATGATCTCTCTCACTCGATTGTCGAACGAGTCCGAGACGATGACATTGCCAGCCGCAGTGACCACCAGGCCGATCTCGTAAGCTGCGGTGGCCCCGCCAGTCAGGTTCAGTTGCGCGCTGGTGGCCGGCCCCCCGTCGCCACACGCAGATGTCGCGGTCTGGCAATAAACGCCGGGTGTTCCCGCGTACGTGGTGATGGTCCCCGTGGCCCCGTCCACGCGGCGGACCACCTGGTTGATCGTGTCCGCGATAAAGATATCTTCCGACGAGTCCACGGCCACCTGCGTGGGGCCGTAGAGCATCGCCGAAGTCGCCGGGCCGTTGTCTCCACCGTAACCACAGTGGTCCAACTGTCCCGCAACTATGGTTAGCGTGCCGGAAGTGTCCACCTTGAAAATCACGCATCGGCCCAAATCAGGGATAAACACATTGCCTGCGGAATCAGGCGTGGGGCTGTATATAAAATTGAGATTCGCCGTGTTGGCGGGTACGTGATTCGGCCCGCTGCCGGCAATGGTGGTGATGATGTTCTGCGCCCGTGCCGCGCCGCCGATCGTCAGCAACAGGATTAGCAGGATTACTGCAATGCGGAATGAGCGCCCCATGCCCAGTCTCCCGGGGTGTCGCCGTTTGCCGATCGCAAGCGAGAGGCTGGCCCCTGGGTTGCCCCCTGTTCCACATCGGGTCAGCCGCGCAGACTTCGCGCTCCAGACTCACGCACCAGAAAGGCGAACCACTATGAATGAACGGCGAAAGCCTAATCCCAAGGCCGGGCGTCCGCAAGAATAAATCCGTTTCGGGAAGACGCAAGATGGCTCGGCTGACAGGGGGCCTGCTGTGTAGTGGAAGGTCCGCTGGCTCGGAGGTTGGCGCGAGGCATCTGAAGCAAATCGCGACGGTGCTGAAAGCGCGCCGGGTCAAATGCCCGTCGTCAGCACGGCGCGAAAATTCGCTTTCCCGCTCATCATTCGTTCGTAGGCCTCGCTCGCGCGCTCGAGCGGGTAGACCTCGTTCATAGACCGGACGCAGGTCAGCACGCTGAACTCCATCGTATCTTCCGAGTCTGACGAAATGCCCGAGTACCATCCTTTGATGGCATTCTGCCCGCCTAGCAGGCTCATGAGATTTACCGGCAGCGGCCCCGCGGCCCCGATCATCATCAGCACACCGTTCGCGCCCAGTCCCCCGAGCACGGCGCCCATCGTTTCCGCGCTCGTCACCGTCGCAAGAATCGCCTTCGCACCGCCCAGCCTTTGGAGCTCCGCAGCAGGATCCTTCGCGCTGCTGTCGATGTAATGATGCGCGCCCAGCTTGTGCGCGAGCGGTTCCTTGTCCGCGCCACCGCGCTCGCAGGCGCAATCATGTAGTCGGCGTAGCCGCCGTCCGAGGTGAGACCCGTGATCAGCGTGGAGGTCTGGCACGCAAATGCGTGCCCCGCCGGCACGCTGCGCAATCTCCGCAGCATTCTCCGTGCCAGCCAACTCCAACGCGATCGCCGGCTTTCCACGGCTGCACGCCCGCACCCACCGCGTCAATCACCCCAGCCACTTCGTGCCGTGGGACTCGCGGATACTGGATTCCTGGCCACAGCCCCTCTTTGACCACCGCGTCGCTGTGGCACACGCGGCACGCCTGGACTTTAATTCGCACCGCGCCCGGGCCCGGTTGCGGAATTTCCCGTTCCACAAATTCGAACGCGGCACCGGCGCGCGCCACCTGCACCACCCTCATCTTTGCCATTATTGACTCCGGGTAGGTTTTGGGACGTGTTTTGGATACGCGGAAAAGCTGGCTAGGTGCACGTCAGGGGAAATGGACAGGCTTCAGGTTTCGCCCTCGTCCAGCGGGCACTTTGTGGGAGGGAGGGCCGGCGGTGTTACCGTTCGATGGCCAGCGCTACCGCGTTTCCACCGCCCAGGCACAGCGCTGCGATCCCGCGGTGCAGATTGCGCCGCTCGAGTTCATAGAGCAGCGTCACCAGAATTCGCGCACCCGACGCGCCGATGGGATGGCCGAGTGCCACCGCCCCGCCGTTCACGTTCACCTTCTCGGGGTTCAAGTGCGTTTCCTGAATCACGGCCAGCGCCTGCACGGCGAACGCTTCGTTCAATTCGTAGAGGTCCAGGTCGCGGTCGCGGTCCCAGCCGGTTTTCTTCAGGATTTTTTCGATGGCCGTCACCGGAGCCATCATCACCCACTTCGGCTCGACGCCGCTCACGGCCTGCGCCACGATACGGGCGCGCGGCGCGCGGCCCAGCCGCGACGCATTCGCCTGGCTCGTCACCACCACGGCCGCTGCGCCGTCATTCGTGCCCGGAGCATTCCCCGCCGTAACCGTGCCGTCCTTCTTGAACGCCGGCTTCAGTTTCGCCAGGGTCTCTATCGTGGAGTCTTCGCGCGGTGATTCGTCTTTGCGGATCACCACCGGCTCGCCTTTCTTCTGCGCAATTTCAACGGGCAGTATCTGCGACTCGAAGAAGCAGGACTTCAGCGCGTTCACCGCGCGGCGATGGCTCTCCGCTGCGAACCGGTCCTGAACTTCGCGCCCGAGATTGTATTTTTCCGCCACCAGTTCCGCGGTCATCCCCATATGGAAGTTCTCATACGGGTCCCACAGCCCGTCGGTAATCATCGAGTCGAGCAGTTGCGCATGACCCAGCCGGAAACCGCCGCGCGCGTTCGGCAGCAGGTAGGGACAGTTGCTCATCGACTCCATTCCGCCGGCCACCACCATTTCCGATTCGCCGGCCATCACCGCCTGTGCCGCCAGCGCCACGGCTTTCAAACCCGAGCCGCACACTTTGTTGATCGTCATCGCCGCGACACTCGGGTCCAGACCTCCGCCCAACGCTGCCTGCCGCGCGGGCGACTGGCCCAGCCCCGCGGAAACCACGTTGCCCATGATGCATTCGTCCACCGACTTGGGATCGATTTCGGCGCGCCGCACCGCTTCGGCCACAACCTTCGCGCCGAGCTGCGTCGCGGATAACGGGGAAAGTCCTCCCTGAAATTTTCCGATGGGAGTGCGTACTGCGCTCAGAATTACTGGGGAATCCATTGCGGCACCTCTTCTGCGAAAATCTATTCGCGAAACAGAATCTTACGCCCCGCTTCTCACCAGGTCAATTTTGGGGCGGCGCACCGACTCCACGAAGCACTTATCCGGCCAATGTGGCTGCTGCGCGAATTGCGCCGCAGGTTTCACGGCATTGGCATCCACCTTTTGATGCGGCAGTCTGGACCCGATGGACACGGCCATCACGGTCTTGGATGGCGAGGCCACAGCCGGCCTTGGCGAAATCCGCATCCATCACCCGCCGGGGACCTTCGCGCCCACGCCCGCCAGCCTGATTTCGCTTCGCGCCATCGGCACGCATTCTCATTTGCTGCGTGGCATCGGAATCGATTGGGGCAGCGGCACCGGATGCCTTTCGATAGCCGCCGCGCGGATTGCGGCTGTGGAATCAGTGTTCGGCCTGGAAATCTTGCCGGACAATGTGCGCGCCGCGGCTGAGAACGCTGCGCGCAACGGCGTCGCTCGAAAAGTTGCTTCCCTCGTTTCTGATTCCTACGCGCCGGTATCTCCGGCAGACCGCGACCTCCTCGCCGCCGTGTGCGGCAGGGTGAGCTTCGTCCTGGCCAATCCTCCTGCCAGCGATTTCGGGGACGGATTCGAATTCCGGCGCCGGGTCCTGAAGGGTGCGCGCGACTTTCTCCGCCCGGGAGGTGTCGTGTTTCTCAGCATTTCCTGGCAGTATGGCAAACAAAGAATTCTCCAGCTCGAGCGCGATGCCCTTGGATTCGCGTATCGCTCGCTGCTGGCCAGCACGGATTGGGTGCCCTTCGATCTTGCGCGTACTGATTTGCTCGAATGCCTGCGGCTGTATGCGAGCGTGGAGGAAACGGGCGGCCAGTCCTATGCCTTCCAGTCTCCCGCTGGCGCGCAGTCGAAAACGCTCGATGCGCGGAGCGCCCTGCGGCTGTTCGAGGCCACGGGAAAAAGCCCGCTCTCACGCTGGCAGACGCACTTATTCGAGTATCAACCCCAGCAAGGCCGCAGGTTATGACTCAAGGCGGGTTGCTGCCCACGGCCAGCGCGTAATTGATCGGCGCGTGATCGGCCAGCTCACGCACGTCCACATTTCCGATCCGCCAGGCATATTCCGTCACGTATTCGGCCACGGAGGCAACCTTGTCTTTCAGCAGGAACTCCGTGCTTGGATCGACCGTGATGTGCCGGCTGCGGTCGATGTAATACGCCGGACCAAAATGCTGGTAGCCGAGAATCTCCGGAGGCACCAGCGTCACCGCGTCCGTGCAGTCCACATAACGCCGCCCCGCCAGACCATCGAGCGTGACCACAAATTCCGCGTCGCCCACGCGCGGCGAGCCGATCGTGTAAAGTGCGTCGCCCATTTCCGCGGGCCGCTTCCAGGCGCTGGCCAGCAGCGTGGCCATCGCTGCTCCGAGGCTGTGTCCTGTGAACAGGATTCTGCCGGCGATTCCGCTGCGCGCCTTTTCCAGCCCCTCGCGCAACTCCGCCAGGGCCCCTGCAAACCCGCGATGCACCTCGCCGCCGCGCTCCCACGGTTCGAACAGCGCGTCGCCATCCGCAATCAGATTGCTGGGATCGTCTTTATCGGTTCCCCGGAAGGCGATCACGGCCATCCGGTCCGCTCCAACGGCGGCCGCGCGTACCGCGAGAAAAGCGTGAAAGCCCCCGTTCTTGTCATGCCCCTCGCTCTCGAAGTATTTGGCCGCCTTGAGGCCGGCAATCGCGAGAGCCTTCTCGATCCGTTCGCGGTCGAAGGCGAAGCTGTCTTCCTGTTCGCAGTAGGTGATGCGTGAAATCTCGGCGCACAGCGCCGCGTCCGAGTTGGGCTGACCCAGCGGAAAAAACCTGGCGTTCTTGCAGGGATAGTAGAGGTCCTCCCGCTTCGCGCTGTAGAGTTCGCCGGGATTCATGCGGCCTCCGCGGGGCGCCCTGTGCCCGCCTCCGGATGGATTTCGCGGAGTATAGACAACATTACGTTGCGCGGGAAGAAGTCTCGGCCGCTCGACCCGCTTCCGCCCCATGCGCTACCATGCTGAAAATGGAGGAACGGATCGATTCCAGCTCCGAGGCGCCCGGTCTGGAGCTGAACCCGGAGCAGTTGCGCGCCGTCGAACACGGCGAAGGGCCGCTGGTGGTGATTGCGGGCGCCGGCACCGGAAAGACGCGCGTGATCGTCGAGCGCATCCGGCGGTTGCTCGAATCGCGCCCGGGCCTCAACGCGAGCGAAATCCTCGCGCTCACCTACACGCGCAAAGCTGCGGGCGAGATGGCCTGGCGAGTCCGCAAGTCGCTCGGAGAACGCGCCAAAGGTCTTGTCGCCACCACGTTTCACGCCTTTTGCAAAGAATTCCTCGAGGCCGCCAACCCCGGCCTCCGACAGATCGACGAGGTCGAGCATTGGATTCTGCTGCGGCGCCATCTCGCGCGCCTCGGACTGGTTCACTACCGCCGCCGGTATGAGCCCGGGCAGTTCCTCACTGATTTCACGAAATTTTTCTCTCGCTGCCAGGATGAACTCGTCACCGCGGAGCAGTACTTGCTCCACGTGCAAGCCGAGGCCCTGCGTCTCGCGACTGGCGCCGACGAGGATACGCGCCGCGCCGTCGAGGAACAGCTTGAGCTCGCCCGCGCCTATGCCGAAAGTGAACGGCTCTTGCGCGAAACAAATCTGCTCACCTTTGGCGGCAGCCTGATGGAGACCGTGCGCATGGTCGAACGCGATCTCGCGAGGCGGGAGGAACTGCGCGCGCGATTCCGCTTTATCCTCGTGGACGAATTTCAGGACACCAACGTCGCCCAGATCCGCCTGCTCGGCCTGCTGGCCGGTACACCGCCCAATCTCTTCGTCGTCGGCGACGACGACCAGGCCATCTACCGTTTCCGCGGCGCATCGTTTGCCAGTTTCCGGATGTTCGAGAGCGAGTTCCTGCCGCCGGGGGGCAACGCGCGCCTTCTGCTGACCCGCAATTACCGCTCTACGAAACGGATCCTGCGGCTGGCCGACGCCGTGATCCGCAACAACGGCGACGCCAACCGCATGTTCCCCGATAAACAGCTCGTCACCCGCAACGGTGAAGGCGACTCGATCCGCATCGCCGGACTTGCGAGCGAAGCGGCCGAAGCGGAATGGATTGCCGCGCAGATCGAGGCGGAACACGCCCGCGGCCGCCCGTGGTCTGCGTTCGCCGTGCTTTACCGGGCGCACGCGCATCGTGAGGAAGTCGTGGCCGCTCTGGAGCGCCGCGGAATTCCTTTCGTGATTCGCAAACTCTCCGTATTTGGCGATCCCGTGGTGCGCGACCTCGTGGCCGCGCTGCGTTGGATCGATCGTCCCGGCGACAACGTGGCCTGCGCGCGTGTGCTGGCCATTCCCTGCTGGGGCTTTTCGCCCGAAGAATTGGTGCGGCAGGCCCAGCGCGCCGGAAAGCACCCCCGGAGGTCGCTGTGGGGCGCGCTGGGCGCGGAAGAGAGCGATGAGGCAGCGGTCCGTACCGGACCAGAGCCGGAAGCTGTGCCGGCGCCAATCGCCGGGCTCATCGCGCTCCATGCGCGTCTCGCCCAGATGGCTCGCCGCGAACCGCTCACTGCCGTTTTCGATACGCTCGTCGCAGAGTTGGCCATGCTCCCGCTCACCGCCGACTCCGATCGCCACGCCTTTGCTGCGTTCCGCGGATTCATCGAGGGTTGGCAGGCAGCGCATCCCAGCGAGCGCCTTCGCGATTTTCTCGAATACTTCCGGTACTTCCAGCGGGCGGGTGGCAGCGTCACTCTGGATGAAGAACATCCAGGGGAAGAATCCGCCGGGGTGGAGGCTCCCGCGGACGAAGCCGTGCAACTGATGACCGCGCATGGCGCCAAAGGGCTCGAATTCGATCATGTGTTCGTCATCCGCCTCTGCCGCGGGAAATTCCCGGTGCGCAATCAGAGACCCATCTTCGAATTTCCCGTCGCGCTGATGAAAGAGGAACTTCCCAAGGGTGATCACCACATTCTCGAAGAGCGCCGCCTGTTCTACGTCGCGCTCACGCGCGCGCGAAAGCGGCTCACGCTGACCACCGTCACGCGGGAGCGCGTGAGGCCTTCGCCGTTTCTCGAAGACATCGAACAGGAAATGGGACGCCTGGGCAAAGACGTCGAGCGTCTGGCGCCGAAAGTGGTCATCAAGCGCGAAGACCGTGGCGCGACTCCGTTCCCTCTCGATGCCGGCGCCGCGCCGAGTCCGCGAACGCCCCCTCCGGCAGCGGAGAATGAGCTGTTCCCCGGAGCCGCGGCGCCCGAATACGAAAGCTCGCGCGTGGGCCAGTGGGCCGCCTCGTATCGTCCGCCCCTCGCCGTGCCACTCGAGCTCAGCCCCGAATCCATCGACACGTATCGCGCTTGCCCGCAGAAATATCTGTTTAGCCATCGCTGGCTGGTGCGCGAACAGCCCGGTGCCTCCGTCACGTTTGGCAGCGTTATGCACACCACCATCCAGCATGCGGTGGCCGAAATGCGCGAAGGCCAACTGCCCACGCTCGATCGCCTGCTTGCGCAGTTCGATGAGGAATGGCGCAAGCGCCGAGGGGCCGGATTTGAGGACGAATACCAGGAGTCCACCTATCGCGAAGAAGGCCGCGAGCAACTCCGCAAGTTC
>Ga0187782_10002702_pt1 | contig 13094 bp, 7 predicted proteins | sample 0715_SJ02_MP15_2_FD_132454 | JGI IMG/M metagenome (GOLD analysis project Ga0187782, IMG submission 132454) | Tropical peat soil microbial communities from peatlands in Department of Meta, Colombia - 0715_SJ02_MP15_20_MG | ecosystem: Environmental > Terrestrial > Soil > Wetlands > Peat | place...
GGCATTGAATATCGTGCACCGTTCGTTTGCCGGCCTTCGGCAGCCCCTGGATTATCACCAGGGCGCGCCGATCGGTTTCTTAATGCTGCAGAAATCTGCGACGCTTTTGTGGGGTGGCGGCGAACATGCGTTGCGGCTGGTACCTCTGCTGGCGGGTCTTGCGTCAGTCATATTGTTTTATGAGTTGGCGAGCAGAACTCTGCCGTTGAAGGCATTGCCTATCGCAACTGGATTGTTTGCTATCTCACCCAGTCTGATCTACTACTCGGCCGAGGTTAAGCAGTATTCGATGGATGCCGCCCTGGCACTGCTGCTCTGGTGTTTGACCATCGAAGGCAGCAATTCAGACTGGAAAACCGGACGAAGCACACTGGCAGCGTTGGTGGGAGCAGGCGCAATCTGGATGTCGCATGCGTCAATATTTGTTCTGGTTGGCGTTGGCGCCACAATTTTCATCGCCGTTCTGCTGCGCAAGGATTGGCCGCGCCTGGCACGAGTGTCTGCGGTCGGTTTGTGCTGGATGGCGAGCCTGGCTGCTTGTTACTTCCTGGCGCTGAGGAAACTGGCCAGCGACGGCGAGTTGCTCAGCTACTGGAAGAACAATTTCATGCCGTTTCCCCCACGCTCCATGACCGACTTGAAGTGGTTTGTGGATAGCTTTTTCGACTTCTTCGGCACGTCAGCGGGGCTGAAATTCAGCGGCCTGGCTGCCTTGGTCTTTGTGGTGGGCTGCATTGCCATGTATCGTAAATCGACCGAGCGCGCATTTCTCTTGCTTAGTCCCGCCTTGCTCGCGTTAATCGCATCTGGGTTTCACAAATACCCTTTTGGAGGCCGCCTCACACTGTTCCTGGTGCCGGCTGTTCTGCTACTCATGGCGGAAGGAGCCGAACTGCTGCGCTCTGCGGCTGGCGCGACCCTGCCCGGCGCAGGCGGAGTGCTCATCGCGCTGCTGTTCCTTGACCCCGGCGTTTATGATTTGCATCACCTTGCCAAACCGCATACTGAGATTGCACAACCCGGCATAATGTTCCCCGAGGAGATCAAGCCTGTCATGGCTTATGTAGAAAAGCACAAACAACCGGGCGATCTGGTTTACGTTTTCTACGGTTCCGAGCCCGCTTTCGATTATTACGCGGAGCGCGATGGCTTCCCGCGAAATAACGTCGTCATCGGAAGTGCCTCCGGAAATGAGCCGCGGACTTATGAAGCTGAGTTGGACCCGCTAGGTGGACGGCGGGTGTGGATTGTGCTATCCCACATTCACGGTGTGGGCGCACAGGACTCAAAGTACCTGGAGTTCTATCTGGACCAGCAGGGGCAGAGGCTCGATTCCTTTGCGGCCGCAGGCGCCGAGACTGATCTTTATGACTTGAGAAACCCGGCAGCCCTCCCTTCGCAATCACAGCCGCAGCGTTGACTGTACATACCTGTTGTCTGTTCAAGAGCGAGGAGCGTTCCTCGAGGAAGGAAAGTATGGAAGAAATACTGCGTTGTCCGGTCACAAAGCTAGCGCTCAACGCCATGACGCACGAGCAACTGAATCAGGTGAACCGCCGGATTCTGGGCCAAGAACTGCATCATCTGGATGGAAGCGTCGTGCAGCGGCCTCTCACCCAGGCACTTCAATCGGGAGATGGGCAATTCGCCTACATTGTGGAAGATGGCGTCATGATGCTGCTTGCACCTTTCGCCATCGTACTGAATCCGGGCCTTGAGCGGACTGCCAATCAATACCAACTGCGAGAAGAAAAGCAGGTGGTAAAGGACTGGTACGATCAATTCGGTTGGCAGACCGGCGAAGGGGGATTGTGTCTCGATGCCATTGCCTTTGGAGATCTCAGGCCAGTTTCACAGGAATACGGCCACAAGACACAGCTTCGCCCGCTCAAATATCTTCGCGGTGGTGGCAAGTACGTTCTGGATGTGGCCTCGGGCGCTATTCCTCAGCCTGAGTATCTGCAGTACTCGGAAGCTTTTGAAAAACGCATTTGCATCGATCTGTCCTTCGTCGCTCTGCAGCAATGCAAGAAAAAGTTGGGGAGCAAAGGCATCTACATACTCGGTGACATCACGAATTTGCCTCTCCGCGATGACGTCTGTGACGCGGCAATCAGCTTGCACACCATCTATCACGTTCCGGCCGATGAGCAGCTTAAAGCTCTTCGCGAACTCTATCGCGTGCTCCGACCCGGTGGAACTGAGTTGGTGATCTACAATTGGGGACGCAATTCATTAGTGGTGCGTTTGGCTGACATTCCTCTCCATCCAGTCGTACTCAACACGCTGCACACGATGCAAAGAGCCTTAGGCTTGCGGCGCAAAAGCGCCAGCGCCGCTCAACCTGCGACGCCGCCTCGCCCCACGCACAATTTGTATTTCCACGCACATCCTTATAAGTGGTTCAGAAGCGAACTGGAACGGTTTTGCCGCTTCGACATGGTGTGCTGGAGAGCAGTCGACCAAAGATTCCTCGTTTATTACGTTCGCCCGCGTTTATTCGGCAAGACGCTGCTCAAAGTAATTTACTGGTGGGAGGAGAAGTTTCCGCATATGGCCGCACGGCTGGGGAAGTTCCCGATGTTCATTGTTAAGAAACCAGCGCCCAGCGCCTTTGCGGGCGCCATGCCTACGGACGCGGATTCAAAAAGTCAGCCCGTCGAGTCAGTCCATGTTTGATGACGATTTTTCGGACGCGTGATGGCAAGTAGTCGATCACTGGTCAGAAGGCCCAGGGCAGCGAGCATCCGCCCCAGCGCTCAAAACAGAAGCTGAGTAAGGCTGCACTTCGGTAGGTTCGGTGTCCGGTTCGACCACCCAGACCGTACGGCCCGCAAATCTGCGAATCAGTTGCTCATCACACGCCCGGCCCAGGTCCCGCGCCCATATTACTTTTGCCTGCTCAAGGTCCGCCCGGTTGTAAACCCACTCCCTGAACACAGGATGCGATGCCGGGTAGTGGACCAGAACTAAATGGTTGCCAGCCGTTTGTTCGAGTTGGCGTTCAATCATCGCACGCTGCTGGCCACCGGCCATGTACAGCCGTGCGTCCCTGACATGCACTGCCATCGCGCTGATCCAGGCCGCATCGAACGCAAAACAGCCCAAAACAACCGCCCACGCTATTGCCCCACCTATTGGCCAATCACGCCAACGCCAGAATTGCATGTGGCGCATACCCTGCAACACAATCGCCAGGAACGCGCAGGTCAGGGGCGCAGCATAATGAGGATGGCTCCATACCTCCAGTTCCAGACCAATTATCGTGAGTGCCGTAACGATCAGAAGAAACCGAATTCGCCTATCCCGCAACACGCAAGGGAGGATGATAAGCGGGACCGTGAGGATCGGGCCAAAATAAAACCACCAGTATCTCTCAAACTTAATCCAGGTCATTCTTGCGAAACCGACGGTTATCGTGTTGCGGTACTCAGACACCTCCCAACCAAGGTAATAGTTGCGCATCTCCGGGTTCCCATACACCGGCGTGTCGCCCCTCAGGGGTTGCCAAACAAATAGAGGTACTACCGCGTAGGTCTGTTGGTTGAGTTTGTACGGCATGAGCAGGGCGTTTCGCGAAACCCGCTCGTTGTAATGTGCCAGGAAGATCGCCAAGAAAACGAGCACCACGGCAGTCGGAAAGACTACCCGCACCATCATCTGGCGAAACGTGCCAATTCTTGGCCCCAAAATCCACACCAATATCACGGTGGCTACCGGCAGGCAGAAGACGAGCCCTTCGTAAGGACGCGTGACTGCCAGCACACCTACTCCAATCCCGAGTAAGACAGCTTGCGAAACGCGAAGCCGGTGACGGAGTCGCCCGAACGCGCCCAGCACCAATGCTCCACCGATTGCCGGCAACCAGGTGCAGTAATATGTGTTGGCCCAGTAGCACATGGCACCGAACTGCAGCATCCCCAACACCCCTCCCAAAAGTGCCCATCTCGGAGGCAGCCAGGCTTGCAGCGCCCAGCAAATCGCTGCGCAGCCAACACCGGCCAGGAGCCAGATGCCGATCCAGGGATGCCCAAGCAGTTGACCGGCCGCCAAGATAAAGCCCTGACCGGGGGGATACATCGACATGTACGTGGGCTTCACATTGATGTGTATGCTTTCGAAGTGCATCCACATCGCCGGCGTGGGATTGGTGAGTCGTCCACGAGCGAACGTATCACCGGCCAGCAGATAGCTGAATTCATCATGTGCGGCCGGAGCGGGAACCTGCATCAAAGGCAGCAACGCGGCGCGAAATGCCAGGCAACTAATCCCCACCACGACTATTGCCAGAGTTTTGCGCCGTGCCAGCTCGTTAAATCCCCGGGAAACAATTCCAAACCATGAGGCTCCAGCGAGAACGGCGATGTTTTGTGAGCGAAGGAACCACCGGCTCAGATGCGCAGCGACGATAGCCGCCGAGGCCAGAATTGCCGCGAGAATTGCGATGAGTCCTATTGCCTTTAGAAAATGGCGTCCGAGCTCGGCTGGCATTGTGCGGCGTGATCCCTCAGTTCTCGCAGTCTACAACACCGCACAATCGAACGCGGACGCTTGCAGTGCCCAACGTAATGCGAAAGATACGAACCCTGCGCACATCCCGAATCTCGGGATTCACAGCGAAGGTAAGGAACTACCATTCCGGTATGCAGAGTTTTGCATGTAGGGTATCGAAAGTGTCACATCGGCCAATGTAAGTAAGTGAAAAAAAGCTACTTATGGCTTTCTGAATGGGAAGCGAATCTGCTTGAGTTCCACCGCGTAGAAGTTAGACTAGCGCCATTTTCGAGCACTCCCCCAAAAAAAACGTTTTCTTCGCGAGAACGTGGGTTCGGTGGTATCTCGCCCAGGAAGCGTCTGACTTTATCTAAATCAATGAGGCGAAAATCTGTGAGAAATTCAGGAACCGGAAAGAACTTTGCGTATGTTTCAGCTCAAATCTGTCTGACGATAGCCGCCGCCCTGCTGCTGATGTCTACCGTGGCACAAGGGCAAGCCTGTACCGGAGCACCTGCCGGGGCGTGCGTACAGGAGAACAACAGTCCGCTAATCAGCGGTACCGCCACCAGCGCGAGTGCGGCGTTCACGAATGCACAAGGTGCCGGCAACCTTAACGTCGTCGTTGCAAATTGGAGCGACAATACATCTTCCGTGACAACGGTCACGGATTCCAACAGCAACAGCTATACGTTGGCGGCCACAAGCTCGGGACCGGGCGTCACGCAGGCCATTTTCTACGCCAGAAATATTGTCGTAGGTACGACCCCAAACACCATCACGGTGAACTTCAACGCCCCCGCTGGTGCACCGGACGTGCGCATCCTTGAGTATAGCGGCTTTACCGCGAGCTCCACCGTAGATGACTGGAGTGGGGGCGCCGGGGGGGCCTCAGGCACGGCGAACAGCGGTACATTCGCGACCTCTACTACCAGCCTGCTCGTCGGTGCAGGAACGACCACCGGCAGCTTCACTGCAAGTGGGGCGGGATACGTCAACCGCGGGGTTAATGCCTTCGGCGACATCGTCGAGGACTCCTCCGCAACAGTCGCTGCCGGGAGCAACAGCGCCACAGCAACGGTTGTAGGCGCGTGGGTCATGCAAGGGGTCGGTTTCAGCGTCAACGGGATTACTGGTCTGTCAGCTCCTACTGTCACAGGTATCGCACCGGCAAGCGGTCCCACCTTGGGCGGTACCGCCGTGACTATTACGGGTACCAATTTTGCGCCGGGAGCCATCGCCTTCTTCGGCACACTACCGTCCCCGCTCACTCCCCTGTTGGACTGTGCTGTGACCAGTTCAACCACACTGAACTGCGTTACGCCATTCGACAACGAAGGTCCGAAGGATCTGACAGTTGTGAACGTCGATGGGCAGGCCAGCGCGCCGGACGTGCAAGCTTACCAGTACACCGTAAGCTCGCCTACGATCACCGGAATTGCTCCGGCGGCGAGTACCACGGACGGAGGAGCCGCGATCACGATTACGGGAACAAACTTCGAGAATGGAGCTAAGGTAAACGTGGGCGGCGCGTTGTCGACGGGCTGTCACGCTGGTCCGGGACTGTACGCTGATTCGGTTAACGTGACTTCTTCCACGACAATCACAATGAATAGTCCCGCCTTCGCGGCAGGCTCCTACGACGTTACTGTGGTCAACCCGGATCAGGGGTCGTTCACGGATTCTGGAGCGCTCACCTACGCGATTGGCCCGGCGCCCATCAACTACATCCAGCGCGGTGATGCTCAGACCTGCAGCTCCGCCCCAAACGTGACTGAACAGATGCCGAACCCACAGCTGCAAGGCGATCTGAACGTGGTCATCATCGGCTGGGCCGACACCACGCACCAGGTTTCCTCCGTCATCGACACTGAGGGCAACACCTATGCGCCGGCAATCGCGACAGTCCAGGGCAGCTCGCTGAGTCAGGCAATTTACTATGCCAAGAACATCAAGGGCGACGGCGCCACGGCTAACACGATAACCGTCAATTTCAACGGATCTGCTTCATCTCCGGACGTGCGGATACTGGAGTACAGCGGCCTGGATCCCAATAGCCCGCTTGACCAGGGCGTAAGCAACGCAGGCTCGGGAACGACGGCCGATACCACGGCTGGCGGTACGTGCACCACTACCTCCGCCGTCGAAGTGGTTGTCGCCGCCGCGACAGTTGGCAATGCCGTTACTGCGTCTGGACCGAACTACACCACGGTCGATTTCACCCCGAACGGCAACGATGCTGAGCACCAGTTCCTCAATTCCATCGGCAGCTGTCAGGCGCAGGCGATAATTGCGGCTGGTGGGAACTGGGTCATTCAGTCGGTTTCCTTCAAGGCCCCGTCTAGCGTGGTGCCGGGAAGCTTCACCATCACTCCTCAGCCGCCAACCAGCCAAAGTGTAGTGGCGGGAAGCTCGGCCTCGTATGCACTCACCTTGGCTGCGCAGAACGGCTTTAACAGTGCCGTAACTCTGGCTTGTTCTGGCCAGCCATCTGGAGCCAGTTGTAACTTTTCACCTTCGAACCCGATAACGCCGGGATCGAGCACACCTGTAACGGTCACGGTTCCCACCAAGGCGAGTACTCCCGCCGGGACTTCGACCATTACTATCACGGGCACAGGCGGCGGGCAGAACCATTCGGCGCAGGTCATGCTGACCGTCACCGCAAATACGGCTCCCGGATTCAGCTTGGCGGCATCGGCGCTTTCACCGGCGTCCGTTTCGCCGGGTGCGACAGCCACTTCCACGATTACCATCACTGGAGTGAACGGCTTCAATGCGGACAGCGTAAGTCTGAGTTGCAGCAGCATCACCGGTGGTGGCAGCCCCGCACCGAGCTGTTCATTCAGCGCGTTGTCGGGCGGCACTTCCACGCTGACCGTCAGCACAACGGCCCCGAGCTCCTCGAAATTACTGCGGTCGACCGGGATCTTCTATGCGATGCTGCTCCCGATTGGCGGCATGACCCTGCTCGGAGCGGGCTTCACTTCGCGGCGCAAGAAACTGCTTGCCATCCTGCTGGTATGCCTCGCAATCACTGGCATCCTCTTCATGGTGGCCTGCGGTGGTGGCAGCTCCTCGGGTGGTGGCGGAGGCAGCGGTGGTACACCGGCTGGCACTTACACCATCACCGTGCAAGGTACGGCCAGTGGCGCGACGACTCAGACCCAAAATCTGACTCTGACCGTGCAATAACACATACGCGGATGCCTGCCCAAAATGGGCAGGCATCCGCACATCTGCTCTTCCTCTTAAATAAGTGGCTATCTTGAATCTGCCCACGCCTCACGCAACCGGCAATCTGAATCCCACGTTAGAGCCATGTGAAGCACGGCAAACAGGTACTATAATCGGGCAATACATAGGTTGATGTGAGGAATGGCGATGCCTGCAGTATTGTTTAGAAAAATCTCAGCCGTCTTAATGCTGGTACCATTTATCGGTATGGCTGCGGGACAAGCAGCATCCCCGCCGACAACAGGCACAACTGCGAAGACGGTTGAAACCAGTAACATCCCCGCGACCAACGTACCCGCCAATGCCGACCAGGCCAATGTGCCGGGCGGTCTCACCATCGGGATTGGGGACCTGCTGAAGATCGGCGTGATGGGAGCTCCGGATTATGACCAGGAAGTACGGGTTTCGCCAAGCGGCAACGTTGCGCTGGCGCTGGTAGGAGAGGTGCATGTCGCCGGCAAAACCAGCGAGGAAGCCGAGCAACTCATCCGCAAGCGCCTGATGGATGGCGGATACTTCGCTGATCCGCAGGTATCGGTTCTTGAGAAAGAGTTCGCCACACAGGGCGTGTCCGTGCTGGGTGAGGTCCAACGTCCCGGAGTTTACCCCGTAACCGGTCCGCGTCGCTTGTTTGATGTGCTGTCGCTGGCAGGAGGGACCACGCCCAAGGCGGGCCAAGTGGTGTCGATCTCGAGTCGCAATCAACTCAACCCCCTCCGTACCGTGAAACTTTCGGCAGATCCGCAGAAGAACATGGAGGCCAATGTCGATATTTCCCCTGGCGATACCGTGGTCGTCTCCAAGGCGGGCGTGGTTTACGTGGTGGGGGACGTCAGACACCCGATGGGCGTAATTATGGACAACAATGGGCGCGTGACCATATTGCAGGCGTTGGCTACCGCAGAGGGAGCGAATCCAACTGCAGCTTTGAAAAACGCAAAAATCGTCCGTAAGAGCGAAAATGGTCCCACTGAAGTTCCGGTTGACGTCAAGAAAATCATGGAGGCAAAGGCTCCCGACGTCCCCATGCAGCCTGAGGACGTGCTTTTCATCCCCAAGAGTACGGCGAAAAATGTAGGCGAACGCACTTTGCAGTCGATTGTGAACATTGCTACCGGCGTCGCCACTTATCGAGCGGTTTACTAGCTTGACTTAGCAGGACGCACTGTAATGCGCAACTCCTCCCTGTGCAGTCCTGATACGGCAACCAGGCTTGAAACTTTGCGTTGGCAAATTGCAGGTTTACTGTCGAGGCTAAGGCAGGAGCAACAGGAATGGATACTTCTATGGCCGTCCAGTTGACGGAGAAATCTTCGCCCTGCGATGCGTCCGTAGGAACGATTGCGCCGGAAGTTTCGGTGGTTGTGCCCTGTCTGAACGAAGCTCGGACACTGGGGACCTGCCTCGAAAAGATTCAGCGGACCTTTCTCCAGCACTCCATCAGCGGAGAGATCGTAGTTGCCGATAATGGCAGCATCGATGGTTCGCAGCAAATCGCCCGCGCCATGGGCGCTCGCGTAGTCGACGTTGAGGAGCGAGGTTACGGCAGCGCACTCATGGGCGGAATCGCCGCCGCTCGCGGCCGTTATATCGTCATGGGCGATGGCGATGACACCTACAACTTCACACAAATTCCGCTGTTTCTGGAGAAGCTCCGCGCCGGTGATGAACTGGTCATGGGCAACCGTTTTAAGGGCGGAATCGAACCGGGAGCCATGCCGCCGCTTCACCGCTATCTCGGCAATCCGGTGTTGTCATTCCTGGGGCGCGTATTCTTTCGCAGCCGCATCGGGGACTTCCATTGTGGACTGCGCGGTTTCAGCAAGGTTGGGTACGAAAAACTGGGTATGCGAACCACTGGCATGGAGTTTGCCAGCGAAATGGTCGTGAAAGCTACGCTCGTGGGATTGCGCATTGCCGAGGTACCCACCACTTTATCGCCGGACCGCCGTGGTCGGCCCCCGCATTTGCGCACCTGGCGGGATGGCTGGCGTCACCTTCGCTTCATGCTGCTTTATAGTCCTCGCTGGCTATTCCTTTATCCAGGCATTTTGCTGATGTTGGTGGGTGCCGTCACCGGAGTATGGCTTTTACCAGCGCCTCGCATTATTCATGGAATTACCTTTGACGTCGACACTCTGCTGCACTGCAGTGTCGCGGTTCTGATTGGTTTCCAGGCCATAGCTTTCTCAGTGTTCACTAAAATCTACGCCACTACGGAGGGGCTGCTTCCAAAGGATCACCGGCTGGAAAGATTATTCAAGGTGATCACGCTCGAAACAGGCTTGGCAGTTGGCGCCTTCCTCTGTGTGGGCGGATTAGCAGGCTCGATGTACGCGGTTCACGTGTGGGAGGCTCATCAGTTTGGCCAACTCAATGCAGGTAGCACTCTGCGCATCGTGATGCCGTCGGTTACAGCCATGGCTCTCGGCTGCCAGATCGTGTTCTTCAGTTTCTTTCTGAGTGTGCTCGGGTTGGCTCGGAAGTAAGAGAGGTTGCCGCTGTTGAGATGTTGCGGAATCTAACCGTATTGACGTCCTCCCCCTCGAGGCCGACCTCGGTTGCGGGCACCCACTATATGCTGCCCGTCGATGTTGAATCCATAGAACACACTGAAGTCCGGGTACTGCACACATCCCGCCACACGATTTATTGGACTGGATTTGTTTACGCAGAGGGCAAACCCTCCGGCTTTGAATCTGTCCGATACTTTGCGGAACAGCTCGCCGAGGGTGTGATTGCGGGTCTGGAGTGCCTCAAGGGTGTCTACCTGCTGATCGTTGTCAACAAAATGTCCGGAGACGCGTACGCATTTGTTGATTCATCCGGGCTCTTCCACGCTTTTTACTCGTCGCGAGGAGTTTCCAACTCGTTTCTGAGTTTGGTGTCGGAACACCAGTTGGATTTCAAGGATTTATCGCCGCAAGCGCTGGTACAGTTTCTCCACTTCGGCCATGTTCCGTTCGGAGAGACATTTTCTCCGGAAATCAAGCGTATCAGCGGCGAGCACGTGGTTCAACTTTCTACCGACGGCACCGTCAAAGTGCTCCGCAAGAACGGAGGAGCGCTGAGTCGGCATGCGGTTCGTGATTTCGAGACACAGCTGCACCGCTTTGTGTCCGCTGTGGCTGCAGAAAAGGTCAGCATTGACTTGACCGGCGGAATTGATTCCCGCCTGCTCGCTATCATGTGTAAATACTTTGGATTGGGCTTCGAAGTTGCCGTCTCGGGGCGCGATGACGACGAAGACGTCCTGATTGCTCACGAGATTGCCGCGATTCTTGAACGTCCACTCCACGTCACCCATCATGAAATTGCCGGGTTCGAAAGTTCTCTGCTCCCCCTCTTCGAGGTCTGTGACGGGTTGTTCAATGTTGCAGACGCTCATGGTCCGCTGCAACATCAATGGGAGCGGCACGCTCGCGGCGCCACGTTGATGATCACGGGTGCCGGCGGTGAGCTATTTAAAGAGTTTTGGTGGCTGCACGATTTCCCGTTTTACCGGCGACGCAGTGCCAATCTGAAGCGTTTGTATTCGATCCGCATTATGCCGGTCGAGCCCAGGCACGATTATCTGGCGGAGCCATATGCCGGCTTCAGCCGAGCCTTGCGCGACGATTACCTGCAAACCTTGGCGCGATTTACAGCCGAAGACAACACGCATACCTATGACCAGATTTACTACTACGTCAAAATGCGTGATGTGATTGGCCGCCTGATGTCCAATCATGCATGGCTGCTGAACTGTTACGCGCCCTATCTGGAACCCGAAATGGCCAGCGTCGGCTACACATTGCCTCGGAGTGCCCGGTTCTTTAATTCCTTCCATCGCAGCATGATGACTCAGTATGGGCCAGCAGCCGCTCGAGTTCCGACCTCTGAGGGTCACATGTCTGTCTCGTCGGAGCTTAGACCTGTGGTGCTGGATCTAAGCAAGTATGTGAGCGATCGCCTGGGTCGCGTTGTCAGGAAGTTTGGTCAGAAGGTCTTCCACCGAAGGGTCATGGAACAAGGTTCGGCGAGCGTCAAATGGATTCCGGAGCTACAGCGATCTCCGGCAACTAGCAGGGCATTTGAAACGCTCAAGGACGCGGGCATTCTGCGATCGGATCTGGCAATCTCGGCGGTCGAGCCTTCGTACTGCGGAACCATCCTCAGTCTCGGCCTGCTGGCTGACCGGATCAATTCTGGCGGCGAGGTCACTCACGAAACTCATCGACTTAAGGTCGAGATGTCGCATTGGTACTCTGCCAATGGCGTATCCGCCACTGTAAAAGAAAGAGTTAAGAAAGCCACAGCGGAGGTAAGGGAGTGAAACACGCGTTAGTAACCGGTAGCGCAGGTTTTGTGGGAAGGTATCTGGTCCCAAAATTGGAGGCGGCAGGTTACCAGGTTTTGGGGGTGGACCCAAGGCACATATCACAGGATGCGAAGCGAATCTCGGCGAATTTCGAGAACTACCTGCACGATCACTCGGAAACCCGGTTCGATATTGTCGTTCATCTGGCCGCCAACATTCCGGACGTCCACGAGCGCATTCACGCCGGCCACATTGCCTACTCCGACATACTGCTCGACTATGCCATGGCCGATTACGTGGCTCATCATCCGCCACGAGAGGCGTTTGTTTGGCCCACCTCGTGCGCCGTCGATTATCCTGACGACCCCTACGCGTGGGTGAAACTAACCGGCGAGCGAGTCTTTGGCGCGCTCAAGAAGATTCCGCTGAAAGTGCTTAGGCCTTTCTCCGGTTATGGAGGCGACCAGGCTCTGTCCTATCCATTTCCCGCTATTCTGAATCGAGCCATACGCCGGGAAGACCCACTCACTGTGTGGGGGAGCGGAACACAGGTTCGTGATTTCGTTCATATCGATGACTTGACCGACGCCTTCCTGAGGGCAATCGATCATTTCCCACCGCACACCCCGATTGAGATCGGCACAGGTGTGGGAACTGATTTCCTCACTTTGGCCAGGATGATGGCCGATGCTGTCGGCTATCATCCAGAGGTTAAGGCTCTGTCCGATAAGGCCGAGAGCAGTCGACGCCGCGTCGCCAATCCTGCGGCGGCGGAAGCTTGCGGATTCAAGCCCAAAGTCACCTTAAGCGAAGGGATCAGGCGAGCTCTTGGCGCCAAGAGCTCGGCCCCAAAAGAAATTGTCACGGCACTGCGGGGCTGATCTCGGCTTCACAACATGAAGCGGCGGGGTGCTGTACCCCAAGTAGTTAGAAAACCGGGTTCAGTTGGCTTCGTAGGCGCCGATGGAAGTGGGGTTGTTGCGCAGGAGGCCGTCGGCATCCAGAGCCGGAATACAAGGAGCGGCAAATCCTGGGGAGCCGGCACAGCCGTTGCCCCCCGCCC
>Ga0187782_10002704_pt1 | contig 13089 bp, 11 predicted proteins | sample 0715_SJ02_MP15_2_FD_132454 | JGI IMG/M metagenome (GOLD analysis project Ga0187782, IMG submission 132454) | Tropical peat soil microbial communities from peatlands in Department of Meta, Colombia - 0715_SJ02_MP15_20_MG | ecosystem: Environmental > Terrestrial > Soil > Wetlands > Peat | place...
CACCACATAGCGCGAAGTGTCGGGTCCGCTCGTCTTTTGGTCCACGAGATCGAGTTGTTCATCGCGCAAACCGGCTACAACACTGCGGAGACGGGCGTGACTCTCGGCGAGATTTTCGAGCGCCCGCTTCCAGGCAGCCTCGCTCACTTCCCAGACAGGCGGCCAGTCCCGCTCGGTGGTCACCTCAACAGTTTCTCCTTGCAGGCGGTGTTGCACGATCGAGTTCCACGCGCCCATGTGATGCACCAACTCCCAGATCGAGTGGGCCCCGCTAACCGCGTGCTTCGACGCATCCTCCGCGGAAACACCGTCGAGTAGACTCACGAGGGACGGCCCGTGCCAGGCGTCGCCGGAAAAGGCCCGGTCCATTTGGTCGAGAATTCTATCGATCTCGCGCATCGGAATCTCCCGGTTAGAAGCGTAGGACAGTGCGCCAAGCGTGGCAAGCGGCGCGAAGCTAGAAGAGTTTGTCAGAATCGAGAAGGATGGTGACAGGGCCGTCGGTGGCAAGCTCAACGGACATGTGCGCCTGAAAAACTCCGCTCTCAACGCAAGGGCCAAGCGCTTTGAGTGCGTGCACGAATTCCTCGTAGAGGGCTTTGCCCTTTTCGGGAGGAGCGGCCTGCATGAAACTCGGTCGGCGCTGGCCGCGCGCGTCACCATAGAGCGTGAATTGCGAGACCGCCAGAATCGCTCCGCCCGTATCGAGCAGAGAGCGATTCATCTTGCCTTGGTCATCGTTGAAGATGCGGAGATTCACGAGTTTGTCGGCCATGGTTGCAGCGGTCGCGTCGGTGTCATCGCGGCCAACGGCCACAAGGACGACCAGTCCCGGACCAATTTCACCGGTGACGCTGCCTTCCACAACGACTCGCGCTTTCGTAACACGCTGAACAACGGCTCGCATCGCCCGATTCTACCTTGTTGCTGACGCGGTTGCGTCGGCGTCGGCCTCGCGAGCTTCTTCTCAGAGTGGGAGCACGAAGCGGCCACGGCGATCTTGTCTCGAGCGCGGCGGTGGGCCTTGTGATCCATCGTCAGCCCGACAGCTGGATTCCTCTATACAAGGATTTTTTCGCTGGTGGGTGCGGCGCTGATTTTCCGCTGGAAATAGTGCCGCTGTCGCGAGCTGGTTTGCGCTGACGCGGCGGAGGTGATCGCTCTAGAGCGAAAGCTGGACTGGCGTGCCGCGTTCTTCGTTGATGCGGATGGTGGACTGAGTATCGACGTCCGTAAGTGCGAGCGCACGGCGCAGGCCATCGACTGTGATGTAGACGATGCGATCGCCGGAGCGACTGAAGGCCACAGCATCGATCTGCGTTCCGTTGCGCAACACAAGCACGAACTGGCCGACATCTTCGGTCGGCGGCGCGGACGTTTCTTCCGATTCGGGCGGCGCTGACGCCGCGTCCGTCTGCGCTTGCTGTGGCGCCTGCACGATTACGATGGGCTGCTGTTGTGGCTGTTGCGGAAGCTGCTCCGCCTCGCCCGTATCCGCCGGCACTTCGTAGTAGCCGCCGCCATCCAGCAAATAGAAGCCGGAGCCTACGAACCCAGCACCGCGAAGGATTCTCTGCGCCTCAAGCAAGCGCCACTCGGTTGCAGGATCGATGGCAGCTTTGATGGCCCAATCCTGATTGATCAGGCTGGAGTTTAACCCGAAGCCAAAGTCTGGCACGTTGATGAGATTGAAGAGTCCGAATGATGCTGTGCCAGAAGAGAAACCATCGGATGTAACGCGAGGATGCAGACGGACGGGTGGCGCGCCGGAAATCCTAGCGCCCGTGCGCGGAACGCCCGCGACGCTCGTTCCCGTGTGGCGGATACGAACCGTAGAGACCTGCGACGCGGCGGTCGGCGCAGGCCGCTGTGCCTGCGCGAAACCTGTGCCGAGAAAGGCCGAGAATCCGATGGCTGCTGCGAAAACCCGAAACCGACGAGTGGTCATCATGGCAACCTCGCTCTTACACAATCAGACGCCCGCGTACGTCCGAGGGTTGCAAACTGAGCGCCGCCGGGTTGCAAGGCTCTAACCCAGACCGTTTGCTTTGCCCAATGGGAAGTATGTGCTATAAACGACGCTCCGAGGAGCTGGCCTGGGAGTCGAAATGGCACAGCCGGAAGCGGGCGTCACACCAGCAAAAGTAGCGGAACGGACGACGAGCTTGCGCGCGGCCACCCGTGATGCTGGTGAGGAGGGTGGTTTGGCGATGAACCACTGCCCACGGTGTTTCGCGCGGCTCGCAGCGCGAAGTTGCAAGCTCATGTGTCCGGACTGCGGCTATTACATGTCCTGCTCGGACTTTTACTGAGGAGATCGACCGGCGGTTCGCAGCCCGCGCGGCTGCTTTCCCACCTGGAAGCTGGAAGCGAATTTCAAATCGTTTAGGAGGCGCGAACGTGGCACTGCGAATGACGGAACGGGATGTCAGTGGAGTGGCCGTGCTCGATATCGAGGGGCGCATCGTGCTGGGCGAGGAGAGCAACTCGTTCCGCGAGAAGGTGAAAAGTTTGCTGGCGGCGGGCAAGAAGAAGGTAGTGCTGAATCTGGCGAACGTGAGCTATATCGACAGCGCCGGTCTGGGGACGCTGGTTGCGACGTTCCACAGCGCGCGCTCGCAGGGCGCCCTGCTGAAGCTCGTAAACCTCGGCGCGAAATTCAAGGAAGTGCTGCAGGTGACGAAGCTGATGACGGTCTTCGACACCTACGACAACGAGGCTGCCGCCATTCAAAGCTTCGGAAAGTAAGGCTTGTGTAGTCCCGCCGAACAGAAGTCCTTGAGCTTTGCGTTCTGAACCGGAGATCGGCAGAACCGATCTCCGGAAAAGAAAAACTGCTGGGGGGCCACCGTTCAGAAGCGCCTTTCCGCTGCGCGCCGTCTCTAGCTGCCGATTTTTCCCTCAACGCGATAAATCGCAAGACCGCTCAAGAGTTTCGGGTAGAAATCCGTGGATTTTTGAGGCAATACGTCTCCACCCAAAGCGATCTTTGCCACCTGCTCGACGCGGACCGGATTCGACAGAAAAGCGATCTGCGCCGCAGCGCCATCCACCGCGGCGATCGCCGCGTCCATTTCCCGCTCGTAGCTGACGTTTGATTCCGCGGCAACAGCTTCGGCGGTAATCCCCAGACCCTTTTCCAAAATCAACCGGTGCAGCAGCACCACATCGAGGCCGCGCTGCGCCTCGGAGAGATCAGGCAGTAGATCCTTGAGATCGACGCTTCGTTTGAGGACGAACAAATAGAAAGCCCCGATGTTGGGTTGAGACACGCCAGGGTAGACGCCGATGGTGCGGCGATCCTCGTTTAGCTTTTCGAAGTCCTTGCGGAATTCGTCGGAGGCCGCCGCGCGCTCGTCCGCATTGGCGAACGGATAGGAATACCAGTCGAAAAGCGATGCGATGTTCTTGCGAAAGCGATCGAAATTGAAATCTGCGAGGCGTGACACCAGGCGGTGCGTCGCGAGAATGGTCAGGCCCTTCGAGTGGGTATTGATGAAGGTCGCCATCGCAAATTCGGACGCAGCGAACGGATCACTTTTGCCAGTGCGCAGGCGGCATTCGTTGCGGTAGGTGAGCGCGGTTTCGTAGCGGTGGTGGCCGTCCGCGATCACGAGCTGCTTGCTGGCCATCGCATTCTGAATTCGTTTGATGAATGCAAGATCGGCAATGGGCCATAGGCGGTGTGTCACGCCGAATTCGTCACGCAGCTCAACTTGAGGATTCTTGGACGCCGCTTCGTCCAGCAGCGCGTCGATTTGCCTTGCTCGATCGTCGTACAGCAGAAAGAGCTGGCCGGTTTGCGCGCGCGTGTGGCGGAGGAGCTCGATCCGGTCGGCTTTGGGGGCCGAGAGCGTCCGCTCGTGACGGAAGACGACTTTGTTTTCGTAGTCTTCGATACGTACGAGGGCGATGAAGCCGGTGCGGACACGGCGCGTGTGCGTGCCCGGAACTAAGAATTCTTGCGAATAGACGTAGATGCTCGGAGCAGCGTCTTGCACGAGAATTTTTTCGGCAATCCATTCGTCAATCTTGCTCGCGGCGCGCGTGTACACATTGCTCTCGGCCGTGTCGTTCGGCGCAGCGCGGCCCTTTTCGACCGCGATCAGATTGTAGGAGCTCGCGGCATAGTAGCGGTCCTGCATTCCAGGCGTGATTTTGTCGTAGGGCTGCGTGAGCACGTCCTGCGGAGCGACGCGGTTTGTATCGTAGCGGTACGCGCGAAAGGGTTGGATTTCAGCCAAGAGGGCCACGGTATGAAATTGTGGGCACCGCGGAGACAGAACATTGTAGCAGTGCGCGACGCGAGCGCAAAAAGTGATGACGGGAGAGAACGGAGTTACTGACGGCTCCAGAAATCTGGAGAAGCGTTGGAGAATGCGACACCGACGCGCGTCTTGCCTTTAATGCGCTGCCCGATGTGAACGACGCGGCATTCAAGCTCGGCCTGCGTGCGCATGTTGGTGAGAAAGAGCCGCTGGCCGCGCACGACGACGGTTTCGAGTGCCAGCAAGCAGCCTTCGTCGTTGGCGTCGAGAGTTTCGGTTTCCTCGTGGAAGGGCTGCTTATCGCCGTCTAAGCCGTAGACAAGCAGCGTTGCGTTGTGCGAGTGGCGAAGATCGCTGCGTCGATCGGACTCCTCGATGTTGTGCCCGCTTGATCGAGGGGAGTCGGCCTCGCGTCCATGGGCGCGGGACCGTTGCCGTTCGGCCTGCTTCAGCGCTTCCCAGATGCGGCTCAACGCAATCTCCCAAGTAACTACGGGCTTTCGCCGTACGACAACAATAAGGGCACACGATGCGTGAGCGGCCAACAGGCTTTCATTGCGTTTTCGTTTCAGTAACCAGCGGACCAGCGCCGGCGACGCAGCGTGACACGAAATTCCACGCCGCTTACAATGATGGGAAAGCTGATGAGAGAGTGTGTGGGCAACAGGAACGGGCAGTTTGCCGGAGTGCGGGCGCTGTTTTTCGACCTCGATGGCACGCTCATCGATTCGAAGCTCGATTTGGCGCTCTCGGTCAACGCGGCACTCGAGCACATGGGGCGGGCGCCGCTCGAGCACGAGACGATCTACAGTTACGTCGGCAACGGAGCTCCGTCGCTCGTCCGGCGGGCGCTGGGCGAAGGCGCGTCCGACGCGGAGGCCAAAGAGGGGCTCGAATACTTCCTTTCCTACTATCGCGCGCACATGTTGGACAACACGGTCACCTATCCCGGAGTCCGCGAGGGCCTTGAGCTACTACGGGAGCGTTCGATGGCGGTGCTCACGAACAAGCCCGTTCGTTTCAGCGAGCGGATTCTGCAAGGGCTGGGAATCGCGCACTATTTCAAGTACGTCTATGGGGGTAACAGTTTTCAGACGAAAAAACCTGATCCGGAGGGCGTCAATGTGCTGCTGCGCGACCTAGCGATTGCGCCGCGCGAGGCGATGATGGTGGGCGATTCCGAGGTCGATGTGCGGACCGCGCGCAACGCCGGCACCTGGGCCTGCGGCGTCAGCTACGGCCTGGGCAGCGAGGGACTGCGCGCGCATCCCCCGGACCTGATGCTCGACAGCCTCGCCGAACTTCCCGCCCGCCTGAACGGCATCGCCAGCTGAATGGCTCCGGCCTCAATCTATGGTGTAACTTTGTCTGCCGTAGTGGGCTGAATCGTGCTTGCAGAGATGATGCGCGACGCATCGAAGGTGTACGCCGTTTGACCCTTGGTCAGAACGAGCATTCGTTTCCCATCGTTGCTAAACTGCCAAATGGAGATGGGCGAAGAGAAAACGAGCTGGCCGCGCTTCTGCATGGACGGCAGATCGTAGAGATCAAGCTGTCCCGGCTGGCTCTCAACAGTCAAGATGTCCCCCGCGGGCGATAGCTCCGAGCGCGTCCCGAAGACCGCTCCTTTTTGCTCGCCGCTGGCAACCGAGTAAATTAGTGTGCGGCCTTCGTTATCAACGATCACTACCCAATCCCCGGCCGCGTACCCGTTTTCGATTCGAAACGATCCCTTCCCCGTGTCGACGAACAGGGCGCCGGTCTCGCGTCCCGTTTGAGTGTTCAGTACCTCTAGGAGCCACGCCGTCTTGCGATCCCGAATCGCCGCCAATCGAGCCTGAAGCGCTGGACGGCTCTTCAGTTCGTCCTTTGCAGCGTCGAGGTCCACTTGCCAGCCGATCAGTAAAGTTCCGAATGCTGGATACCACGTCATTTCGGGCGCTTCTTTCGAAAAAGTTCTGCTCCAGAGGGTGCCTCCCCCGCGAACGTCGCTGACTTCAATTGTGACGTTCCTCGCATAGCCTCCGCCCTTCGCGGCAGGCTTGCGCGAGACGAGGTATTGTCCGAATTGTCGCGCGGTTGATCGATCGTCGAGAGCTGGGCCAGGCTCGGGATTGCGCCCGCTTGCCAGATCGAGGCGGGCAATCGACCTTGCTTGAGGGTCGAGTTTCGGGTAGTCGGCAAAGAGCGCTGTGTCTCCGTCGAAGTAGGCTCCGTGAAAGCTTCGAGTGTAGTAGAGGCGCTTCGCCGTTGACACGTCCCAAACTGCGCCCCGCGTGTTCCCCGAGAGGGCTAGCCATTTCAAATCCGTTGAAACGGCGGTCGCTCGCAGGTGCCCCAGTGGAGACAGCGAGATCGACGTATGAGATTCGACGCTTTGCTTGTCGAGGTTGTAAAGCGCGATTTCTCCATTCCGCGCCTGCACAGCGAGCGTCCGATCGTAGGCGTCCACGGCGAAGTTGTCTTTCGTTCCAAAGGCGAACTTGTTCGTCGAGAGGTCGAGGACCCCTGTGACATAGTCCTTGAGAGGCCCAACAATCAAATAGCTGCCGTGGGCCGCAGGCGACATTCGATCGCCCCCCAGCGGAAGACGCTTAACGACTTGTCCAGACGGAAACTTCAGGATCGCGGAGTTCTTGATTTCGGACCGATCGATCGCTGCGACCTCGTCCGGAGCAGTGAACGCGAAGCCTCCCCGAACCATCTCGGGAAGCGATCCATGCAGAGAGACTTGTTCGTGTGTCGACGTGTTGACGGCGATCGTCGACTCGGGATTTGCAGCAAGGAGAAACTGCCCGTCCGGGGAAAAACCGAGGTGCACCCACTCGAAGTCGATTCCCAATTCTCTCGACAGTATGAGCTGCCATTCGAACGTCCAGAGGTCGTACATATCCGGCTTGAAATAGCTCTTCTTCGTGAAAAGCTGCGTCCCCTGAGAGACGTGATACAGCGAGAAATCGAATTCTGGATCGATGCAAACCAAGGTTTTTCCGTCTGGCGATAGTTTGCTCTGAACGCACCCGCCGGCGATTGCCAGCTCGTGAACGCCTGTTCGTTCCTGATCGGCTACGCTCCATTCCTCGACCCTCAATCCGGGCGTGTCGAAGACCACGCTCTGCGAGTCCGGCGTAAACTGCGCGGCGTGCGCGCCGTCGGCGTCCACGCGAAACAGCAGCCGGAGCGGATCGCGCGACAGGACAAAGACGCTGGAATCGTCCTGGGCTAGGACAAACTTGCCGTCCGGGCTGAACCTAATGTTCGTTATGTCGTTGCGGAGCGCTGGGTCCAGCGCCTTTTTGTCGAGGAGGCCGGGCAACACGTCTTTTCGGCCCAGACCGGAATACGCGATCACGTCGGACTGCCAGCTAAGAAACTCCTCCGAAGGTGTGCTGGCAGACTGGATTCGGCAAGCCGCCGGCATCGCGTCGATCGCTTTGCGCATTTCTCGAAGCCGCTTCTCGTTCGGCGTTGTGAGGCCGAAAATGTCTGACATCAAGCCGCCAGTCTTGCCTCTTGTTTGCCCAAGCCGATCAAAGAAATCCGCAAACGATTGCGGGGAATAATCGGCGTTTGCCAGCGCGTACAGTGCAACCAGGTCCGCTTGATACTGATGGGGTTCTTCTTCGCTCCGGGCCCGCTGAAGCACTTTGGGATCTCGCGCCACGTTGTCCATGAACCGGTTGAACTTCTCGAAAATGTCCTTCCGGTCGCCCACCGACGTGACGCCAAGCACGTCGCGGAAGTTGCGGGTCATATCGATCGCGCCTTGGTGCGAGAGTGCGTGACCCATCTCGTGTGCCAGCAGGTCTGCAAGTTCCTCGTCGCTCCGGACGAATGCGACCATCTTCCGGGCGACGTAGATTCGCCCGCCCGGCAGCGTGAAAGCGTTCACGACAGGAAGATCGATCAGCGTCACCCGGAAGTGCAGTTGCGTAGGAGGCAGATTCGCGAGAATCCGGTCGACGATGCGGTTCAAGCGGGCGGACAGATCGTCGTCGTGTATCACCCGCGTGTTGCGCTCGATTTGCTCCGCCTCAATGTCTCCGAGCTCCACTTCTTGCTGTGGTGTGAAAACGTTTGCGTTCTCCGGAGCCGTGAGTGCGGGAGGGGGTGGGCACTTCTGCTGGGCGCGCACTGGGGCGGCCAAACACACCACCAGGAGCGGCAGAACAAGGATTAGACTAGTACGCCTGCGGTTCATTACCTTTGCTGACATATAGCACATACTGTCTCTTTGTGAAACTGAACAAGCCTTGGTCGCTGCGGATGCGGCTTCTCGCGCTCAACCTGAGGATGTCTAGTGTAGAATCGCGTGCGACGAGCTAGGAATGATGCGAATGAGGGAACAGCCATGAAGACCATGCAAGTCCTGGCCGCTCTTACGTTGCTTGTGATTCCTGCGTCGCCGGGGCGTGCAGAGCAGAATCAGATTTGGACCGGGACACTCGTCGACGCCTCCTGCTATGCGACCGACAGCACGCAGTCCGGCAACGACCATCTGGACATGCGGAAGTGCGGCACGGCGTGCCTCAAGATGGGCAAGCCGGCGGGCATCGTGACCGCGGACAAGAAGTTCCTTATCTTGCTTGCACCCTCGCCGGACATCGCAGAATACGTTGGGCAGACGATTCGGGTCACAGGGAAATTCCGCAACGGGGCGATCTTGGTTGATAAGCTTCAGGTGAAGACAAGCACGGGCTGGATCACAGCAAAGCTCAGCACGATGATGTGACGGGCAGCGCGGCGACGGGAGATTCCGCGATCGATAGCAATCATAGAAGAACCTTCCCGAAGGGTCCTGCGTCCAACATTGGTGCTCTAGGCTCTGCGTCGCGATAGCGGCACGGTCAATTTCGAAAGGCGGATGGACGAGCGTGCGTAAATTTGCTCCGTGGGTGCTTGCGGTAGCGGTCGTAGTCGCGGTGTGCGTGCTGCTCTACCTGCATCTGACCCGGATTCCCACGAATGTTGCCTACGTGACCGAGGAGGATGGCGGCATTTCGGTGATCGATCTGAACAAGCTGCAGGTGGTGAAGCGCATCCATCCCCAGGACGTTGCGTCGCGGGGCATCGGTCTTACGTTTGACGGTCAGTATCTCGCCACAGCCAACAAAGACACTCGCGACATGGCCGTGTTCGATACGCGTGGCATGAAAATGAATTTGGTTCGCCGGATCCCCGTCGGCGACAATCCCGAATTTATCAAGATGTTTCCGAACGGCCGCTGGCTCTTCACCTCGTTCGAGCCCGGTTCTGAGGCTGGACCTCCGAAGGAGGTGGCGGTCGGAGAGGAAGCGGAGGACGAGAACGAGCAGCCCGCGCAAATCGCTTCGTTCAATGTGCAGGACTGGTCGCGTGGCACGACTTTTACGGCGGGCAAGGAAACCGAGGGTCTCGAATTTTCGCCAGACGGCAATCTCCTGATCGTCGCCAACGAAGCGCAGGACAACATCGGCATCTTTAGTACTGGCACGGGCCAGCTCATCAAGAGCGTGGATATTTCTAAGTACGGCAAGCGACCGCGCGGCGTGAAAATCTCGCCGCAGGAAGATTCTTACGCAGTCACGATGGAAGGATCAGGAACGCTCCTGCTGCTGGACAAAGATTTCAATGTGACGAAAACGACGGCGACGGCGGCAAAGCCCTACGGCGTTGCGTTCGACCGCTCGGGGAAGAGAATCTTCGTGGCGGCTGCGGCGGCGAAAAAGCTGCAAGTCTATTCGTCGGACTCGTTGCAACTAATGGGCGAGGCGCCCATCGGCCAGCGCTGCTGGCACTTCACGTTCACGCCGGATGATTCAAAAGTGCTGCTCGCGTGCGGCCGCTCGAACAACGTCTACGTAATCGACGCGAACTCGTATCAGCAGATCTCCGTGATCGGCGGATTCCAGACGCCCTGGGGCATCATCACGTATCCGCGCGCCTATGGCAGCCTCGGCTTGCCCTAGTCCACCGTCCAGCGCCAAGATGAAATCCACTGATCCGACAGCACCTGTCCTCCGAAGTCTCGAACTACTCGAGCGCAAGTGGTTCGAATCGCGGGTTCTGCACTCCAAGAATCTCCCACGCCTCCTGCTGATCGCGCACGATATGGAGGTTAGGATGCATTCCTTCTCCCTGAAGTTCGAACATGCGAGCTAATCCGTAGGTTTCCGGTGTCGGCGCAATGATGATGCGCGGGAACTTGGGATCGGGAGACGCGGGAGCGAGCCTAGCGTGTTCGCGTATCGTCCTAGGTGAGACGTCAAAAGAAGAAGCCTCCGAGGAGTCGATAACGCCTGCCCTCGGCTGAATACGAGAAGAGAGCTCGTGCGCGGTCCGATAAAAGCCGTTCAGGTCCTCATCTGTGACCCGCCCGTGCAGGCGGCACCGCATGATGCGGTTCTTCCAGTCGATGTCGAAGCTGTAGGCCACACCGTCCACCTGGCAAGCGCGTTTATCTAGATTCGTCGCATGCCCGCGTGTTCACCACTTCGGATTGCCGCAGGTGAAGCTGGCGGCGTCGAGCGGGTCGCCCTTGCCGTCGTAGATCGCGGCTTGCGGATACGGGCACGCCGGATGCGTGCGATCTACCGCGCCGTCGACGCGATGCGACGCGATGATTTTGTCCGGCGCGACCCCTGTCTCGCGCCACTTCGTGACCACATCGAGCGCATCGAACGCGCCGTTGCTTCCCGTGCCGAAGCCGGGGCACATTCCCATCCCCGGTACCATGAAGAGGCGGACGAAATCGCGCGTCTGCTTTGTGTCGCCCATAGTCGTCAACACGCTCTTGTAGTAGTCGATCAGGCTCCGCGGGGGAATGGCCGTCTCCTCCCACGCCTGGTACAGCAGCAGTTTTCCGCCGTGCGCCTTGAACGCGCTCAGGTCCGGATTGTGCGAGTCCAACACCGCGCCGTATTTCGATTCGGCGAGCTTCGTGTCGCGGTCCACATCGAACGTGTGAAAATCCCACTTGGGATCTTCGTAGACCACGCTCTTGAAAAACCCGTTGTTGATGCTCAGCGGCTCGGGACCCGTGATCATGACGCCCCATGCAATTTCGCTGCCCGGCTCGAAGCCCGGATAAATCTGCCTTCCGTCGGCGAACTTCGCTCCCTCATAAATCTTCTTCGCGGTTTCGACCTGCGGCCCGGTGAGGCATGAAGCGTAATCCGCCTTGCCCGCGCACTGGATGGTTTTGGGATCGAAATGGCAGCGCGTCGGATCCTCAATGAAGCCGTCGCGAACGCCATCGAGCGCATCGCATTTGTCCAGCGCGGCGCGGTGGATCACCGGATACTTGCTCGGAGGGATGTAACCCGGCCCCTTCACTCCATCCTTTACGTTCACCCACGCGAGGTATTCCGAGCCCGCTTGGAGATGCGTGATGTAGTAGGCGGGATCGCCAGCGGCGATGCCGTCGTAGTCGGTCGGATACTTCTGCGCTTCGGTAAGCGCCTGGTTGCCGCCCTCGTGGCAACTGCTCCAGAACGACAGTTTCTCCGGCTTGCCGTAGTACGCACGGATCAGCGCCTTCGCGGCGACGGCGGTTTCGTGCACGGCGCGATGTCCCCAGTCGGCTACTTTTTCGGGATGGCCGATGGCCCACGCGTCGGGCGCTTCGCTGGTTGGATTGATGTCCGAATGCCCGGTGTCGGTGGAGGCCGCAGCAGAACCGCGCGCAACTTCTCTGGCCATGCCTCCGAAACGAATGTCTCCGATGAATCCGGGGTTCCCGATGCCGATGTATTTACCGTTCCAGTTTTCAGGAATCGGCAGCCAGACTTCGAAGCCAATGCGCGAATCGCTCGTCGGAGTCGCGTAGCCAGCCACGCGGCAGAACGGCACCGAAACTTTCAGGCCCGGCGGCGTGCCGAAGCGCCCCGGCGTGCTGGGCACGTCGAAGTTTGGCGGCGTGTGGATCGAGGTCGCCTGCGTGATCGTGACGTGCTCGATGTGCAGCGAAGCGAGGCTCTCGCACGATTGCTGCGCGCTTGCTCGTGCCGACGCAAGCAGCACTGCGGCAAACAAAACCAGCGACATAAACCCAGACGAAAGATTTCGCATGTGTCCCCCTCCCGCCCGTGCCCCAATTCGGTCGCGGATTACACCCGCGATGCGCGGGATCGGAGTCGAAGCTACCGATAGTCTTCGCTTGTGGACAGCTTGACAGTGCGAGATTCAGTGCAATAATCCGCTGCGCATCGAACGCATTTCGTGGGGGTGGAAGTGAAATCGGTCTCGGCGTTGTATTTTGCGGCGACGATTCTATTTGTGCTCGCGCCGCCCGCCAATGCACAAATCCCTCGCGATCCCACGCCGGTTGTCGCAAAGACTTCCCCCGCCGATATCGCCGCTGGCAAAGTGCGGTTCGAAGCCATCTGTGCGCGCTGCCACGGACTCGACGGCGGCGGCAGCGACGGCCCGAGCCTGCAGGGCGCGCCGGAACGCCTTGGCGACGCCGAAGTCGGCAACATCATGCGCTACGGAATTCCGGGCACGGGCATGAACGGCTTCGGGATGAGCGCGGATGACGCCGGTCAGGTCGTTGGCTATATGCGCACGCTCGGACGCACGACCGACACCGAAATCGCCAAGGGCGATCCTGCAAAGGGCAAGACGGTCTACCAGTCGAGCGGCTGCGCGACCTGCCACATCATCGATGGGCAGGGCGGCGGCGTTGGACCGGAGCTGACGCGCGTCGGCGCGATGCGCGGTCCGAGTTATTTCCGCACCACGCTGCTTACTCCCGGAGCGATCCTTCCGAAAGAAGCCGGGGCGATGGAGCGCGGCCGTTTCACGCAATTTCTTTTCGTCCATGTCGTCACGAGAGACGGCC
>Ga0187782_10002706_pt1 | contig 13087 bp, 12 predicted proteins | sample 0715_SJ02_MP15_2_FD_132454 | JGI IMG/M metagenome (GOLD analysis project Ga0187782, IMG submission 132454) | Tropical peat soil microbial communities from peatlands in Department of Meta, Colombia - 0715_SJ02_MP15_20_MG | ecosystem: Environmental > Terrestrial > Soil > Wetlands > Peat | place...
CGCACGGCGTTGTCGTGGGCCATCGACAAGCGCGGCCTCACGCTGGCAGTGGCGCTGGGTAGCTTTGGGCTCACGCTGTTTCTGGCCTTCAGCGGAGTGATCGGATCGGAGTTCCTGCCGCACTTGGACGAGGGCGCCATCTGGGCGCGCGGTTCGCTTGCGCCATCGACCGGTCCAGACGAGAGCCTGCGCATCTCCACGCAGGCCCGCCTGATCATGATGCAATTCCCCGAGGTCACCGACGTTGTCGACCAGATCGGGCGTCCCGACGACGGTACCGACTGGACCGGATTCTTCAACACCGAATACAACATCAACCTGAAGCCGAAAGAGCAATGGCGGCCGGGATTTCATCAGAACAAGGATGAGCTGATTGCCGCCATGGACAAGGAACTGGAAAAGATGCCCGGCGTGATCTGGGGATTCTCGCAACCCATCGAAGACAACATGGAAGAAGCCATCTCGGGCATCAAGGGCGAGCTTTCGGTCAAGATCTTCGGCGACGATCTACGCACGCTCGAGGCCAAGGGCAATGAGATTGTCAGCGTAATGAGCCAGATTCCCGGCATCACCGATCTGGGGCTGTTTCGCGTCATCGGCCAGCCCAACCTGACCTTCGTCGTCGATCGCGCCGCCTGCGCGCGCTACGGCATCAACGTGGCCGACGTGCAGGACGCCATTCAGACCGCCGTGGGCGGCAACGATGTCACGGAGCTCCTGCAGGGCGAAGCGCAGTTCGACGTGGTGCTGCGCTATCAGCAGAAATATCGCGACACGCGCGAGGCAATTGAGAAGGTCCGGCTGCTGGCGCCGTCGGGCGAGCGCGTTTCTCTGGCGCAGTTGACTAAGGTCAACACCGACGACGGCGCCGAGGAGATTTATCGCGAGGGCGAGCAGCGCTACGCCGCCGTCAAGTACAGCGTGCGCGGCCGTGACCTGGGCGGCGCGGTGGAAGAGGCTATCAAGAAGGTGCACGACGAAGTCAAGCTGCCGCAGGGTTATCACCTCGACTGGGCCGGCGAATACAAGAGCAAACAGCGCGCCGACGCGCGCCTGGCGGTCATCACCCCCATCACCATTCTGGTCATCTTCCTCATCCTTTATTCGATGTTCAAATCGCTCAAGTGGGCCACTCTCATCATGATGAACGTGCTGCTGGCGCGCGTGGGCGGCCTGCTGGCGCTGCTCGTCACGGGTACCAACTTCAGTGTGTCGGCCGGCATCGGCATGTTGGCTTTGTTCGGCGTCTCGGTGCAAACGGGCGTCATCATGCTCGAATACATCAACCAGCTTCGCGCGCGCGGCTACACGATCAAGGATGCGGCTGTGCATGGAGCCGTCCTGCGCCTGCGTCCCATCATGATCACGATGATGGTAGCGACTTTGGGCCTGTTGCCCGCGGCGGTGTCGCGCGCCATTGGCTCCGACTCGCAGCGGCCTTTTGCGATTGTCATCGTCGGAGGATTGATCACCGACTTGCTGATGAGTATCTTCCTGCTTCCGACGCTCTACGTGTGGATCGCGCGGCCCAACGATGTGCTGCCCGCGCCGGAAACGGAATTTGCCGTGGAGTAAGTTGATCGCGGGACCGCAAGCAAGCTGCTCGTGGAGCATACCGAGCATGAGGACCAATCAGCGCCGGCGGATGCCCACGCGGCGAGGCTCGCCCTGGGGCCTCCGCGCGCTCGATGTCTTCGGTGTGGTGCTGGCGTGGGCCTGTGTTCTGGCTGTTTTTGGCTCCATCGCACTGGAGGTTTACAGCCGCTTTCGAGCGCATTAAGGCCGCGTAAGTGCCAAGCTGCGGCGACAGGGAGGATCGATGCAGAGCAAGGAAGTCCGCAAGCGAATCGAAGAAATCGGAATCGTTCCCTGCGCGCGTGTGCGACGTCCGGAAGACGCAATCTTTGCCGCGGAAACTTTGTATGTGGCCGGAATTCCGGTTGTCGAGGTCACATTGACCTTGCCCCAGGCGCCAGAGGTGATCGCGGATCTGGCCGAGCGCTACCCGAAGATGATTGTCGGCGCTGGAACTGTTCTCGACGAGGATGCGGCCCTGCGATGCATTGCCGCGGGAGCGAGATTCATCACCAGCCCCGGATTCATTCCCGAGGTTGTGGCCAGCGCGAAGCAGGCAAATGTGGTGGTGTTTCCCGGCGCGTTGACGCCGTCGGAAGTGATCGCGGCGTGGAAGGCCGGCGCGGACTTCGTGAAGATCTTCCCCACGGCCACTGCCGGCGGCACTCACTTTGTGCGCGCGCTGAAGGTGCCGCTGCCGGAGATTCCATTGATCGTGACAGGAGGCGTGAACCAGCTAACGGCGTTCGACTATATTCTCGCTGGCGCCAGCGCCATCGGCGTCGGCGGCGAATTGCTGCCTAAAGAAGCCCTGACAAACAAACAGGCCGAACGCATCCACGAACTCGCCCGAAGATTTGTCTTGATGGTGAAGGAAGCGCGGGCGCAGCGCGATGCTGAACGATAGATGCGTATTAAAGGGCTCTTTCGGACCTGATTGAGAAAATGCGCTTCAAATTTACATCGGCCGGTGATCCCAAAGTCTCCGAGTGATACGGCTTTCAGCGATTGCCGATTGACCAACTCATTCCCTAAGGGCACCTTGATGGGCGTGGGCCTGGATCACATACTGATACCAATGCAATCGTCCCTGATCGCCGACACTCCGGGTTGTTCCCAAGTCGCGGTCTGTTACTTTGCGGTCGTTTGCCGGCCCTGCGAACTGTCTACGCTGGCGAAGGAGAGCCCTCCGGCAGGCCGCCCGGGCCGCGCGGGCTCTCGGGCTTCAAGACCTGCTGCGGGCTGCCGTCGCCGTCGGTAGGCGAGGCCAGCGACGAGCGCAGCGGAGGCAATTCCTTGCCTTCAACCAGCAGCTTCAGCTCCTCGGCGTCGATCGTCTCGCGCTCAAGAAGAGCCGCAGAAATGCGGTGCATCGCGTCTTGGTTCGATTCCAGGATGGAATGTGCCGACTGGTATGCCTCATCGATCAAGCGTCGCACTTCCTGATCGATCTGCCGCGCCGTTTCCTCGCTGAAATCGCGATGCTGCGCGATTTCGCGGCCCAGGAAAATCTGCTCTTCTTTCTTGCCGAAGGTGAGCGGGCCCAGGCGGCTCATGCCGTACTCGCACACCATACGCCGCGCCAGATCCGTTGCGCTCTCGATATCGCTGCCTGCGCCGGTCGACATCTGGTTGAGGAAGATCTCCTCGGCCACGCGCCCGCCGAAGGCCGTGGCCAGCCGCGTCTCTAAATATTCCTTTGTGTAGTTGTGCCGGTCGTCGGGCAGATACACCGTCACGCCCAGCGCCATGCCGCGCGGGATGATGGTCACCTTGTGCACCGGGTCGGAGTGGTCGCGCATGAGGGAAACCAGGGCGTGCCCGGCCTCGTGATACGCCGTGACCTTCTTTTCCTCGTCGCTGAGCAGCATCGACTTGCGCTCAGCGCCCATCAGCACTTTGTCCTTGGCCAGCTCGAAGTCGTACATGGTCACTTGCTTGCGGTTCATGCGCGCCGCATTCAGCGCCGCCTCATTCACCATGTTGGCCAGGTCGGCTCCGCTGAACCCCGGCGTGCCGCGCGCCAGCACGTTCAAGTTGGTGTCGTCGCTAATCGGCACCTTCTTGACGTGGACCTTGAGAACTTCCTCGCGCCCGCGCACATCGGGCAATCCGACCACCACGCGGCGGTCGAAGCGGCCGGGCCGCAGCAGCGCGGGATCGAGCACGTCGGGCCGGTTGGTGGCCGCCACCAGGATCACGCCGTCGTTCGATTCGAAGCCGTCCATCTCGACCAGCAGCTGGTTCAGCGTTTGTTCGCGCTCGTCGTGGCCGCCGCCCAGGCCGGCGCCGCGATGGCGGCCCACGGCGTCGATTTCGTCTATGAAGATGATGCATGGAGCGTTCTTCTTGCCCTGCTCGAAGAGGTCGCGCACGCGGCTGGCGCCCACGCCGACAAACATCTCCACGAAATCGGAACCGGAGATGGAGAAGAAGGGAACGTTGGCCTCGCCGGCTACAGCTCGCGCCAGCAGCGTCTTGCCTGTTCCCGGAGGCCCCACCAGCAGCACGCCCTTGGGAATGCGCCCGCCCAGCTTTTGGAACTTCTGCGGCTCGCGCAGATATTCGATGATCTCCTTTAACTCTTCCTTGGCCTCGTCCACGCCGGCCACGTCCTTAAACGTGACCTTCTTTTGCTGCATCGAGAGCAGCCGCGCGCGGCTCTTGCCGAACGATAGCGCCTTGTTGCCGCCCGATTGCATCTGGCGCAGCATGAAAAACCACACGGCAATCAGCAGCACAAACGGGCCCACGTTGATCAGCAGAGGAATCAGAACGTTGCTCTGCGGCTCCTTGATGGTGGTGTTTACCTTGGCCGCGGTCAGCGCCTTCAGTAGGTCGTCGTAGTTGGTGGGGAGGGTGGTGTGGAACTGGTCCTTCGAGCCCTTCAGGTTACCGTGCAACTCGTCGCCCTGGATGGTGGCCTTCTCCACCTGGTTGTTCTGCACCTTATCAAAGAGATCGGAGTAGGAATACTCCGGCTCTTTGCCCATGTTGGCGCCTCGCTCCACCACGCCCCATAGAAGCATGAGGCAGATGAGGATAAAGACCCAAAACATGATCGTCTTAACGTTCGAATTCACCAACCGCTCCTTTTATGGGAGGAATGAGCGCCGAATCGTCGGTCCCCAGCCAGCCGTTATCTCCTTCTTAGACGTTCGCGCACCGCACAAAGTGGCAAAATTCACGCCATTTGCCCGCCAGCAGACACACTTACTTATCGGCTGCAACGGCAGCAACTCCGATTGTACTCCCACAGCGTCGAAGTTGCAGCCAACTCAACAGCCTCTAGCGCCCGGGCCGTTCATTGCGCCGACCACCTAGGGCGCGAGCCCTTCGGCGGGCTCTTCGGCAGTTCCGCAGGCGATTTCCACGGTGACGACGAGATCCGGCTCCGGTTCGAGTTCCACGCCCTTCATCCACAGAATGCGTCCACCGGCTTCCAATACGGGCCAAACCGTCCGGCTGGTTCCTGTAACATGAAGATGGGCCAGCACTTCCTTCACTTTTCGTAGGCCATTTGAGTATCGCAATCTAACCCGGTCGCCGGGCTTCCAATTGCGCAGAACGGCCACATGCGCGGTACGCCCATCGCAGGAATCCCAGACCGTCTCCATAGTGGCCTGATCGGCGAGCTCGACGCGCAGACGCAATCCAAATGCAGGCGCATCGACTTCGCCGGGGATGGCGACACAGTACTCAGGTAATGGCCCTTCGCCGCCTTCAGCCACAGCGTTTTGGCTCGTCAGCCTGACTTCTCGTGTGGAGCGTTCGGCGCTCACACCGCATGGAAGTTCAAGTCTTTGCCCCGCCCGGCCACTGAGGGCCAGCGACCGCAGCGATTCAGTCGCAGCGAAATCTAGGACGGCGCCCAAACGCCCCGCCGCATAGCGCAAAAGGCGCCGCTGAAGCGCTGGGGCAAGCGCGGCGAGCCGCGTAACATCGAGTGCCAAAGAGGAGGCATGCGCTGCGCCGGCGGCGCGCCCGCCGCCGCGCACGGGGCGCCCCAGCAGTAGCAGTTGCGGCGCCAGCCGCTCCACTTCCGCCCGCCACCAGGCTTCTTCATCGCGCGCCAGCTCGGCCATCTGCGCAAGATGCTCGCGGAGCCGCGGATTCCATCCCTCCAGGATCGGCAGCAGCTCATGCCGGATGCGGTTGCGCGTAAAGGTGACGTGGCGATTGGTCGAGTCTTCGCGCCAGTCCTGACCCAAAGCGCGCAAATAGGCTTCGACCTCGGCGCGCGTGGCGCCGAGCAAAGGCCGCACAATGCGGCCTTCCGGGAATTCGAGGACCGGAGAGATCCCGGCCAGCCCCTCTGTCCACGCCCCGCGCAAGAACTTCGCCAGCACCGTCTCGGCTTGGTCGTCAAGCGTGTGCGCCGTGGCGATTGCATTGAGCGGAGTCTCAAACATGAGCTTGCGAAACCACGAATAGCGCAGCCGCCGCGCCGCCTCTTCGATGGTTTCCGCCGCTTTGCCGGTTGCCGGATTGGCCCGGGCTTCCGACTCGGTGTCAACGCGCGCTTCATGAAATGGGACGCCGAGCTTGCCGGCGAGCTCGCGACAAAAATCACGGTCGCCGTCGGCGTCAGCGCCGCGCAGGCCGTGATGCAAATGCGCGGCGTGCAGCACCAACCCCAGTTCCGCGCTGCGCTCCGCCAGTGCCCGCAGCAGAGCCACGGAATCCGCGCCTCCGGAGACAGCAATGGCAAGGCGCATTCCCGGCTTGAGCAGCGAGAAATCGAGCGGCAAGCCGGCAGCGGGCTTTTGGGACTCGTTGCGCACCAGAGGATGATAGTAAAAGCAGCTACTAGCTGCTAGCTCCTAGCTTCTAGGTCTCTGACCGCTTGGTTTTGCACCTTCGAGGGGTGCCCCAGGTTCGGCGCGTCTTTGTTTTTGCGCCTAACCTGGGATACCACAGACCTAAACAGATTCGAATTCATCCGGCCAGAGACCTAGGTCTCTGACCGCTCGATTTTGCACCTTCCCGGGGTGCCCCAGGTTCGGCGCGTCTTTGTTTTTGCGCCTAACCTGGGATACCACAGACCCGAACAGGTTCGAATTCATCCGGTCAGAGACCTAGCTGATAGCTGAAAGCTGAAAGCCGATAGCTGTCAGCGGTTCGCTCACGGCTGTCGGCCCGCCCAGTGCTATACTCGCAGAGCCATGCAAGTCTTTGCGATTCTGCCTGCTGCCGGATTGGGCACCCGAATGGCCGGCCCGCAGCCGAAGCAATTCGTGGCGCTGGATGGAGTGCCCATCCTCATCCACTCGCTGCGCGCCTTTGCCGCCGCGCCGCGCCTGACGGCCATGGTTGTCGCCGTGCGTAAGACAGAAATGGAGCGGGTGCAGGCCCAAGTGGCCGAATTCGGCTTTGCGGGGCGCGTACAAGTCGTAGAAGGCGGTGAAAAACGGCAGGAATCGGTATCCCATGCCCTCGCGGCGCTGCCCGCCGAGCCTGACGACATTGTTCTAGTGCACGATGCCGTGCGTCCTCTAATCGATGCCGCCACCATTGAGAGGACCATCGATGCGGTGATCGAGACCGGGGCCGCCATCGTGGGCCTGCCTGCCGTGGATACCATTAAGCAAGTGGAGCGAACCGCCCACGGCGCCCTCGTTACCGCGACCATTCCGCGCGAGTTCGTGGTGCTGGCGCAGACGCCGCAGGGCTTCCGCTATGGGCTGCTGCAGCGCGCCTTTGCCGAGGCCGAGGCGGACGGCTTTGTGGGCACCGACGAGGCTTCGGTTGTGGAGCGAGCCGGAATTTCCGTCGCCGTGGTGCACGGTTCTCAGGTTAATCTGAAGATTACGCAGCCGGGGGACCTGGAACTGGCGGAGTTTTATCTGCGGCAAATGCGGGTGCCCGCCAGATAAGATTTGTCTGGCGGGTAAAGGCGATCGGCTCGACGCGTTCGATTCGGTTGCGAGCCGCGTGCGCTGAGTACGCCCCCAAGCCCGCAGACTCGGACCGCAGGCTCGCCGGCGGAAGCCTTCTCGAGCAGGATACGGAGACCTACGCGGAAGAACGATGGATACACGGATCGGCTTTGGTTACGACTCGCATGAATTCCAGGCTGGCGTGCCGCTGCGCTTGGGCGGCATGACGGTGGATCACCCGGAAGGACTGGCAGGTCACTCCGACGGCGACGTACTGCTGCATGCCATCACCGACGCCCTGCTGGGCGCGGTCGCTGCGGGCGACATCGGCAGCTTCTTTCCCCCGGGCGATCCGCGCTGGAAAGACGCCGATTCCGCCATCTTCCTCAAGCTCGCCCGCGAAGAACTGCACAATGCCGGGTTCCGCATCGCCAACGTGGACACCACGCTGATTCTGGCCGCGCCCAAAATCGCGCCCATCGCCGCCGCCCTTTGCGCTCGCGTGGCCGAACTGCTCGGCGTGGGAGTCGATCAAGTGAGCGTCAAAGCCAAAACCCCCGAGGGCCTCAACCTCGACCGCCTTGCCCAGTGCCACGCCGTGGCGCTGGTCGAACGCGTGCAGGAACCCGAAGAGGTGAAGAGCATGAGCGAGGTCGTCGAGAGCCAACGTCAGCTCGAGGACGTCGTCGAAGACCTGCTCAGTTCCGTCCACGGCGTTCCCAAACGCCGCGTCGAGCCGGTCTACGATACGGAAGACATTACCTGAACACATGGACTTGGGGGCAGCGGTCGAAGGCCGTGCGGAATCCAACTTTACACCATCAGCATGGGAATCCCGTACGCCGCAAGGCGCCGATCTGCGCTCACCAAAATCAAGCCCTCTTCGAGCGCCTGGGCCAGGAGAATGCGATCGAACGGGTCGCGGTGAAGAAGGGGTAGTTTTGCTGCGCGGTCTCCATGACAAATGGATACCGGCAGTTCGACAAGACGGAGTTGCTCTAGCATGGCGCCGATCGGCGTTCTCAGCCTCAGTTTGCCTGCCGCCTGCTTGATTCCTAGCTCCCAAGCTGTGGCCGCACTCAGAAAACGCTGGTCCGCCCGGTCCAGGTTGTCCAAAAGCGCTGGTGAGATCCTCCTGTCGCCCGTGTCCAGCCAGACTAGAATGGGCGAATCCAGGAGATAACGGGCGCCGCTCACTTCGACTTCTCCAGACGGAGCAGCTTATCCCCCTCCGGGTCTTCAAACCATTCCGGCGGGAGGTCCTGCTCCCAGTCATCCGAGAGAAATTCGATTCCAAGCAGATTCTGCCCAAACGGTAGGCGCTCGTCCGGCGGCTTTGGCTGCGATGCCGGAACCAGCCGCGCGATAGGTTTTCCCGCCTTGGCGATAACAATCGCTTCGCCCTTGGCGGCCCGCTCCACGAGGCTCGAGAGCTGCGTCTTCGCCTCATACAGGTTCACCTGGAGCGGCTTGCTGTATCTCTTCGCCGGCTTGGGCGCGGGCTTCCGGGCTGCATTCGACTTCATGGCGCCATTATGCGCTGGAAGCGCAGTTTGGTCAAGTTGGTCAAGTAGGATTGGTCAGGTCGGTCAAATCAGTTTCGGGTTCCGAACTTGCCGCAATGGCCGGCTGCCGATTTCCATTGCGAACTCCCGCCATTCCCTGTACCTTGGCTGCGAATGCTATCTCACATCCGGAGTGTTCCCAATGCACGAAATCGCTCTTCTGCTCCAGAACTTCGACGCCGAAACAACCAAAAAGATCGCGGCGGCCATCCTGTTGTTGATCCCCATCATTTTCGTCATCGCCGTCGCGATTGTGATGATCCCCTGCTGGTTCATCCTGAAGAAGGCCGGATTCTCGCCGTGGCTTTCATTGCTCTGCATCCTTCCTTCGCTCGGCACGCTGGTTCTGCTCTATGTGCTGGCATTCGCCGAGTGGAAGGTCGTGCCCGCGCCGCAGCTTGGATTTGCGCCGCACCCGCCCATTCCGCCACCGTATCCGCCGCAACCGCCGCGCGCCTAGAATCGGTTGCATAAGGTCCGGTTTTGAAGGGGCACGGCTTCAGCCGCGCCGCGAAAGGCACATGAACGGTGGGCTTTGGTGTCTGCGTGAGAACTCGTTTGGGCCACATGGCCGCGGGCAAATCGGAGGGAGCAGCAGCCTTTAGGCTGCTGAATTCTGCGCAAATCATCGCGCCGGCTTCAGCCGCGGGCCCTTTGGCGATCAGCCCTTCGAAGCAACCCGAGTTCTCACGCACACACTTTGGCCCCTGAGGGAAGCTTCTTCAACGCCTCGGACCATTGATGCAACCAGTTGTAATCTTTCGGCAGCGCCCCGCTGGCCGTGGAGGGAAATGCTTTAGCATCGTGAAGGAAAGCAATCGCCACGATGCCTGATTCGGCTTCTTCTCGGACGGAGCATCCTCGCGTCCGTTTTGCGCCTTCGCCCACCGGCTTTCTGCACGTCGGCAGCGCCCGCACGTTCATCTTCAACTGGCTCTACGCGCGGCACAACCACGGGACCATGGTGCTGCGCCTCGACGACACCGACGTCGAGCGCAACACCGAGGCCAGCGTGCAGTCGATCTTCGACGGCCTGCGCTGGCTGGGCCTCGACTGGGACGAAGAATACAAACAGTCGGAGCGGCTCGACCTGCACCGGGCCGCAGCGCAACAGTTGCTAGAAAAAAACCTTGCCTATCGCGACTTCACTCCCGCGCATGCGGGTCCCGCTTTTCCAGATGCCGACAGCCAGGCATCGGCTGCAATAGGCGCTTGGCTCTATAACCCCGGAATGCGCGATCTTTCGCGCGAAGAGTCCGACCGCCGCGCCGCTGCCGGCGAGCCCTTCGCACTGCGCCATCGCGTTCCGCGCGGCCAGCACCGCGTTCTGCGTTTTACGGATGCAGTGTATGGCTCGCAAGCCAAGCCCGCCGACGAGGTGGAAGACTTCGCGCTGCTCCGCTCAGACGGCATGCCGACCTACCACCTCGCCTCATGCGTCGACGATTCCGATCTCCGCATCAGCCACATCATCCGCGGCCAGGATCACCTGACCAACACCTTCAAGCACCTGCTGATTTTTGAGGCGTTGGGCGCCGGTTCTACGAATTTTACCGCGCCGCAATTCGCCCATCTTCCCCTGCTCGTCGCCCCCGACGGCTCCAAGCTCTCGAAACGGAAACATGGCCCCGTCGTCAGCGTCACCACCTATCGCGATGCCGGCTTCCTGCCCCAGGCCTTCGTCAACTTCCTTTGTCTCCTGGGCTGGTCGCCCAAAGACGACCGCGAGTTCATGCCGCTCGACGAGCTCGTCGCCGCCTTTACTCTCGATGGCGTCAATCGAGCCAACGCCGTCGTCAACTTCGAAGAAGCAGCCTTGAGCCCTTCAGATCCCGCGCCCTTCGATCCCAAAGCCGTTTGGCTCAATTCCGAGCACATCCGCGCCCTGCCCGTCGACGAGCTCGCCGTGCTGCTGCAGCCGTTCTTCGAGCAGGCCGGGTTTCATCCCACGCCTGAAAAGGTGCGAGCCGTCGCGCCGCTCATCCAGGAGCGCATCAAGCTTTTGCGCGATGCCGTCTCTGCCGCCGACTTTTTCTTCGTCGATCGACTTGCGCCGTACGATCCCGCCGAGCTGATCCCGCAAAAGGGAGATGCCGCGCTGGCCCGCCGTGTGCTGGAGAAGGCGCACCAGGTTCTCGCAGTTACGAATTTCGACCACGATTCACTGGACGCGGCATTGCGCGGTGCAGCTACGCAGCTTGGTTTGAAGGCCGGGCCGATGTTTCAGCCCATTCGCGTCGCCGTATGCGGACGCAAAAACGCCCCGCCGCTGTTTGAAACTCTGGTCGTGCTGGGCCGCGAAGTGTGTCTGGAGCGCATCCAGCAGGCTTTTGACTCATTGTAATCGAACGATTACAATTCAAGCATGTTCTCCGTCAGGCCGCTTCCCGAGTTCACAGCGTGGCTTGATGGACTGAAAGACATGAGGGTGCGCGGAGCGGTGGTGGAGCGCATCAAGCGTCTGTCCTTCGGCTTGCTCGGCGACTTCAAGGCGGTTGGCGGTGGCGTCGTTGAGTTGCGCATCGACTTTGGCGCAGGCTGGCGCTTGTATTACACGCAGATCGGCGCCCAAATCGTCGTGTTGCTTGCGGGCGGTTCCAAACGCACTCAGAAGAGGGATATCCAGAGAGCCAAAGCTTTGGCCGCAATGTTGAAAAGCGAAGGGTGCAAGGATGAAAAAGGCCACTAAGGTGCGCGAACTGCCTGAATTCGACCCCGCGCGCTACCTCGACAACGAAGAGAGCATCGCCGTCTACCTGACGGGAATCCTGGAAGCGAATGACGCCGCGCTGCTGGCCTCGGCGCTGGGCGACATTGCCCGAGCGCGCGGCATGACGGAGATCGCCAAAGCCGCCGGAATTACCCGCGAAGCTCTCTACAAAGCCCTTCGCCCCGATAGCGCCCCGCGCTTTGAAACCATCAACCGCGTCTGTGCGGCGCTCGGCGTGCGCTTGATCGCTCAACCCATGCCAGCCCGCAAAGCAGCTTGAATGCGCTTTCCCGGCTGGGATCGGTCGATTCTAGTAATACTCACCAGAGCGATAATGATTCCCATGAAAGAAGTTACGCTCATCTCGGACGGTGCCTGCGTGGGGAACCCCGGTCCCGGCGGTTGGGCCTATATCCTGCGATACGGAAAACACTCGGTGGAGCAGTCCGGAGGGGATCCCGACACCACGAATAACCGAATGGAGCTGACAGCGACCATCGAAGGCTTGAGGGCCCTCAAAGAGCCTTGTGAGGTTCTCCTCATCTCCGATAGTCAATACCTGCTGAACGGGATTCAGTCTTGGCGGTTCAAATGGCGTGATAACGGCTGGATGAGGAAGCCAAAGAAGGGACAAGAGCGGCCAGTTCTAAACGCAGACCTTTGGCAGGATCTCGATGCGCTCGCTGAGAAGCACACGATACGTGGCCAATGGATAAAAGGGCATTCAGGTCATCTCGACAACGAGAGATGCGATAAATTGGCACAAGCCCAGGCAGACAAGTTCACCGACCAACCCTGTTGGACCGGCGTAGCTTCGCTCACCGTGAAAAAATAAAACTATGGCAGCCACGAGCTCGAATACTGAAAGCCCCGAAGTTCACGCCCCCTCCAACTTCCTCCGCGAGATCATCGCCGAGGATGTGCGCAACAAAACCTACGGCGATGCCCAAATCCAGACCCGCTTTCCTCCCGAGCCCAACGGCTACCTCCACATCGGCCACGCCAAGGCCATCTGCATCGACTTCGGCCTCGCCGACGAGTTCGGCGGGGAGACCAACCTGCGCTTCGACGACACCAATCCCGAGAAGGAAGAGACCGAGTACGTCGAGTCGATCCAGAAAGACGTGCGCTGGCTCGGCTTCGAGTGGGAACGCCTATGCTACGCCTCGGACTACTTTCCGCAGCTCTACGAGTGGGCGTTGCAGCTCATTAAGGCCGGCAAGGCCTACGTCGATGACCTCACCGCCGAAGAGATCCGCCAACATCGCGGCACGCTTACCGAACCCGGACGGGAGAGCCCCTATCGCAACCGGACTGTAGAGGAAAACCTCGACCTCTTCATCCGCATGAAGAGCGGC
>Ga0187782_10002707_pt1 | contig 13086 bp, 11 predicted proteins | sample 0715_SJ02_MP15_2_FD_132454 | JGI IMG/M metagenome (GOLD analysis project Ga0187782, IMG submission 132454) | Tropical peat soil microbial communities from peatlands in Department of Meta, Colombia - 0715_SJ02_MP15_20_MG | ecosystem: Environmental > Terrestrial > Soil > Wetlands > Peat | place...
CAATCCGGCGCACAACGACGGCGACCGCACGGGAAATGTCACGCGCATGCGGTTACCGGCGCGGGACGGCGCCGCGCAAACATCGTCCTTTGACCAGCGCAGGTCGTAACCTTTTACCCGTGCCTGTTGCGGCGCCGGAGCGCAAACGTTTTCAGTGGAGTCAATTGCGCTCCAGATTTTTTAATAGAGCATGATCTTTTCGGAAAACCGGCTTGCACTTTGCCGGATCATGCTCTGGCTGCTATTTGTTTTCGAACTTCGGCGGCCGTTTGGCGATGAACGCGGCCATGCCTTCCTTCTGGTCGGCGGTGGCGAACAGCGAATGAAACACGCGCCGCTCAAAGCGCACGCCTTCCGCCAGCGAGCTCTCGAACGCGGCGTTGACGGCCTCCTTCGCCGCCAGCACCGACGGCAGCGACATCGACGCGATCGTTTCGGCGACCTTGACCGCCTCCTCGACCAGAGTTGCCGCCGGCACGACGCGGGCGACGAGGCCTGAGCGTTCGGCTTCCTGCGCGTCCATCATGCGGCCGGTCAGCATGATATCCATCGCTTTCGATTTGCCGACCGCGCGCGTAAACCGCTGCGTGCCGCCGATACCGGGGATGATGCCGAGCTTGATCTCCGGCTGGCCGAACTTGGCGCTGTCGGCGGCGATGATCAGGTCGCACTGCAAGGCGAGTTCGCAGCCGCCGCCGAGCGCGAATCCGGCGACCGCGGCGATGACCGGCTTGCGCGCGCGCGCTACGCGGTCCCAGCTGGCGGCAAAGTCGCCGAGGAAGGCTTCCGTGAAAGTCTTTTCGGCCATCTCCTTGATGTCGGCCCCGGCGGCGAACGCCTTTTCCGATCCGGTGATCACCATGCAGGCGATTCCTGTGTCGGCTTCGAACGCATCGACCGCCGCGCCCAATTCGCGCACCAGCGTGCTGTTGAGCGCATTGAGCGCCTGCGGGCGATTGAGCCGGATCAGGCCAACCTTGTCGCGCGTCTCGACGATGATGGTCTCGTAACTCATGGTGGATCTCTCAGAGGTGGTCCCCCCGTAAGGGGAGGGTAGGGTGGGGGTCTGTGGCCCAGCTTGCGCGTGCGTCAAGAAGTGACCCCCACCAGCTTCGCTCCGCTCGCCACCTCCCGCTTTCAGGGGGACGACAACGAAATCATTTCTGGCACACCGGACAATAAAACGTCGAGCGGCCGGTCTGCACAACGCGTTTGATCGTGCCGCGGCAGCCCGGCGTCTGACATTTCAGGCCTTCGCGGTCATAGACGCGAAAGTGATGCTGAAACATCCCGAGCTCGCCGTCGGTGAGGCGGTGGTCGCGCAGGGATGACCCGCCGTCCTTGATCGCCTCCCGCAGCACCGCCTTGATGGCCTCGACCAGAGAATAGGCGCGCTCGTTCGGCGCGCTGTTCTTGCCGGCGATACTGGCGGCGACGCGCTTGGGCGAAAGGTGCGCGCGATAGAGCGCCTCGCAGACGTAGATATTGCCGAGCCCGGCGACGACGCGCTGATCCGACAGCGCCGCTTTCAGGCTCGTCTTTTTTCCCCGGCAGGCGCGCGCCAGCATGGCAGCATCGAATTCGTTGCCGAGCGGTTCCGGGCCGAGCCGGTTAAGGAGCGGCTCGGCGTCGAGCTTCGCGCGCGCAACGATCTTCATCGAGCCGAAGCGGCGAGGATCGTTGAAGGTCACCACCGCCCCCGACGACATGTGAAAAACGACGTGGTCGTGCGCGAGATGCTGCGCGCGCTGGTGATGGTAATCGCCAAGCGGCTTGCCGCCTTTTTCATGAAACACATGAAATGAGCCCGACATGCCGAGGTGCATGATCAGGACGTCGCCGGAGGACAGATCGGTGAGCAGATACTTTGCCCGCCGCCCGAGTCCGGTGACGGTCTTGCCAGTAAGCCGCCGCGCGAAGTCTTTCGGCAACGGCCAGCGCAAATCGGCGCGGCGGACTTCGACCTTGACGAAGCGTTTGCCCTGCATCGCCGGCTCGAGTCCGCGACGCACCGTTTCGACTTCCGGAAGCTCAGGCATGGCTTGATTTCGGCATGATCGAAAACATGGTTAATTTCGACTCATAGCGGCGGTTCTGCCGCCGCGCTATGGTCTGGCGCACAGGGTGACGTCGATGGCCGAGGCCGCATATTTCGGGGCGCGCGAGGTGCCGCTTGCGGACAAGCAGACGCTGGTCGACGACGTCTTTCACAGCGTTGCACGCCGCTACGACCTGATGAACGACCTGATGTCGTTCGGGCTGCATCGGCTCTGGAAGGACGCGCTGGCGACCGCGGTCGATCCAGCGAAGACGCGGCCGTTTGTGCTCCTCGATCTTGCCGGCGGCACCGGCGATGTCGCGTTCCGCGTGATGGCCGCCGACGGGCAGCAGACGCAGGCGACGGTGTGCGACATCAATGCCGACATGCTCGCAGTCGGGCGCGAGCGTGCGGCGAAGCTGTCACGTGGTGACGCGGTCACTTTCATCGAAGCCAATGCCGAGGCGCTGCCGTTTCCCGACCGCAGTTTCGACGCCGTGACGATTGCTTTCGGCATCCGTAACGTGCCGCGCATCGAAGCGGCGCTTGGCGAAGCGTTCCGTGTGCTCAAACTAGGCGGCAGATTTCTCTGTCTCGAATTCTCCGCCGTCGACGTGCCCGGGCTCGACCGGCTTTACGAACTGTACGCATCCGCCGTCATCCCTGCGCTCGGCCGCGTGGTTGTCGGCGACGCCGAATCCTATCGCTATCTGGTCGAGTCGATCCGCCGTTTCCCCAAGCCGGACGACTTCGCAGCCATGTTGCGCGCCGCCGGCTTTGCCCGCGTCTCCTACCGCTTGTTGACCGGCGGCATCGTCGCGCTGCATTCCGGCTGGCGTTTGTGATTTCCGAACCTGCGCATCTGTTCCGGCTCGGCCGCGCTGGCTTCGTGTTCGCTCGCGAAGGCGTATTCGACATTGTCGATCCCGCCGCCGTGCCGGCCGCAGCGCGCCCGCTGTTGCGCCTGGCGCGGCTGATCGAGCGGCCGGCGAGCGGGACGGCGGAGGCGCGCTTGTCGGCGGCGCTGACGCGTCTAGGCCCGAGCTACGTCAAGCTCGGTCAGTTCCTGGCCACGCGGCCGGACGTCGTCGGTACGGTTTTTGCGCAAGACCTGGAGCGGTTGCAGGACCGCATGCCGCCGTTCCCGCAGGCGGAGGCGGAAGCTGTCGTCGCCGCCTCGTTCGGGCGACCGGTCAGCGCGGTCTTTGCGAGCTTCGGTGCGCCGGTGGCCGCCGCCTCGATCGCGCAGGTGCATCGCGCGCAGGTTTCCACCGCGGGCGGGCTGCGCGACGTCGCCGTAAAGGTGTTGCGCCCCAATATCGAGCGGCGCTTCCGCGCCGACCTGCGCGCCTTCACGTTCGTCGCGCAGCATGCCGAGAATTTTTCCGCCGAAGCGCGGCGCCTGCGCCTCGTTGAAGTCGTCGATACGCTGCGCCGCTCGGTCACCGTCGAGATGGACTTCCGCCTGGAAGCGGCGGCGCTTTCGGAAATGGCCGAAAACACCAAGGACGATCCGGATTTCCGCGTGCCGGCGGTCGACTGGGACCGCACCACCAAGGAAGTGTTGACGCTGGAGTGGATCGAAGCGACGCCGCTGTCCGACCGCGCGCGCCTGCAGGCCAAGGGCTTCGATCTGCGACAGCTTGCGCGCGCACTGATCCAGACGTTTCTGCGGCACGCGCTGCGCGACGGCTTCTTTCACGCCGACATGCATCCCGGCAATCTGTTCGTGGACGATGAGAGCCGGCTCATCGCCGTCGATTTCGGCATCATGGGCCGGCTCGGCGCCAAGGAACGGCTGTTCCTGGCTGAGATCCTGCACGGCTTCATAACCCGCGACTACCACCGCACGGCCGAGGTTCATTTCGAGGCCGGCTACGTGCCGCCGCACCACTCGGTCGAAAGCTTCGCGCAGGCCATCCGGGCGATCGGCGAGCCGATCCACAATCGCATGGCCGAGGACATTTCGATGGCCCGGCTGCTTACGCTGCTGTTTGAAGTGACCGGGCTATTCGACATGCGCACGCGGCCGGAGTTGCTGCTGCTGCAGAAAACGATGGTGGTGGTCGAAGGGGTCGCCCGCTCGCTCGATCCCAAGCTCGACATCTGGACGACCGCGGAGCCGGTGGTGCGCGAGTGGATGACGCGGCACCTCGGTCCTGCCGGCAAGCTCGAAGGGGCGGCGCAGGGCGCGGGCGAGATCGGCCGCTTCCTCAGCAGCGCGCCGGGCCTGTTCACGCGCGGTGCGCGCGTGCTTGACCAGCTCGACGAGATCACCCGCGACGGCCTGGTGCTGGCGCCGCAGACCATCGCCGAAATCGGCAAGGCCGAGGCGCGCCGCGGCCGCTGGACGGCCGCGGCACTGTGGGTGATCGCGGCGCTGCTGCTATGGATCATCCTTTTCTTGCTCTGGTGATTGCATGGTGATTGCATTGATTGCAATGCAATCACTGCCGGCCTAGTATCCGTGGTATCCGTATGATCAGGAAATCGCGATGGCCAGCCTTACCGTCCGGCAACTCGACGACAGTCTGAAAAGGCTGCTGCGGCTGCGCGCAGTGCGCCACGGCCGCTCGATGGAGGACGAAGTCCGCGTCATCCTGCGGCAGGCGGCGGAAGAGACCGGACGCGAAGCGGCCGAGCCGACCGAACCCTCCGCAGCCGGCGCGCAGCCGGCGGCGGCGGCGCCGTCAACAGGCCTAAAGCGCGTACTGTTGATCATCGGCGGCAGCATTGCGGCCTACAAGTCGCTTGATCTCATCCGCCGGCTGCAGGACCGCGGCCTGAGCGTGCGCTGCATTCTTACCGGCGCCGCACGGCACTTCGTGACCCCACTCGCCGCCGGTGCACTGTGCGGCGAGCGGGCCTACACCGATTTGTTCGATCCGCAAAGCGAATTTGACGTCGGCCATATTCGTCTGGCGCGCGACACCGAACTGATTTTGGTCGCGCCGGCGACCGCCGACCTCATCGCCAAAATGGCCGGCGGCCACGCCGACGACCTTGCCACTGCCGTTCTGCTGGCGACCGACAAACCGGTCCTGATCGCGCCCGCGATGAATCCGCACATGTGGGCGGCCAAACCGACGCAGCGCAATCTGGTTCAGCTTCAGGCCGACGGGGTTCGCCTCGTCGGTCCCAATGCCGGCGAAATGGCCGAGCGTGGGGAAGCCGGGATTGGACGCATGGCCGAGCCGCTGGAAATCGCGGCCGCCGCCGCGGCGCTCATCCGGCACGGTGGCGCACTCACGGGTAAGCGCGTGCTCGTAACCTCCGGGCCGACCAGCGAGCCGATCGATCCGGTACGCTTCATTGCCAATCGCTCGTCAGGCAAGCAGGGCCATGCCATCGCTGCAGCGGCGTCTGCCGCCGGTGCCGACGTCGTGTTGGTCAGCGGGCCGGTGAATGTGCCCGATCCGCCGGAGACCTGCGTGGTCAAGGTCGAGACTGCGCGCCAGATGCTCGAGGCGGTCGAGAAAGCGCTTCCCGTCGATGCGGCGGTGTTTGCGGCGGCGGTCGCCGACTGGCGGCCGCAGCGGGTGAGCGACAGCAAGATCAAGAAGCAAAAGGGCCGCGCGCCGACACTCGAACTGGTCGAGAACCCCGATATCCTTTCAACCATCGCGCACCGCAAATCTGGACGCCCGCCGCTGGTCGTCGGCTTCGCCGCAGAAACCGACCATGTCGTCGCCAACGCCAAGGCCAAGCTGGTCAGGAAAGGCTGCGACTGGATCGTTGCCAACGACGTGTCGCCCGAAACCGGCATCATGGGTGGCGACGTCAATACGGTCCATCTTGTCACGGCGGCCGGAGTGGAATCATGGCCGCCCCGGTCGAAGGCGGATGTTGCACGTGCGCTGGTGGAGAAGATTGCCGCGGCGCTTGAGGAAACTAAACGGTGAGCGGCGAGACAGGCGTCGAGGTGCGCATCATGCGGCTTCCGCACGCCGCCGGCTTGCCGCTGCCGGACTATCAGAGCGCGGGTGCAGCCGGGCTTGATCTTCTCGCCGCCGTGCCGGCCGATGCGCCGGTCGAACTGGCACCCGGCGGCCGCGCTGCTATCCCGACCGGCATTGCGATTGCGTTGCCGCGCGGCAGCGAGGGCCAGATCAGGCCGCGCTCGGGTCTGGCGATGCGCTACGGCGTGACCGTGCTGAATACGCCTGGAACAATCGATGCTGACTATCGCGGCGAACTACACGTTATCCTTGTAAATATTGGCTCCGAGTTGTTCGCTATTCGCCGCGGGATGCGCATCGCGCAAATAGTAATTGCCCCAGTACAGCACGCAAAACTTGTTGAAGTTAACAACCTGGACGCGACCAGCCGCGGCACTCGCGGCTTTGGTTCCACTGGAAGCGGCGCCAACAAGATCAACAATATTGTCGACAATAAAGACTAAACTGAAGTTCAACTAGACCGAACCGCTGACGTAATATATTACCGCTGGCATCGAACGAATTCGTCAACGGCACCGCTCCCCGTTCATGCCGCTGCTTCCGCGCAAAGGAGTTCTCGCCATCACTGCAGTGGTCGATGTGGCCCTGCAGCGGCGACCGATTTCCGCGAAGACGCTTGCCGCGCGTCACGGCCTGCCGCCGCGCCATCTCGAGTCGGTTCTGCAGGCGTTGGTTCACGATGGAATTCTGAAAGGCATCCGTGGTCCGCGCGGCGGTTACGAGCTTGCCCGCGAGCCGCGACGGGTGAGCGCCAACGATATCCTGCGCGCGGCCGGCAGTGTCGAGGAGAGCGAACAGCCGCCCCCGGCACGCTCGGATCTTCTGAACAAAGTAGTGTTGCCGGCGCTCGCCAACGCGGAAACGGAATTCGCTGTCGCGCTCAGCCGCATCAATCTGGAAGACATGACGCGCAGCGCTGAAACTCTGGACAAGTCGAGTTAAGTCCCGCTTCTGCCGTTCACGATCTGGACTCTTTCGGCGCGAATCTAGTTGAGAGTAAAGTCGCCCGATTCGCGGCCTCACGCGCGATTCGGACCCGCTGGCGGAATGGCGGAAGGCCAGCAGAGGCAAAGGGGCATGCCGGACACGATCCGGACGAGCCGGTGCTGCGCTCATCCGTGGCGGCGTAGATTGCTCGCAGCCGTCGGTCTTGCGTGGCCGCTACCGGCGCGCGCCGAACAGCCGCCGGCGCTGGCGCTGCACGAGCTTGTGCTCGACGCGTCGCACAGCATCGACCGGCACGAAGTTGCCGCGCTGGTTCTGTTGGTGGGGTTGCTGCTGTTTGCGGTGGTAACGGCAATCCTGCTGCTGCGCGCGCGCCTGCGCTCGGCACGCTTCGAGGCGTCGACCCATGACGAGATCGCGGCGCTGCGCGCCGAGGTGGACCGCGCCAACGCCCTGCTGCGCTCCGAGCCGCAGATCGTGGTGGATTGGCCGGCCGGTTCCGATGAGGCGACGATCGAGGGCGATCCAGCCGTGGTCGGGGTCTCGGCGCGGCATCGCGCGCTCGCGTTCGGCAGCTGGCTCGATGCTGCCAAGGCGAGCGCGATGGAGCATGCCGTCGACGCCTTGCGGGCGCGCGGCGAAGCTTTCTCGATGGCGGTTACGACGCAATCGGGCCGGCCGATCGAGGTGCAGGGCCGCGCCGTCGCCGGGCGCGCCGTGCTCCGGCTTAAGGACGCCGGCGGCGTCAAACGCGAGCTGATGGAGCTGGTTTCCCGGCACGAAGCACTGCAGAACGAAATCACCTCGCTGCGCACGCTCATCGAGCGCTTGCCGTCGCCAGTATGGACGCGCGATGCAACGGGCCGGCTGAAATTCGTCAACAGCGCCTACGCGCGGGCGGTCGAGGCCGCCGACGGCGCCGACGCGATCGGGCGCGGGCTTGAATTGCTTGACAGCGCGGCCCGCGAGAACATCGCCCGCGTGCGCGACGGCAACGGCAATTATGCCGGACGGCTGCCCGCGATCGTGGCGGGTGCGCGGCGTGCCTTCGACGTGCTCGACTTTCGCACCGAGACCGGCAGCGCTGGTCTCGCGATCGATGCCACCGAAGCGGAGACCATGCGCTCCGCCCTCGCGCGCATGGTTGACGCACACCGTCGCACGCTCGACGCGCTTTCGACCGGCGTCGCCATGTTCGGCGCCGATCAAAAGCTGACCTTCTATAACGCCGCCTATCGCGCTCTTTGGGACCTCGATGCCGCCTATCTCGATCAGGGGCCGACCGACTCGGCCGTGCTTGAGGAGCTGCGGGCCGCGCGAAAACTGCCCGAGCAGCAGGACTTCCGGCAGTGGAAAGCGCAGCTGCAGGAAGCCTACCGCGCACTCGAGGCCAAGGAGCAGACCTGGCATTTGCCCGATGGCCGCACGCTGCGCGTAGTCACCACCCCCAATCCGGACGGCGGCGTGACCTACCTGTTCAACGACGTAACCGAGCGGCTTGAGCTCGAGCGGCGCTTCGAGGAACTGATCCGCGTACAGGGCGAGACGCTCGATAATCTTGCGGAAGGTGTGGCGGTGTTTGGCAGCGACGGCCGCATCCGGCTCTCCAATCCGGCCTTCGCCGCCATGTGGCGGTTGACCCCGCAGCTTCTGGCTGAGCGGCCACACATCGAAACGATTACCGATCTATGCCGTCCGCTCCACGGCGACGACCCCACCTGGCAGGTGCTGCGGCAGGTGGTGACGGCCATCGACAGCCGCGCGGCGATCTCAGGCCGGCTCGAGCGCCGCGACGGCAGCGTCGTCGACTGCACCACAGTGCCGCTGCCGGACGGCGCCACGCTCGCGACCTTCCACGACGTCACCGACTCGGTCAATGTCGAGCGCGCGCTGCGCGAACGCAACGAGGCGCTCGAAGACGCCGACAAGATCAAGATCGATTTCGTACATCACGTCTCGTATGAGCTACGGTCCCCGCTCACCAACATTATCGGCTTCGTGCACCTGCTCGGCGATCCGTCGACCGGCCCGCTGGCGCAGAAGCAGCACGAATATCTCGACTACATCACCGTGTCGACCAATACGCTGCTCGCGCTCATCAACAACATTCTCGATCTGGCGACCATCGACGCCGGGCGCATGCAGCTCAATCTCGGCCCGGTCGATATCCACGCCGCCATGGCGGCGGCGGCCGAAGGGGTGCAGGACCGTCTCGTCGGCTCAGGCCTTACGCTCGACATACGCGCCCCGGGCAACATCGGCAGCTTCATCGCCGACGAGCGGCGGCTGCGGCAAATTCTGTTCAATCTGCTCGCCAACGCCGTGAGCTTCTCCCCGGCCGGCGGCGCCGTTACGCTGCGCGCCGAACGCTGCACGGACGCGATCATTTTTTCCGTCACCGATCGCGGCCCCGGGATTCCGCCCGAGGTGCTGGACAAGGTGTTCGACTGGTTCGAGACGCACTCGCTCGGCTCGCACCATCGCGGCACCGGACTGGGCTTGTCTTTGGTGCGCTCCTTCGTTGAACTGCACGGCGGCACGGTCACCATCGCTTCGGTAGTCGGCGAGGGGACGACCGTAACCTGCACATTCCCGCTGGACGAGGCGGCGCGGCGGACGGCCGCGTAGGTGTTTTCCGGGCGCTGAGGGGGCCCGCGGTGAGCCTTTATCAAAACTTCGACCCGACCAACGAGTTCAACATCCTGCGCATCGTCTGCGGATTGTTCCTGCTGCCGCATTTCTACGCCAAGGTCAGCAATCTCGGCGCCACCTACAAGCTTTACGAGGATTTCAGGCTGTATCCCGTGAAGGCCTGGGTTTTCGCCTGCCTGGTGATCGAAATTGTCTGCGCCGTCGGCATGGTGTTTGCGATCGAGACCCGCTATGTCGCGCTGCTGGAGGCGGTGTTTCTGTTCGTGGCGGCGTGGGCGGTCTGGCGCTACAGCCACGGCAAGTGGCACTGGAACGTCGGCGGTTTTGAGTATTGCCTGTTCTGGGCGATTTGCTGTGTTGTTGTGGCGATGCACGGCTGAGCCGATCAACATGCGAGGCTCGGCGGCCGGGCCGGGTACAGCGGAGCGCCGGAATGTTTCCGACCGCCATCGGTGGCGCGAGTTTCACCGTGACTTTGGAGAACGAAGCGGCGACGGCACGTTTCGCCGTCGACATCGGTGTCTCGCTCGAGCCCGGCGATCTGGTGACGCTGTCGGGCGACCTCGGTGCCGGCAAGACGACGTTTGCGCGCGCACTGATCCGCGACCTTGCCGGCGACTCCGGCATCGAGGTGCCGTCGCCGACCTTCACGCTGATCCAAACGTACGAACTGCGGCGCTTTCCGCTTGTGCACGCCGATTTCTATCGGCTCGGCAGCGCAGCCGAACTCGCCGAGCTCGGCTTTGACGACATGCCGGAGGGCACGGTGGTGCTGCTGGAATGGCCGGACCGGGCCGCCGGCCTCCTGCCGCCCGATCGCCTCGACATCACTTTTACGCTTGCGCCGCAGCTGGGCGCCCATGTGCGCAACGCGCGTGTCGTCGGCTATGGCGCCTTTGCCGCCCGCGCCGAGCGCATCGCCCAAGTGCGCGGCTTTCTCGAAGACTCCGGCTTCGATCAGGCGCATCGCCAGCGATTGCAGGGCGACGCCTCGACGCGCATTTTCGAGCGGCTGAGGCTGGACAATCAAACGACCATCCTGATGAACGCGCCGCGGCGGCCGGATGGTCCGCCGGTGCGTGACGGCAAGCCTTACAGCGCCATCGCGCACCTCGCCGAAGACGTCATTCCCTACGTCGCCATCGCGGCGCGGCTACGCGACTACAACATCTCGGCGCCCACGATCATCGATGCCGATTACGACCACGGGCTGGTTATCATGGAGGACCTCGGCGACGAGCGTATCGTAGGCGGCGATCCGCCGGCGCCGATTGAGCCGCGCTACCGGGTCGCCGTCGATCTGTTGGCCGCGTTGCACGAGCAGACGCTGCCGGACACGCTGCAAGTTGCGCCCCATCTCGATTACCGGCTGCCGCACTACGACATGGAAGCATTTTTGATCGAAGCCGAACTCCTGCTCGACTGGTACCTCCCGGGCGCCGGCATCACGGTGACGCAGGCCATGCGGGAACAATTCGTCGCGCTGTGGCGGGAAGCCCTGGCGCCGGCGATCGAGGCGCCGGCGACCTGGGTGTTGCGCGATTATCATTCGCCCAACCTGCTCTGGCTCGGCGACCGCCACGGGATCGCCCGCATCGGCGTGCTCGATTTCCAGGACGCGCTGATCGGGCCGGCGGCGTATGACGTGGCCTCGCTGCTGCAGGATGCGCGGGTCGACGTTTCGGAGGATCTGGAGATGGCGCTGCTCGGCCGCTACGCGCGCATGCGCCGCGCCGACGACCGCAGCTTCGATGTCGAGTCCTTCACGCAGCTTTACGCAACGCTTGCGGCGCAGCGGGCAACCAAAATACTCGGCATCTTTGCCCGGCTCGACAAACGCGACGGCAAGCCGCAATACCTGCGTCATATGCCCCGCCTATGGACCTATTTGCGGCGTTCGCTGGCCCATCCGGCGCTGGCGCCGCTCGAGCGCTGGTATGCCGCCAACGTCCCGTCACGGGATGAGTTATGATCGCTAAATCGGGGTGGGCCGGGAGGGGCGGGCTAAGAGCGATGACGCCGAACCGCGCAATCGTGCTGGCGGCCGGATTGGGCACGCGCATGCAGCCGTACAACGGACACATCCCCAAGCCGCTGGTCGCCATCGGCGGCAAATCCCTGATCGATTATGTGCTCGATCGGCTCGCCGAGGCCGGCGTCGAGCAGGTAGTGGTGAACGTGCATCATCTCGCCGACGCGATCGAGCAGCATCTGGCGCCGCGCCTGCACCCGCGCATTGTCATTTCCGATGAGCGCGGTTTGCTGCTGGGCACCGGCGGCGGCGTCGCCAAGGCGCTGCCCGAACTCGGTCACGCCCCGTTCTTTCTGGTCAACTCCGACACCGTGTGGCTTGACGGCGTCAAGCCGAACCTCGCCCGCCTCGCCGAGGCGTTCGATCCTGCGGCGATGGATGCGCTCCTTCTCCTCGCGCCGACGACCGACAGTATCGGTTATGAAGGGCGCGGCGATTTCGCCATGCTGCCTGACGGCCGTCTGCGGCGGCGCGGCGAACGCGAGGTGGTTCCGTTCGTCTATGCCGGCGCCGCGCTTCTGAGCCCCGCCCTGTTCGCTGATGTCCCGGCCGGCGCCTTTCCGCTTACACTCTTGTTCGATCGGGCTGCGGAGAAGGGCCGGCTGTTCGGGTTGCGCCTGGAAGGCCTCTGGATGCACGTCGGTACGCCCGAGGCCGTTACGGCCGCGGAAGCCGCGCTCGCCGGCACGCGCTAGAATCTGATAGCAGCCTGGGCCGTCGCCCTTCGAGGCTCACCGTGGCGCGTCGAAGACGCGCGTAAACGCGCTGATGGCTCGCACCTCAGGATGACGGAGTATCGATCGATTCATGTCCCCACGCGTCTTCACCATACCGCCCTCGGTGCCGTTTTTGCCGACTCTGATTGCGGCACTCAGTGGCGGAGAGCTCGGCTTTCAGGTCGGCGACGATCCGCTCGCGCTGGCCGCGGTCACGCTTTATCTGCCGACGCGGCGCGCCTGCCGTCTGGTGCGTGACGCATTCGTCGCCACCTCGCAAAGCGACGCCGCGATCCTGCCGCGCATCGTCGCCATCGGCGATATCGACGAGGACGAGATCGCGTTCGCCGAAGCCGCCGCCGGACCGATCGCGGCGGATGCTCTTGCGCTGCCGCCCGCGGTCGGCGGCCTCGAACGCCGGCTCCTGCTGGCGCGGCTGGTGATGCAGTGGTCGGAGTCGCCGGCTGTCCGCGGCGCCGCCGGCAGCCCGCTGGTGGCGCAGACGCCGGCAGCGGCCTGTGCGCTCGCCGACGACCTCGCGCGCCTGATCGACGACATGACCATGCGCGGCGTGCCATGGGACGCGCTCGACACCCTCGTGCCGGACGCGCTCGACCGCTATTGGCAGCTCACGCTTCAGTTTCTGCAGATTGCGCGCGAGCGCTGGCCGGCAGTTCTGGCCGAGCGCGGCTGCGTCCAGGTGGCGGAACGGCGCGACGCGCTGATCAAGGCCGAGGCCGCACG
>Ga0187782_10002708_pt1 | contig 13085 bp, 9 predicted proteins | sample 0715_SJ02_MP15_2_FD_132454 | JGI IMG/M metagenome (GOLD analysis project Ga0187782, IMG submission 132454) | Tropical peat soil microbial communities from peatlands in Department of Meta, Colombia - 0715_SJ02_MP15_20_MG | ecosystem: Environmental > Terrestrial > Soil > Wetlands > Peat | place...
GCCGGGTCCAAGGTCTGGGCCAGATCAATCTCCCTTAGTGCTTCCGCCAAGCGGTGCAGCGCAAGCAGCCCATTGGCGTGCCAGTGGTGCGCGGTCGCGTTGTTGGGATTGAGTTCGACGGCACGCTCGAATTCCTGCTCCCCGCTTGCGATGTCCCACATCCCAAAGAACAACACAAAGGCAAGAGAGGCGTGGGCTTCGGAAGACTGTGGGTCGAGTTCCACCGCCTTCTTCGCGGCCGCCAGTGCACGCGGATATGCTTCGCTCGAAGGCATCAAGGAGTATTCACGCAGGAGGCTGTAACAATCCGCCAGACCCGAGTAAGCCTGCGAATAATTCGGATCGTGCACGACCGCCTGCATGAAATAGTCCAGGGCGCGGTTCAAGTCTTCGGGCGTGCGCTTGTTCCAGTAATACCTGCCCTTGAGATAAAGCTGCTCGGCTTCAGGATTGTGGGCGGGGGTCGAAGCGCGAACCACGCTGCCGGAGGAGGTTTGCCCGGACCGAGGGCCATTCTGCTCGCGGATCTTCGAACTGTGAATTGTGCCGAGACGGAACAAGACCAGCGCCACCACCCCCACACCGAGGATCGCGGCCAGGATTCGAATAGCGTTCCGATACCGGCCTGGCGAGGGCGTCGCGCCTGCCCCGATTGAAGGACCGCTTACCTGCGGTCCGGCGACGGGCGGGACGCCGGACGCTGGCCGCCCCGAAGGCTCCTGCGCCAAGGCGGTGCCGTTCCCATTCTTGGGTCCGGCCGACCATGCGGTGAGTTCGTCGGCATAGGCATAAACCCTCCCTTTGGTCCCCGGCAGGCGGTGAACTGGCAGGGCGAGTTCCTTTTCCCAGCGATTGACCGTGCGCTCGTCGCGGCCAAAGAAAGCCGCGATCTCCTTCCACGAGTCCAGGCGCCGGCGGCCGTTTGATGGGTTGCTGGCAGACATTTGTCAGGCAATGTCCGGTTATGTCCGGTAATACCACTTGTCACGGGGGATGACGGCCGCCAAGTATATGCCACCGAAGAACGGGTCGGCTAGGGGGTTGCGGAGCCGAGCCGTGTCCCTCTGTCTCGAAAAGGTCGTCAGTCTCGGGCCCCAGTTCTATGGGCCCGGCTTGAGTGTCGACGCGCGGCGATGACTCGCCCCTTCAGGAGGAACGCGATGAATACGCTTAAACCCATTGCAATTGCGGCCTTTGGGCTTCTGATTGTGGCTCTGCTGGCAGGCTGTGGAACTACCAGCAGCACTCCGCTGAGCAAGGTTCAGAGCGGCTCCTCCCTGGCGCAGGTTGACGCCGGCGGGCAGACAACGCTGACCTCCACCGTTACCAATGACTCCAGCGGCAAGGGGGTCGCGTTCGGCGCGCCCACTTGCGGGACGCCACCGCCGGCTGCCGGATGCGGCACGGTAACCAACACCCAGGTCACTACTGCCAATGGCAACAGCACTACGACCGCAACCTACAACGCACCCGCATCCGACCTCAACGTGAGCATTCCGGTGACCTTGAACTCCACCGGCGCAACGGAGACGCCCATCTCTATTACGGTGGCGGCGGATCCGACGATCACCGCTGCCCTTACGGCAACCATCGGCCAAGCCTGTCCTGTTCTCGTATCTAATGGAACCCCACCTTACATGTTAAGTATCACATCCGGCAGCCTGCCGGCCTGGGCCACCTTCAGCACCACCACTGGAGCACTCTGTACTGGCAACGTGCCCAACAACGCCACCAGCTCGTCATTCAGCGCGATGGTGACCGACAGCGGCGACGGCTCTACCGGTGCAAATGCCATAGCTGTCACCATTACCGTACCCATCGTGATCACCACCGCCTCGCCGCTGGCGACCGGCGAGGTCAGTGGGGCTGGCTACAACACCGGGGCACTTGCCTTCATCGGGGGATCGGGTACGCCTGCGGCCGCCAATCCCTGGGGCGTCACCGCGGGTGGGGCTGCGCTGACTGCTGCCGGGCTGACGTTCAACTCGAGCACCGGAGCAATCACCGGACCGCCAACTGCCGCCTGCAGCCCGTGCTCTTTTTCCGTGCAGGTTAAAGACAGCCTCGGCGCGACCAGCGCCGCAACGCCGTTCAGCCTGACGATCGTTCCTCAGGTCGCGGTCGCAACACCGACCTCCGGCCTCAGCGCGACCATCGGCACGCAGTACAGCCTGACTCTGGCGACCACGGCGGGGACGGGCCAGGCGCCGTACAGCAACTGGACGGTCTCCTCGGGCCAATTGCCCGCGGGACTTAATCTCAACGCCGGTACCGGGGTAATCTCCGCAGCCGCAGGGCCTACCGACGCCGCCACCACGCCCTCGTTCACCGTTACTGCGAAAGACAACCTCGGTGTGACCTCCGCGCCTTCGGCGCCGATCACGATCAGCGTGGCGATCCCGATTAACACGTCTTCCCTTCCGGGCGGTGAGGTTTCCGCCGCCTACAACAGCGGGGCGCCGAGCGCCAGCACCGGAACCGGGACCGCAATTACATGGAGCGCTACTGGATTGCCGGCATGGGCCAGCATCAATCCTGCCACCGGAGCGATCACGGGCGCGACGCCGACTGCAGGCGGCTCGACCCCGACGCTGATGGTCACGGATGCGAACCACGCTACGGGTTCGAAGCAATTCACGATCACCATCAATCCCCAGCTCACGATCACTTCGAGCGGCGCGCTGGCGGCCGGAACCATCAATGTTCCCTACAACGGCGGAAGTGGAGTTCAGCTCGCATCGACCGGTGGAGTAGCGCCGCTCGGGAATTGGACCGGCCCGGTAACCGGCTCCTTGCCCACGGGGCTTAGTGTCAGCAGCAGTGGCGTGGTACAGGGGACGCCGCAGTGCCCGACGGTCACCAACCTTCCCTTCACGGTGACACTGGGGCCTGATGCCGATGGCGTACTCGCTACCTCACAAACGCTGACCATCAGCACCACGACGACGGCCCTCACGATTAATTCGGTCACATCAGCACAGCAGCAGGCCAAGACCGGCTCGGCGTTCAGCCTGCAACTGGGCACGAGCGGCGGTGTCTGCAACCCAACGATCACGTGGAGCGTGGTTGCCGGATCATTGCCTGCCGACGGATGGCTTACTCTGAATACCGGCACCGGTTTGCTGAGCGGCACGCCCGGCGCCGCCGACGTGGGCAATACGGTGAACATCACCGTCCAGGCCACGGACGGCACCTCGAGCCCGCAAGTGGCTCTTAGCATCACCGTGGCTGCCTCCGGAGTGAACAACTGCGAGTTCAACGGGCAGTATGCTTTCCTGCTGCGGGGGTTTGATCCCGCCGGCAGTCCGGTCGTCATGGGGGGAAGTTTCAATGCTGACGGCAATGGCAACATAACCAGCGGGGTCATGGACATCAACGACTCCAGCGCGCAGCCGGTTCTCGATCAAAGCATCGTTGCCAATGCCCCCAACAGCTTCTACAACATCGGCGCCGACAACCGCGGCCAACTGACCCTGAAGACTGCGGCGGGAACGCAGAGCTTCGACTTTAACGTGTACAACCTGGCGTCCACAGCCGCGTGCGCGAGCCCGCTGGGTGTAGCGTCCACGGGAAACATGATCAGCCGCCAGAACGTCTCGGCGACCGATGGGTCCAGCATCAGCGGCAGTTTCAGCGCACAGGCGGCCAGCTTGAGCGGCGCCGTCGGCGATTTTGCCTTCGGTACCGAGGGCTATGGCGCCGGTCGCCTCGCCACCGCCGGCAGGCTGACTATCAACAGCAGCGGTACGTTCAGTAACGGCCTGATCGATATCAACGACAATGGAACTGTCAATGGCGGTCTCGGGGCCGCCAATGCTCTGCCCCTCACCGGATCGGTGGACAGCGGCTCCTTCACCTCCGCCACCGGGCGCGGCACCGCGACCCTCACGGTCACAGGCGGAGCTACCTTCCATGAAGTCTTCTACGAGGTCACTCCCAGCCTGCTGTTCCTCATCAGCAAGGATCCTATTCCTTCGACCACGAACTATCTGTTCGCCGGTACGTCGACGCAGCAGAACACCACCACCTGGTGCCCAACCACCGGCGGCTGCGACTTCACCCCCTTCGCGCTGAATGGCAAGACCGTGGTGTACATCCAGAGCAACTCGAAGCACGTTGCGGGTGGCTCCACGGTCGAAATCGGCGACGTCGCCTTCGCTGCGAGCAGCCCCTTCAGCGGCAGCTTTGACGAAAACGACGGCGGCGTAATCACGGCGGCGGCTAACAACCCCGTTTCAGGCAACATTGCCGTCGCGCAGAGCGGGCGAGCGGTTTTGAGCGACACGGCCGGCGATCAGCTACCCGTGCTGTATCTGCTCAACACGAACACGGCGTATCTGGTGGGAACAAACAACAGCACCAACCCCAGCCACGTGGAATTCGGCGGAGTCGAGCCTCAGGTGTTTCCGACGGTGGCGAATTCCAACATCGCCATCTTCAACGAGAACCGCTCAATTGGTGTTAATCCGCCGGCTGTCAGCGGGGTGCAGGTGCATAGTGGCATGGAGACCGTGGGAGGCGCTCCTGCCTGCGGCAACACCGCAACTCTATCCCCCAGGACGGTCGACGAGAACAGCATAGCGGGTGGGCTGCAGGAGGATGTGTCACTGGCCGCGGACAATATCACCTTGAACGAAACCACCGGCCAGATTACTTTCTCGAGCGGCACCCGGGTGGCCTACTACATCAACCAGAACAGGACTGTGTCTATCGATATACAGACAACTGAAACAACGCCGTGGCTTAACTTCGGCGACGCTCAATTCCCCACGAGCACCACTTGTGTCCAGCTGCCCTAGCTGAGGGCAGCCGCGACGCCAGTGGTGCTAGAGGGCGGAGCGACTAGCGCGCTACATTTCCAGTACGCCGCGCACCACGTTGTCGTCGGTTTCGTGGCGGAGCTTGAATCCGAGGCGCTGGCAGATGGCGCGCATCTCGAAGTTCTCGGGAAGAATGTTGCAGATCACGGTCTTCAGCTTCTCGGCGCGGGCCACGTCGATGCTGCGCCGCATCAGCTCGGTACCCAGGCCACGGTGCTGAAATTCATCGAGGATGATCACCGCCCACTCGGCTGAGTCGGTGCCGTGGATCTTGCTCAGGCGGGTAACGCCGAGGACCCGCTGCTCGTTGCTGGCGGGGTCACGCCACTCGGCCACCAGCGCCATTTCGCGGTCGTAATCGATGAAGCAAATTCGCGTCAGGCGTTCGTGCGCGGTGCGCGTGCTCAGTTTCATCGGTTGGAAATACCGCAGGTACACGCTGCGTTCAGAGAGTTTCTCGTGAAACTTGATGATCAGCGGCTCATCCTCGGGACGGATCGGACGGATCATGATGGCGGTGCCGTCCTTCATCTTCCACTCGCCGACGTATTGGCTGGGATACGGAGTGATGGCAGAGCGGGGCAGCTTGTCTTCCGCCGTTTCCCTGCTGTGCAGCACCACGCGTGCATCGAGCGCCAGCAGACGCTCGGGTGAGGCGAGCAGCGGGTTGATGTCGATCTCCTTGATCCAGCGCTGCTCGACCACTAGCTCGCTGAAGCGTACCAGCAGATCTTCCAGCGCGGCCAGGTCCACCGGCGGACGTCCGCGCACGCCCTTGAGGGCGATGTATATCTTGGTCTGCTCCATCATGCGGCGGGCGAGCGTCGAGTTAAGCGGCGGCAGCGCCAGCGCGCTGTCCTTCGCGACCTCGACCAGTTGCCCGCCGGCGCCGAACAGCAGCACCGGGCCGAACTGCGTGTCGATGGAACTGCCGAGGATCAGCTCGTAACCCTCGAGCTTGACCATAGGCTGCACCGAAACTCCGAGGAAATGCCCCGCGCCCTTTTTCTGTTCCACCAGCCCGCGGATCTCGTCGAAAGCGAAACTTACCTCGTCAGGATTCTTGAGATTGAGTTGCACCCCGCCCACGTCGGTCTTATGGGTAATGGTCTCGGAATAGAGCTTGAGCACCACGGGATAGCCGATCTCTCCGGCGATGCGCGCCGCCTCGCGCGCGTTCTCTGCGATCTCGGTGTGCACGGTGGGAATGCCGTAAGCCTCCAGCAACTGCTTGGACTCATACTCAGTAAGAATCGTGCGGCCGGCGTCATGCACATTCCTGACAATGGTCTCGGCCAGCGCAGGGTTATGGCGCTCCTCGCGCAGCAAGGACGGTGTTTCGTAGAGTCCCTTCAGGTTGTAGGCATACCTCCACATGTAGCAGAAGGCCTTGGCGGCGGTGTCGGGAAACGGGAAGGTTGGAATGCCGGCGCGGTTCAGGATGTCCTCGCCGCCGGCGACATCGGCGCCTCCCATCCAGCTGGCGAGTATCGGTTTGCCGGTGGAATTGGCGTAGGGCCGGAGTTGCTCGGCGATTTGCGTCGGATTGGTCATGCCCTGGGGGGTTAGGACCACCAGCATGCCGTCGATGCCCGGGTCCTTGGCGGCGATTTCGAGCGCCTTGGCGTAGCGCTGCGGTTCGGCGTCGCCGAGGATGTCGATCGGATTGTTGTGGCTCCAGGGCGCGGGCAGAAAGCTGTTGTAGGCCGCCATGGTTTCCGGCGACAGCTCAGCGAGTTGGCCACCGAGGGAGATGAGCGTGTCCGTCGCTAGCACTCCGGGACCGCCGGCATTGGTGAGAATGGCGAGGCGCGGTCCGCGCGGACGCGGCTGCTTGGCCAGCACCTCCGACATATAGAAGATGTCGGCGATCGAATTCACGCGCAGCACGCCCACGCGACGGAACGCGGCCTCCAACACTTCGTCACTGCCGGTCAGCGAACCGGTGTGGCTGGCGGCAGCTTTGGCGGCCGCCGCGGTACGGCCCACCTTGATCACAATCACGGGCTTGGACAGCGACACTTCGCGGGCGGCGGAGAGAAAGGCGCGCGCATCGCCCACCGACTCCATGTAAATGACGATGCTGTGGGTGCGCGGATCGTGGCCGAAGTAGTCGATCAGGTCGCCCCAGCCCACATCCAGCATGGAGCCGACCGAGACGAACCCGCTGAATCCCACCAACTCATGCAGGCTCCAATCCAGCACCGCGGTGCAAAGTGCGCCGCTCTGGCTGATAAAACCCACGCTACCCGGCCGTGCCATGGCACTGGCGAAAGTGGCGTTGAGCCCGCCTACAGGGTTCATCACACCCAGGCAGTTGGGTCCGATGATCCGCATCTTGCCGCGAATCATCTCCGCGATCTGGCGCTCCAGCTCCTTGCCGGCTTCGTCGTGCTCCTTGAAGCCGGCGGAGATCACGATGCCGGCCGGCACACCCAGATCCACTGCCTCCTGGATGATGGCCGGCACAGTGGCGGCGGGGGTGGTGACGACAATCAGCTCGGGTTTCTCCGGCAGCTCACGAATGTCTTTGTAAGCGCGGATCCCGAGCACGTTCGGCCGGTTGCTATTGATGGGATAAACCGTACCGCCGAAAGGCGAACTCAGCAGGTTCCAGAGGACCGTGCGCCCGACGCTGCCCTGGCGTTCGGTGGCGCCGATGACAGCCACGCTCCGGGGAGAAAAGATGGGATCAAGAGGATGGCCTTCCACCCGCAACAGGTCGTGCGCGGGGTCAACGGCAGCCGCTTTGGGCTGAAGCTTTGCAACCGTAGTCATTAGTGCCTCGCGGAAATCAAAGTAAGCCCTCTAGTATCGCTCAAGACGTGACAGCACGCACGTGCGGAGCCTTAGCTTGCGGATTGACGTTTGGGCTGGGACAGATGCAGAACAGCTGAGCCGTAGCAAGCTACGTCTCTACCGGGGCTTCCTCGATCTTCAGGAGACCTAGCAAGCTACGTCTCTAGTTTACTGGCGGTCGGATTTCTCCGTCCAGACCAGGACCCCGATGAAGGTCGGTGTCAGGACAAAGGCAACGGCCAGCAGCGACCATAGAATTGTCATGCGTCGTACTCCTCAGGACCATCGCCCGGCTCGCCTGCGATCTCGCTCCACCACATGTCCCGGCGCTCGGCTTCCAGGCTCTCGGCGATGTACTGCCGTCCGGCTTCGACCATGTGCTTCCACATCCGGTGAGCGCGTGCGCCGTCGCGCAGGAAGCGTTCGGCTTCCTTGGTGCTGACCGGCATACCCACCTCGCGCGCAATCCGCAGCACGTCGCTGGTAGTGATCTCGGCGGTGACCCGCTCGCTATCGGTTTCGAAGTTCGTTAACATAGCGCACCCCACACTGCGTGATTCGTGGCCCGCACCTATGAAACGCCGCTGGCCCGTTCCCGACCTAGGGCGGGAGTCACAGAGAGATGTGACACCCATCACACAAGGGGATCTGATTTCGGAGGGTTCCCCATAAGCCACCTCACGGCCCCTTGCGGACTCACCCGGCCCGCGCTAAAAGTACTCTGACTCGGGGGCTTGCAGCGTATAATCGCGACCAGGGGGGACATGATCAAGTATTCCATCGTGGTTCCGTTCCATAACGAACAGGAAAACATCACTGTCCTTTACGACCGCCTGAAAGCGGTGTTGGAGGCCACTGGCGAGAGCTTCGAGCTGGTGTTCGTGGACGATGGCAGCCGCGACTCCACGTTTCGCCTTCTGGAAGACATCGCTGCCGTGGATAGCCGCGTGGTTGGGGTGAAGCTGCGCCGCAATTTCGGGCAGACATCCGCGCTGGCCGCCGGCTTCGACCATGCCCAGGGCGAATACATCATCGCCATGGATGGTGACCTGCAGCACGCTCCCGATGACATCCCCAAGTTCCTGGAAAAGCTGGCCCAGGGCTATGACATCGTCAGCGGCTGGCGGCAGCGCCGGCTGGACAACCTGTGGATGCGCCGTATCCCCTCGCGCTGCGCCAACTGGATGATGGCCAAGCTGAGCGGGGTCAGCATCCACGACTTCGGCACCACTTTTAAAGCCTACCGCCGCGACGTCATTCAGCAGATCCCGCTCTACGGCGAACTGCACCGCTTTATCCCGGCGCTGGCTTCCTGGTACGGCGCCAGCATCTGCGAGGTGCCCATCCGCAGCAGCCATCGCGAGCACGGCAGCTCGCACTACGGCATCTCTCGGACCTTCCGCGTCTTCTTCGACCTGTTGACCATCCGCTTCCTGCTGCGCTACCTCTCGCGGCCGCTGCACTTCTTCGGGAGCATGGGGATGGCCGGCATTCTGATCGGCGGCGCCGTCGCTACCTGGCTCGCGGTGATCAAGTTCATGCACCCCATGATGGACGTGATCGATGAGCACGGTCCCTTCGTCGTCTTTTCCGCCGTGCTGATCGTCGCCGGCCTGCAGATGCTCGCCCTCGGCCTGCTGGGCGAGATGCAGGCCCGGCATTACCACGAACCTTCCCGCCGCCTGCCCTATTCGGTCGAGCGCCTGCTGCGCACGCCCGAGAGCGAACAGTCCACCCTGCAGGAATAGGACGACTTGAGTACCGAGTACCGGGTTGCGAGTACCGAGCGAGCGCTGCTTTGAAGGGGCGCGGCTTCAAGCCGCCCCGCAAACTCCCCAATCAAACCGTCATCCCGAGCGAAGCCCGAAGCGAGCTTGCGCGAGCCGAGCGCGAGGCGAGGGACCTTGTGGTTTCTACGGTTGCTGGTTCTTCTTTTCCGCCAGGTATTGCGGCTGCTTTTTGAGAAACTCGACTCCCTGAGTGAAGGTCAGATTCTCCGGCGCGTGGCGGTAATCGAACGCGGTCTCATGCTCGCTGATATTGAGATTCTTGATCAGCATGATCTTCCCGGTAAACCGCAGGCGCATGTCCGTGACCTCCCAGCGGTCGCCACCGACGCGCGACTGCTCGACCGTGAACTGCCCGCCGGGATCGAGGTGGCCCAGAATTCCCCATCCGAAGTTGACCCCCTTGAACAGGTGGGCCTGGATCCTGACCAGGCGCTCGTCACTGGGATCGATCAGCATGCTGCCGTCCATGCCCTGGTACACCTGCAATTCGCGGGTGGGAGGATCGTACTTGGGATTAGGCTTGAACTTCAGCCGGACCAGTTGCTGTCCGTCCTTGCCGGGATCGGAACCGTCGTACTCGTAGAGGAAGGCGTCGGGCAGCGCCTTCACCATTCTCGTGGTGCGCTCTTCGTCTTCCTTCTGCTGCTTTCGCTTGGCGGTGCGCGCCTCGGGATCGCTGGCCAGCTTCTGCAGCCGCTCGTCGTCCCGCTGCCGCTCTTCGGCGGTGAGCGGCTTGTCGTTCAGGGCGATCAGCCGCGCCACCACGCCGTCGTTGGTCTCTACCATTTCCTTGGTGACGGAGCCCCTGGGAGTCTCCGTACGCATGCGATACAGGAGGCGCAAATGGCCGTTGTTGGCCTTCTCTTCGTTGGCGATCACGCGCCGCACCAGTTCCTGGGCCGGAATTTGCGGCGCGGCCGGTGGAGGCGCCTGCTGGCCCAATGCCACTAGAGGCATCAATACGCACAGGCTACCGGCCACGATCCAGGGTCTAAAGACGATTTTCCTCACAAGAGTTATTATGAAGTTTAGACGCTTCCTGCTTCCGCGACGTTGCTTTCCGTGATGCCGCAGGCCCGGTATCGAAAGTAAGCGGCCAACTCGGGATGACCACAGGGCATCAACGGCCTCGCCAAATTCCCGATTGCTGCCTGTCCTGCGGAGAGGGTATAGTTCGGTTGCTGCTGTCCGCCGATCCGGCGGAGACAAGGCGGGAGTGTGGGCCGTAAGCAGGCCCGGGGGTTGCCATGGAAATTTCCAGACCGAGCGAGGGCGTGCGTACTGAGGTCGCTCATATCGGGAAGTCGGTCGTGGTCAAGGGCGAACTCTCTGGCAGCGAGGACCTGTATCTCGACGGCGAGGTTGAAGGCAGCATCGAACTGCGCCAACACCACCTCACCATCGGACCGCACGGCAAGGTGCGGGCCAGCGTGAACGCGCGCGACGTGGTCGTGCACGGGCAAGTGAACGGAAACGTCCACGGCAGCGAGCGCGTGGAACTGAAGAAGAGCGCGGTCCTCACCGGTGACATCGTCACCCAGCGTATCGTCATTGAGGACGGCGCCGTATTCAAAGGTTCCCTTGAAACCCAGCGCGAAGCGCCCCGGCCCGAGCCCAGGCACGAGGCCGTGGAAACGGCGGCTGCCGGCCGGGCGTCCGGCGGCCTTACGGAAGCGGCCACCGTCTCGGGCGCCGCGCCCGAGGCGCTGGTCGAGCAGAAGAAGTAGCTCCCCGGATCCTTCAAGTAATGGTTGAAGTCGGGTTGGCGTAGAATCCGGTTCAGCGGTACATGAGTTCTGTGACGCACGACCTCTTCCGTCGCTTTCGAGGAAATCCAGAGACGGCCGACGCCGCGCCGGCTGCCGAGTCGGGCGAGCGCCTGCGCCGCCGCTCCAGCGGCCTCGCCGAGTTCACCCGTGCCATCGATGAGGAGCAGGACCTGCGCATCCTCGATCTGGGCTCGACTTCTCCCACCAACATCGCTTATCTCACCGGTCTGGGACACAAGGTCTATAACGAAGACGTGCTGAAAGAGGCGCAGGAGCCGTCTTTGCTGGTGCCGGCCGAGAATGGCAGCCCTGTGCCCGACGCCGACCGCTTCCTGGGCGATAACCTGGTTTATGCCCCCGCCACGTTCGACGCCATTCTCTGTTGGGACACGCCCGATTACCTGCATGAGGCGCTGGTGAAGCCCATGGTGAACCGCATTCACCGCATCCTCAAGCCCAAGGGCATCCTGCTGGCCTTCTTTCACACCCGCGATGCCGGTCCGGACGCGCCCTATTATCGCTACCACATCGTGGGCGAAGACGCGCTGGACCTGCAGCCCGGCGCGCGCTTCCGCCTGCAGCGGGTCTTCAACAACCGCCACATCGAAAACCTGTTTCGCGACTTCGCTTCCATCAAATTCTTCCTGGCCCGCGACAATGTGCGCGAAGTGCTGGTAGTCAGGTAGAGATCGGCCCTCCCGAAACTGCATCGTTTGCTACCGAGGTCATTTCCCTCTCCGGACGGATGGAAACATAAAAAAGGCCGGCCTGGCGCAAAAGGCCGTAAACTCCCTGTGCCTGCGATCCTTCGGTTGCTCAGATAAAGTTACCGACGATCGGCTCTCCCGCGCAGTGACACACCTGCGTGAACGGGATTGAAAACAAATGACCGTATCAACGCCTGGTTCGAACCTCGGCCGTCATGTGTTTGGAGTGGCGGCCCTGGCCTTTGGCCTCATCACGCTGGCCTGGCACGAGTACAACGGCTGGCATCTACCGGGTTACTTCGTCTACCCGGCCGCCGCGGCCGAGATCTTCGGCGGCGCTGCGATTCAGTTCCCTCGGACCGCGAAAACGGGCGCAGCCGTCCTGGGTGCCGTTTATCTGGTCTTCGCCTTAGCGTGCCTGCCACGAATCGTCACCACACCGCAGATCTACAATAACTGGGGCAACTTCTTCGAGCAGTTCTCTCTCGTTACCGGAGCGGCGATCGTTTATGCGCGCTTGTCTTCGGCATGGTCAGGGGAAACGCTGAATCGGGTCGGGCGCATTCTTTTGGGCATCTGTACCGCTTCCTTTACCCTCGAACAGGCGATTTATCTTCACGCTACCGCCACCCTTGTTCCCAAGTGGCTTCCGCCAACTCAGATGTTTTGGGCGGTAACCACGACTGTTTTGTTTGCACTGGCGGCCGTGGCTCTGCTTACGAATCGACTGGCGCTTCTCGCGACTCGTCTTCTGACCATGATGCTCGTGATCTTTGGGCTACTCGTGTGGGTACCGTTGCTTATCGCGGATCCCCGCAGTCATACCAATTGGGGCGAAACCACCGAGACCTTCGCGATTGCCGGAGCAGCATGGATTCTCGCTGACTTCCTCGGCGAGTACCGGCTTAATGATCATCGCCCGCGATGACGTGAGGAGTGCCGGCATGGCTTACGGCTGGTATCCCGCCCTGCCGATCACCCATGTTCCCTTTTCTCGATCGCCGCACGGAGGCGTATCGTCTGTCCGACCGCCAGTTGACCGGTGCGAGTGACCGCGCCGTAGATTCCCGCGTTGTTCCGGTTCGCGCGAACCACCGCCTTCATCACTTCTGGCGCCGGAGTTGCCGAGTCGGGATCGCACCTTCTAAGGTACAGCCGGCGCTGATGGTGATAACGCGATTTCTCAACAACAATCAGGTA
>Ga0187782_10002709_pt1 | contig 13083 bp, 9 predicted proteins | sample 0715_SJ02_MP15_2_FD_132454 | JGI IMG/M metagenome (GOLD analysis project Ga0187782, IMG submission 132454) | Tropical peat soil microbial communities from peatlands in Department of Meta, Colombia - 0715_SJ02_MP15_20_MG | ecosystem: Environmental > Terrestrial > Soil > Wetlands > Peat | place...
CGCAGCGATTGTGGGGGTGCGGTCACTTGTCGTGTGTCTGCACCGCGCCGCTCGAACATGCGCCGTAATTTTTCCCCAATAGCGGACCGAGTGGAACGATCGATAGTTCACGTTGGCCCGCGGTCCGATAGCGGCCAGTGCAGGACCGCCGGCGAATGCCCGGTATATGCTCGCAGCTCAACGTCAGCTCGTGGCGCTTCTCGGCCCTTCACGACGATCGCCTTCCCGCGCTAATCGCAGTTGAGCTTGCGGCGCGAGAGCATGCAGCGCGCGAGCGGCCCGCCCTGCGCGTCGAAATCTTGCACGAGCCAGCCGTCTTTCTGACCCTCGAGCGTCGCATGGCTGAACTTGCCGGGCAATGGCGATCGCGCGTGCGAAGCTCATTTGGCCGGCGTGCAGGCCGTCGATCGTCGGCGGCGGGAGCTTGTCAAGCAGCGAATAATGGGGCCGCCCCGGATCGCTCCTTTCGTTCGCCCCACGGGGTTTGCCGACAGTCGTCCGCCCTCCTGCGCTCTCCGCGACGGCTTCGCCTTGTCAAGGGCGTCAAATTGGGAGATTCTTGCATCCCAACCGGGGCCCATCCGGCGAATCCAGTCAAGGCGGAGTTCCGCTATGCGCAGAGATCGGTTCGCGCAATCCCATGCAGCCGGATATTCTTGCGCTCGCCGCCGCCCAATCGCGCCCCCTCGCCGCGCCCTGGCGCTCGTGCTCGTGGCTGCAGCGGCGACGCCAAGCCCTTGCCGCGGCGACGAGAGCGGCGCGAGCTTTTGGCAGCCTGGCGCATATGACAGTCTGGCGGCCTATCCCAACGAGCCCGGCTGGTCGGTCAACATCGTGTCCTTGGTCGACCAGACCAGGGCGGGAAGCAGCGTGACGGCCGCGCGGTTGATGCGCGTTGGCCTGCTCGACCCGACGCTGGCGGGCTCAGTTTCCGCGAGCTCGAAAAATTTCGACAGCTTGACCACCATCACGCCGGGCTACCTGGTTGAAACGCCATTCTCGGGCATAAAGGTGGAGTTCTCTCTCTCGACTTCGGTCGGGCGTTCAACGACCCATATTTCGGGAATGCTGGCGGCGAGCGCCAATGTTTCGACGACGTTTCCGCTGAGCGCCGACGCCCGCAACGTGGCGACGAGCTTCAGCCTGGGCGGCGCGTCGACGGGATTTGGCGACCTGAGCCCACAGGTCACGCTTTATGGGAAGAACGGCGACCATTATTTTATGAGCTACGCGACGGGAAACATTCCGGTCGGCGAGTATCAGAAGCTCGCCCTGGTCAATCTCGGCCTCGGGCATGGCGCCGTCGACGGCGGCGTCGGCTACACCTATTACAGCTACGATTCAGGACTGGAGTTTTCGTCGGTCGTCGGCCTTACATATAATATTTACAACTCGAGCACCAATTATCGAAGCGGCGTCGATTTTCATCTTGATTCCGGCGCCTCGAAATACTTCGACGACAATTTTTTTGTGGGGCCGGCCGGGTATTTCTACAGGGACATCGGCTGCGACAGCGGGTCAGGCGACAAGGCGGGCTGCTTCAGATCGCAAGTCGGCGGGCTCGGCGCGCAGCTCGGCTACACATTTCTTCTCGGCAAGGCGGAGGGATATCTGAACTTGAAAGGCTATGAAGAAGTCGCCGCGGTCAATCGGCCCGGCGGCTGGAACGCACGTTTCACCCTGACCCTGTCGCCGGCGCCGGCAGATTCGACGGCCAAGAGCATCTTCGATCTGTTCAACTGACCCTCGGTTTCCTCGGTCGCCCGCAGCCGTCTTCGCCCGCGCCCTCCCGCGTCAATCGCACGCGAGCTTGCGGCCCGAGAGCACGCAGCGCGCGAGCGGCGCGCCATGGGCGTCGAAATCCTGCACGAGCCAGCCGCCGTCGTTCTGGCGCTCGAGCGTCGCATAGCCGAACTTGCGGGGAACGGCGATCGCCCGTGCGAAGCTCATATCGCCGACGTGCAGGCCGTCGAGCGTGGGCGGCGTGAGCTTGTCGAGCAGCGTGCCGCCCATCCCCGCAACGATCTGCGCCGGGAAGTCCTGCGCATAGCTCAAGGCCTCGAAGATGTGCATGTGGCCCGACAGAGCCGCTTCGACATTTTTCGGCATCGCGCCGCCAACGGCCGCCGAAAGCGTCATGTTCTCGCCGTCGACCGCCCCGTCCTTCACGCGCGCGACGGCGTAGACCGGCTTGTGCATGGCGATCCAGACTGGCCTCTCGCCGGCGAGCGCGGCGAACTCCTCGCGAAACAACGGCGTCATGGATTCGTCCGCGATGCGGTCCTCGGCGCGCGTCACGTCGAGCACGACGAGCGTCAGATCGCCGAGGTCGAAGGAATAGGGCTGCTCTTGCGGGTTGCAGCCTTCCGCGAAGGGAAAGGCGCTCAAAAACCGCGTCCAGCCGAGCCCGTTGCGCTTGCAGTCCTCGTGATTGCCGCGCACGAAGACGATCGGCGCGGCTTCGAGCAGAGCTTTCGCCGGCTCGAAAAAATCCGCCTTCCAGGTCTCGAAATTGTCGCCGAAGGGCGAGCCGGCGCAATCCCTTGTCGCCGAAGGACAGGCCCGCTCGCGATAGATCACGTCGCCGACGTGGATGACAAGATCGGGCGCCTGCTCCGCCGCAAGATCGGCGATCAGGCGGAAGGGCCAAGACTTCAGCGAATTGCAGCCCTGGACCTCCAGCGCCGAGATCCGGCAGCCGCTGTCGCCGAAGAGCAGTATCCTGTCGATCCGCGCAGGCGGCAAGGCGACCGGCCGCCCGGCGATCGTCGCGGAGCGCGCAGTCCTGGGGATTTCCAGCGCGCAGGTCGTGACCGGAAACGCTTTGCCGGCCGGCGCCCGCAGGATCATCCTCGCCTCCGCGCCGTCGATTGTCGCGCTGGGGCACGGACCGTCCTCGACGACCGCGCGGGCTTCGAGGCCCGCCGCCGTCGCCTGCGTCCAAAAGTAGAAGTCTTTGGCCGCAGCCGGGCGCGCGGACGCAAGCGCCGCGAGCAGAGCGAGGAGAAGCGGGACGAGGACCTTGCGCGGCATGGAGCGGCTTTCTGCAAAGGAAGATCGCTCTGGGTAGACCTCGAAGATGACAGGTTCAATGCCGCGGGCGTCAGACCCTGTCCGCGGCGAGCGGCGCGCCGGCGGGCTCTTCCGCCGCGTCGAGCCGCGCCAGCGCCGACTTTTCCTGCTTGAGCGGCAGCCACAGATGGATCGTCGCGCCGCGGCCGACGGCGCTTTCGATCGCGAGGGCGCCGCCGGACTGCTCGGCGAAGGCGCGCGCCATGGCGAGGCCGAGCCCCTGAGGCTTCGCGGTGAGGAACGGTTCTGACGCGCGCGCCGGCGCCTCGGGCGACGTGCCGCGGCCTGTATCGCTGACCGAAATGCGAATGTAGGCTCCCGGCCTCAGCTGCGCCGGATCGACGCAAGGCGCGACGGCGAAGGTCAGCACGCCCACGCCCGCCATGGCCTCGCAAGCGTTCGTGGCGAGAGTGGTCAGCACCGTCTCGAGTTGCGCTCTATCGGTCTCGAATTTTGGCAGCCCCGGCGCGGCCAGGATGCGCACCTCCACCCCCGCGCCGAGCGTGGGCGAGATAATCTCGCGCAGGCTCGCGAAGACCTCGTGCGGATCGACAGTCTCCGTGAGCATGTCCGCGCGCCGCGCAAAGGCGAGCAGGCGCTGCGTGACGCCCACGCCGCGCTCGGCGGCTGCGGAGACGGTCTGCGCCAGCCTCGACACGGATTCGGGATCGTCGGGGCGTCGCGCGATGACCCGCGCCGCGCTCTGCACGGCGGCGAGCACATTGTTGAAATCATGCGCGACGTCGCCAGCGAGCTGGCCGAGCGCCTCCATGCGCTGCGCGTGGGCAAGCCGCGTCAGCGCCTGGCGCTTCGCCTTTTCCTTCTCGATCGCCGCCCGCGCCTCCGCCTTGGCGGCGCGAACCACCGCCGCCGCCACGCCTCCCAGCGCTGCGGCGCCGACTGCCGCCATCGCGTAAATGAAAGTTTTTTCGTCTTGCGCAGCGTCGGCGAGACTGAGACGACGGCTTTCCAGCTCCGCCTCCTCCCGCGCGCCGATCGCCTCGATGACGGCGCGCGGCTCGTCCATGCGTCTCTTGTCGCTTCCGCCCCTCACGCGCGCGACGGCGCCCGCGAAGTCGCCGCCGCGCCCGAGCGCGACCGTGGTCGCCAATTCCGCGAGCTTCGCCCCCGAAGCCTGACGAAGCGCCTCGACGCGAAGCTGCTGGACTGGATCTCCGGCGGTCAGACGCGAGAGCTCCTCCACGCCCGCCTGCGCCGCTTGGCGACCGGATTCATAGGGCGCAAGATATTCCGGGTCATGAGTGATGACGAAGCCGCGCTCTCCGGTCTCGGCGTCCTCCAAGGCCGACAGCACGCGCCAAGTCTCGATCTGGACGGCGCGGACGTGGTCCTGAAGGCGCTCGGCCTCGATGCGCTCGGCGGAACTTCGCAGCCCGCCATAAGCGATCGCGAAGGCGAGGAGCAAAGCTCCCGCCAGCGCGAGCAGCCACAGGGACGCGTTCCTCATCGAGCGGCTCCTAAAACCCTCGTCGCCGCGAAACCGGTAAATCGTCCGCGCATGCGGGCGAAAGCCGTCGGCGGTCCGCTAAATTATTCCATAAAATTGGAGCTGCGAAAATACGGTCTTCGCCTTTCGTCTGCCGAGCCTTGGCCGCCGGCGGCGAGAACGAATTGCGAAAGCGCTCCCAACCGCCTATATCACCTCGCGGCGCGGCTCAGACCGCGCGAGACTCAAGCGGCGAAGAGGCGCGATGCCCTGGAACGATCAAGGCGGACCACGCAACCCGAACAACGATCCGTGGGGACAACGTGGCGGCCCCTGGGGCCAGGGGCCGAACGGCCAGAACGGCGGAACGCCGCCCGATCTGGAAGAAGCGCTTCGCCGCGTGCAGGATGGCCTGCGCCAGACGCTCCCCTCCGGCCTTGGCGGCCGCGGCGCGGCGATCCTCGTCCTGCTCACCTTGCTCGTGTGGCTGCTTTCGGGCTTCTACACCGTCGCGCCAAACGAAATCGGCCTCAATATGATTTTCGGCAAATATCGGGGCAAGACGCAGGCCGGCCTCAACTACAATCTGCCGAGCCCGATCGGCTCCGTGATCAAGCTGCCCGTCACCGACCGCAACGCCATCGAGATCGGCTTCCGCGAGGAGACCGCCGCCCGCAAGCGCAGCGCGCCTCAGGCGCCCGAGGCGCCCGAGGAAAGCCTCATGCTGACCGGGGACGAGAACATCGCCGACATCAAATTCCGCGTGATCTGGCAAATCGACCCGTCGCATCCCGAGGACTTCGCCTTCAACCTTTTCGAGCCCGTGGCGACCGTGAAAGCCGTGGCCGAAAGCGCCATGCGCGAGATCGTCGGCCAGTCGCAGATCCAGAAGATTCTCACCGCCGATCGCAAGCTCATCGAGCCCGCCTGCCAGCAGCTCATGCAGAAGATATTGGACAGCTACGCGAGCGGCGTGCAGGTCGTGCAGGTGTTGCTGCTCTCGGTCGATCCGCCCGCGCAAGTCATCACGGCGTTTCGCGACGTGACCGCGGCGCAGCAGGACTTGCAGCGGCTCGGCAACGAGGCTGACGCTTACGCCAATCGGGTCGTGCCCGAGGCGCGCGGCGCCGCCGCCCGCATCGTGCAGGAGGCCGAAGCCTATCGCGAGCAGACCGTCGCCGAAGCGCGCGGCCAGGCCGCGCGCTTCAACCAGATATACGAGCAATATAAGAAAGCGCCGGAGCTCACCCGCGAGCGGCTCTATCTCGAAACCATGGAGCGCGTGCTGGGCGGCGCCGACAAGGTCATCATCGACCAGCCGCCGGGCGCGGCCGGCGTGATGCCCTTCCTGCCGCTTGCAAGCAGCGCGGCGCAAGGCGGAGCGCGCAAATGAGAAATCTGGGCCTCGTCATCGCGCTGGTCTTGGTCGTCGGCCTCATCGTCGCCGGCGGCGCGATCTTCACGGTCGCGCAGGTCGAGCAGGCGATCGTGCTGCGCTTGGGCGAGCCCGTTCCCGGGCGCGGCCTCATCACCGAGCCGGGGCTGCACTTCAAGATTCCGTTCATCGAGAACGTCGTCTATATCGACAACCGCATTCTTTCGGCGGAAAGCCCCAATCTCGAGGTTCTCGCCGCCGACAACCAGCGGCTCGAGGTCGACAGCTTCGTGCGCTACCGCATCATCGACGCGCTGCGCTTCTATCAGACCGTCGGCGGCGTGCTCGGCGCCAACAACCAACTCGCCTCCGTGTTGAACTCCGCGGTGCGGCGCGTGCTCTCCGAGGCCAATCAGCAGCAGATCGTGCGGGACGAGCGCGCGGCGCTCATGGTGAAGATCCGCGAGCAGGCCGACGCCGAGGCGCATAAGTTCGGAGTCGCGGTCATCGACGCGCGCATTCGCCGCGTCGACCTACCGGCGCAGATTTCCGAGAAGGTCTTCGGCCGCATGCAGACCGAGCGCGCGCGCGAGGCCGCGGAATATCGGGCGCAGGGCGCCGAGCAGGCGCAGAAGATCACCGCCAAGGCCGACCGCGACGTGATCGTCATCAAGGCCGAAGCGCAGCGCCAGGCCGATCAGGTCAAGGGCGAGGGCGACGCGGAGCGCAACCGCATCTTTGCCGAAAGCTACGGGAAGGACCCCGATTTCTTCGCCTTCTATCGGTCGATGCAGGCCTACGAGACCGCGTTCAAATCGGGCGACACGCGTTTTCTCGTCGATCCCAAATCCGATTTTTTCCGCTTCTTCGGCTCGCCGCAGGGCGCAAGGCCGGCCGCCTCGGATCCAAAAACGGAGCTCCCCGCGCCACAAAGGCGTTGAACTCTAGTATGCCGATAGAGTAGGTAGAAAACCAACGAGACCAGCGGAGAAAAAAATGTCCTTGTTCAGGCGCGCCCGGCGGATGGCGCTTTGGTGCGGCCTCGCCGCGCAGTTCCTGGCTGCTGCGGCAGCGCCGGCTCGCGCGAAAGGTCCCGACTCGCTCGCCGACCTCTCGGCGCAAGTGTCGGACGCGGTCGTCAACATCTCGGCGGTGCAGACCGAGCCCAAGCGCCCCAAGGGCCTCGAGCCGCCGGGCGGCGGCGACCCCTTCGACGATCTCTTCGAGGAGTTCTTCCGACGCAGGCGTCAGGGCCAGGGGCCGCAAATGCCCGAACTGCCGCATCCGAAGAAATCCTCCTCGCTCGGCTCGGGCTTCGTCATCGACTCCTCGGGCATCGTGATCACCAACAACCATGTGATCGCCGACGCTACCGAAATCACGGTCATTTTCACGGACGGGCAGAGGCTGAAGGCCGAGATCGTCGGCAAGGATCAGAAGGTCGACGTCGCCGTGCTGCGCGTGAAGCCGGAGAAGCCGCTGAAGGCGGTGAAGTTCGGCGACAGCGACAGGGCGCGCGTCGGCGACTGGGTGCTCGCGGTCGGCAATCCTTTTGGGCTTGGCGGCTCGGTGACGGCAGGCATCATCTCCGCGCGCAACCGCAACATCGAGAGCGGCCCTTACGACAATTACATTCAGACCGACGCCGCGATCAACAAGGGCAATTCCGGCGGACCGCTGTTCAACATGGACGGGGAGGTCATCGGCATCAACACCGCGATTCTTTCGCCTTCGGGCGGCTCGGTCGGCATTGGCTTCGCGACACCCGCGAACACCGTGCAGCCGGTGATCGACCAGCTCGAGAAATACGGCGAGACCCGGCGCGGGTGGCTGGGCGTGCGCATCCAGAAGGTCGACGACGAGATCGCCGAAAATCTGGGGCTAGGCCAGACTCGCGGCGCGCTCGTCGCCGGGGTGGACGAGCGCGGCCCGTCCAAGTCGGCCGACGTCAAGGTCGGCGACGTCATCGTGAAGTTCGACGGCAAGCCGATCAAGGAGGTCAGCGATCTGCCCAAGCTCGTCGCGGCCACGCCGGTCGGCAAGGAGATCGAGCTCGTGATCATCCGCAACGGCAAAGAGCAGACGAAGGAGATCAAGCTCGGACGCCTGGAGGACGGCGAGAAGATCGCCAGAGAGAGCAGCGAGGGGCCGGAAGGCGGGGCCTCGCAGTCGACCCTCGGACTCGAGCTCTCGAAGCTCACCGACGAGCTGCGGCAGAAATATCAGATCAAGGACTCGGTGAAGTCAGGGGTGGTCATCATCTCGGTCGATCCGCGCTCCGACGCCGCCGACAAGCATTTGCAGGCGGGAGAGGTGCTGATGGAGATCAACCAGGAGAACGTCGCCGACCCTGCGGAAGCGGTCAAGAAGATCAAGGCGCTGAAGGATGCCGGCAAGAAGACGGCGCTGCTGATCATCGCGACGGGGCGGGGCGACACGCGCTTCGTGGCGTTGCCGCTGGAGTGACCGCGCGGCGCTGCTTGCGCAAGCTCTCGCGTCGTCGCGGCTCTGCTCGCCGCGGCGACTCCACGCGGATGCGAGCGGCGCAGACATGGCGGCGCGGCCTTGGGTTCATCGCTTGTTAACAACGATCTCGCGACCTGAGAATCGGATCCTTCGTCCGGCGCGGGTGAGACAAATTGGCGCTTGACCAAAACTGATTCTGGGTGTCCTATGATCCTATCGCAGTCGGGGAGTGGGCGCTTCGCTCTTCGACGATAAGCCGATCGGGCGGGACCTCGATCTTGGCGCGAAAGGAGCGGGCGCGGTTTAGGCCGCAGCTGCGATAAGCGTGGAATCTCGCGAGAGGAGCATGACGCCACCGGGTCAAGGATGACCCACGCGTCGAGCGATGGGTCGCGGCGGTTTCGAAGCGCCATGCGCAGGCGCTCATGTGAACCGCTTTCAACAGGTCTCCTACCTCATATCCTCCCCGAGCAGTTCCGCGAAGGCCAAGCGGGAAGGTTCGAAAACATTCTGGGAATGCCAATCCCCAGAGCTTCGCGCTAGACGAAGCAATTCCGGCCCCGATCGCCTGAGTGCGACGGGGCCTCTTATTTGTTTGCGCTTTGAGGCGCTCCGCTGTCCCCGGCCCGCCCTAAAAAGGGCGACATTGCCGCGCCAATGGGGCCAACCTCGCCTTGCGATGAGCCCGAGTTGAAATTCCAGACGGGGCCGCCGTTCAGCCGCCACGTCCGAAACCGCCGAAAGGCCCAGCGATTTTGCCCACTTCCGCCATTCTCGGCACCGGCGCCTATGCGCCGATCAAGGTGCTCACCAACGCCGATCTCGAGCGCATGGTGGACACCAATGGACCCTGGATCGAGAGCCGCACCGGCATCAAGGAGCGCCGCATTGCCGCAGAGGGCGAGGCGACCTCGGATCTCGCTGCCGAGGCCGGCCGACGCGCGCTCGAATTCGCCAAGGTCGATTCTGCGGACGTAGACCTCATCATCGTCGCGACGGTCACCGGCGACACGCCGACGCCTTCCTGCGCCGCCTTCGTGCAGGCGAAGCTTCAAGCCCACAACGCATTCGCCTTCGACGTCTCCGCCGCCTGCGCCGGCTCACTCTACGGCTTGGTCATCGCCGACCAGTTCATCCGCTCGGGGAGCGTCAAGCGCGCGCTCGTCATCGGCGCCGAGACCTTGAGCCGCGTCGTCGATTGGACCAATCGCGAGACCTGCGTGCTGTTCGGCGACGCCGCCGGCGCGATGCTGCTCGAGGCGACCGAGGAGAGGGAGCGCGGGCTCTTGGCCTCGACGCTGCACACCGACGGTTCAATGACCGGCATACTCGGCATCTACGGCGGCGGCAGCCGGCGTCCGTTCTCGAAGGAGCTGCTCGAAGAGAACGGACATAAAATCAAGATGCGCGGACGCGAGGTCTACAAGGTCGCCGCGCGCCTGCTCCCCGAGGCCGTGGCGACGGCGCTGAAGCAGGCGGGACTCGAGGCGGCCGACGTCACCCATGTCATTGCGCATCAGGCTAATCTGCGCATCATCGAGTCGGCGCTCGCGACGCTCGGCGTGCCGATGGAAAAATGCTGGGTCAACATCGACCGTTACGGCAACACTTCGAGCGCCTCGATGCCGATCACGCTCGACGAGGCCAATCGCGCCGGGAAGCTCAGTCGCGGCGATGTTATCGCCATGATGGCGATCGGGGCGGGCATGACCTGGGGCGGCGCGATTCTGCGCTGGTGAGCGCCGCCGTATTCTGGTCTAGATTTGGCTTTCATAATGTGTTCGGGCGAACTTCGAGCCCAGCGGAGCAAAGGGCGCGTGGCGAGAGTATTTGCACATGAGCTTTTCGCCTTGGCGCTGGCGGGCCCCGCCCTGGGCTTCGTATCGTTTCCGTCTCCGCTGCGGGCGGAGACGGCCCCCGCCGCCCCAGAAGCGCCCGAGCTCTCTGGCAAGAAGCTCGAATTGCGCAGCCTCGAGGAGAACCTCTCCACCGCCGACGAGAAGACGCGCAAGCTCGAAAGCGAGATCCAAAAGATCGAAGACGATCGGCGGCGCCTGACCCAGACGTTGCTCGAAGCCGCCGGGAAGCTGCGCGCGACCGAGGAGAACGCCGCCGGCATCGAGACGCGCCTCGCCGAGCTCAAAACCGAAGAAGACTCAGTTCTGAAGTCGCTGCAAGGCCGCCGCGCGCTGGTCGGTGAGGTGCTGTTGGTGCTCCAACGCATGGGCCTGCATCCTCCGCCGGCGCTGCTGGCGCGCCCTGAAGATATTTTGCAGACTATCCGCGCCTCCCTCGCCATCGGAGCGGTGCTGCCGCAAATGCGCGCCGAGACGGTCGCGCTGCAAGGCGACCTGCGACGCCTCCTGCGTCTGCGCGACGACATCTCCGCCCAGAAGGCCGGTCTGGCGCAGGAGAAGGATGATTTGACGCTGCAGCGCCAGCTGCTCGAAAGAATGCTCGAGGCGCGGCGCGTCGCGCGCGAGGAAAAGGAAAGCGCGCGCAAGGCCGAAGCGGAGCGCATGCGCGCGCTCGCCGCGAAAGCGACAAGCATCAAGGAGCTCATCGCACGCATGGAGGCGGAGAGCGAAGCGGCGCGGAAGGCCGCGCAAGCCGCGAAAGAGGCGGACGAAGCGCGCGTCGCCGCGGAGGCCGCACTCTCGCGCGAGCAGCGCGACAAGGCTCTGGCCGCGCCGTTCAAGGATGCGGCGCGGCTCGCGCCCGCTGTGGCCTTCGGCGATCTCAAGGGCCGTCTGCCGTTGCCGGTCGTCGGGGTGGTCGCGCGCAGGTTCGGCGCGTCCGACGGCTATGGCGGAACCGAGAAAGGCTTATCGCTGCTCGCGCACGAAAACGGCGTCGTCATTTCGCCGAGCGACGGCTGGGTGTTGTACGCCGGTCCCTACCGCAGCTATGGACAGCTCTTGATCCTGAACGCAGGAAGCGGTTATTATCTCGTCCTTGCCGGCATGAGTCGAATCAGCGTGGACGTTGGCCAGTTCGTCCTGGCTGGAGAGCCGGTGGCAAGCATGGGTGACGGTTCGACGCAAACTGCGGCGACGATCGCCATTGGCGCGAAAAAGCCCGTACTCTATGTCGAGTTCCGCAAGGACGGAGCGTCGATTGACCCTGACCCATGGTGGGCGCGGTCGGATTCTCGGAAGGTTGGCGGATGATAAGGAACACTGCTCTCATCGCCGCCGGCGTCGCCATCGGCGCCGGTTGCGTTACGCTCGGCCAGCAGGCCCGCGCCCTCGTCGGCGCGCAAGCCGTGGCCGCGCCGGCGGAGACTTATAGAAACCTCAGCCTTTTCGGCGACGTCTACGACAAGGTCCGCTCCGAATATGTCGAGAAGCCCAATGAGCAGAAGATGGTGGAAGCCGCCATCAACGGCATGCTTAGCTCGCTCGACCCGCATTCCAGCTACCTCGATGACAAGGGGTTCAAGGACATGCGGACGCAGACCGAAGGCAAGTTCGGCGGTCTGGGCATCGAGGTCACGCAAGAAGACGGCGTGGTCAAGGTCGTGACGCCCATCGACGACACGCCTGCGTCGCGCGCCGGCATTCAATCCGGCGACTACATTGTCGGGATCGATGACGAGAGCGTCATCGGCATGACGCTGAACCAGGCCGTCGAGAAGATGCGCGGCGCCGTCAGCACGAACGTCAAGCTCACCATCTCGCGCGGCAAGGACAAGCAGAAGATCGAGCTCAAGCTCACGCGCGCGGAGATCCACATCAAGTCGGTGAAGTGGCATACGGAAGGCGATGACGTGGGTTACATCCGCATCTCGCAGTTCAACGAGGAGACCGCGGACGGCCTGCGCACCGCAATGCAGAAGTTCCAGCAGGAAATTCCGAGCGACAAGTTCAAGGGCTACGTGCTCGATCTGCGCAACAATCCGGGCGGCCTGCTCGACCAGTCGATCCAGGTCGTCAACGCCTTCATCGATCACGGCGAGATTGTCTCGACGCGGGGACGCAACGCCGACGAGACCCAGCGCTACAACGCCCATCCGGGCGACCTCTCCAAGGGCAAGCCGGTCGTCGTGCTGATCAACGGCGGCTCGGCTTCGGCGTCGGAAATTGTGGCCGGCGCCCTGCAGGATCACGAGCGCGCGACGTTGGTCGGCACCCGCTCCTTCGGCAAGGGCTCGGTGCAGACGATCATCCCGCTCGGAGGCACGAATGGGGCGCTACGCCTCACCACTGCGCGCTACTACACACCTTCGGGGCGCTCGATCCAGGCCAAGGGCATCGAGCCCGACGTCAACCTGCGCCAGGACGTGCCGGATAATTTCAAGGGCGTCGAAGACACCAAGGGCGAAGCGTCGCTCCCTGGCCATCTCAAGAACGGAGAAGAAGACAAGTCCGGCTCGCAGGCGCTGGAGATTCCGAAAGAGAGCACCAAGGACAAGCAGCTCACGGCGGCGCTCGGTCTGCTGCACGGCAAGACGCGCGCGCAGGTTCTGTCGGAGAACGCCCCGCCGAAAGACGCCGCCAACAGCAAGCCCGCGGACAACAAGGCCGCGAACTGAGCGACGCCCCTCACCGAGCCCGCTTCGCGGGAAGGGGTGTCCAATTTGGCAGGGCTACTTCGGCGCACTGGACGCGCGCCCTCCGCGGAGGGCGGGCGTCTCGCCCGCCAATTTGGATGAAGCGAGCCACTGGCTTTGACGACCCCGCTTTAGTCAAGTGATGGCAGCGTGCCCAATCTCCTCGATTAC
>Ga0187782_10002711_pt1 | contig 13076 bp, 7 predicted proteins | sample 0715_SJ02_MP15_2_FD_132454 | JGI IMG/M metagenome (GOLD analysis project Ga0187782, IMG submission 132454) | Tropical peat soil microbial communities from peatlands in Department of Meta, Colombia - 0715_SJ02_MP15_20_MG | ecosystem: Environmental > Terrestrial > Soil > Wetlands > Peat | place...
CCCGCACAGGAGACGAGCGCTGCGAGCGTCACCGCCCCCAGAGCGAGATGGGGGCGACCGCCCCCCGGCCCGGGGGCCGCGAGCCCACGTAGAGCACCGGCCATTCGCAGCATTGCGAGTGAATGTCCTTCCGGGCTGGCCTGGATTGCGACCGACGTGCCAGGCGTGGCTGCCCAAGTCTATCATCGTTTGGTGACTCCCCTGCTCGAAACCAGTGCGCTCCGCATCGACGTGGCAGGCACCGTCGCCATCGATGGACTGTCGCTGTCCTCGACGGGTGAATGGGTGCTCGTGCTCGGCGGCGCGCGCGCTCTGTTCGAGGCGGTTTCGGGCCTACGTGCCATCGAGCGCGGGCAGGTGCGCGTCGAGGGATGCAGCCCGTCGGTCGCCATCCGCCAAGGGGTCGCCGCATCGGCGCCCCTCGACCCCCTACTCCCACTTCGGTGGACACCTCGCTCGTATGCACGCTGGAGCGCGAGCCTCGCGGGCCATCCTTCGGGCGTTGCGAAATCGATGGCCGCGGAAGCGCTTGCCCGACTGGATCTCCAATCATTCGCCGATGCGCGGCTCTCGGGGGCGACGGCGCCCGTCAGGCGCGCGACCGTCATCGCAGCAGCGCTGGCGACCGGCGCCACGACGCTTCTCGTCGAAGATCCGCTGACGGATCTCGCCGAACCAATGCGTCGTCCATTCGCGCGGACGGTCGTTCGCGCGCTCGCGGGTCGTCGCATCGCCTTCTTTGGCGCACACGTCGCCCTGGAATCACCGGTCGGGCTCGCGGCGGACGAGGCGATCGTCATCAACGGGTCCGACGTCGCTCAGCAGGGCCCTCCCGCCCAACTTGCCGCAAGCGAACGTGCCCTTGCGCTGCGCGTCGCCGGAAACACGGCCGCGTTCGCGACCGCCGTCTGCGCGGCCGGAGCCACCCTTCTCGGCCCGGTGGACGGCTCGCAGGAGACCCGATTACGAATCGACGCCGGTCCGCTCGCGACGCGCGACGTGCTTCGCATCGCGCTCGAATGTCGGGCCGTCGTCCTCGAGGTGCATCCGATCGCACGCGCCTTCGCGTAAGCTGGCTGCGCGATGGGCGAGCGCTCTTCTCTCTTGCAGTCCATGGATCCTTCCGCCGAACCGCTCGCGCACACCGCTCCCGCCGTCGGCGGGGGACGACTCGGCGTCTACGCCGCATTCGGCGCCGCCGCCGGGGCCCTCGCGCTCCCTTGGCTTCCGGACTGGCTCTCGAGCCACGTGCGCGGCGCGCTGGTCCACGACGTGGCGGTGCGGCACTGCGTCTCGCTGACCCCCGAAGCCCGCGCCGTTCTGGCCCAGCCGCTCGCGCCGGGTGTTCATCGAGGCGTGGCCGCCCGCGCGGCGCGTTTCCTCGGGGCGAGGCTTGCCGCACGCGCGATGCGGGGCTTTGGCCCGATCGGCTTGATCTGGCCGCTCGGCGGCGCGCTTCGGACCTATGTCCTGGGACATCTGTTCGACCGTTATCTCGAGCATCGTTCCGAGCGCGCGGTCCGTGTGGATGAGCGAGAAGCAACCCGCGTCCGCCGAGCGATCGAGGCCGCGCAGACGCGCGCGTTCACTCTCGATCCCGAACCGCCCCGCGAGCCTGCAAGCATCGACGATCACCGCGATCCGGCGACCGCGATGATCGATCGGCTCCTGGGCCGCGCCGCAGGCATTCCGGAGCGACTGGGGCGACGCCTGGATGCCGCCTTCGACGAGGCATTGCGGTTCGAGGGCGCGATCGCACAAGGACCGCCGGAATGAGCGCGACCGACGCCCGCGCCGCAGTCGCGCGGGCCCGCCGCATCGTCGTGAAGATTGGATCACGCACCCTCGCGGAGGATGCGGGCGGGTCCATCTTCGACCGCCTTGCAGCCGTCTGCGCGGCCCGGCGAAACACGGCTTTCGTGGTCGTCACGAGCGGCGCCATCGCGCTCGGAGTTCGCAAGCTCGGCTACCGGACGAGACCGAAGGAAGTCGCGCGACTTCAAGCCGCCGCCGCGGCAGGGCAGTCCCTTCTCATGCGAGCCTACGAGGAAGCATTTGCCGCGCGGGGCCTGACGGTGGCGCAGGTTCTCCTCACGTATGCCGATCTGGCCGATCGCACTCGTGGCAACAACGCGCGAGCCGCGCTCGCGGCCCTTCTGGAGGCGGGCGCCGTCCCAGTGCTGAACGAGAACGATTCGGTCGCCGTGGACGAGATCAAGCTCGACAACGATCAGCTAGCTGCGATGGTGGCTCCCCTGGTGGACGCCGAGCTCGTCGTGCTGCTGAGCGACGTGGAAGGCCTGCTCGACTCGCAGGGCCGGCGTATCTCCCTCGTCCGCGACGTGGCGACGGAGGCTCTTCCGCACGTCCGCAAGTCGTCGACCGGGATCGGCACGGGCGGGATGCCAAGCAAGGTCGAAGCGGCGCGGCGCGCGACCCTGGCTGGAGCGAACGTCGTCGTGGCGGACGCTCGCGCGCCGGACGCACTCGAGTCGCTGCTGTCGGGCGGCGACGTGGGCACCCTGTTCGTCGCCGCGGCCGAGCGGCTCAGCGCGAAGAAGTATTGGATCGCGTTCACGCTCCGGCCGCGAGGCGACGTCGTGCTCGATCGTGGGGCGTCCGAGGTCGTGCGCGCCAAAGGAAAGAGCGTCCTTTCCGTCGGCATTCTCGGCGTCCGGGGCGATTTCCGGGCGGGCGACGCCGTCCGGCTCGTCGACTTCGAGGGACACGAGATTGCCCGCGGGCTCGCGCGCTGCAGCGCCATCGACGCTGCGCGCGTCGCCGGCAAGACTCGGGACGAGCTTGCCGAGCCGCTGGCAGACCTGTCGGTCGTCGTGCACGCCGACGAGATGGTCGTCGGCGGCCACGGGTGACGGTGTCGCCCTACCAGACGTCGCAGCGGCTGTCCTTGGTCCGCACCATCGGGGACCCCTGGGCACACTGAAAAGCGGCTGCGAACTCCGACACGTTCGCGAGGGGGCCGTTCACCCGATACTTCGGCGGCGCGTGGGGGTTCGTCGCCACCAGGAGGCGAAGGGCTTCCGGGCGGTAGTTGGCGCACCATGCCTGCGCGAAGCCGACGAAAAACTGCTGTTCGGGCGTGAACCCGTTCGAGGGGGCGGAAGCACGGTTCTTCTCCGCTCGCTCGAAGGCTGCGAGCGAGAGCTTCACGCCGCCCAGATCCGCGATGTTCTCGCCGAGCGTCAGCTTCCCCTTGATGTGGCTGTCGTCGATCGCGACATAGTCGTCGAACTGCTTCTCCACACAGCCGGCCCGCTTGTCGAACTCGGCCGAGACCGCCGGCGACCACCAGTCGCGCAGGTTGCCGACGGCGTCGAACTGTCGCCCCTCGTCGTCGAAGCCGTGCGTCAGCTCATGACCGATGACCATTCCAATGGCGCCATAGTTGAGCGCAGGGGCCTGGAGGCTGCTGTAGAACGGCGCCTGCAGAATGCCCGCAGGGAAGACCATCTCGTTCATGGTCGGCTCGTAGTAAGCGTTTACCGTCGGCGGAGTCATTTCCCACTCCTCCTTGTCGACCGGTTTGCCCACCTTGGCGAGCTGGCGCCTGACCTCGAATTGTGTGGCGCGCTCGACGTTTTGCACGAACGAGCCTCGATCGATCTCGAGGGCATCGTAGTTTCGCCACTTGGTGGGGTAACCGATCTTGTTGGTGATCTTGTCGAGCTTGGTCTCGGCCTTCATCCGCGTCGGGTCGTCCATCCACGACAGCGACTCGATGTCGATCTTCATCGATTCTTCGATGCCTGCGACCATCCGCTCGGCAGTCCGTTTGCCGTCTTCCCCCAAAAATTGCCGGACGAAGGGCTGCGCCAGAGCCTCACCCATGAACTGATCGGCGAACCGGACACACCTCTTCCAGCGCGGCTGAAGCACCTTGGTCCCCGTGAGCACCTGCCGAAAGTGAAACCACTCGTCGACGAACTTGCGCGACAGCCACGGCGACGCCGACGCCGCGAGATGCCATCGTAGATACGTGCGCCAGTCCGCCGCGTTGACGGTTTTTGTCATGGCGTCGAGCTCCTTGACGAACTCGGGCTGCGCCACGTTGATGGCCGAAATTCCGGGAAAGCCAAGCTCGTTCAGGTACGCGTCCCACGCGACGTCGGGAGCGATCTTCTCCAGACCGTCGAGGTTCAGCAGGTGATAGACCTTCTGTGGGTCGCGCAGCTCGACGTTGGTCATCGAGGCTCGCGCGAGCTGCGTCTCGAGCCTCATCACCGTGTCGGCATCCCGCGCAGCCGCTTTCGATGTCTCCCCCAGAAGCTCGAGCGTCGCTGCGACGTGCTTGGTGTACTCTGCACGGATATCCTTCGTGCGAGCGTCCGAGCGGAAGTAGTAATCCCGCTCGGGCAAGCCGAGCCCCCCCTGCGACACTCCGGCGATCATGCGTGAGGCGTCTTTGAAATCGATCTCGCTGTCGAAACCGAACGCTACGGCGACGCCGATCGAATGCAGGTGAGCGAGCGCCTTGACCAGTGACTTCGCATCGGAAACGCGGTCGATTGCCTTGAGCTCCGGCTCGAGATCGTCGAGCCCCCGGCGCTCGATCGCCGTTTCATCCATGCAGGACGTCCACAGATCGCCGAGCGCCTTGCCGTACGCGTCGCCCTGCGAGTCGCCTCGCGCGTCGCGGTCGAGAATGTCTCGGAGGGCCTTCAGGTTGTCCTCGTGGATGACGCTGAAGCTGCGAACCCAGTTGGCTTCGTCTTCGGGGATAGGGGTCGCCTTCATCCAGCCACCGCACGAGAACTGATAGAAGTCGTCGCACGGTGCCGTGGATCGGTCGAGCGCCGCCTCGTCCGGTCCCCTGAGGGCAGGCGCAACCATCGCTGCAGGGGGGCTGCTCTGCGACGCGGATCCACTCGCGACAGCCGGCGGCGGCGCAGTGCTCGGGGGCGCGACGGTCTCCGGAGCACACGCCCCGGCCGCGGCGAGGACGCTCGGCGCCAGGACGACACTTGCGATCGAAAGTGTCCGCGATAGGGCCATGGGGCCAGCAATCTCACGCAAATCGGCCCGTGAGTCACGCTCCTCGACGTCGAGCCAGGGGGCGCTTCAGGGCGACGTGGGCGCCCCCTGGATCGTCCCCCTCGAAGATGGCGGACCCGAGCAATCGACGGCGGGGAGGCCGACTGCTTGAACCTGAGACGCCTCGGTCAGGAAGTCCGGCTGCAGCGCAGCCTCGACCGAACGGCCGCTGATGGAGCCGTGACAGCCGGCGCACAGGTGATCGAAGAACGGCTGAGGAAACGACTGATGGGCGACCTCGCCCGGAACGAACGTCATCGTCTCGCGCTGCCAGCGAGGCAGCTTGAGCTCGGAGGACTCGGCGTCATCCGAGAGGTGCAGGAGAATGGGCATTCCGCCCGGGATGACGAACTGCGCGGAACCGTCCGCTTGGAGGGGGACGGTCCCGATCGTCCGGCGCCGAACGTACACCATGCCCGTCGGCCCGAGGCTGTCGCAAGCGGTGTTATTTCCGCACGTCGTGGGGAAGCTCGATACGTCGGGCGGCAGCTCTTCGAACACGTCGAAGCTCTTCAAGTCCGGTTCGACGACTCGTCCCGTCGGGGTGTTCTGAAACAGAAGCGACGCGAGAACGGGCACGTCCAGGACCGTGATGTCCGCCGTCGTCTCGCCCGACTGAATGGTCGTGTGGCCGTTGGGCTCGTCCGGGCTGGAAACGAAGATCCCCTTGGGGACGCGCGGGTAGACGGCCACGGCCTCGATTTCTGCAGTCCCGCCGGCTCCCGCAATCATCGTCTTCTGACCGGTCACGGGATCCAGAACGTACAGATCGTAGTCGCCGCCGAAGCTGTCGGGCTGGCCGGAACCGAAGCTCACGAGGATCGTTCCGTCGGGGAGCGGAGACGGACTCGTGTACGAGCCGTCCGTGAACGGCGGGCTCAGCGAATGCAGGAAGAAGTCGGGCTCGGGTGACGACGCAGAGCTGGGGACGATGACGCTCGGATCGACGACGTAATCGCCGGGATTCGCACTTGCGAAGTCGAGCCCGACGGATCGATTGAACACGGCCAGGGCTCCGGCCCCGTGCAGAGCGGTCGTGTCGCTGAAGATCGCGGCAAAATCCTTGTCGGCGAGCTCGACCGGATAGGTGGCCTGGACCGCGCCGATGGTGGCTCGTTGCGCGAAGAGCGGATGGTAGTCGCCGCCGTCGAGGTTCTGTCGTCGAAGAGCGAGCTGATAGAAGCCCGGCTCGCGCTTCTCCGCGGTGAACACGAAGCGCCCGTCTTGCATGAAGCTCGGGAACCGCTCCATGTTGAGCTGCCAGGTAAGCTGGCGGACCCGCATCGTGCCCGGCGTGGCGTTCGGATCCGGGTCGGGCTCCAGCACGTACAGGTTGGCGTTCGGCTTCGTGGGATCCGACGGTGTCCGCTGCGGGCCCGAATAGTCGAAGGCCGTCGGATCGCCCGTGATCGAGTCGTTGCCGCGCGTGGATGCGAAGACGATCCGCTCGATGCCGTCCGGCCCCGGCGGGCTGAAGGACGGGTCGAAGTCGTGCTCGAGAAGCGTGTCTCCGTTCGGAAGGCTCATCCCCTCCGCCGGGTGGTTCGCAATGTCGGGCTGCAGCGCGCAGCCCGTTCCGTCCGCGTTGATCGTGTAGATCGCAAGCGGGTCGGTCTCCGTGGAACGCGCGGCAAACGCGATCGTCGATGCGTCCCACGACACCGCGGGACGGCGCACGTCCGCCCCGGCGCTCAGGCCGCACGTGGAGAGATCGACGGCGGTATCGGCGCCGAGCGTCAGGCCCCCGCCCGCGGTCAAGGAAGCCGCGACAATATGCAGCGAGGCACCCCCGGCGAACACGTCGAAGTCTTGGGGGCGGTCGGATCCCGTCGGGACCGGCCGACTGACGTAGACGATGGCCGACAGAGCCGAGAGGTTGCGCTCCGCGCGTTCGCGACTGTGCCACTCGCGTACCACGCAGTACGCCGGGATCGAGTCGACGGGCGCGTTGTCGAAGTCGTAGTTGGCTTGATCGCAGAGGGCGCCCCGGTCCGCCGCGACGGGCACGCCCGCCTCGTTCTCTGCCGTGCCGAAGTCCTCGAACAGCGGACCTCCACGGTGCGTGATGCCCGTCGATCCGGCGACGACGTCGGGACGAAAGAGGTTCTTCTGCACGAGCCTGCTGGCGTTCACGTCGTCGCTCTCGAAGGACATCTGCGCGATCGAGAACGTGTAGTTTCTCTGGCTCGTCGTGAGTGAGAAGCTGCCGGCGGACCCTCCGCGCAGGCGGAAGTCGTGGAACATGCCCGCGGAATGGCACTGCACCATCATGCAGCCCTTCTTTGCGAGCATCGGCTGCACTTTCTGCGCGAAGAAGACAAACGCCGGGTCGAGCGTTCCCGGCGGCTGCGGAGGGCCGTGCGCTTGCCCCCAGGAGACGAGCGCCGTGTAGCGCGGATCGGTGACCGACGTGAAGATCGGGCCCCCCTCGTGGTAGCTGCCGCCCTGCGCGGACGCGAGCGGGCGCCGAACGAGCTCGCTTTCCTCGGCGGTTGCAGCGAGGTAGTTGGTGGCTGCAAAGTAGTTCCACCGCACTTCCGGCGGACTGCTGCCGCACGTCAAATAGAGCGCGTTGACCGTCGTTCCGTGGCAATTGCCGAACGCGCACGACTCACTGAGGATGGGCTCGGCGCTCTGCTCGAACTGCGGATAGTCGGCCGTCGTCGGATCGTTATTGGGGTCGAACCCCGGCTGCGCAGAAGGCACCGTATGCGTGCAGATCGTGGTCGCAATGTCGACGGGAACGACGCCCGTGTTGTTTTCCGTCGCCCCGTTCTCGATCCATTGGCGGAGCGTCTGATAGTCGCCGCCGGTCGGATCGAGGACCGAGCCGCCGGCGTGGGTGATGTCCGTCGTGATCGGGATGCTCGTGCCGTCCCAGAGCTGAATCTTGATCTGGAAAGGCGGCACGTTCTTCACGAGAAGCGACGGTTGAAGATAAGGCCCGTAGTCGAGCAGCAGGTCGCGCCGGAGATTGACACCGTCGAACGTCGACAGATCGAGGTTGCCGAAGGAGTTTCCCTTCGCGTCGACGACGTGACAGCCGGCGCCCGTGTTCGAGTGGACGCACGAGCCCTGGAGGCCGGGCAGGATGATGCGATCGAAATACGTCGACGGCTGCGGCTCCTCTGTCGTGCAGGCCCCCGCAGCGATCGCGGCGATCACGGCGGGAACCAGCCCGCCGGCGAAGGTCGCAGCACGCATGATCGTACAGGCTACAGTCAAATCCTCTGGATGGCGATTTGAGCTGCGTCGCGCACGAAGGTATCGGGATCCGAAGTCTCGAGCGTTTGCAAGACCGGAAGCGCACTCGATGCGGCTGAACCGAACGTGCCCAGTGCGTGGCACGCGGCGGCGCGAACCGTCGCGTCCGAGTCGTTCTGGGCGGCCGCGGTGACGGCGGCCAGGGTATCGCTGGCGTCGAGCGCATCGAGAACGTTGAGAGCGTTGCGACGGACGTCGGCGTCCGGATCCATCAGGAGCGCAGCGACGTTTGCCAGCCCGGAGAACGTGTTGACTCGCGCCGCGGCGTGGAGCGCGGCGAGCTTGACCCCCGAATCGCTGTCGGTCAGCGCCGCACCGAGCGCGCCGTTGCCGTCGGTGTTCATGCGACCGAGGGCGAAGGCCGCAGCGGCCCTCACAGTGGCGTCCGTATCGCTGGCGAGCGCCGTCGCGCATACCGGGATACCCGACGGTGCGAGAAACTCGCCCAGCGCGTACGCCGCGTCGGCGCGCCGTACCGCGCTCGGATCGGTCTGGAGGGTCTGGACGGTCTGCGAGTAGACTTCGCCCGGCCCGAACACGCCGAACATACGCCTGCGCAGCCACCAGGCGGCAATCTCCCGCGTCCGGGAGTCCGAGGCGTAAAGCAGTGGCGCGACGACCGGGATGCAGTCGAGGCACTCGACTTCCTCGCCGTGCTCGAGAACCTCCCAGACGAGCGAAGGGGCTCCCGTTGCCGCCGCGTTCTTGATCGAATCCGGAGTCGACAGGAACTCGGCCTGGCTCGCCGGAACCTGCCCGTATACGGATGCGAATCCGCCGGCGTCGGCGTTCGGCGTGACCTGCCGCGGTGCCGACTGCCCGCGAGCACCTCCCGCGACGAAGAGGGCGGCGGCCGCCCAGGCGAACGTGGTAGCGACCTTGAACTTCGAACTCTGGCCCAATCGCATGACTTCCTCGCTGCAGGCCCTCACGGGGCCGCTCCGGACGGGTTGACCGGATCGCCGGTGACGACCGGAACGAAGTTGACGTTCTGGCGGGAGTAGTACTGGCCGCCGAGATCCATCGGGTAAACAGCGATCGTCCTACGCTCGTCGTCGGTGAGCTGGACGCCGGCGTTGGGCTGATCGCCCTCGGGATGCAGCGGGGTGGGCCAAGCCGTCGTCCCGTCCGCGGCCCGCAGGTTCACCTTCTGGGTGAGAACCGATGCGCGCGCGCTTCCCGGGACCCCGTATAGCGGCGGCACCGTGCCGCTAATCTGCACGCTGCCCGTGGTGTCGGGGTCCATCTGCATCGCCGCCGGATAGAAGATCGACACGTACGAGGCCGGCCACGTCGCCACGTTCTCGTCGTAATAGACCGTGACGGGATTGCTCGAGAGGTCGAGCGTCGGGATCGCGTAGGTCGTCTGTTGGCCGGTGACGGGGTCAGTCCGGGTCATGTAGTAGTACGAGGTGGTCGACGAATTGTGGCAGCTGACGCACTTCGCATCGAGGACCGGCTGGACCTTCTTGTTCCACGGAAACTCCACGCGATCGGCGATGGGCTCCGTGAAGGGCTGTGGACCGGCGAGGTCCGCGGCCGTCTGGTTCTGTCCGAGCGCTAGGGTGCCGGGATCGGTGCGCGACTCGTGACAGCCGATGCAGCGCCGCGTCTCGCCCGGCATCCCCTTGATCCAGAGCTGCTGGTTGCGGATGGAGAGGCCGTACTTGTCGATCGGCTGCAAGTGGATCGGGATGTACGGCGGCACGGCGGCCAGCCAGCTCCCGTCGCCGTAGATCGGCGCTTCGCCGAGAACGGCCGCTCCTTCGAACATCGTGAGCCCGAACATCGATAGACCGGGCGAAATCTCGGACGAGAAGCCTTCGATGACCCGGACCGCGACCGCGCCCTGCTGGAGCGCCTGTCCGAGGGGTACGTTGTTGAACTCGGCGCCGGTGACCGTCTCGTCGAGCGACGTCTGAGAAATGTTGACGGAGCCCACGTGGGCCGGGATCGTCGAGTCCTGCGCGTGCTGCGCCGGCGGGATGACGGGCGGCTCGGTGCGCGACGTCACGGCGAGGGCGTTGAGCTCCCAGGTCACACGCTGGTTGTAGACGAGCTCGTTCTTCCCGGTCGTGGGGTCGTAGAGATAGATGCCGAAGTCGGGCGGCGTCAGCGACAGCTCGTTCTGATCGTTGACCGCGCCGTCGGCCCACGAGACGAGGAGGCGGCCGTCGGGCAGAACGCTCGGTTCTCGGTACCGGCCGACCGACGTCGCCGACGGATCGGCGGTCAGCGGCACCTGCGGCGTCAGCACCGTGTACGAGGCGTTCTGTTCGTCGAGGCACGCATGACCCACCGTGCCGCCGTTGGAGTAGGCGGCTGGGTCGACGCAAACGGGATCATTTTGGTTACGCGCGTCGACCTGCAGCAGCGCGCCGGCATGGATGGTCCGATCGCGAGCGGTGCCCACTCCGACCATCACGTTCGGCGAGATCTCGCGCATGTTGAAGAGCGCATCGCAGGGCTTCGTCTCGCTGCCGCCGTTGTCGTGCTGACCGGCCACCGCGACTTCCTGCGTGCCGTCGGGGTTGACCGCGCGCAGCTTGACATCGTTGATGGGTCCGAAGTGCTCCCACTGCGAGAAGGCGATCTTTCCGTCGTAGCGGAGAAACGGCGCTACGGAGTGCGACAGGTTCTGCGCGAACAAGCGCCGGTCGGCGTCGCCGCCGGACACGCTGATGGTCGCGAGCTGGAGCGACTGGCGCTGGTGCTCGTATTCGTCCGCACGGGTTCCCATCGCCGTGTACATCTCGTCCGTGACGAATGCGATGAGGCCGTTAGGAACGTAGATGGGAGTAACGTCGTTCCACGCGCCGTTCGTCAGCTGGTGCACCGTGAACTTGCCGTCGGATCCGGGGGAGAGCTGAACCGTGTAGATGTGATAGGTGTCGTTCTGCGACGGCCGCATCGAGAAGACAGCCTGCGTCCCGTCGAACGAGACATCGGCCCCGTTGAAATCGGCCGTGGTGAATGCCGACGTCAGGTTCGTGACCGTGCCGTCCGGACGAGCCGGAGAGAGCAGATTCAGGCTGCCGCCGGGGATGTACCGCGTGTAGTCGAGCACCTGCGTGTTGCCGCTGTCGACGTCGTACGTCTGCGAGGTGGTTCCATCCGCGTTCGTCTGGGTGACGACGACTTGACGCTGGATGAACAGAATCGACTGGACCCCTACATTGGGACCGCTCGTGGTCGACTGGCTGCAGCCGCCCATCGCGGCGACGACTCCGGCGAGCGCGTAAACCGTGAAAACTGCGTGTCCTCGGCGTTCCATGGAAGACTCCCCGATTGGGCCGTCTTGGAGCACGAGCCAGGCCAACTCATAAAATTGTCGGATTTCAACTGCTTGAATACCTCCTGGACCCTCGGCCACCGAGGGGTTGAGGACCCGGGATGGGGGGGACGGCCCCCTCGGACCCGGCCGGAACCATGGCCATCGCGCGGACCGAGCAGCCGCCCCGCCTCGGAACCCATGGCCATCGCGCCGACCGAGGAGCCGCCGCCCCGCCTCGGAACCCATGACCATCGCGCCGACCGAGCAGCCGCCGCGGGCGGCGTCGAGGCCGAGCGAGGGCACGGGATGATGACGCGACGGCGCGCGGACTGGAGGTCGACGACGATGCCCGGCGGCCGCGACGGAGAGCGAACGAAGTGCGAGCGCGCGCCCCGGCTCCGGCGTCCACGATGGGTGCCTGCGTGGACCGCCGTCGTCTTGCGTGGATCGGAGACGACGTAGTCTTAGGTGCGTTTCGCGAACGTCGAGAACCGCGTTTCCTTCACGCAATCTGGTTTGCGGACGTAAAAGACTATGGCCTAGAAAGCATGTTTGAAATGGGCATCGGGCGGGCCACTCTGGCGTGTGTCATCATGGGCCTGAGCGCGTGCTCGGTCGCCGCCTGTGCGCTGCTCGTCGGACCCGTGCAGGGCCAGCAGCTGCTCGAAACGGAGGACTCCGCGGCGCAGGCAGGCGGCGAAACCTCCCTCATCGAGGCGGCTCCAGCCGATGCGCCCCCCGAGGACCAAGCGGACGTGGTGACCGACACGTGGGTCTCTGACAGTGAGAGCGCCGCGCCCGACACGGCGCCCGGAGATGTCTGGATCGATGCGGGGCCGTGCCAGATCCCCTGGAACGACCTCATCACGAACGGCGACTTCTCGATGGGCACCAACTACTGGGCGCTCGTCAACGGGACCAGCGGGGCATCGATCGTCCTCCCAGACGCGGGCGGGCTCTGTGTCCAGACGACCGCCGGCGACCTCGCGATTCTCGGGTGGACGAAGGGGGTCGGCCTGCCACCGAACTCGTACGACTTCTGGTATTGCGCCTGGACGAGCGGGGAGTCCATTTCCGTCTACCCCGTGGTGGGGCATTCGAGCTACCCGAATACTCAGGACTACTACGGGCTCGATACCGTGACGACGGCAGTCCAGGAACTGGACCATCAATTCACGCTCGACGGCGGCGACTGGGACGATTCGGGAGGCCTGTCGTTCCAGTTCACGTCCCCGGTCAATCAGCAGGTCTGCTTCCTGGCCGTGAACCTGAGCGTGCGGAATTAGGCCCGCCGCTCGAGCTTTGCACGAGAGACGAGAGAGCGGCCAGTTGCGGGGCGGTCGACCGCCAAGCGAAACGCGCTTGGAAGGAGTGCGCGGAGGCGCGCCCGTCGACGCGACGTGATCTTTCCTCGAGCGTCTTCGGCGACCAGAACGATGAGCAGGTCGCCGGCGAATTCGAACAAGACCTGGCGGCAGATGCCGCA
>Ga0187782_10002712_pt1 | contig 13074 bp, 11 predicted proteins | sample 0715_SJ02_MP15_2_FD_132454 | JGI IMG/M metagenome (GOLD analysis project Ga0187782, IMG submission 132454) | Tropical peat soil microbial communities from peatlands in Department of Meta, Colombia - 0715_SJ02_MP15_20_MG | ecosystem: Environmental > Terrestrial > Soil > Wetlands > Peat | place...
GAAAATCAGTTGCCAGTTCTCAGTTGTCGGTTTCTCGGATCTCTAAACTTCGATCGCAGCAGAAGATTAGCGAACCAGGCTGTAGTGCGAGATATCAGAGTAAATGAGCGGCCCGAGACGCAGCAACGGGGAATACGGGACAACGGACGAAAATCGAATTCCACCGTTTGGCGCGCGATGAGTAATTCTTTCAGGATGAGTTACTCGTGGAAACGTTTTAGCGTTGAACGTGTGAGGGTACGGTTTTCCCCAACAATTCCGTTTCATCGGAGATGACCGCGTCAACGGCCCAGTCCGCCAGCCGGCGAATGTCGGCCGTGCGATTCACCGTCCAGACCATAATCTTCGCCCCTGCCCCGTGCGTCTCTTCGACCAGCTTCCGATCCACCATTTTGTAATGGGGGATCATCCAGGCCAGAGGCAACTCGGCGGGCGGGAGCTGAGACTGGCGTTCGTAAAGAAAGCCCAGAGGGGCGCTGTCATCAAGGGAATACAGTGTCGTCAGTACTTGAGGCAGGAATGAGGAAACGACGTAGCCGCGCGTCGGTGGATGTTCGCGCAGTGCTGCAGTCAGCAAGCGTTCGAGACCGGGAACCTTGAGCTCGATGTCGAGAAACGCTCTTGAGGAAAAACTTTTCAGAACCTCCTCGATCGTGGGCAATCCGAGCTCCTTTGCGGGCGTGCTCTCAATCCGCAAACCTCGAATTACCGGATCGTGGCAAATCACGGCGGCGCCGTCGGAAGACCTCCGAACATCGAATTCGAAGCCGTCGCAACCGTGCTGCAAGCAAAGCTCAAATGATGCCAGCGTGTTTTCCGGTATGTGTCGCGAGGCGCGGGCACCGCGGTGGCCAAGCAGGAGGGGGGCTATCGGGCGGTCGGGTGATGAGGTCATCGGGTCATCGGGTCATCCGGTCATTGGATCAGCGGCGGATCATCCGGTCATCGGATCATTGAAACATTGAATCATTGGTCATTGAATGATTGGTCATTGAATCATCGGGCTGTATTTCTGAGAACGGGACACGCTGAGATCGCCCGATGGCTCGAAAAGCCAATGCTCCCGATCGCGCTTGGCGTAAAAGGGAAGCCGTCAAAAAGCAAGCCCATCGGAGCCTAATCCAGATCGAAATCGCGGATCGGCTTCCCCGTGTCAGGCGTCTCTTTGGCCTTTTTTAGCGCTTCCTGGAACTTCTTCTCCAGCAACTCTGAGGCGTGCTTTTGCGCTTCGACCGACTGCCGGAAGATGGAATCCCGGCGGCCATTCTGCTCTTTCATGGCGCGCGCCGCCTCTTCCATATCCTGAAACATCTTGGGCTTGACCGGGGCGACGTGAGAAATGACGGCATGGGTCGCGGCGTCGATCTTCAGCACTGCACCGCAGCACGGGCAGGTTACATCGAAATTGGATTCGCGTTTAGCCACACGCGAATGATACCGCACTCGGCCATTAATGCGGCGTGATGCGAAGCGGTAAAACGTGGAACACGTAGAGCATTTCCCAGCCAAGCAGAACGATCGATACCAGCACCACTAGAATCGCCAGCACCTCGCCAAAATTCAGCCCGCTTTTCTGTTCGAAGCGCCGTGCACCCAAGCTGAGTATGTTTAGGGTGGCGAAGCCGAAAACCAGCACCCAAAGGATGTTATAGATTTCTTCCCGCGTCGAGATCAGGAGAAAAAGTGCCGGAACGACCGAGACGGCGATCTCGTGAAGCGCGCGACCGCCACCTGCAGCCCATTCGTGCGCCTGTCCCACAGCCAGTAACAAATATGAACAATTGCGGGGAGCGGGTTGGAGGAGCCTGCGAATTCTCATGCGAAAAGGTGATATTAACGTGTCTGCGGTCGAGAGCAAGGGGGAAGTGCCTTTCTGATTAGTCCCGTCCACGAGATCAGCACCGAAGCAGACAACGGACCCAACTTACCTTTTGCCCTCCTGTGAATATCTGAATATTTTGACCCGGATTCCTTGCTCCTCGCGGAACTGAAGGCCTTGGCCTGTCGCGTCACTGCTATGCTATTGAGGGGAGGCCATATCAAACGGCTTACCTGTCTCGAGGACATACTTGACCGATGTTTTCTGATATCAAAGTCATCTTTTTCGACGTGGGAAACACACTGCTTTTCCCCAACAGAGAGCGCATTCACGCCCCGCTTCGCGAGCGCGGCATTGCGCCAGACGCAGAACATCTGCGCGACCTCGAATGTCGCCTCAAGAATGAATTCGACGCCGTGATGGTCAGCGATGGCAATCGCGACCATAGTTTCTGGTTGATGTTTTACACGCAACTATTTAAAGAAATTAGCGTTAGCGATGATCAACTGCGCGATGATCTGGTCCGGAACGTGCGCGATTCCGGCAATTGGGACCAGATTCTCCCTGGGACGCGCGAGCGGCTGCAAGAAATCGCCGGACGCTATCGCATCGGAGTAATTTCCAATGCCGATGGGAGGATCGAAGACGTCTTGCGACGCTGCGGAATTGCCGACTGCTTCTTCAGCATCACTGACTCGGGGCTGGTCGGATACGAGAAACCGCATCCGGAAATTTTCCGCCGCGCTCTCGACACGCTCAAGGCTAAGCCAGAAGAGAGTCTCTATGTTGGCGACGTCTATTCGGTCGATTACCTCGGCGCAACCGGCGCGGGCATGCACGCGATCCTGATGGACGTGCCGGGCGCCTACAGCAGGAGCGGTGTTCCGCGCGTACAGTCCTTGGCGGAATTGCAGGCTGTGCTCGAGAAATCGGGCACACCGAGTGACAAGACGTATTAGTTTGGACACCTGCTACAATCACGCACCTATGATCGACCACGCGCGTTTTGCCGTTTTTCTTGGCGCCGCTGTTCTCTTAGCCGTCGCCCCAGGGCCCGGCATGCTATACGTACTGGCGCGCTCGCTGGCAGGCGGCCGGCATGAGGGGTTTCTCTCTGCACTTGGCACTCTTGCCGGCGGTTTGGTTCATGTATTCGCAGCGGCTGCAGGAGTGTCCATCATTCTCGCCAAGTCGGCGATCGCTTTTGCCACTGTAAAGTACCTCGGCGCGTCGTACCTCTGTTTCCTGGGCATCCGCATGATTCTCGACGCCCGAAAGGACGAGCCCGTCGCTCTCGCGGAGGTGGTGCGCACGCAAAACCCGTTCTGGCAAGGCGTTGCGACTGAGGCTCTGAATCCGAAAACTGCTTTGTTTTTCCTGTCGTTTATTCCGCAATTCGTAAACCGCTCGACTGGCCACGTCTTTCTGCAGTTTGTTGTGCTCGGAACCATCTCCGTCGCACTCAACACCACAGCCGACATCATCGTGACCTTCCTCGCTGGACCGTTCGGCGAACGAATCCGCCGGTCCGTGCGCTTCCGGCGACGCCAGCGCACGCTCACCGGCGCGGTCATGGTCGGTCTGGGAACTTATCTGGCTCTCGGGGAATCGAAGTAATAGGCTGAGGAAGCTCTGATCAGTACCGCAAGAGCGGAACAGAAGGTCCCTCGACTGCGCAGAATTGGCGGAAAAACGGAGATTCTGCTCCGCTCGGGATGACAGAGGTAGGACTGATCAGAGATTTCTAAGACAACGCGATGACCTGATGGTCGTGGCAGTCGGCGTGAATGGCGTCGTACAAAGTTGCGAGCAGGCTTGTGCCATAGCGCGCCATAAAACTAACGCCCGCGATTTCGCGCTCCTGCAGCGCTTTGTGCGGGAATAACGCGTTGCAGACGGTTTCCGTGTGGCGGCCGATCGTTTCGTTGCGAAGTAATTCCGACCGCGCCGCCTGCCTGTGCAGCCGATTTACCTGATGCCACATACGCATGCGGGCTCGATCCGCGGCCCGGATCAGTGTGGAATCGAGTTTCCCGACCGAGTCACGCAGCGCCGTCATCGACCGCTCTGTGCTGGCATACGCCTCGGAAAATCGCGACTGCATATCCGCCGGCAGCGAGCGGGCAGCAATCGTCTCTCGGACGTGATCAGGGCCGTGAAACAAATCCGAAAGCTGCAACTGGTAACGGGTCAAGATGCGTTCCGCCTTCGGCTCGACCAATGTCGCGGAGAAGCGCGGCAGAACCGGCGTGACACGACCGAGCAGCTTCCCATAAACAACGGCGACCTGTGCAAAATAGGCGACTTCGGCCGCGCCTCCCGTGTAGGCAAGCGTCGGCAGTAGATAGTCCTGAACGACCGGCCGAAACAGTACGTTGGGATTGAAATTCTCAGGTGCAGACTCGATACGGTCGAGCAGTTGTTGCTGCGACAGTTTTTCATGGCCCACCTGGAAGTCGGCGCCATTGGACCCATTCGCCTTGCGGCGTACCACGGTCCGCGCCCCATTTCTCACTTCGAAAAGCAGTGTGCTTACCGCCGTCACTTTCACCTGCTGGTGATATCCGCGGGCCTCGAGCTCTTTCCCTCGGGCCAGCAGCGCCTGGTCAAGTTCTGGAGCCCGCTCAATCGCGGCTCGAAATAGCGGCTTGGCCACTTGATGGAACTCCGGGTCGGAGGGATCAAGCAGGATGACTCCGCAATCGGCAAAGAGTCGCGCAAACAGCCGCGCAAAGCCGCTTCCCAGCGATTCTCCCTCCCGATACGCCTCGCGCAGCCAAGTTGTAACTTCCGATTCGCCGAGAAACGCAGCGGCACGCTCGACAACGGGCTTAATCTCAGGCCCAAATCGAACTGTGCCCACGGGCGCGTCTTCGATTCCGCGAGGCTCGACCTTGAACAGCTCCGGAGCTCCATCCGTCGATATCAGCGAGACGTGGTTGACCTCGGCGAGATCATGATCCTCCGTCGCCAGCCAAAAAACCGGAACGCATTCCACGCCACGTGCAGCCGCCAGCTCGGCGAGTTTCACGGCAGTAAGCGCCTTGAAAATGGAGAAAAGCGGGCCACCAAAAAGGCCGACCTGTTGTCCAGTCACAACGGTCAGCGCGCCTCGACGAAACCGATCCAGATTCGCCAGCGTCTTCCCTGATGCTCCCCAGGCGCGATTCTGGCGCTCAAGAATGGCGCTTATTCTTTCGCGACGAGCCTGGTCGTAGCGAACCAGGCCAGCTTCTTCAGTGAGCCACTCGGAGAAGTTGGGCGAGCGGGGAAAGAACTCGCGAACATTCGGGGTGTATGAAAGGTAATCGAGGAAGAGACCGGTTGAATGCGGGATTTGCCGGAACGGAACACAGTAGGCGTTCACCGGCAAATCTCCCGACATGGGCAGTCAATTGCACTATGCATGCGCTTGTCTTTTGCTGACTTCGCCGGCCGCCGCTCGATCTGTTCCTCTGGGAACCTCTTCAGCTGCCTATGCGCGGTTGACCCGCACCAATTCAACTAAATCAGATGTTGCCCGACGGCTGAGGATGCAGAGAACTGTGAAGAACTCGACCGCCGGAGGGATTCTAACGTGTGCGCCTCTCGAATACGACAGCCAGGTGGTCTTCGTACTTCAGGGACCATTCCTGCGGCTGCAGGCGCAACAGGTTCGGTAAGGTCGAGTCCGCTGGCAACAGAACGGTCTGCACCTGTAGTTTGTCCAGCACGTCTTGCCAACCCGGATGCCCCTGCATCAACCCGAGAACCTGCCGTACACGAGCCGGACCGTAAAGATCGTGACGGTCGTCTGAAACCACCAGCCGCCGCGGATACAACCGGTAGATCAGATACCCGCCCCAGCTGTCAGTTGAAAATACCGGCTCAGAGTCTGACTCTTTTTCAAGAAAATCGGTAGCGGCCACCGGCACCGATTTCGGATCGAACTGCGCATGAATCAGTTGGTGCGAGCCGACTCTTCCGCCCTGCAAACAGACAACGAGAGCGCCGATCGCCACCACCACCGGCCAAAGATGCCCGTGCAATCGCAATTCCTGCACGCTCATTCGATCGGAGAATTCAGCCATCCGGGAAAAGCGGGCCCCCATCCATGTCCAGGCTCCAGGGTTCGCGGCAAGGCCGCCGAAGCTCTCCCACAACATGGGCCCGATCACCAGCACCAGCAACATCGACGAGACGGGTAGGTTCCGCGAGGAGAAAAGTGCTGCGTACGTCGCCAGTAACACAAGCAGCAGGTGGCTGAGCCGCACCCTTCCCTTTCGGCCAGCGAACGCGAACAGCGTAAGCACGAGAATGATGGCAAAGCAGCGCGGCGGCCAGTCGTGAAAATTCGGCGAGCGGAACTCCGAAATGAGGTTCATCAGGTAACGATCGCCGAGATAGCGATAGATGTGCTCATGAAGCCGCCAGCCAAAGGGATTCAGGAACGTCGCTGCGATGGAAGCGGCTCCCCATCGAACCATCTTCCAAGCCCGATGCTCAATCTGGACCGCAGCAAATGCATCCTTCGAGCGCCATCCTTCGACGAAGGCCGCAAATGTGTAAATCGCCAGCAGTGCCAGGCCAAACACCCATTCCCCATGCAGATTCACCCACAACAACATGGAGGCAGGAAAAAACCATGGCAGCCAATGAGGCGCACTTCCCTGCTCCCATCGCTCGAGGGCGATAAACCACAGGAGCACAAACAGCCAGCTCACAATGTGCGGCCGCGCATACAAGTGAATCGTCGCCGCGCACTCCGCCACGAGCATGAGCGCAACGCTCAATACCAGGCCCGTTCCCCGCGCCAGCAACTGCGACAGCAACAAAATAAATGTCGACGACACGATCACAGCGCACAGCCAGACCACTCCGTTCAGTCCGCAAAAGTGGTGCAGAATCCCGAGCAGAAGGTCAAAGAGCCATTCCCAGGCAAACCAGGGCTTCCCTTGCATGATCGATGAATATGGGTCGGTGCGTGGAAGGATGTGCGTCAGCAAAATCCGCTCGCCTGTCCGGATGTGCCATCCAATGTCGGGGTCGGCAAGCGGCCGCGTCGCGAGCGTCCCCGCAAGCAAAGACCAGAAGAGAAAGACAAAAATGATGTCCCTGGCTGAGGGCAAGAGAAAGCGCGAGGCCGTTTCCCAGAACTTGGCCGGAGCTTCAGTCATCGAGGTGAACAAGCAGTGTATGCGGAGGAGTGCAGCGAAGCCAGTGGAATGATGCTTAACAGGGTCGCAACGCATGCGGGAATGGAGGGCTCGCCCGTCCAGGCCCTACGGCTAAGGGAATCGCCGTCAGTACTGCAGATATCCAATGCCCACGCGCATGTTATGGAGCAGGCTGTCGGGCATGGTCACGGCAAGCGTCAATCCCAGCACGGCATGCACAATGCCGATCGGATAAATGCTGCGGTAGCGTCGGAACATCTCGCAGAAGAATAGCCCTGCGATCAAGGTGAATGTGGTCAGAATGGGACTTGGCAGATGAGCGGCAGCAAATAAGGTCGCACTCACCCAAACCGCCGCCGAACTCCCGAAAAGCTCCTCGCAGCGCGTGAAGAAAAACGACTGCAGGATAAATTCCTGAATCACCGCCCAGGCAATGTACTCCCAGGTCAGGTGCAAGCTGGGCCAGGTCGGATTCGCCGGCACTTGGCCACCGGCCCAATGTACAAAGCACGCCAAGGCAATCGCGGTGGCAAAGCTCACAGCGAGAACGACGCTGGCTCCAAACGTTGTCGGCAGTCCCAAACCCATCCGCCGAATCGACGGCCGGTCTGCCAACACGAATACGGCGACAGTGATGATGGCGACAAACGCCCAATGGTTGCGGAAGGCCAAGTGCTTCGACCACAGAGCCCGCTCCATAAAAACGTACGCAACAATCAGCTGAAACCACGTGAAGTAAACGCGATACTCCGCGGGTATTCCGAGCGACGGAAACGCGGCCCTCGCGGCCGGAATCGTCCGGATCGCGTCGGCCTCAAAAGTTTTGGTCTGAACTGGCATTCAGCGAAACTATTGTTAACAGCTCGAATCTATTACTAGTGGATGGATGGCAAGGGGAAACCACGGGTTGTCATCGTCGGAGCCGGTTTTGGCGGTTTGACCGCGGCGCAGAGCATCGCGCATTTACCCGTCCAAATCACCGTCGTCGACCGCCGCAACCACCACACCTTTCAGCCCTTGCTCTATCAGGTCGCGACTGCAGGCTTGTCTCCCGGCGAAATCGCCGCACCCATCCGATGGATTCTTCGGACCCATTCCAACATAGAAGTGTTGCTTGAAGAAGTGGTCGATTTCAAGCTGGAAGAAAAGAAAGTTGTTACGAAGGATCAAGTCCTGGGTTACGACTATCTGGTCCTGGCTCCCGGCGCCACGCACGCTTACTTTGGTCACGACGATTGGGCCCCATTTGCTCCCGGTCTCAAGACGATTGAAGATGCGCTCGAAATCCGGCGCCGTGTGCTGCTCGCCTTCGAATTGGCCGAACGCGAGGCCGTCCAGAGACACAGCCCCATGCCCTTACAGTTCGTGGTCGTTGGCGCCGGACCTACCGGCGTCGAATTGGCTGGAACCCTGGCTGAGATTGCACGCCATGCCATGAAACACGAGTTCCGCAACCTGAAGCCCGAACAGACGCGCATTCTTCTCATTGAAGGCGGCCCTCGGGTGCTGCCGGCCTACTCCGAAAATCTGTCGCGCCGGGCCCAGGAACAACTGGAACGCCTGGGAGTCGAGGTTCGCACTTCTCACATGGTAACTGGTGTCGAACCGGGCGCTGTGTGGGTTGGCGAGGAAAGGCTGGTCGCTCCGGTCATCTTATGGGCTGCCGGCGTCGCCGCGTCGCCGTTGGGCCAGAAGTTGGGCGTGCGCGTGGATCGCGCCGGCCGTGTGCTCGTTGAGCCGGACCTCAGCATCCCCGGACATCCGGAAGTATTCGTGATCGGCGATCTCGCTGCCTTTCGCGACGACCAAGGCCAGATGCTCCCAGGAGTCGCGCAAGTGGCCATCCAGGAGGGAAACTGGGCCGCCGACTCGATCGCGCGCGATCTCGCCCACCAGCCGCGAGGCAAGTTCCACTATCACGACAAGGGCAGCCTGGCCACGATCGGCCGCGCCGCTGCTGTTGGGCAATTTGGTAAAGTTGAGTTATCGGGCTATTTTGCCTGGCTGGCCTGGTTGTTCATTCACATCCTTTTTCTGATCGGGTTCCGAAATCGAATTGTGGTCATGATCAACTGGGCTTGGGCTTATCTCACTTATGAGCGCGGCGCGCGCCTGATCACCGGCAGCGATGAATTACCCGGATGGAATACATCTCCGGCCACTGTAGAAGCGGGCGCCGACGCGGGAAAGATGCTAGCCTCGAAACAGCGCTCGGCGTGAACTGCCTACGTATCTGCCGATATAATGAAAGTGTCGTGAGACGTGCTGTTTTCCGATTGGCGCTTTCGCTGCTTCTCTGCGCGGCTCTTCACGCCCAGGAAACCTCGTCCTGGGGCCGCACGCTGGTGGTCATTCCGTTCGAAAACTCCTCCCCGGCTCCTGCCCTGGACTGGCTCAGCGAAGGCTTTGCCGAAGGCCTCCGTTGGCAGCTCGATTCTCCGGTTCTCTATGTTGCCACGCGCGAAGAGCGGCTGCAGGCTTATGATCGCCTCGGAATTCCATCCGGAGTACACCCTTCCCGGGCTACGGTCTACCGGCTTGCCGAACAGATGGACGTTGACTATGCCCTGCTCGGCACCTACCACTCCGACGGCGATAACTTGAAGGTTATGGTCGAATTGCTCGACATGCGAGCACCCAAGCTGTTACCGGGCATTACGGAAATCGGGCGCTTGAGCCAACTCGAAAGCCTGCAGGCCGCGCTGGCGTGGGACGTCCTGCGCGAGATCCGCCCCGACTTCACTTTGGTCGAGGACAAGTTCATTTCCAACGCTCCCAGCATGCCCACGGCTGCACTGGAAGCTTACGTCGCCGGCATCTTGGCCCCAGCCGCCGACGAGAAAATCCGGCAACTTCGGGAATCCGTACATCTACGGCCCGCGTTTGCCGAGGCTTGGCTAGAGCTCGGTAAAACCTACTACGAACAAAGAGCCTATGCCGCCGCGATCGCGTCGTTTGACAGGATTGCGCCCTCATCCGCGGTGGCTCGTGAGGCCAACTTCTACCTGGGTCTCAGCAGCTACTCCATCGGCGATTTCGACCGGGCGGAGAAGGCCTTCGAATTTGTGGTGGCCAGCTTGCCCCTCGCCGAGGTGTACAACAACCTTGGAGCCGTTGCCGCACGCCGCGGTCAGAAGAAAGCTGCGGCTGATTTCGAACGCGCGATCGAGAACGATCCCAGCGACCCCGACTACCACTTCAATCTGGCGGTCGCTTTCAGCCAGGCGGGCGATAAGGCGAGAGCAGCCCGGGAATTGCGCCTCGCACTTGAGCATCGGCCCGACGACACCGAGGCCAGAGTTCTGCTCGATTCGCTGACTCCTCCACCCGGTACCGTCGTAAACAGCGCCATGGTGTCGGGCCTTCCGCAAGAGCGGCTGAAGCGAACCTATCAGGAAAGTGCCTTCCGACAAATGACAGTGCAAATGCAGAGCTGGGCTGAACGGCAGTTTGGCCGCTCTAGTCCACGGGCTCATGCTAGCTATCACGTCGAGTTGGGGAAAGAACTGCTGGTCCACGGATTTTTTGGCGAGGCAGAAGCGCAGTTTCGTCATGCCGCAAGTGTCGATCCTACAAGTACAGCTCCCCTCACTGCCCTCGCCGACCTTTACGACCAGCGCGGCGACTCCAGCCTGGCTCGTGCCGAGGCCGAAGCATCTCTGCGCCTGCATGAATCCGTTGACGCTTATTTGATCCTCACGCGCCTCGATCTTCGGGAAGATCGCAGTGACGCCGCCGCGCGAAACATCGATCGTGTCCTCCAGATGGACCCGCAGAATGCCTCCGCACGAGACATGAAGCGCACCCTGGCAGCGAAGCTTCAGGAGAAAGGACAGCCATGAAACCAGCTCTCAGCTCTCGGTTCTCAGTTCTCAGGGGCTCCCACGGTCACCGGTCACCGGTCTCTGGCTTGAACCGTCGAGGACTACTGAAGTTACATTTCGTGCTGGCGCTACTTGTGCTTGCGGCACCGTGCTCCGCCGAAGTGCTGAAGATCGTGGTGGACGATGCAATTCAACCCATCACCGCTGAATACATCGGCCGCGCCCTCGACACCGCCGCGGCCAATCACGACCAGGCTGTCCTGATCGAAATCAACACACCTGGCGGGCTTGTTGACTCGACTCGTGACATCATCGAAAAGGTCGTCGCTTCGGCAGTGCCCGTGATCATCTACGTAACCCCGAGCGGAAGCCGTGCGGCTTCAGCGGGTTTTTTCATCCTTGAGTCCGCCGATGTAGCGGCCATGGCTCCTGGAACTAACACCGGCGCCGCGCATCCCGTCATCCTCGGAGGCAAGATGGATGACATCATGAAGCAGAAGATGGAGAACGATGCCGCTGCCTTGATGCGCTCCGTCGTGGCCAAACGAGGCCGCAATGTCGAGCTTGCCGAGAGCGCAGTACGTGAATCCAAGTCGTTTACCGAACAGGAAGCTCTCGACAAAAAGCTGATTGAGTACATAGCTCCTACGGAACAGGATTTGTTCAAACAGCTCGCGGGGAAGATTGTGAAACGCTTCGATGGCTCGACTGTCGTTCTCAATCTCGCCGATCAGCCGGTGCGCGACTATCGTATGACGCTCAAGCAGCGCATTCTCACCTACATCATGGATCCAAACGTCGCCTTCATCCTATTGGCGATTGGCGCGCTCGCCCTCTATGCGGAGTTCAATCATCCCGGAGCCGTCATTCCAGGCACTGTCGGCGTCGTGTTCATCCTGCTCGCGGCTTTTGCCTTGAATCTTCTGCCAGTTCGATTCGCTGCACTGGTTCTCATCGTCGGAGCCTTCGTGTTGTTTGCGCTCGAAGCCAAATTCGCTACGCATGGCGTGCTGACCATCGGTGGAATTTCCCTTCTCGTCATTGGCGGGCTCCTGCTCGTTGACGGGCCGATACCGGAAATGCGCGTCCACCTGGTGACAGCGCTGGCAGTGAGCATTCCGCTGGGCATCATCACGGCCTTCCTGATGAGCATCGCCGTGCGCGCCCGGCGTAACAAAATCGTCACCGGCGAGCAGGGATTGGTGGGAGAAATCGGCATTGCCGAGACCCCGCTCGCGCCCAACGGGAAAGTCTTTGTCCACGGCGAACTCTGGGATGCTGTCTCGACGGTCAATATCGCAGCGGGTGAGCGCGTGGTAGTCAGTCACGTTGATGGACTCACGTTGCGAGTCAATCCAGTCGGAGCCTCGCGGCCGGTCATGGCGTAGCTCACGACGCCGCCAATCTCCGCGCACAGATGCGCACGGAACGAATCACGCTCGCCAATGCGGAATACTCCCCTCACCGCGTGAGCGAGAAAAGTTGCGCTACAATCCGCTCAGAAGCTCGCTCGCACGTGGGCTGGAGGCACCTATGCCGGAGATCGGTTTACCCCTCGTCGTTGCCATCGTCATTCTCGTCATCTACGCGCTAAGTTGCATCAAAATTCTGAATGAATATGAGCGCGGTGTCATCTTCAATCTAGGCCGACTCCGCCCTGCACCCAAAGGGCCTGGGCTAATATTAGTTTTCGCACCTGTCCAACGCATTGTCCGAGTCTCACTGAGACAAGAAGCTCTCGAAGTCCCGCCGCAAGACATCATCACCCGCGACAACGTTACTCTAAAAGTCAACGCCGTCATTTTCTTGCGGGTCATCGACCCCAACAAAGCCGTTTACGAGGTTTCCAACTACGTGTACCAAACATCGCAATTCGCCCAGACCACACTGCGCTCGGTACTCGGTGAACAGGAACTCGACGAACTGCTTTCGCATCGGGAGAAGATCAATTTGCGCCTACAGAGCATTCTCGATACCCACACCGCGCCCTGGGGCGTGAAAGTAGTTAATGTGGAAGTGAAGCAGGTCGATATGCCCGAGTCGATGCTGCGCGCGATGGCCAAGCAGGCCGAAGCCGAACGCGAGAAGCGGTCGAAGATCATTCACGCCGAAGGAGAGTTCTCCGCCGCGCAACGGCTGGTTGACGCGGCGCGCCTGCTTGCGACCGAGCCGGTCAGCGTGCAGTTGCGATACTTGCAAACGCTCACCGAGATTGGCGTCGAGAAAAACACTACCGTGGTATTCCCGGTTCCTGTCGATTTCTATTCGGGGATTC
>Ga0187782_10002713_pt1 | contig 13074 bp, 12 predicted proteins | sample 0715_SJ02_MP15_2_FD_132454 | JGI IMG/M metagenome (GOLD analysis project Ga0187782, IMG submission 132454) | Tropical peat soil microbial communities from peatlands in Department of Meta, Colombia - 0715_SJ02_MP15_20_MG | ecosystem: Environmental > Terrestrial > Soil > Wetlands > Peat | place...
AGAGTTGGTATCCAGGTGGGGACGGGCCTTGCGGCCCGTCCCCGGGGTACGCCCGCCAGCGGGGGCGACGGATGCCGGCGGATCGCCCCTTACTTGATCAGGCGTTGCCAAGCGGGAGCGCGACGAAGCGAACGCCCTCGCCCGATTTCACCCGAAATAGCAGAGCGTGTTTACCCTCCTTGCGAGCATCGGCGAGTTGCTTACGAACGTCCGCCGGATTGGCGACCGACTTGCCGCCCACATCGAGGATTACGTCGCCGACCTGGAAGCCGTGATCGGCGGCGACGCCGTTCGGATCGACGGCGGTGACGACCACGCCATCGCCCTCGGCGCCCGCGACCTTGTTGCTCGGCGCAAGCGTCAAGCCGAGCTTCGGCAGATCGTTGTCGGGCGTCGCATGCTGGCCTTCTGCGTTGGCTGCCTGGCGCTCGTTCGGCAGCGTGCCAAGGGTGAGCGTCACGGTTTTCTCTTGCCCCTGACGGACAATGCCGAGTTTGATCGACGTGCCCGGCGCCGTGGTGCTGATCCGCCGCGCGAGTTCACGCGCATCCGCGATGGATGTTCCGTCCACGGAGGTGATGACGTCGCCGCTCTCGATGCCGGCTTTGGCCGCGGGGCTGTTGGGCTGCGGCTCGGAGACCAGCGCCCCACCCGCTTTCTTCAGGCCGAGGCCGTCGGCAATCTCGGGTGTTACCGACTGGATCTGAACACCGATCCAGCCGCGCGTAACGCTGCCCTTTTCGCGCAGCTGGGCGACGACCGTCTTCACCGTGTCGGAGGGTATATCGAAGGCAATGCCGACTGAGCCGCCGGAGGGCGAGAAGATCGCGGTATTGACCCCGATTACGTTGCCGTCGACGTCGAAGCTCGGACCGCCGGAATTGCCTTTGTTGACCGGGGCATCGATCTGGATGAAATCGTCGTAGGGACCGGAGCCGATATCGCGGCCGCGGGCCGATACGATGCCGGCGGTCACGGTGCCGCCGAGGCCGAAGGGATTGCCGACGGCGAGCACCCAGTCGCCGACGCGCGGTGCAGCGTCGGCAAACTTCACATAGGGGAAGTCCTTGCCGTCAACCTTGATCAAAGCAAGGTCGGTACGCGAGTCGGTGCCGATGACCTTGGCGGTGTAAATCTTGCCGTCGTCGGTCGTGACCTGCACGTTGTCCGCGTTCTGCACCACGTGATTGTTGGTGACGGCGTAGCCGTCGGCGGAAATGAAGAAGCCCGAACCCTGACCGGTGATGACCTGGTGCCGGCCTTCGCCGTTTTCAGGCGTGCCGAAGCGCCGGAAGAAACGCTCGAACGGCGAGCCGGGCGGAAACGGAAGCTCGTCTCCACTCAAAGACGAATTCGCCGGCCGGTCGATTTTAACGCGGACCGAGATCACTGCCGGTTTGACTTTGGCAACAATGTCGGCGAAGCCGACCGGGTATTGCGGAAGCTTCTGCGCTTCCTGCGACAGATTTTGCGCCTGTGCCGAGCCGGCAAAGAATGCGGCATGAGGTGGCAGATTGGGTGCGACAAAAAGCGCCGCCGCACCGAGGCCGGCGATCGTTGTCGCCAAAAGCCCAAATCGCCGCATGGAAAGCACGCGGCGTGAGGGTTGCTTGTTACCGTCCATTTAACCGTCTCCAAACTGGTTGTCCGTCTCGCGACAGAAGGCGCCCCGAGGCCCATTATTTGCCGAGCAATGTGGAACGGCGCGCCTTACCGCGCTCTGTCGGCCGGATTAAAAGTTGGTAATGTGGCTAAGAGACCTCAGTCGGCGCTGAAAGCCGGGACGCCGGCCGCCGGGGAATTCAGCGGCCCTCGCGCAAAAGATCGGACAGCCGAGCTTCTTCCACTGGCGTCAGATTGGCCGAATCTTCGGCCCCGGCACGTCGCCGCCGTCTGTTGAAAACGACGAGGGTCGCGATACCGAAGAGCAAAGCCACGGGAGGCAATCCCCACAACGCCGCGGTATGCCAGGACAATCGTGGCCATAGCAGCACAAACTCGCCGTAGCGGGCGACGAGAAAGTCAAGGATTTGCGCGTCGCTGTCGCCGGCTTTCAGCCGCTCACGTACCAGGACGCGCAAATCGTGCGCGAGCGGAGCCCCGGAATCGTCAATCGATTCGTTTTGGCACACCATGCAACGCAATTGTTTGGATAATGTCCGGGCACGCGCTTCGAGCGCGGGATCTGTCAGCATTTCGCTGGGTTCGACGGCGCGCACCGGCAATGAAGTCAAGAGCAGGCAACACAGACCCGCAAATGCCGGCAGCGCGCGCAGGCTGAAAAACCTCACGTCATTACTCCGCCGCCTGCAGTACCGGCCGCGTTTTCGCCGGCCGGGGAGCACCCACACGCAGCCGCCGATCGGAAAGCGACAGGCCGCCGCCGACAAACATGACGAGCGCACCGAGCCAAATCATCAACACTTGCGGCTTGAAATAGAGCCGCACGGGAACAGTACCGTCGGGATTGGGATCGCCGAGCGAAAGGTAGAGCTGGCTCACGCCGCGGGTCATCAACGCGGCTTCGGTGGTTGCCATGTTACGAACCGGGAAGGTACGCCGACTGGGCTCCATGGTACCGATCAGTTCGCCGCTCGAGCGGCGTACGGTGAAATGACCGACGAGATCACGGTAATTCGGCCCGGGGCGTTCGAACAGGCCGTCAAAAGTGAGACGATAGTGAGCGATTTCGACGCTGCCGCCGGGTTTAAGCGCGGCGATGCGTTCGGAGCCCCACGCGGTAACGGCGACGATACCCATCAAAGTGACGCCGATGCCAAAATGCGCAAACGCCGTGCCCCAGGCCGAACGCGGCAGCCCGATCGCACGTCGCAACACCGCACCGAGCGGTAAGCGCAGGAACAGAGTGCGCTCGGCGAGGTCGATCAGCGCGCCGGCCATGACAAAAATTGAAAGCCCGACGCCGAACGGCGCCAGCACCGGGCCGCCGTGCTGCAGGGCGAAAGCGGCGGCGATCGCCACCGCCCCCAGCATTGCCGCGGCGAGCAAGCGTTGCGCGGCGCCAAGCAGATCGCCGCGTTTCCAACCGAGCAGTGGGCCGAATGGCATGGCGAACAACAGCGGCAGGAACAGCGGGGCGAATGTCAGATTGAAGAACGGCGGTCCAACCGAAATCTTTTGACCCGTGAGGGCCTCGAGCGCCAGCGGATAAAGCGTGCCGACAAAAACTGTGGCGCACGCGCAGGTCAGAAACAGGTTGTTGAGAATAAGCGCGCCTTCGCGCGAGATGGGTGCGAACAAGCCCCCCTGCTTCAAAAGCGGCGCACGCCATGCATAAAGCGCCAGCGCGCCGCCGATGAAAAAAACGAGTATCGCCAGGATAAAGATACCGCGTCGCGGATCGTTGGCGAAGGTATGCACCGAGGTGAGCACTCCCGAGCGCACCAGGAAGGTGCCAATCAGCGACAGCGAGAAGGCGAGAATGGCGAGCAGGATGGTCCAGATTTTCAGCGCCCCGCGCTTTTCCATCACCACGGCGGAATGCAGCAAGGCCGTGCCGGCGAGCCACGGCATCAGGGAAGCGTTTTCCACCGGATCCCAGAACCAGAACCCGCCCCAACCGAGCTCGTAATAGGCCCAATACGAGCCGCCGGCGATGCCGAGCGTCAAACACATCCAGGCGCCGAGCACCCACGGCCGCACGAAACGCGCCCAAGCGGCGTCGATGCGGCCTTCGATCAGCGCCCCAGCGGCAAAGGAAAACGCAATCGAAAATCCGACATAGCCGAGGTAAAGCAGCGGCGGATGAAAGGCGAGGCCGGGATCTTGCAATATCGGATTGAGATCGCGTCCCTCGAATGGAGCATCGACGATGCGCAGGAACGGATTGGACGTGGTGAGGATGAAAAGCTCAAAAGCGGCGGCGATCCAGGCCTGCACCGCGAGCGCGTTGGCCTTGAGCTTCGCCGGGAGATTACTGCCGAAGGCCGCGACCAGCGCGCCGAAAAAGGCAAGGATGGAGACCCACAGCATCATCGAGCCTTCGTGGTTGCCCCAGACGCTGGTCAGCCGATAGATCAACGGCATCGCCGAATTGGAATTCTCGTAGACGTTGAGCACCGAGAAGTCGGAGGTGACGTAGCATATGGCGAGCGCGCCGAAGGCGATCGCGACAAAGGCGAACTGCGCCAGCGCGGTCGGAATTGCCATGCTCATCAGCGCCATATCGTCACTGCGCGCGCCGACGATCGGCATCGAGCCCTGGATCAGAGCCAAGCCGAGCGCCAGCATCAGCGCGTAATGGCCGAGTTCGGCGATCACTTGCTGCCTCCGCCGACCGGCAGTGCTGCGCGTTGCGCATAATCGTCCTGCCAGTGCCCCGATTTCTTCAAGGCGTCGGCGACCTCCTTCGGCATGTAGGTTTCGTCGTGCTTGGCGAGGATCGTGTCGGCCTCAAACACGCCCGCGCCGTCAAGTGCGCCCTCGGCCACCACCCCCTGCCCTTCGCGGAACAAATCCGGCAGCGCGCCCTGATAGACGACCGATAGTTCGCGGCCGCCATCGGTGACATCGAAGCGGATTTTCAGGTTGTCGCCGCGGACGAGGCTGCCGGTCTTCACCAATCCACCGAGCCGAAAGCGCGTTCCCGGCGCGATGTGTTTCGCCGCCACGTCACTCGGCGAATTGAAAAAGACAATCGAATCGCGGAACGCGTTAAGCATCAGCGCTACCGCGACAGCGAGCACGCCGAGGCTGCAGCCGATCAGAAGCAATCGTCGCTGCTTGCGGGTCACGATCGCACCTCCCCCGGCATGATCGCGGTCAGCCTTCGAGACCGAGATTTTTGATCAGCTCGTCGATACGTTTGACCTCATCGGGATGATCGGCGAGCGCGCGTTTTGCATCGGCGGCGGCGCCTTTCGCCTTGTCACGGTCGCCGAGTACGACATAGGCGCGCACCAAGCCTAACCAGCCTTCAATGTCGGCACCGTTCTCATGCAACCGATCGGCGAGACGCGCGACCATGCCGCGGATCATCTCACCACGCTTACTCTCGCTCAGATTGGCCGCAGCAGCGACATCCTCGGCGCTCGGGCCGGAAGCCGTAACCGGCGCGCCGGTCACCCGCGCCAGCGATTCACGCACGAATCCAACCCACGGCGCGCCGGCCGGCGTGTCGGCCAGCAGCGAGCGCCAAACATTCGCAGCCTCCTCGCTTTTGCCGTCCTGCTCGGCGGCGAGACCGAGATAATAACGCGCCTTTGCCTCACGCGGATCGAGCGCAATTGCCCGCTCGAAAGCGGCTTTGGCGTCGGCGGTAACCTGGCCATTGGCGGCGGCGGCTTCCGCCTCGCCCAAATCGGCGTCGCGGCCGGCAGTCTCACCGCCAAGGGCCAGCGCCTTCTTGCGCGCCTCGACGGCGTCGTCAAAGCGGCCCAGCCGCATATAGACGGGCGCAATCACTTCCCAGCCGGCGCCGTCCCGGGGATCGCGCGCGAGATGCGCTTCAACCTTGCTGACGAGGCTTGCAATGGATTCGCGGCCCTGCGGGGTCTGGACGCGGGCAAACGCGGGTTCTCCCACAACATTCGGTGAACCGAGTGCGACATAAAGACCGGGCACGGCGAACGGCAAAATGATCAATGCCGCGACGGCTGCGGCGCGTCGCCGGTTGAGGTTCTGCTGCGTAACGACCGCGGGCGCGGCGGGCGACGCTTCATCCGCCGCCGCAAGCAGCCGGCGCGACACTTCAAGCCGCGCGGCCTCAGCCTCCGCCTCGCCGAGCAGGCCGGCGGAGCGGTCGCGATCGATTTCCCGCAATTGATCCTTGTAAACAAGAATGTCGCTGCCGCCTGTGAGCTTTTGCGGGCTGCGACCAAGCGGCCACAACACCGCAAAAATCGCGGCGGCAGTCATCAACGCAAAAATGCACCAAAGGATCATTGTCGCCCTTCGATCACCCGATCGGGCATACCGCAGCATCAGCGGCACGCCGCGGGAGTCGTGCGGTTACATCATCACGGCCTCATTGCGGCCGCAATGGGAGCACGGGCGCGGCAATTGCGCACTGTGGCGCACCCAGCGCCGCTTGCGGGACTATGCCCGAGCCGGCTTGCGTTCGGTGCTGCCGGCCTGCACAGCGATTTCGGCCGCCTTGGCCAGGAGTCCGGCATAATCGGCGCCGAATACCGCGCGGCAGAAGCGGATCGCAGCGTCAACCTGCGACTGCCGGAACGGCCGATCGGCATCACCGGCGTGACGCAGCGCGTCGAGCAGAACCTTGGTGTTGCTTTCGAGATAATGTTGCAGTTCCGAATAGGTGCGCATCGTCGCTTCGGCAGCCGCGAGCTCGCCGGCATAGTGACGGCAAGCGCCGAGGAATTCGACGAGCGTCTCTGCCTCGCTAACATCCATTGCATCGAGCAACGAGCCGGACCCGATCTCCTTGGCCGGACGCGGCCGCAGCAGCCGCCGGATGCGGCCCGGTATCAACTCGATTTCCGTCGTCAAAATATTCGATACTTCGGTGCGGATCGACGTGAGGCGGCGGCTCCACGGCGAATCGTCGGAAAGATCGATTTCGGTGCGCAAGCCGCGCGCGGCATCGTGAATATGCTTAAGGAGCGAAGTAACCGGACGGTGCGCCTTTAGCTCAGCGCGCAAGTCGCTCACCATCCATTCGACTTCGCCGATGACAATCGTCACGGCGACCGCGTAGGGCGTCTCAGCAATGCGGACGGCGTCGTCGCTCTCGGCGGCGCGTGTCGCTATGCGGACGAGCTGCCAAGGTGCGGCAAGCCGCCCCATGATCAGGATGAACCCGTAGAGAAACAGGTCTGCATTACCGGCAGATGCGCCCGCTGGCGCTTTTGCCGCAGTCGCCGCGTCCAGCATCGATTTCACAGAATGGATCTGTTCCCGCTCGAACGAGCGCATGTGATAAGGCAGTCGCCGCGCCAAATCGGCAAGCAAATCGCGGCAAGTGAGAATGCCGACTAGCGTTGTCAGATCATCGAGCGCGCGCGGTGTTCCGACTTGCACGGCGAGGCGGCGGCGCGCTTTGTCGTCGGCACTCGTGGCGCCGATTGCGTCCTTGATGCGCAGAAGCGCCCGCTCCTGCAGCGCCCGGATCAATCGCTCAGCCTTGGCGCGATCGTCTTCGGACAGGGCGCGATTGATGTCCTCGGTCAGCGCCTCCATCTCAGCCGCCATCAGATCGCGACCAATCCATTGCCAGATCGGCTCGAGCGACCTGCGCGCGAGGCGGCCGATGCGTTTTTGGTCGGCAATGTCGTCGGTGAGAAACGGCTCGAGCGGCGCGAAGAACAGGCGGGCGGCGTCGCCGATGCGGGCAGCCGACTGGCCGCCCTCGCGGATGGTCTTGCGGAGCTCCTGCAGGATGAGGTCGTTGCCGGCGGACTCTTCGCCGCGCAGCATGCTGCGCTCGAGCTCGGCCACCAACAAAGCGCGAGCCTCCGGTTTGAGCGTTCGTAGGTAGTCGCGCAACCGTTCGACGGCCGCCCCGTCGCTCGTCATGGTCATACCGATCGCCCGATCGTCTGCAGGGCAATGGCTAGTCTTAATCGCTGGGCGCTTAAGAAGCGGTTTACGCAAAACCCCGAAAATTCAGCGCAATAGGCCGGTTATGCGCTGCAAAAAGCTCGCGACGCAGGCCTTGGCTTAAGTCAGCTGATGGTGTTCCAGGTGCCGTCGGGATCACGGCAGGCGGTGCCGCGCTCGGTCTGCGGCTGGCCATCGATATAGACGGTATGAGTGTATTGCCGGCAGGGGGCGCCGTTCATCTGGTAGACCGGGCCGGGCACAACGTTCCCATAGCGCCCGGAATCCGGGTTACGCCAGGCCACCGGAGCACCCGAAGGGCCGGTGTCCAACGCCTGCATCTGGGCCGCGTAAGCGCGCCTCTTATCGTCGTCATCAAGCGCCGCCCCGATCCGGTTGCCGAGAAAGCCGCCAAGCGCCGCGCTGGCGGTCGTGCCGGCGGCGCGATTACCTGTGGTTGCCCCGGCGGACGCGACGGCGCCGCTGCCCGCGGTCGTCCCGCCGACCTCCTTCGGTCCGGTATTGGTCGAGCATGCGCCAACGCTAATTATGGCCAAAGCCAAAAGCGCGAAGGACACCGCTCTAATCCTGACCGCCGGCATGATGCCCCCTGCGCGAAGGATGCGATTGTTACAAAGCATCGCGCGTAAAACGCGGCAATAGTTGTCCGTGCGATTGATTAACCGCCGGGCAGCGCCAGCTCGGCACGCAGGCCGCCGATCGGCGCAGTGCCGAGCGTAAGCGCCCCGTCATAAAGCCCGGCAAGCTCGACAACGATAGAGAGGCCGAGCCCGGAGCCGGGCTTGCTCTCGTCAAGCCGCTGCCCGCGCATTGCTACCTGCTCGCGTTCGGCGGGCGAAAGTCCCGGCCCATCGTCGTCAACGATCACACGCACGCGCGATTTGCCGTCCGCGGGAGGGCGCTCGGCCACCACCTCGATGGCCACCCGCGACTGCGCCCATTTGCAGGCGTTGTCGACAAGGTTGCCGATCATCTCCTCGAGATCCTGCTGCTCGCCGCGAAAATGCGCGTGGTCCGGCACGTCCACCGCGATGGCGATGTCACGCTGGCGATGCAACTTCTCCATGGTACGCGCCAGCGCGGTCACCACCGGCGGCACGTCAATCAACGTGCCGACGACACTCGGGCGTGCGGCAAGCCGCGCCCGTTCGAGCTGGCGCTCCACCTGGTCGCTCATGATTTCGGCTTGCTCAAGCACCTTTTGCGCCAGCGGATCGCCTTCTCGCGCCGCCGCCTCGTTGACAATAACGGAGAGCGGGGTCTTTAGCGCATGCGCAAGATTGCCGACATGAGTACGCGCGCGCTCGACGATCTCGCGATTGGCATCGATCAGCGCGTTGGTCTCGCGGGCCAACGGAGCGATTTCGACCGGAAATTCGCCCTCGAGGCGTTCGGCGCGTCCGGAGCGGATGGCGGCGAGGCTTTCCGAAATGCGCTTGAGCGGCGACAGGCCGAAGCGCACTTGCAGCACGGTCGTCAACAGAAGCGCGGCGGCAAGCGCTGTAAAGATCGCGCCGATAGTGCGATCGAAGCTCAGCATTTCGTTGTCGATCTCAGTGGCGTCGCCCGCCACCGCAATCAGATAACGGCCGTCGTCGCCGAGGTCGACGTTGCGTTCAACGAGCCGCAGCCGCACTTCCTCGGGACCCTGTGCGTAGCCCTTGCGGTAGCCGCCGGAGCCGACGGACGCGTCGTCGGCTTCGGGCAGCCGCGGCAGATTCGAATCCCAGAGCGAGCGGGAGGAATGCACCTCCGGCTTCGGCGTATCGAGCCGGGTCACCTGCCAATACCAGCCTGACAACGGCAGCTCGAACAACGGCTCGCCGATCGATTGCGGAAATTTATCGCTGCCCTCCTCGGGCGATGCGACGTCGGCCACCAGCGTTCGCAGATAATCGTCGAGCCGGTGGTCGAAGGCGCGTTCGACAGCCTGGCGATAGAGCGATGACAACGTCACGCCGGTGACGATGAGAATGACCACCGTCAGGCCGGTCGCCCAAAGAAACAGGCGAAAGGCCAGCGAGTTAGCGCGCATCGGGCGGCGTGAGCAGATAGCCGAGACCGCGCACCGTCTGGATCACATCAACCCCGAGTTTCTTGCGAATGCGGCCGACGAAAACCTCGATGGTGTTGGAGTCGCGGTCAAAATCCTGATCGTAAAGATGCTCGACCAATTCGGTGCGCGAGACGACGCGCCCGGTATGGTGCATCAGGTAGGACAGCAGCCGATATTCATGTGAAGTGAGCTTTACCGGATTGCCGTCGACGGCAACGCGTCCGGTTCGGGTGTCGAGGCGGACCGGTCCGCAGGTGAATTCACTCTTGGCATGGCCGGCGGAGCGACGCAGCAGTGCGCGCACGCGCGCCAGAACCTCTTCCAGGTGGAAGGGCTTGGCGACGTAATCATCGGCGCCGGCGTCGAAGCCCTGAACCTTGTCGCTCCAGCGATCTCGCGCGGTAAGGATCAGCACCGGCATGGCGCGCCCCGCGCGCCGCCAGGATTCCAGCACCGAGATGCCATCCATTTTCGGCAGGCCGATGTCGAGGATGACGGCGTCGTAAGGCTCGCTCTCGCCGAGATAATGGCCTTCCTCGCCGTCGAAGGCGCGGTCAACGACGTAACCGGCATCGGTCAGCGCTGTCGCCAATTGCCGATTAAGATCGGGATCGTCCTCAACAACGAGAAGGCGCAAAAAGGAGCTCCGCTCAACGCTCGCCGACCAGCGTGCCTTTTGCCGCGTCAACGACGACGCGCGTCACTTTGCCATCGTGGGCAAGCACTGTCAGCACGTAGGCAAAACCCTCGGCGCGGTGGCAAAGCCGCGCTCGCACCAATGTTCCTGAAATGTGGCTTCTTACGGCGTGCATGGCGGCGGCGAGCCGCATCACCGTGCCGTTTTCGACCAGCGCGCGCCGCTCCTTCTGATTAAGGCAGACGTGCTGGCCTTCGGCGTGGCTCGCGTGTGGGGTTTCTTGCGCAGGCGCCGACCTCAGCGCAACGCCAAGCGCGAGCAGCGCAGCGGCCGACACTCGTGCGGGCATACCCATAGGGCTTCCCTAGGCGCCCCCCAGTGAACAAGACCTGAACGGCCGGTTTGGGGCACGCCGCTCTGCCCCCGCTAGCAGCGCGGAAGGCCTGCCAAGGCGGCTAATCGGAAAGCTCCGCCAGCCGTACCGGCCCGTGCAACGGCCGTTCCTCGACCAGCAAGACGCAGGCGAGCGCGACGGCCAGAAAGACCGCGGCGGCGATGAACACGAGCCGGAAGGCGTGTGAAAAATCCCCGGGCCGGGTGGCGAGCCCTTCCAGGGTCACCACGCCGGCATGATCGCCGGCGCTGCTGAGCACGATTGCGCCGAACGCAGCGACAATGATCGCTCCGCCCAGCAGGCGGAAAAAATTCAATACGCCGGTAGCGGTGCCCAGCTGATGCAGCGCCACGGCATTCTGCATCACGATGGTACTCGTCGGATACATTGGCCCGACTGCAGCGCCGACAATGCCGAGAAGCAATATGAATAAGCCCAGCGAAAGTCCTCCTGATTCAATTGCAAGCAAACCGAGCACAGCGATGCAAAGGACAAGCCCGATGACGGGCACGCGCATGTAGTGCTTGATCCGCGCGATCAAACGCCCGGCCAGCAGCGAACCGATCGTGGCCCCGGACATGAAAGAGATCAAAGCCAGGCCCGAAATGCTTGCCGACGCGCCGAGCACCATTTCGCAATAAAGCGGCGTAAAGATCGTGATTCCGATGATGGTGCCGATGCTGAAGAATGCGGCACAGGTAATTGTGCTGGTGACCCGGCCGCGCAGGATGGCGAGTGGAATAAGCGGCTCGCGCGCAGTGAGGAGCCTGCCTGCAAACAGGACCCAGAGCGCGGCGGAGCCGGCGATCAGCGTGATGATTTGCCAGGAAATCCAGCGGTAATGTGTGCCGCCCCAATCAAGCGCCAACAGCAGCGCCACTGCCGCTGCGACCATGAGACTAACGCCGGGAATATCCAACTGATGCGGACGATCATGACGCGGCAGCTGGCGCAAAGCGCGCGAAGTCATTATCAGCGCGGCCGCGCCCAACGGCAGATTAATCCAGAAGATGAACGACCAATGCAAATGATCGGTCAGTACGCCGCCGAGCACCGGCCCCAGGATGCTAGCACTCATGAACACGACTGAGGTGTAGCCCTGTGCAACCGGGCGCTCGCGCGGCGTCAGCATGTCGGCAATGATGGTTTGCGCGATCGGAAGAAGCCCGCCGCCGCCTATACCCTGCAGCCCACGTCCGATGACCAGAATCCAGATGCTCGGCGCCAGCGCGCACATGAGCGAGCCGGCGATGAAAATGACAATGGCCAGCAACATGACGGTGCGGCGGCCGTGAATGTCGGAAAGTTTGCCGAAAAGCGGTGTCGCCGCCGTCGCGGCGAGCAGATAGGCGGTCACCACCCACGAAAGATCGTCGAGGTCGGCCAGGCTCTTGCCGATCGCCGGCAAGGCCGGCGCGACGATCGTTTGCTCGAGCGCGGAAAGGAACATCGCCAACATGATGCCGGCGATGATCGTGCGGATGGCGGCTTGATCGAGGGCCGGCAGAACGGATTTATCGTGCGCTCCGCGCGCGAATGCCGCCGATATCGCCGACGCACGCGAGAAGTCTTCGTTAGCTGGCGCCGACAATGTCCCATCGCCGGCGGCGACATCCGCGGGAGTGTTTTCGGACGCGAGTTTGCGTGGCGGGCCAGTGTTCATCCTATCAGCGCGCTAACGACGTGAGGGTCAAAGAGTCGGCCGGGGCATCAAATGACCTGAGCGCCGGCGCGGGACAACCGTACGCGGCGCAGGTCTGCAATGTTATCCGCTACCGCCGCCGTGCTCCCTTGGGAAATTTCAGCGGCCAACTCACGATGTAGTCTTCGAGCATGTCGTCAGCGACCTGCGTCTCGCTGGCGCGCACCCGGCCGCGCACGGACACGCCGGCCGCATGGACGGTTTCCGGATCGCCGGAGACGAGCGGATGCCACCAATAGAGATCCTTTCCCTCGGCCAGCAGCACATATGCGCAAGTGGGCGGCAGCCAGGTAATGGTCTTGAGGTTTCTCGGCGTCAGTTGCACACAGTCGTCGACCTTCTCCAGCCTGTGTGCATAGTCGCGGCAGCGGCAGGTCTTGTCGTTGAGTAATCGGCATCCGACGTCGGTGTAAAAGGTCCGGTCGGTGCCCTCCTCCTCGAGCTTGTTCAGGCAGCAGCGGCCGCAGCCGTCGCAGAGGCTCTCCCATTCCGAATCTGTCATTTCTTCCAATGACTTGCGCCGCCAGAAAGGGATTTCCGCGGCCCCTGATTTAGTCGTCATAAATCTTCCGTCCCTTGGGTGATTTCTCGTCCGGCGCTTCGGAAACGATATTGTTCGCCGGGAATTGCGGCTTCAGCCCTTTCACCCCAAGGCTGTTACCCCGGAGGCTCTTACGCCCAATTTGACCCAAAATTCTATTCACACTGTCATTGATGCGTCGTTGGCCGCAGCCGGCGGCTCG
>Ga0187782_10002715_pt1 | contig 13073 bp, 10 predicted proteins | sample 0715_SJ02_MP15_2_FD_132454 | JGI IMG/M metagenome (GOLD analysis project Ga0187782, IMG submission 132454) | Tropical peat soil microbial communities from peatlands in Department of Meta, Colombia - 0715_SJ02_MP15_20_MG | ecosystem: Environmental > Terrestrial > Soil > Wetlands > Peat | place...
GCTGCATGCGCACATGCCGCCAAGCGACTATGCGCACGTGATCATCGCCTGCGTGACCCACGACATCGGTTATGTCCGCGGCATCTTCCTCCAGGACGACGCCGACGGATTTTTGATCGATGCCACCGGCCGGAAGGTCAAGCTGCCACGCGGCGCCTCGGACGCGGCGCTGTTGCCGTACCACGTCGACCGCTCCAAGCTTTACGTCATGGAACGCATTCAAGGCATCGACCAGCTTGACGCCAGTCGCATCGCCCGCGCGGTCGAGGGCACGCGGTTTCCGAGCAGCATGCCCGCCGACGTCGAACGCATCGACGAGGAAGCTGCTTTGGTGCGGCGGCCGACCTGATCGGGCAAATCGGCGATCCGCACTACATCCGCAAGGCCAACGCGCTTTATCACGAATTCGAGGAAGCCGGCCTCAATCGGCAGCTCGGCTACGAGAGCCCGGCCGACCTGGTGCACAAATATCCGCAGTTCTACTGGCACAGCGTCGCCCCATACATTCAAAACGCGATCCGCTACTTCTACGTCACGGCCAATGGCAGGCAATGGATTGCCAATCTCTACTCGAATGTGTTTCGCGCCGAACGCGACATCGCGCTCGGCGGACCGCAACAGTGAAACGGGCGGCGCGAGCGCCGGGCTATTCGGCCGGCTGCGCCTGCGGGCGGCGGCTCTTGCCGCGCCGCGGCCCGAGTGAGGCGATCCATCGGGCGATGACGTAGAACACCGGGGTGAAGATCAAGCCGAAGGCGGTGACGCCGATCATGCCGGCGAACACCGCAGTGCCCAGCGTCTGGCGCAATTCGGCGCCGGCGCCGATCGCCCAGACGAGCGGCGTCACGCCGAGGATGAACGCGAACGAGGTCATCAGGATCGGCCGCAGCCGCAGCCGGGTCGCTTCGGCCGCGGCCTGCCAGCGATTGCGGCCCTGATCCTCGAGCTGGCGGGCGAACTCGACGATCAGGATGGCGTTCTTGGCGGCAAGCCCGATCAGCACCACGAAGCCGACCTGGGTGAGGATGTTGTTGTCCTGCCCGCGCAGGATGACGCCGGTGATGGCGGCGACGAGGCACATCGGCACGATCAGGATCACCGCGAGCGGCAGCGTCAGACTCTCGTATTGCGCGGCGAGCACCAGGAACACGAACACCACCGCCAGCACGAAGGCGAACATCGCGGTGTTGCCGGCCCTGATCTGCTGGAAGGCGAGCGTCGTCCACTCGGTATCGAAACCTTCCGGCAGGGTCTCGGCGGCGAGCTTCGCCATGATCTCGATCGCCTGACCCTGCGAGTAGCCGGGCGCGGCGGTGCCGTCGAGCTCGGCGGCCGGATAGAGATTATAGCGCGGCACCCGATACGGGCCGGAAATGTCGCGCACCGTGGTGAAGGAACCGAGCGGCACGGTGTCGCCATTGCTGTTGCGCACGCGAATTTTGAGCACGTCGGCGATCACGCGCCGGTCCTCATCGCGCGCCTGCGCCATGACGCGGAAGGTGCGGCCGAACAGGTTGAAGTCGTTGACGTAGGACGAGCCGATGAAGACCTGCAGCGCGTTGAACACGTCCTGGACATTGATGCCGAGGAGCTGCGCCTTGGTGCGGTCGATGTCGAGATAGACCTGCGGCGTCGAGGTCTCGAATAGCGTAAAGACCTGGGCGACGCCTTGGGTCTTGCCGGCGCGGGCCATCATCGCCGTCGCCGCTTCGCGCAGTTCCGTCGCGCTGTGGCCGACGCGGTCCTCGACCATCATGCGGAAGCCGGCGGCATTGCCGATGCCGCGGACCGGCGGCGGCAGCACGGCGATGACGAGGCCGTCTTGAATCTTCGACAGCCGGCGATTGAGCTCGGCCTGGATCGCCGGCGCCGACAGATGCGGATCGAGCCCGCGCTTGGCGAAGGAATCGAGCACCAGGAAAATCGCGCCGGCATTCGGCGCATTGGTGAAGGTCGCGCCGGAGAAGCCGACGAAGTTGACGCCGTGGGTCACGCCGGGCACCTGCAGCGCAATGTCGAGCACGCGCTGCTGCGCCTCGTTGGTGCGCGACAGCGATGCGCCCGGCGGCAACTGAATGACCAGGATGATGTAGGCGCGGTCGACCTGGGGGATGAAGCCGGTCGGGGTCTTGCGGAACTGATCGAGGCCGAAGCCGAGGACGACCAGATAGATCACGAACATGACCGCGGCCCGCCGAACCACGCGGCTTGCGAGCCAGGAGATGCCGCGGCCGACGCCGTCGAACCCCCAATTGAACGCGGCGAAGAAGCCCTTGACCGGCCACTGCCACCAGCGCACGCGCTGCGCCGCGTGGTGCGGCTTGAGCAAGAGCGCGCACATCGCCGGCGACAGCGTCAGCGACACGATCAGCGAGATCACGGTGGCGCCGGTGATGGTCAGCGCGAACTGCCGATAGAACTGCCCGGAGATGCCGGTGATGAACATCGAGGGAATGAACACGGCGCAAAGCACCAGCGCGATCGCGATCAGCGCCGAGCCGACCTCGTTCATGCTCTTGATCGCGGCCTCGCGCGGCGGGAGCCCGCTGGCGATGTTACGCTCGACGTTCTCGACCACGACGATGGCGTCGTCGACCACGATGCCGATCGCCAGCACCAGCCCGAACAGCGACAGATTGTTGAGCGAGAAACCGAACGCCGCCATGAAGAAGAACGTGCCGATCAGCGAGACCGGAATGGCGACCAGCGGAATGATCGCGGCCCGCCAGGTCTGCAGGAACACGATAACCACCAGCACCACCAGCACGATCGCCTCGCCGATGGTGTCGATCACGGCGTCGACCGACTGCTGGATGAACTCGGTCGGGTTGTAGACGATGGCGTATTTGATGCCGGGCGGAAAACGCTTCGACAATTCGGCCATCAGATTGCCGACGCCGCGGGCGGTGTTGAGTGCGTTCGAGCCGGGGCGCTGGAAGATCGCGAGCGCGACCGCAGGGTCGTGATCGAGGTAGGAGTTGGTGGAGTAGTCGAGCGCATCGAGCTCGATCTTGGCGACGTCGCGAAGCCGCACCACGGCACCCGGCGTCTCCTTGACCACGATGGCGCCGAACTCGCCCGCGTCGGCGAGCCGGCCGAGCGTCTGCACCGCGACCTGGAAGGCGCCGGGGCGCGCCGTCGGTGGCTGGTCGAGCATGCCGGAGGCGACCTGGATGTTCTGGGCCTGCAGCGCGTTGGTGACGTCGGTCGCGGTCAGTCCGAGCGACTGCAGGCGATCGGGATCGAGCCACACCCGCATCGAATAGTCGCGGCTGCCGAACACCGTAATCGAGCCGACACCGTCGACGCGGGTGACGGCGTCGGTCACCGCGAGCGTGGCGTAGTTGGAGATGAACAGGGTGTCGCGCGATTTGTCCGGCGAATAGAGGTGCACGACCATCATCAGGTCCGGCGAGCTTTTCGCCACGGTGACGCCGATATTGCGGACGTCGGCCGGCAGCCGCGGCTGCGCGATCGCGACGCGGTTCTGCACCTGTACCTGGGCGATGTCGAGATTGGTGCCGAGATCGAAGCTGACCTGGATCGAGAAGCGGCCGTCGGCGGTCGACTGCGAGTACATGTACAGCATGTTCTCGACGCCGTTGATCTGCTGCTCGACCGGCGTGACCACGGTCGAAGCCACGACCTCGGCGCTGGCGCCGGGATATTGCCCGGTGACGCTGATCGTCGGCGGCGCGATCTCGGGATATTGCTCGACCGGCAGGCGCGAGAACGACACGCCGCCGAGGATCACGAACACGATCGAGACCACCGCGGCAAAGATAGGCCGGTCGATGAAGAAGTGCGACAAGCGCATTTACGGCACGCTCATGTCCGCGCCAGCCTCTCAGTCGGCCTTGGCCTGATCGGCCGGTTTACCGGCCGCCGCGGTGGCGGGAATCTTCTTCTCTTCCGCCGCGACCTTGACGCCCGGCCGCGCGCGCATCAGCCCGTTGACGATGACGCGGTCGGAAGCCGTCAGGCCGTCCTTGATGACGCGCAGATCGCCGTCGAGCTGGCCAGGCGTGACGTAGCGCTGCCGCGCGACGCCGCCGTCGTCGACGACGAGCACGTATTTGCGCGCCTGCTCGCTGCCGATCGCCAGGTCGGGAATAAGGAGCGCGGTATAGGGCGGCGAGCCGGGCACGCGAATGCGGCCGAACATGCCGGGCGTGAGCACGCCGCCGGGATTGGCAAACAGGGCGCGGCCGCGGATCGTGCCCGAGGAGCGGTCGATGACGTTGTCGACGAAGTCGATCTTGCCGGTGTGCTGAAAATCCGGCTCGTCGATGAGCTTGAGCGCGACCGGAACGCCGGCGCTGCCCACGCTCGAGGCCGCGTAGCGCTGGTAGCGCAAATACGAGGCCTCGTCGAAGGTGAACTCGAAGCGGATCGGATCGACCGAGACGATGGTGGCAAGGAGCGTGGTGTTGCTGCCATTGCCGCCGGTCACCAGATTGCCGACGGAGACGCGGCGGTCGCCGATACGGCCGTCGATCGGCGCGCGCAGCTCGGAATAGTCGTTAAGGTCGAGCTCGGCCGAATGCACCATCGCCTCCTGGGCGGCGACGGCGGCCTCGGCGACGCGCTTGGCCTGGGTGCGCTGGTCATAGGTCTGCTCGGTGATGGTCTTGTTCTGCCGCAGTTCCTGGCCGCGGGCGAGGTCGGCCTCGGTGAAGGCGAGGTTGGCGCGCGCCTGCGCTAGGTTGGCGCGCATCTGGTCGAGGACGATCTGGAACGGCTTGTGGTCGATGACGAACAGGAGATCGCCCTTCTTCACCATCTGGCCGTCGGTGAAGTGAATCTCGGTCAGGTACCCGGAAACGCGGGCGCGGACGTCGACCGAATCGACGGCCACGAAGCGGCCGACATATTCGTCCTGGTCGACGACGGTGCGCTGCACCGGGTTCGCCACCGTCACCGGCGGCGGCGCCGCCGCCGTGCTTTGCTGCTGGCGCTGGCCGCAGCCGGCGAGAGCGAGAAGCATCGCGGCGGCCGGCAGGGTAGCGATCAAGCGCGCCGCTTTGGCGATGGCCATGAGGTCTCCTTGGGGTTTCCCGAGGGGTCCGCACCATAAGCGGTCACGCCTGTCAACAGCGCGTGATCGGCTCGGTTGACGTAACCCTTTGTCGCACCGCGCGGAACCCCCATATAGGAGGCCGGCTTGCACGAAGCGAGCCGCCGGCTCGATGCCGGCCAAACATGGCGAATTTCCGTGAAGATCATCCCTGCAAATACCGGCTTGGGCGGGAACGAGCCCGCCGCAGCCGATCGCTCTGCGGTCCCGGCCGAGGACCAGGCGCTTCTCGACGCTTATTCGCGCGCCGTCATTGACGTGGTCGACCACGTCGGCCCCGCCGTCGTCGGTCTCTCGGTAGAGGTCGGACAGGCCAACGGCCGCCCCCGCGGCGGCTCCGGCTCCGGCGTCGTCGTGGCGCCCGACGGCCTCATTCTCACCAACAGCCACGTCGCGGGCGCCGCGTCGCGGATCAGCGTCACCACAGCCGACGGCCTTAATCTCAAGGCGCGGCTCGTCGGCGACGACCCCGACACCGACCTCGCGCTCATCCGGGTCGAGGAGGCGGTGACGCTGACCGCGGCGCTGCTCGGCGATTCCAAAGGACTGCGGCGCGGCCAGCTGGTGATTGCCATCGGCAACCCGCTCGGCTTTGAGTCGACGGTTACGACCGGCGTCGTCTCGGCGCTCGGCCGTTCGCTGCGCGCACGCACCGGGCGGCTGATCGACGACGTGATCCAGACCGATGCCGCGCTCAATCCCGGCAATTCCGGCGGGCCGCTCGTGTCCTCGCGTGGCGAGGTCGTCGGCGTGAACACCGCGGTGATCACGGGCGCGCAAGGCATCTGCTTTGCGGTCGCCGCCAACACCGCAAGCTTCGTGCTCGGCGAACTGGTGCGGCACGGCCGGGTGCGGCGCGCCTTCATCGGCGTTTCCGCGCAGCAGCTCGCAATCCCGCGCCGGCTCCGGCGCGCCGGCATCGATCGGGAGAGCGCGGTGATGGTCGCCGCGGTCGAGCCGCAAAGCCCAGCCGACCGCGCCGGCACCAAGCGCGAAGACATTCTCCTCAGTCTCGATGGCTTCGCGATCAGCGGCGCCGATGATCTCATTCGCGCGCTCACCAGCGAGAAGATCGGCTGCGAGGTCGCCCTCGAGGTGCTGCGCGGGACCGAGCGGCTGACCGTGTCGCTCACGCCGCAGGAGCGCAAGCGCGCCGGCTGATCAATGCTGCGGCGGTGGCGCGCCGGGCATACCGGTCGCGCCGCCGCCGGTCGGGCTTTTCATCTCGAGCACATTCATCTTGGTACCGTTCGGCATGATGGTGTCGCCAGGCTTCTGGTCGGCGGCGCAGGGGCCGAGCCACTTGGCCTCGACATTGATGACGCGGGTGGCCGCGTTTTCGTCCTGTCTGGTGATCGTCATGACGTAGGCGCTGTCGAAGCTGCCGGTGACGACGGTATGGGCCGAGCGCGGCTTGCCGGCCATCATGCACACCGAATCGATGGTGATGGTGTTGCCGGACTTCTGCACGTCGCGCTTCGAGCAGTCGCGCTGGGCGTTGGCGGCGGCGTTGGCCTGCACGGTCTCGTCGGTCTTGGCATCGACGCATTGCTGCATCGAAACGGTATGTCCGCTGGAGACGGTGGTCTTCATCTCCCACAGTCCGGCCTTGCGCGGCGGCAGCTCGGCCGTCAATGCCGGCGCCGCGCCGGCTATCACGACAAGCAAAGCTAGGGCGTACTTGGTCATGGCCTCCTCCTGTTCCGCATGATGGTCAGATCCATTGCGCATCGATCGCTCGCGACCGCCGCGGCGCCGTCGCCGTCATGCCGCGGCGACGCGGCGGATGCCGTCGGCGCTCGCGACCGGCCACAGCATGCCCTGGCGCAGCATGTAGTTGACGTGGGCCAGAACCTCGCTGAAGGCAAATCCGGTCTGATGCGGATCGAGCAAGCGGGTGAACACGAACGGGATCAACTCGGCGGCCGATCTCGGCGCGGTGCGGCAGGCGCGCAGGATCAGGTCGCAGCGGGCGTGATGGTGCACGATTAGCTCGTCGATGCGGGCGTGCAGGCCATAGAACGGTAGATTGTGCCCGGCGAGCACCAGCACATCTTCGGCCACCTCGCCGCGCAGCGCAGTGAGCGAGCGTAGGTAATGGCCGAGCGGATTGCCTTCGGGATCGACCGCGGCCACGCTGACATTGGGCGAGATCTTGGCCAGCACCTGATCGGCGGCGAGGAACAGCTTCTCCGGCCGGCATAGCAGCATGACCTGTTCCGGCGAATGGCCGCCGCCGGTCAGCACCTCGAATTCGCGCGAGCCGATCCGCAGCACGTCACCGGCAAGAAGGCGGTGATAGGTCGGCGGCAGCCCGGTCGTGCGCTTGAGATAGGAGTGGCCGCTTGTCACCACGCGCCCGGTCGTCTCGGCGTCGAGGCCGTGATCGAGATAGAAGCGCCGGTAGTGCTCGGCCTCGAGCGCGCCAGGATCGAGATGGATGTTCAAGCTTTGCAGATATTCGGTCGCCGACATGTAGAGCGGCACGTCGAAACGCCGCAGCAGGAAGCCGGCCGCGCCGACATGGTCGGGATGAAAATGCGTGGCGATGATCCGCGACAGCGGACGTTCGCGCAGCAGTCCGTCGAACATCGCCTGCCAGGCTTCCTGGGTCGCCTTGTTGCCGAGGCCGGTATCGATCAGGGTCCAGCCGGCGCCGTCCTCGACGAAGTAGATATTGACGTGGTCGAGCAGGAACGGCAGCGCCAGGCGGACCCACAGGATACCGGGCGCGACCTCGATCGTGCTTCCCGGCGCGGGCGGGGCGGGATACGGAAAGCGAAGCTGAGGGAGCGGTGCGGGCTGGAGACTGGGCTTGGGCTGCTGCATCGTGCGGGTGATGGCCCGCGCCCCGTCATTAGTCAACTCGCCATTTCTTGCGGTGAGCGGGAAGCCCCATATCGACGTCGTGCAGCACCGGCGAAGGACAAGCGCATGAAAGCCTGGCGACTGGAGCGGCTCGGCGGCAAGCTCAGCCTCAAGGACATCCCGATACCCGAGGCGCGTCCCCGCAGCGTTCTGGTGCGGATCAAGGCATCGTCGTTGATGTCGTACCTGAAGCCTTACGTCGAAGGTAAGTTGCCGCACTACAACCCGCCGAAGAGCGAATTCACCATCGGCACGAACGGCATCGGCATCGTCGAAGCCGTGGGCCGCGACGTCTGGCACATCACGCCCGGCCAGCGGAGGATGCTCTCGTCACACTTTGCCGCGCGCGAGAATGTCGAGGACCCGGCGCAAATTCTGATCGGTTTGACGGCGGGCGCCAGCGCCGAGCCGGTGCTGGCGGACTGGCCGGACGGGACGCTCGCCGAGTACGCGCTCGCGCCGGTCGAGGTCGTCACGCCCGCCGACGGGCTCGACCATATCGGCGCGGCGCAGCTCGCCGCCGTCACGCGCTGCATCATCCCCTATGGCGGTTTGCTTCGCGGCCGGCTCGCGGCAGGCGAGACGCTGATCGTCAACGGCGCGACCGGCGCTTACGGCAGTGCCGCCGTGCTGCTCGGCGTTGCCATGGGCGCGGCCCGCGTGGTCGCCGCCGGCCGCAACCGGGCTGCGCTGGAAGCGGTAGCGGCTGCCGCCGGGCCGCGCGTTTCAACGCTGGCGCTGACCGGCGACATTGCCGCCGACGCGGGCGCGCTGCGCCGCGCTTCCGGCGGCGGCGCCCACATCGCATTCGACATGGTCGGACAGGCGCGCGATCCGAACGCGACGCTGGCCGCGCTTCACAGCCTGCGTCGCGGCGGCCGCCTGGTGCTGATGGGAAGCATGACCGTCGATCTGCCGATCCCTTACACCGCGCTGATGTTGAACAGCTGGGAGATCATCGGCCAGTTCATGTATCCGGCGGGCGCCTATCTGCGACTGCTCGATCTCCTGCGCAGTGGACTGCTCGACCTCAGCCCGATTCGCCCGCGCACCTACCCGCTTGCCGGATTGCCGGAAGCGATGGACGCCGCGGCCACGGCGGGCAGTCTCGAATACGTGGTGGTTGAGCCGTAACATTCGCCGCGCGTCGGCGGCCGGCTTTGCGGGTCGCGCCTGGCGGCGGACAAATCGGCGATGCTCACACCTCGAGCCAGGTCTGGCGCACCGCGGCGGCGCCGGCGAGTTCGGACGGCGTGCCTTCGAACACGATCCGGCCATGCCCCATCACATAGACCCGATGCGAGATGCGCATGGCGATGGTCAGCTTCTGCTCGACGAGGAGGATCGAGATGCGGCGCTCGGCGATGCTCTGCAGCAGCTCGGCGATGCGCTCGACCATTTGTGGCGCCAGCCCCTCGGTCGGCTCGTCGACCATGATCAGGTCGGGATCGCCCATCAGCGTGCGGCAGATCGTCAGCATCTGCTGCTCGCCGCCGGAAAGCGCGCCGGCCGGCGTCTTGGCGCGCTCCTCGAGCCGGGGAAACAGCCGATAGGTGTCGCCGAAACCCCATCGCGGCGCCTTCTTCCCGGTCTTGATGCCGAGCAGGAGATTCTGCTCGACGGTGAGCGTCGGAAAGATGTCGCGGTTCTCCGGCACATAGCCGACGCCGCGATGCGCGATCTCATAGGGCTTGAGCCCGGCAATCGCCTCGTCGCGGAAGATGATCGCGCCCTGCGGCGGCACGTCGCCCATGATCGCCTTGAGCGTCGTCGAGCGGCCGACGCCGTTGCGGCCGAGAATGCTGACGATCTCGCCGGCGCCGACGCGCAGCGAGACGCCCTGCAGGATATGGCTCTTGCCGTAATAGGCGTGCAGATCGCGAACCTCGAGCATCATGCCGCCGCGCCCAAATAAGCCGTTTGCACCGCGGCGTCCTGCTTGATCTTCGCCGGCACGTCGCTGGCGATGATCTCGCCATAGACCAGGACGGAAATGCGGTCGGCGAGGTCGAAGACCACGTCCATGTCGTGCTCGATCATGATCAGGGTGCGGCCTTCGCTCACCTTGCGAATGAGCGCGACGGCGCGCGCCGCTTCGGCGGCGCTCATCCCGGCGCTCGGCTCGTCGAGCAGGATGATCTTGGCGCCGCCGGCGATGGTGATGCCGATCTCGAGCGCGCGCTGCTCGGCGTAAGCGAGGACGCCGGCCTGGACGCGGCGGCGGTCGATCAGGTCGATCGCCTTGAGAATGGTCTCGGTACGCTCGCGCGCGTCGGCGAGGGAATCGATGCCGCGCCAGAACGCGTATCTGTAGCCGAGCGACCACAACACCGCGCAGCGCACGTTCTCCCACACCGACAGCCGCGGAAAGATGTTGGTGACCTGGAAGCTGCGGCACAGTCCGCGGCGGTTGATCTCGTGCGGCGGCAGGCCGGTGATGTCCTCGCCGTCGAGCCGCACCGTGCCGGAGCTCGGCGTCAGACGCCCGCTCATCAGGTTGAACAGCGTCGACTTGCCGGCGCCATTCGGCCCGATGATGGCGTGACGCTCGCCGACCGGCACGTCAAGGCTGACGCCGCGGATGATCTTGGTCGCGCCGAAATTCTTGTGCACGTCGGCAAGCGCGATCGCGGGGGCGGTCATTTTGCCCTCCCGGCGCCGCGCGCCTCGACGAACGCATCGTGCCAGGCGGCGCCGACGAGCGGCCAAGTCAGCCGGAACAGAACGAACCCGCCGCCGAGCAAGACCGCCGCGGCGAGCCACGATTTCACGCTCGTCGTATCGAGCGTCAGGTGGAACAGCGAGATCGCCGGCCCGTCGGAGGCCTTGACGCTGATATGGTAGGTCATCTCGATGACCACGATGGCGCCGGCGAGACACACCAGCGCCGGCAACAGCGCGATCAGATAGGTCACGGCGAGCCACAGCATCGAGCCGTAGGCGCGCGCTTGCCACAACGGCTCGTGCACCATGATCAGGCCGGCGATACCCTGCGGCGCGAACATCACCATGCCGATGAACAAGAGGCCGAAATAGAGCTGCCACACCTCGGTCACGTCGCTGAGCATCACCTCGAGCCAGGTGACGATGATGGCGCCGATCGCCGGGCCGGCGAAGTTGCCGATGCCGCCGATATAGGCAGCGAGCAGCACCAGGCCGGATTGCTCGGCGCCGACCGCGGCGGAGTTGACCAGCTCGAAATTGATCGCCGCCAACGCGCCGGCGACGCCGGCGAACAGCCCGGCGAGCGAGAAGGCGATGAACCGCACCACCTGCGGATTGTAGCCGACGAACTGCGCGCGCTCGGCATTCTCGCGCACCGCGTTGCACATGCGGCCGAACGGCGTGCGCCGCAGCGCGTACATCGCCGCCATGCAGACGAGGCACCACGCCGCGATCAGGTAATAGACCTGGATCTGCGGGCCGAAATTCAGACCGAACAGGTGCAGGAGCTTGGTGCGGTTGGTGCTCACCCCCTCCTCGCCGCCGAAGAAGCCGCGCAGGATCAGCGAGCTCGAGGCGACGAGCTCGCCGAGGCCGAGCGAGATCATGGCGAAGGCGGTGCCGGCGCGCCGTGTCGACACCGAGCCGAAGATGATGCCGAACAGAAGACCGCCGGCGGCGCCGACGAGCGGCAGCAGCGGCAGCGGCACCGGCAACCCGTCGCGGATCACCGCATTCATGGCGTGCACGGTCAGGAAACCGCCGAGGCCGTAATAGACCGCGTGACCGAACGAGAGCAGCCCGGTCTCGCCGAGCAGCATGTTATAGGAGAGCGCAAACACGATCATGATGCCCATCAGGCTGAGCATCGTCAGCGCGCTGCCGGAGGCGAAAACGAGCGGCAGCAGCAAGAACAGGAGCGCGAGCGCGATCCACGGCCCGGCGAGGCGCACCGCGGCCGGAACGCCCGCCGGATAGAGCGCGCCCCGCGCCGGCAGTTTCGCTATATCGCTTGCCGCGTCGCTCAATGTTCGCGCGTCCCCATGAGCCCGACCGGGCGGAAGATCAGGATCAGCACCAGCAGCAGGTAGGGAATGATCGGCGCGAGCTGCGCCACCGTCACCGTCCAGACGTCGGCGAGAACGCCGCCGGGCGTCGGCGGCGCAACGCCGAGCCTGCCGAGCACGTCGGCGACCGAAAGGTTGATCGAGACCGCAAAGGTCTGGATGAGCCCGATCAGCAGCGAGGCGACGAAGGCTCCGGCGAGCGAGCCGAGGCCGCCGACCACGACGACGACGAAGAGGATCGGGCCGAGCGCCGCCGCCATATTCGACTGCGTGACCAGCGCCGGCCCGGCAATGACCCCGGCGACCGCAGCCAACCCGGTGCCGACGCCGAACACCAGCATGAACACGCGCGGCACGTTGTGGCCGAGCATCGCCACCATGTGCGGGTGAGTGAGCGAGGCCTGGATGATCAATCCGACGCGGGTGCGCGTGAGCACGGCGAACAGCACCGCGAAAATCGCGACCGCGGTCAGAAGCTCGAACATCTTGTAGGCGGGATAGTTGGTCGAGAATACCGTGAAGGCGCTGAAATCGAGCGATTGCGGCACGCGATAGTCCACCGGGCCCTTGCCCCAGACCATCTGCACGATTTCGACGATGACGAAGGCGAGCCCGAAGGTGAACAGAAGCTCGGCGACCGGGCCGTGCCGGTGCACGTAGCGCAGGCCGTAGCGCTCGATGAGCGCGCCGATGCCGCCGACCAGGAGCGGCGCGATGACTAAGGCCGGCCAGAACCCGATGTACTGGCTGATCTGGAAGCCGAAGAACGCGCCGAGCATATAGAAGCTGGCATGGGCGAAGTTGAGCACGCCCATCATGCTGAAGATCAGCGTCAGGCCGCTCGCCATCAGAAACAACAGCATGCCGTAGAGCACGCCGTTGAGCGTCGATATGGTGACGAGCTCGAGCACTCCCCGACCGCGCCCGGCGCGCGTTCAGCTCGGGTGGTTCATCTTGCAGCTGGTCGGAACCAGGGTGTCCTTGGTATCGATCCTGCCGGTCATCTTCCAGCCCCAACCGGTGTTCTCCTCGTCGAACGGCTGGTCCTTGCTGATCGGGCCGAGCTTCGAGAGGTACATCGGCTGGAAGAACTGGTGATCGTCGGAGCGCATGAAGCC
>Ga0187782_10002717_pt1 | contig 13067 bp, 8 predicted proteins | sample 0715_SJ02_MP15_2_FD_132454 | JGI IMG/M metagenome (GOLD analysis project Ga0187782, IMG submission 132454) | Tropical peat soil microbial communities from peatlands in Department of Meta, Colombia - 0715_SJ02_MP15_20_MG | ecosystem: Environmental > Terrestrial > Soil > Wetlands > Peat | place...
ATCGCCAGCTCCGCATCGCCAATAAATCCAAATTTCACTTTCACGGGCACGAATCCGAAGAGGAAGCAGTCAACTGCTACCAACAATTCCTGACCGACTTCGGACAACAAGAGCTAGAGACTATCTAGAGCCCTCATACGCGGCTGGTGAACTGACATCCTACTAGAGCCGCCTCACACGCCATCACCCGCATAGATCGCCATTTTGGTTCAGAATTCCATCTCGGCGATGAGTTTCAGGTGTCGAATCAGAGTCGCACGTTCCTCTGCCGTTAGCGCTTGTCGCACTTTTTCGTCAGCACTGCGGCGGTGCTGGATGAGAGCTTGGTGGTATTTCTTTCCCTTCGCGGTGAGGTGAAGCAGCAGCGCTCGCCCAGTCTTCGCTTTTCGTTCCGATACCAGTCCTTCTTTGAGCATGGTCTTGACGGCGCGATGCACCACCGTGCGGTCGAACCCAAGCTGCTTGGCGATTTGGTTTTGATTGAGGGCGGCCTCATGCCTCAGAGTCGAGAGAATGAAGCCGCGAGTTGCGGAGCAACCAGTCTTTCGTTCCAGACGCTTGCCAACCGCGAAGTAGGCAGCCGCCAGATGTGCGAGGAGAGAATCTTTGAGAATGTCATCGGGAATCTGGGGTTCAGGAATCTGGGGTTGAGGAATCTTCGATTGGGGGATCATTGGCGAGGTGAGGCTCATAGGAAAGTCACCGTGGTCTCTATTGGTCGGTGCCACTGCGGCTGCGCGCTGTAGCTGGAAGATTTCTTGCCAATGGCGATGACCATTACGATTTCCTGACGCTTTCGGGAAAGGCCAAGGTAGCGCGCCAGTCGTTGACCATTGAACCCTTCCATGGGGCAAGTGTTCAGGCCGACAACTTCGGCGGCGATCATCAGATTCTGACAGGCAAGCGCCGTGCTCTTGCCGGCCCACTTGAACACTTCATGACGCATGACGGGCGGCGAACCGATTGATCTGAAGGCGTTCAGCAGCCAAAATAGCGCTTTTTTGAGTATGCCAAAAAGATTCAGCGGCCCGGGCATGAAGATGATGCGGCCAATCCGCGCCGTGCGAGCGTATTCGCGGATTTTTTGTTCTGGAAAGCCAGACTCGCGCATCCACGCCAATTGCAGTTGCGCTGTGGAGTGTAATGAGCCGATGTCGGCGACCGCGACGACCAGGGCTGAAGCCGTTCGCGCCGCATTCTGACCGAGGCAGAGCTTGGCTACAGCGGCGCGTTGCGCCGGAGATTCGACCCAGTAGAGCCGATACGGTTGCATGTTGAAGCTGGATGGCGCTTGTCGCGCCGAGTGCAAGAGCAGGTCTCGCGTTGCCACAGGAATCCCCACCGCTTCGAAAGCGCGTATGGCACGGCGCTGGAAAATGGCAGAAAGGATCGGGTCAGAGGCCGCATCGGCTTTGGCGTTCATGTTGCTATTACAACATATGGATGTTGTCGATGCAACATAAATTCTCAAAGCAGGCACCGGGGCGTGGAGTGAGTGTGGGTGTTTGGGGCGAGGTGCGTTTCCAGAGATTTCTTATCGCCATACAGCTAGACTTACTTAATGACCCATGATTTTTCACTGTGCAACACGAAACTTGGGCGATCGTCAAACTCTCTCATAATTCGCTTCTTCTGCACGGCGCGAACCTCCGCCTTCAAGTCCGCAGATTAGAATCACAAGAGAGCTTGCAATCATTTGAAGCGCGAAGAAGGTCGGGGCATCAGCTTTAAGGCTTGCAGTATGCGACAGCCACCCCGCGGTCGTGGCAATCTTCTTGCGGGATGGGACGACAGAGAGCGCGAAAAGGAGCTGCAGACAGGGAGCAGATTAAAATGGCAAGCGAAAGTCATAACGGCCGCGCAGAGTTGAGAGCTGTGATTCTCGACTACGGGGAAGTCTTGTGCTACCGGCCCCCCTCGGATGACTTCCGCCGCATGGCGAGAATCTTCGGGCTCACTCTCGACTCCTTTCTTACACGTTGGGAAGCGACCCGAGCCCTGCTTGACCGCGGAGATCTGAGCCCGGAAGCATATTGGCTCAAGTTCGCCGCGGATACGCAAACAACAATTACGGCGGAACAGAACAAGACACTGTGCCGATGGGAAATCGAGATGTGGAGCAACTCAAATCCTGCGATGGTGGATTGGTTGCTTCGGCTAAGCGATGCCGGAATAAAGACGGGTCTGTTATCGAACATGCCTGCGGACTTGGCTGCTCACCTGCAGCAGAAGTTCGGCTGGATGAGCAAGTTTGACTTCAAGACTTTTTCGTCCCACATTAAACTCCTCAAACCCGACCCTGCAATCTACGAATACACGGTTCGTGGACTGGGCGTGCACGCGGCGGAGGCATTGTTTGTCGACGATCGCCACCCAAACATCGAGGCTGCGCGCAGCTTGGGGATGCACGCCCTCCAATTCCGGTCGACGGCGAAGCTCCGGAGCGATCTGGAAGGGCTCGGGTTTCCGATCCTGCCCGGACGATCAAACGACGTCCGGGACTCGCTGCCAGCTGGGTGAAGAAGCGGAGCTGGGACTCAGCCTCAGACACCAGCGTCCAATATAAGCGCCGTTTCCCCGGTCGAACCGCTTATCCGCGCAAACTGAGACTGCATTTACTGAGGAGGCTGTGGTTTTGCCGGGACTTGGTGTTGGTCGCCGTTCTGTACTCTTTGGAACTCCTGCATTTCATGCTTCGCCGCCTCTGTTTTCCCTTGTTTTCGGTAGAGAGTTGCCAGAGCGAAATGGGTTTGTGCCGCCAATGGGCTTTCCTTCTCAATCGAGAGGAGTTTAGTCCAGGCTTTTTCGGCAGCGGTGCCGTCGCCTTCAAGCGATGCCGCTTTCCCAAGCGAATAAAGGGTCTCAGGCATATCGGGCCGCAGCCGGTCAGCGCGCAACAATTCCGCTCGCGCCTCATGCGCTTTGCCTTGCTGCAGCAAAGCATCCCCCAGGCGGTAGGCGGCTTCGGCATTTCCAGGCTGCATCTGGATCTGGGCGCGAAATTCCTTCTCGGCTTTCTCCCACTGGAAAGCGCCGGCATACACTTCGCCCAGTTCCATGTGGACCTCGGGGAGGTTAGGCTGCAGCCGCAGCGCCTCACGATATTCTTTCTCCGCGTCCGGCATGCGGCGCAGCACAAAGTAGTTTTCCCCCATTGTCTGGTGCGCGCGCGGCGAGTCCGGATAGGCCGCTTGCAAGGTATCGACCGATTGCTTGGCCAGCACTCCGCTGGCCCGGCTCAGATAGTAGAGAAGATCGGGATCGTTCGGCCGATCCGCGAGTGCGGCAGTAAGGTTGGCGACGGCCTCGGGAAGCTGCCCGGTTTGGATCTGAGCAATCCCCAGGGCACTCTTGTCCTGGCCGCGGGCCAGGTGCGGAATGGCTTCGGCCGCATAACCCTGCGCCAGGAGCGCGTATCCCAATAACCGATGAGCCGGAACCAGACTTTGGTCGAGTTCCAACACATGTTTAAGGGGTGCGATGGCAGCTGCGAAGTCGCCGTTCTCCATGCATGCCTGGCCCAGGCTGATAAAGCCATCGACGAGAGAAGGCTCAAGTTCGGTCACTTTCTTGAACTCAGCGATGGCAAGCGAGAACTTTCGCTGCTGCTCCGCCTCAATTCCCGCTTGCATATGGCGCGCGGCTTCGGGCGATGGCGTTTGGAGCGCAAACCACAGCAATAAGATCGCGGGGGTCATGGCTTTTGGGGTTCGCGAATTTCGAGAAACTGGTCGGCGTGAACATCATTCAAAGTCTGGTGGATCCCCGAAGGCCACACGACTTCCACTTTCGCGTTGTCGGCCGTCCCCAGCCCGAAGTGGAGACGCTTGTCACTGGCGGAAAGATAACCAACAGTTGAGGTCGCGAACCGAGTCTGACCGTTGACTGTGACGCGCGCGCCGTAGCCATCGCGATTACTGACCGTGCCGCGCAACGTAATGGTGAGCCAATGCGCCTCGCCACCGCGGTTCATCAGCACCTGAGGATGATCACCGAGACAGGTCATCACCACGTCCTGCCATCCGTCGTTATTCAAGTCGCCGAAGGCCGCTCCGCGCGCCGCCATGGGAACTGTGACTCCGGAATCGACGCGTTCGAATCGGTTATTACGATTCATGGCCACAAGCGGCACGTCAAGATAATGCAGCGAGGGATCAATGGTTGCCACATTGTCGAGCACATGGCTTTGGGCGACAAACAAGTCTTTCCACCCGTCGTTGTCGAAATCCTCCAGGCCGAGACTCCAGCCGGAGGTTCCGCTCGAGAGCGCGCCCAACCCGGTTTCGAGACTGCGATAACTGAACGAGCCGCCGCCGTCGTTGTGATAAACGGCGTAAATCTCCCGAGGCAGCAAGGTCACCATGATGTCCGGGCGGCCGTCGTTGTCGTAGTCCTGAAAAACTACGCCCATGCCCGACATCCGGCGTCCGTCGGCGGAAAGCGCCGCCCCCGCTTCCAGCGAAACCTCCGAGAACGTTCCATTGCCGTTGTTGTGATACAGATACTGCTGCATTCCGTCGTTCGAAACAAATATGTCGATGAGGCCGTCGCCATCGTAATCCGCGAATCCCACGCCTAAAGCGCGCCCCTTCTTGGCCGCGATCCCGGACTTCTGGCTTACATCGGTGAAAGTGCCATCGCCGTTGTTGTGATAAAGAATGTTGGTGGTCGCGGGAAACTCCTCCGGCGGACAATAAGTATGGTAATTTCCGCCGCAGTCCTTACTGTGCTTCGTGTCCCAATCCATATATCGCGTCACGAACAGATCCAATTTGCCATCGTTGTCGTAATCGAAAAATCCGGCTGATACGGACCACCCTCCCGCCGCTACTCCTGCCTTCTCAGTCACGTCGGTGAAGGTGCCATCTCCGTTGTTGTGGTAGAGAATGTTCTTTCCGTAGTTGGTTACATAGATATCAGGGTATCCGTCGTTGTCATAGTCGCCTACGGCGACTCCCATGCCGTAATTTCCATCCGCAACATTGGCCAAGCCGGCTTGCTCGGTCACGTCAGTAAAGCTTCCGTCCTTGTTCTGACGGAAAAGCCGATTCCAATAACGCGGATTATGGCGATCGAAATTCTCGGGAACTTGCATCGGGCTGGTGATGCGTCCCCCATTCACCAGAAAAATATCCAGCAAACCATCGTTGTTATAGTCAAGCAGGGCAATTCCTCCAGGCATCGTCTCGATCAGATATTTTTGAGGAGTGGGCGAATTCTCCAGCGTGAAATTCAGTCCGCGCGGCTGACGCACCTCAAATACCGGCGCCGACAACGCGGCGCCCAACAGCAACAACGTCATCGCAGACGACGCGCGCAGGAGAGTGTTCACGGCTTTGCTTCCCCTTCGCGCCCTAGCATATCGCGCCCACAGCGTTCAGCGCACGCCACTCTGACTGCTGGCGCTGCCACTCCTAGCCGATTCGGCGCGTCGATTCCCGCGGCACCAGTGTCGGCGGAATCAAAATCTTCTGAGGGCTCGCCCGGCGCTTGCGCCCGATTTCTTTGAGGAGCAGGTCGGCGGCCCGCGTTCCCATTTGCAGTGTGCTTTGATCGACGGTCGTCAGCGGAACAGCGAGCACATCGGAATAATGAATGTTGCCCGAGCCTACCACGCAGATGTCGTCCGGCACTCGCAGGCTCTCGTCCCGGATCGCTTTTATCGCGCCAATCGCGACCGGGTCGTTGAAGCAGAATACACCGTCCACGGCAGGGTGCATGCGCAGCAGCTGCCGCATTCCCTCGTACCCCGTGTCATCGCTATGCCCTGCATCCACGACATAGCGCGGAGCGGCCTGCAAACCCCGCCTCCTCAGTGCCCGATCGTACCCCGCATACCGTTCCGCCGCTATGCCTATGGCCGGCCCCCGCAGGTGGCCGATGCGCGTGCAGCCGCACGCGATCAGATGCTCCGTTGCCAGCTTTCCGATCGCCCGGTTATCCGCCCCGACATACGATGCCCGCAATCCGGGAACGGGGCGGTCGATCAAAACATAGGGAACCTTTCTCTCCCGCATTCGCTGAAACATTCCCAGACAACGTGCCGGCTGTGCGGTCGCGATGACCAGGCCATCAACCTGCCGCGCCTGCAGCGCAGCGGCCTCGCTCAATTCCAGCCCCGCGTCTTCCTCGAAATACGAGATGATGACGTGATAACCGTGCGCCCGCATCGTCTGCGCCACCGCCCGCGCAATTTCCGCAAAGAAGGAATGCGTGAATTCCGGCAGTAACAATCCAATCGTGTATGTGCGCCGTGTCACCAGGCTGCGCGCCACCCAGTTCGTCTGGTAATTCAGTTGCTTCGCGCGCTGCAGCACCCGTCGCCGCGTTCGCTCGCTGACCTTACCCTGATTGCGCAGCGCCTTTGACACCGTCACCACGGAGACCTTCAAGTCCCGCGCGATATCCATCATGGTCACGGCCATATGGCGCCCAGCATACACCCTCATCTACGGTTTCCCATATTTTGCGATTCGCATCCTTCGACGTTTCCAACTTTATACAACTGACCGCATTTAACGTTAATCCTGGTGCGAAACCATTATTTTTTGCTTGACAACATTCTTCCGAATGTTAAAGACTTTCTCCAATTCAGAAGATTTTGGAAGAGGAAAACTATGACGTCTTCCCGGTTGCAGACGCTTCTGCTTTCCCTGCTCTTTGCCCTCACAACTTCTCTCTCCCTTTACGGCCAGAGCACCTATGGCACCGTCGATGGCACGGTTCTTGATCCAACCGGAGCCACCGTTGCCGACGCCAGAGTCACACTCACTAACACCGGCACGCAGGAAAAACACACGCAAACCACCGGTAACGCCGGCCTGTTCTCTTTCGTAAACGTCGAGCCCGGCGCTTATCGCCTCGATGTCGAGAAATCGGGCTTCAAGCATTTCGCCCGGACGAATGTCGTCGTGCAAGTGCAACAGGAAACGCACGTCGATGCCACGCTCACGGTTGGCCAAACCACGGAGACAATCGAAGTAACCGCCGAGACTCCGCTCCTCCAGACCGAAACGTCGTCTCTCGGTCAGGTGGTTGAGGAGCGCAAAGCCGACGAATTGCCTCTCAACGGCCGCAACATTTTCAACCTGATCACCGTTTCTCCAGCCGCGGTCGCTCAAGGCGGCTCGGGTGGCTCGCCCGTCGGTCAGAATCCGTTCAGTTGGGGCAACTACCAGATCGGCGGATCCTTCGCCAATCAAGGCGCGCAGTACCTCGATGGCCAGCCTCTCAACATCGGCTACATCAATCTTCCCATCATCATTCCCACTCAGGATTCGGTCGGTGAGTACAAAGTTCAATACAACAATCTGGGCGCCGAATGGGGCAAGTTCTCCGGCGGTATCGTCAACCTCAGCACCAAGTCCGGAACCAACAGCTGGCACGGGTCTGTCTATGAATATTTACGCAATAAGGTCTTGAACGCCAATGAATACTTCAACAAGCAGGCGGAATTGCTGGCTGGGGCAAAGAACGAAGCGCCACCGTGGGTCCAGAATCAGTACGGCTTTCAACTCGGCGGACCGGTCATCAAGAATAAGACGTTCTTCTACGTGAGCTGGGAGCAATACCGCCAACGTACCGCAACCCCGTTTACTACCACGGTTCCGGCAGCCGGTATGTTGACCGGCGACTTCTCGTCGATTTGCACGGCAGCGGGAGGGACTTTCAACTCGAGCGGCCTGTGCAGCGTCGCCGCAGGCCAGATCTATGATCCATACACGGTCAACCAGAACGCCGGCGCAAACTTTGGGACTCGTGTCGCCTATGGGCTCGACCCAAATGATCCAACCTGCCTGGGGAATTGCATTCCCAGCACGGAATGGAGCCAGGCTACGACTACCATGTGGAAGAAGTACTTCCCGGCAGCAACCGGTTCGGGCATCATAAACAACTGGAGCGGTTCGTCTCCTTCCGGCGGCAACACCAACGAATTTGTCGCTCGCGGCGACCAGAACTTCGGCGCCAATACCCGCATGTTTGGCCGCTTCAGCTATTTCGGATTGACCGATCTCCCGACCAATATCTTTGGAACCGGTCTCTGCTTTGACCGTTGCGCGGAAAAGTATCACAGCAAATTGGTTGCCGTGGACGTAAACCATTCTTTTTCACCCACTACCATTTTCGACATCAATCTAGCGGGAAGCCGCTTTGTTTACGCTCGCGCCCCAATTCTGTCGGGCTATGACCTCACCCAGTTGGGATGGTCGAGCGCCTATAACACCCCGCCTTCTTCCATGCGGACTCCGCCCACGCCGGCCTTCCCGTTTCCCAATGACGTTGGCAGATCCCAAGGCAACAGCGCTATCGGCGATCACAACACGCAGTACAACATTTCGCCTTCACTGACTCTCATTCGAGGCAAGCACACGGTGCAGGTAGGCGGCCAGGTCGAAATTGGCCTGGATAACTACTTCCAAACCAACATCGCCAGCGGCGCCTTCGGCTTCGGCGGTAACTGGACAACTCCACTAGCGGCCGCAGCCGGCGGTACCAGCAACTCGAGCTTCGCATTTGCCGATTTCTTGCTGGGTCTGTCGCAGAACCAGGGAACCTTCGTAAACCAGACCGAAGGCGTCGCTGAAGTTCCGGCTCAAACGGCAGGCAGGCAGGTCTATCGCGCCTTGTATGCTGATGACACGTTTCGCTTCACCAGCAAACTCACACTCAATCTTGGACTCCGCTATGAATTGCAGGGAACCTGGTCGGAGCGCTTCAAGCGTCTAAGCTACTGGGATCCTCTGGCCACGAATGCTACCGTCACGGGATGCGGCGGAACCGCGGGCTCTCCTTGTCTTGGTGATGCGTTTCTTATTGGTACTGGGCGTAACACCAGTGACAACAATGTTCCTATGGATAAAAAGGCCTTCTCGCCTCGCTTGGGGCTGGCCTACGCTCTCGATGATAAGACCGTCATCCGTGCTGGCTACGGTATCTTCTTTATCCCGAACTACGTGTCGTTCGGTCTTAATCCCGACAACGACATCATCAATCTCGCCAGCACACCGTTCACAGCTACCACAAATTCCTTCCTGACGCCATTTGCCACCCTTAACTCAGATGGATGCAGCTTAGCACCCGTTACTGCCCCCCCGGGCAACTCCAGCTTCTCCGGCTTCACTTGCACCAGTACAGCTGGACCGTTCGGCGCCCAAGGGATTCTGGCGCCACCCGGACGGACCGACTATCCCGCCAGCACACCCAACATCTCCAGTTTCGTGGCCGCGAATGCTAACCCTCCGAATGGTCTGGCTCCATACTATGGGAGGAGCGGGCACGGGAGCCCGGAGTACGGATACGTAGAGCAGTACAACTTCGACATTCAGCGTCAGTTGCCTGCTCACTTCTTTGCGGACGTCGCCTATGCCGGATCGCACGGCGTGCATCTTGAGCAGTATGACACCAACGTCAACCAGATCGCGGATTCCTACGTTGCCCAAGCCGCTGCGCAGGAGGCCGCAGGTCAGCCGATAACTTTGACGACATCAATCGCCAACCCCATGGCAGGCACAAGCGGGAACCCCACTATCGGGGCTGCCAATATCATTCAGGGCCAGCTTTATCGGCCTTATCCGCAATATCTCGGCCTGTCCCTGGCCGGTTTCGGTTGTTGCTATAGCTCGTATAACTCAATGCAGGCGACGGTGACACGCCGGTTCCAGGGCGGCGGGACACTCCTTGTCGCCTACACCAACGCTAAGCTGTTGAGCAACACCGACACTTTGACGAGTTGGTTGGAGAGTGGAACAGGCGGTGTGGGACAGGTTCAGGACTGGAACAACCTGAAGGGAGAGAAATCACTCTCTTCGCAGGACGTTTCACAACGCTTGATCGTCAGTTATGTCCTTGACCTTCCCTTTGGACATGGTAAGAGATTCGCTTCCGGCTTCAACGGTGTCGCCGACAAGGCCGTTTCGGGCTGGGGCATCGATGGCATAACTACCTTCCAGCGCGGCTTCCCGCTTAAGATTACGTATGCCGGTTCAACCCCTTTGGAGGCCGCGAACTTGGGTGTCGCCAATATTCGCCCCGACGTTGTGTCTGGTTGCGATAAGAAATCGGGCGGAGGCCATGTCCTGAACTGGTTTAATACCACCTGCTTCGCTGCCCCGCCAGATTGGGGCTTCGGCACTGAATCCCGTACCGATTCGATACTTCGCACGCCCGGCATCAATAATTTTGACTGGGCCATTTTCAAGCGAACATCGATTGCGGAACGCTACGGCATCGAATTTCGTACCGAGTTCTTCAATCTGTTCAACCACCCCTATTTTTCGCCACCGGGGACCGGATTTAACGGCTTCAACTCCACGACCGGCCAAGCCCTCAACGGTTTCGGGCAAATAACCTCAACGGTAGCGGCTGGCGCGGCGTCGCCAGAACGCGTGATTCAGTTCGCCCTAAAGTTTGTGTTCTAAATTCGGCATCTCCAGACCGGACTGGGATTCGCCCAGTCCGGTTTTTTCGCGCTTCTTGATGATTTGCTTCCTTAACGTATCTCGCTGATCCACTGGTTCGTTTTGGCTTCTAACTCTCTATTTTTCAAAGACCTGGCTTTCAATGTCGTGGCGAGGCTGGCTCGCTGAACAATAAGTCCTTATTAGTCAAAGACCTGGAGCGAATGTGCGGAATTGCGCCCGAAAATTGCATGTAAGTTGTTGATTTTGAAATACTTTAACTGTAAGTCTTTATTCCTCAAAGACCTGGAGGGAATTGCTCCTAAGTCTTTGACTTCAAAAGACCGCACCTAGGGGGGTCAAAAACCGCTTCCATATCTATGGAGCTCCTCAAAGGAATGTTCTCTGAAACCGAACCGCTGTTTCCTGCTCCGTCTCGCAGCGCGGAAATCGTGAGATCTATATCTTCGCCGGCAGCTATAAGCAGACATTCCAACCGCATGAAGACCACATGAGAACCACCGATTCTATCGACTATTCCGAGGCCCAGAAAATCGTCGCGCTGATCGTCGATCGCGCCGGAGAAATGGGAAAGGCAGTCGCCGTTGCGGTCGCCGACCCCCACGGCGAGCTCGTCGCCTTTGCCCGCATGGACGGAGTTCCTTTGCCCTCCATTCACATCGCTATCAACAAGGCTTGGACCGCAGCGCGCGCGCAAAAACCGACCCAGGAAATTGGGGACAAAGTGCGTCACCCTGAAAGGGGCTTTGACATTGCCTACTACGGCGATCCCAGATTCGTAGGTTGGGGCGGTGGAATCCCGCTCTTGCGCGATGGCAATGTCGTCGGCGCTGTCGGTGTCAGCGGCCTTTCTTCAGCAGAAGATGTTAATCTTGCGACGCTCGGTGCGAGTCTGATCACCGGCAATTAAGACCCGGTAATTAAGCAGAGAAGTAGTCAGTAACCGAGATTTCAAGTGCGAGGTCCCCAAGTGACAGGTCCCCGAGTGAGAGGTTCTCAAGTGAAACGACAGCTCCAATCCTTCTGCCTCCTTCTTATCGTTCTGGCGCTGCCCGCGCTGTCTCAGACGTCCCAATCATCTCCGGCAGATGTCGAAGCCCGCGCAGATTCCCTTCTGAAGCAATTAACTCTCGAGGAAAAGGTTGACCTGTTGGGCGGGGTCGACGGTTTCTACATCCGCGAGATCAAGCACATTGGCCTCCCACGCTTGAAGATGGCCGATGGTCCGGTTGGAGTGCGTAACTACGGCCCCTCCACTGTCTTCGGCGGCATCGGTCTCGCTGCAACCTGGGATCCTGAACTAGCGCGGCGGATTGGTGTCGTCATTGGGCAAGACGCCCGCGCTCGTGGCGTGCACTTCATGCTCGGTCCCGGCGTCAACATCTATCGTGCACCCTTGTGCGGAAGGAACTTCGAGTATTTCGGCGAAGATCCATTTCTGGCTTCGCGAACCGCTGTTGCCTACATCGAGGGCATGCAAAGCCAGGGTGTCAGTGCCACCATCAAGCACTTCATGGGGAATAACCAGGAATATGACCGCCACAACATCGATTCGATCATCGATGAGCGGACCATGCGCGAGATCTATCTTCCCACCTTTGAAGCTGCCGTGAAGGAAGCGCATGTAGGCGCCATCATGGACTCCTACAACCTCACCAACGGTCTCCACATGACCCAGAATGGCTACCTCAACACGGATGTCGTGAAGAAGGAGTGGGGGTTCACGGGAATCCTGATGTCGGATTGGGATTCTACCTACGACGCGGTGGGCGCTGCGAACGGAGGACTCGACCTGGAGATGCCTTCCGGGAAGTTCATGAATCGCGAGTCCCTGCTGCCGGCAATCCGCTCCGGGAAAGTCAGTGAGGCCACGATCGACGACAAAGTTCGCCGCATCCTGCGCACAGCCATTCGATTTGGCTGGCTCGACCGCGATCAGACAGATTCGTCGATATCCCTCTTGAATGAGGAGGGAACCCAAGTGGCGCTTGAGGCGGCTCGGTCTGCAATCGTTCTCCTCAAGAACGAAGGCAATCTGCTTCCACTGCACAAGGAGCGGATCAAGACAATTGCAATTATCGGCCCCGATGCCTACCCAGCCGACCCAGCCGGCGGCGGCAGCGCCGAGGCGAAGCCCTTCGCACCCGTGAGCTACTTGCAAGGCATTGCCGATTATCTCGGCAGCACCACCAAGGTGTTCTACGATCGTGGGGTCCCTAGCCCTGAGGACATAGCCAAAGCAACCAACTTCACGACCGAAGCAAGTGGCGGCCAGCCCGGACTTAAGAGCGAGGTTTTCACGAACCTGAACCTTTCTGGGACTCCAGCCATAAGTCGAATCGACAAACACATAGACTATCAACCCGCCCGTGGCCCGGATGGAGTTCACAGCGACGTCTCCGTTCGTTGGGTCGGCTATTTTACTCCGCCTGCGCCCGGAGATTATCTGTTTGTAGTTCAGGGCCCCGGCGAAAACGGCGGTTATAGGCTATCCATCGATAAAACCTTGGTGATTGATAACTGGAACCGGTGGTTTGCTTTTGTACGAGGCACTTCGATAAATCTGGCTTCAGGCCCGCACCAGATCGAATTGGATTACTACGCTCACTCTGGCTGGGGTAAAACCACTGCCACACTCGGTATAGTGCG
>Ga0187782_10002718_pt1 | contig 13067 bp, 9 predicted proteins | sample 0715_SJ02_MP15_2_FD_132454 | JGI IMG/M metagenome (GOLD analysis project Ga0187782, IMG submission 132454) | Tropical peat soil microbial communities from peatlands in Department of Meta, Colombia - 0715_SJ02_MP15_20_MG | ecosystem: Environmental > Terrestrial > Soil > Wetlands > Peat | place...
CTGTTCCGCAAGCGGCTGAATGAGAAGTTCACGCGCGGAGCCGAAAACCAGTCCTTTCTGGTCGAGAGCGTCACCGGCGTCGAAACGCTGAAAGCGATGGCGGTCGAGCCGCAGATGCAGCGCCGCTGGGAAGAGCAGCTCGCCGGCTATGTCGCCTCCAGCTTTCGCGTCATCAGGCTCGGCAACACGGCAAGCCAATCGGTGCAGCTCGTCAGCAAGGTGGTCACCGCCGCGATTCTCTACTTTGGCGCCAAGCTGGTGATCGCCGGCCAGCTCACGGTCGGCGAGCTCGTGGCCTTCAACATTCTTGCCGGCCGGGTCAGCTCGCCGGTATTGCGGATCGCCCAGGTCTGGCAGGATTTCCACCAGACCCGGATCTCGGTGGCGCGGCTCGGCGACATCCTCAATACGCCACCCGAACCGACGCAGAATCCCAGTCGGGCCGCCCTGCCCGCCATTCGCGGCGACATCGCTTTCGATCACGTCACCTTCCGCTATCGCATCGACGGGCCGGAAGTGCTGCACGACGTGAATTTCAACGTCCCGGCCGGCCAAATCCTCGGCATTGTCGGCCCTTCCGGGTCGGGCAAGAGCACGGTCGCCAAGCTCGTGCAGCGGCTCTACGTTCCCGAGAGCGGGCGCGTCCTCGTCGACGGCGTCGATCTCGCCATGGTCGACACGACATGGCTGCGCCGCCAGCTTGGCGTCGTGTTGCAAGAGAACATCCTGTTCAATCGGACGGTGCGCGACAACATCGCGCTGGCCGAGCCCGGGATGCCGGTCGCGCGGGTCATTGCCGCGGCGAAGCTGGCCGGGGCGCACGAGTTCATTCTCGAAATGCCGGAAGGCTACGATACCGTCGTCGGCGAGCGTGGCTCCAGCCTTTCCGGCGGCCAGCGGCAGCGCATCGCCATCGCCCGGGCGCTGGTGAACGAGCCGCAGATTCTCATTTTCGACGAGGCGACGAGCGCGCTCGATTACGAGAGCGAGCGCATTATCCAGCAGAACATGGCTCAGATCTGCAAAGGGCGCACCGTGATCATCGTCGCCCACCGGCTCTCGGCGGTGCGGCTTGCGCATCGAATTATAGCCATCGATCACGGCCGCATCGTCGAGGACGGCACCCATGATGAGCTAATCAGGAAGGGCGGCCGTTATGCGTCGCTCTACCGCCTGCAGAGTGGCCTACATGAAGCCAGCTGAAAAAATCGGCGAAAAAAGCGCCAAAAAAGTCGTGGCGTTTCCGCAGTCGAAGAGCCGCCGCGAGAAGGAGGAGATCGCCTTCCTGCCGGCGGCGCTGGAAATTGTCGAGATGCCGCCGTCGCCGATCGGTCGCGCCATCGGCGCGACACTGATCGCGGTATTCTGCCTGGCCTTGCTCTGGGCGAGCTTCGGGCAAGTCGACATTGTCGCCAACGCAAGGGGTAAGATCGTCCCCAGCGGCCGCGTCAAGCTGATCCAGCCGTTCGAGACCAGCGTGGTCCGCGCCATCCACATTCACGACGGACAGAGCGTCAAGGCAGGCGAGCTGCTTATTGAGCTCGATCCCACCATGAGCGCGGCGGAGCAACAGCATATCCAGAATGATCTTATTGCCGCGCAACTGGACATCGCACGCTTGCACGCGGCTTTAAGCGGCAGCGACGATCCCGCAAGCGCGTTTCACCCGCCGCCGGGCGCAACTCCGGCGCTGGTGGATATGCAGCGCGAGTTCCTCATTAAGCAGATGGAGGAGCATCGGGCCAAGATCGCCTCGCTCGAGCGCCAGCGGGCGCAGAAGGAGGCTGAGCTCGCCACCACCAAGGCCACAATCGAGAAATTGCAAGCATCCGAGCCGCTCATCCAGGAACGCGTCGACATCCGCAAATATCTAAGCGACAAACAGTTGGGCTCCAGGCTCACCTATTTGGAAGAGTTCCAGCATCTTACGGAGAATGAAAAAGATCTCGTCGTGCAAAAGAGCAAGCTGGAGGAAGCTAGTTCCGCCATCGCCGCGATCAGCGAAACACAGACGCAAACTGAAGCCGAGTTCCAGCGAACTCTGTTCGGCGAACTCGCCGAAGCGGAGCGCAAGGCCGGCGGTCTTGCCGACGATCTGGCGAAGGCGGAAAAGCGCACGAAGCTGCAGCTGCTCACCGCGCCGGTGGACGGTATGGTCCAACAATTATCGGTGCATACGATAGGCGGCGTGGTGACGGCGGCTCAGCAATTGGCCGTCATCGTGCCGGCCGATGCCACGCTCGAAGTGGAGGCCACAATCACGAACAAGGACATCGGGTTTGTGCATACGGGCCAGGAGGCCGAGATCAAGGTCGATACGTTCAACTACACTCGCTACGGCCTCATTCACGGCCACGTCGTCAGCGTATCAGCGGATTCGATCGTCCGCTCAGCCGGGCAGGAGCAGGGCAACAGCGGCAATAACAGCTCGTCGCGCGCGGACAGCGACAGCAGCAGCGAGCCTGAGGGCGCACAATTCGTCTACTCCGCCCGCATCTCGCTCGACCGCACTCAGATAAACGTCGACGATGCGACCCAGAGCCTTACGCCCGGAATGGCGGTTACCGCCGACATCAAAACCGGGTCGCGAGCCGTAATCACCTATCTGCTTTCGCCTCTGCTGCGCTTCAAGCACGACAGCATGCATGAGCGATAAGGCTGCATCGGCGAGGAAGACGGGCATCCGCTAATGTCACTTGCAGTCGCTCCCCGCGCCGAACCCATTGCGCCGCAGGCCGAGCCGATTTCGCCTACGCCAATGCATCCCGCGCCGGCGTCCGCAATCGGCTCTCCAGTTTCGACGGAGCGCATTGCTCAGGCCGCGCCCAAGTCGCCTACCCAGCGCGGCCCGCGAGGCATTTTATTTGACTTCAACGACGGCTGTCGCGTGGTGCTGCCGGACGCGGAGCATCCCTGGCGGGTGCGATTGAGCGACCTGGACACTGGAAACCTCCTGTTCCAGGCCGAGCTCAAAGGCGGCCAGGTGAACAGCAGCAAACGCTATTACGTGCGCTTCCGACTGGAGGTCTGGCAGCAGGGCGAGCGCGTTTTTGTACACAATTATTCCGCCGCCGACCGCGACGTGCTGGTGCGTTTCCCGGCCGACGCGCTCGGCGACACGATCGGCTGGTTCCCATACGCCGTCAAATTCAAGGAACGCCACCGGTGCCGACTCATCTGCATGATGAGCGAGAAAATGGCCGCGCTGCTGCGCGGCGCCTATCCCGATATTACCTTCCTGACCGAGGGCGAGGTAGAGCCCGAACGCCTTTACGCGACCTACACGGTCGCCATCTATTACCAGGCCGGCGTGATGGCCGAGCACAAAGATTATGTGCCCTGCGATTTCCGTCAGGTCGGTGTGCACCGCGCGGCTGGCTACATTCTCGGCGTCGACCCGGCCGAAGAACCGCCACGCGTCGTGCTTGCCAACGACAGCCGGCCGGTCGCCGAGCCCTATGTCTGCATTGCCGTGCAGAGCACGCTACAGAGCAAATACTGGAACAATGCAACCGGATGGGCCGAGATCGTCGAATTTCTCAAGGGCGCCGGCTACCGGGTATTCTGCATCGACCAAAAGCCCACGCACGGCAAGGGGCTAATTTGGAATCATATCCCGCAGGGCGCCGAGGACCTGACCGGCGACCATCCTTTGCTCGAGCGCGCGCGCTGGCTCAAGCATGCCGAGTTCTACGTCGGCCTCTCAGGCGGGCTGTCCTGGCTCGCCTGGGCGATGCGGATCCCGGTCGTCATGATCAGCGGCGTCACACACCCGACCAACGAGTTCGCGACGCCTTACCGGGTGATCAATTATCACGCCTGCAACAGCTGCTGGAACGACCCGCGGGCGGCGTTCGATCGCAACGACTACATGAGCTGTCCGCGACACAAGGACACCCCGCGTCAATTCGAATGCACGCGGCTGATTACCGCCCGCCAGGTTAAGCGTACGATCAGAGGTATACCGGGCTTCGGCGTGCACCGCCGCGGTCAAGCTACGGGTATGCCCATCATTATCGAGCAGTTTCTGGAGACGCTTAACGCCGGCGAGCGACTGCCGTCGCAAGAACTCTTCATAAAGACACTGCGATTTACCGAGAAATTGCCAGTGCAACATCTCCACCATTTTCAACGGCAATTGCTGTTCCGCCTTCTTCGGCATGCCCATTACAAGTTGCCGTTCTATCGTGAGCGACTCGACCAACTATTCACGCCGAACGGCGGAATTGACCTGACGCGATGGAATACCGTGCCGTTTCTCACACGCGCCGATGTCATTGCGCACGGTCAAGACATACGGGTCGCCAATCTGTCATCCGTGTACGGCAATGTTACGCAGGAGCGGACTTCCGGGTCGACCGGCGTTCCCCTTGAATTCGTGCTCAACGAGATGGTGTTCCTCGCCGCCAACGCGCTGCTCACCCGCGCCCTCCGAAGATTTAACGTCGACCCGTCGCGGCCAATGGCGCGGATCGGCTTTTTCGGTCATCAGCCTATTCCAGATTACCCCGAAGGCTCGGTCACGAAGGGCTGGTCATGGGCGGGCCCAGATGCTCCCCTTTATCAGCTCAAATTGTCGACACCCATCGATCAGCAACTCGAATGGCTGGCGCGGAGAAAGGCGCCCTATCTGCTGGCGCTGCCCTCGGCCGCGCTAAACCTGGCTTATTCCGTCACCGCCGCGCAGGGCCGCGCTCTGGGCATAGAGCTGATACTTCTCATCGGAGAAACAATTCCAGAGGGCGCGCGCGAAATCATCTCCGACCGGTTCGGGGCGCGTGTCGTCTCTGTTTACGCATGCCGGGAACTTGGCCAGATTGGCGCCGAATGTGAGGCCGGCCACTTTCACGTCGCCGTGGAAAGCGCGGTGGTTGAGATCGTTGACGGCGAGGGTCGCCACGTCGGACCGGGAGAGCTGGGGCGTGTCATCGTCACGGGCTTTTACAACTACGCGATGCCCTTCATTCGCTATGAAATCGGCGACGTCGCCGTGGCGGGTCCGCCGGCATGCGCCTGCGGCCGCACCACGCCGGTCATCAAGCAAGTTGTGGGACGCACTCGCAATATGTTTGAGTTCCGCGACGGCACGCGCATTTGGCCGCGCGCGCCGATGATTTGGCCGATGCAAGCCTTCGTGCCATACCGCCGCTATCAGCTCGTTCAACTCGATCACGAGACAATCGAATTTCGATATGAGCCCGATGGTTCGGGGCGCGAGCCGGATCTTGCCGGACTGAACGCGTGTGCCCGGCGTCAAATCCATCCCTCAGTGAGCCTTCGCTTGGTCGAAGTGCCGCAGCTCTCAGTAGGTGCGAGCGGAAAGCTCGAGGAGTTCATCTCCAAGGTGGCTCCTCCGAATGGATTGTCTAGGAACTAGGCTTGCAGATTTGGCTTGGCCACCGCTAGAAACCGCTGCAAGCCAATTTTCGCACAGAAGTGCCGGAACGGTTCGGACATGTCCGCGTCGATTGACACGACATTCTCGATCGCAAAGCCTGCCGCATTGATCAGTTGCTCCACTTCAGCTCGAGTATTGTTAGCACCTTCACGCGCTCGCCGCTCCTCGAAATAGAGTTCGACACGGCGGCGAAACGCTTCCCGAGACTCGGGCAGCGGAATGTTTCTTTTTTCCAGCTCTTCCATCAGGCCCGTTGCATATCCGCGCTGGTATTCCGGCGCGAGACTTGCTTCAATGCGAGGACTAGCGCGGAAAGCAAGGACTAGCCGGCCATCCGGTCGCAGCGCGCGCCGCATGCGCGAGAGGACGTCAAGGTGGTGAGTGGCCGGAATGAATTGCAAAAGCATGTGCGCAAATACGACGTCAAAGCTCGATTCTGTCGCCAGCTCCGTCAGATCCAGATGAATTGTTTGGATTGGGAGCGACCAGTTCAGAGCGAAGCGACGGCATAGCTCAAGAGGGGTCTCGCAGCGGTCTAAAACAGTGATATGAGGCTCTGAATTCGTGGACCGCGCCACGACCGCTAAAAGGCCCGTGTCGGCACATCCGGCAATAAGAATCCTTCGGCCGCGCTGCGAAAGCAATCCGCCGAGAACGGAGTGGATCAGCGGCGCCCCGACATCGCCGCCGGACGCTTTCGCAAGCCGATGGTAGGGCCAAAGCAAATGGAAGTTCTGGCATGAACCGCAGAGACGACCCGCGAGTTCAGAAGCTTCCTCGGCAAGCCGCGGTAAATCTTCATTAAAACGAGCCTCACTGTGCATGCTTGCTTTTCCTCAAACTTAATCGTTAAGCGGCATTGAAACGAGAACGTCGCCCGACGCAACCACTGAGCCACCGCGCGATAAGTTCACTTCAAATCTACTCATTCCGGATAACTTACTGCTCCCATCCGAAAATCGGGAACATCCACCCGAGCTCGCGGAGGACCATCTCATTCATCTCGGGCGTGAGTGTCGAACGCCACTCTCCGGCAACACCCTTACGGAAGAACGATCCTTCCTGAGTGATGCCGGCGGAACGGCCGCCGGACAGCGCGGCGAAAGATGTCCGCGCCACACACTCTGCTACGATAGCCTCGTCGTGCGCTACAGCAAGAAACTGAAAGAGTTGCGCTGCGACGTCCGCGGGGGCCGCGAGCATGCGCTCATAGGTCACGATCATGCTGTCGGCTCGATGCTGTTCACAAAATGCAAGCATTGCCCGCGCACCATGTTGCAGTTGCGGTATCGCTTGCCGAAGCCACTCGATCTTGGCCGCGCCTTCATCCCCATCCGCTTTCTGTTTGATGAAGAAATGCCAAGCAGACGTCAGAACATCGCGCGGGTCCCGCGCGATGTAGAGGAACTTGGCATTCGGAAAAAGGCGCTTCAGTCGCCCGAAGTAGAACACGTTGTCAGGCGTCTTTTCCCCGATCGCTCGGTAGGTCGCGCCGGCGCACTGGCGCTCGAAGGCGAGTAAGATAGCTGTGCCGACAAGGAATTTACTCTCTTCCAGCTCCGGCAGCGGGTAACCGCCGGAGTGGCGGAATACGCTCTTGTTCTTGTCGTCGAGCACACGGCGGCGCTCCTTCATCATATTCGCGAGCGGCTCTGCAAGGGTTTTCCAAAAATGCCCCTCGCCGCGGCAGCAGATCTCAGGATGACTGTCGAGCAGATATTGCAGCCAAGTCGTGCCGGAACGTGGAGCGCCCCCGACGAAGAACAGCTGTCGCTCCGCCAAATCTTGAAGCTTGTGCTGATGTTCAATCCAGCTCTCTGGCATGTCGAGCTGCGCGGCCATAGCTCAGCTCTTTCCCGGCGACGACCACCGGCTCAACTTGGCGCCCATTGGTGATGCTGTTATTCGCGTCGGACGAATTCTGTCCAGAACCGGCTTTGGCAAATCCCAAGACCAGAAAAGCAACTGCCAGCGGTACAAAGATCTGTCCGGCTGTATGAACACTACTGACTCCAATCACTCCTGGCTGCAACGTCAGGGCAGGTCACGAAAGCCCCAATGTAAACCATTGATTCTACATAAGATCTACGTACTCACCAAAATCAGGAGGATGACCAATCTGGCCGAAATGATCGAGAGTGAGCCAATACCTTGGTGGATTATAAAGATGCTCAATCGAAGAACTATTGCGAAAATTATTTTTTAGACAATCGTTTCGAACAAAGAAAGCGTTCGATCCTGTAATATTAGTGGCGACGAGATTATAGCCCTTTTTAGAAGCGACCTCGCTCAGCGCCAACAGACTTGCACCCATAAAATCCGTACCCTTCCATAAATTGCCCGGATTATAGACTGGCTTTTTTGAAATCGACCAGGGAAATTTGGAATTGTATTCGATGCAAATCACTTTTGGAAAAAACTCCATGGCCTCCATGAGATATATGTCATTACCATCAACATCAATCGAGAAAAAATCCAAGTCACGAACATCAGCAAGAGCTTGCTTGACTATTTGGTTGATATTTTCCGCCGTGACGAAGCTATAAGCGGTACGCAAACGGCCGTTGCGAATTAATGACGCAAATTTCGCTTCGATTCTATCGCGCTGTTTCGGATTACCTTCGATCCAGCAACCGCGCCATCCTTTATGAATTAGATACAGGCTGTTGCATTCCAATCCACTTTCCACACCAATCTCACAGAATCGGCCCTGCTCTACGTTTAAACGGCGAAATATTTCTTCGATTATGCCGTCCTCTTCGTTTTGGCTGTAGACTTTAAAGCCATAGGGCTCCAGTCGTTTCGTATCCAAGCGAATGGGCTCTAAAATGGCATCGATCTCCTGACGAGCCAAATAGCCCGCATTTCGCCGAAGCTGTCCTAAGATACGATGGTACGCTGCGGCAATCTCTTGGTCCATGATTCACGCTTCGTAAAGCTGACCTAGTCGGTTTAGGCTGCGCAACGGCGGTACGTCAGGTTTCCTAAAACCCGACAACCAGCCGATCGAATCGCTGAGCGAGCTTTCGCTGCTTGAGCGACAAAGCTTTCCCCCCTCTCTAAAATTGATTTTATCATTGGAGCCGGGCATTTTCTACCTTAGCCCATATGGCGATGTTTGGGCTTGTTCACTGGGATGTCGTGGCCGACGTCGAGAATGTCGATGTTCCATTGATTATACGCCGCTACTGATGACGCGCGTTTCAGCGACTCGAAATCGGTGCTGATATGAACTCGAAAAATGGTGGCGACCTGCCGGCGTTCACAACACGATTTAACGGTCGGCCGGATCAATCAGACACTAGATGCAGATTTTGGCCAGCACGTCATCGGGAAAGCCTAAATAAGGAGAGCCCAAATAAGGACACGATGGGTGTCTTTGAGCTTTGCCAAGGCGATGACCACCATCTAAGCTCCTGAATTGCTACTCCCTCCGATTGACGGTTCCTGACAATGTTGAGCCGTGAAGACAATGAAACTCTGACCCGGGTCGGCCCAGGCACGGCCATGGGCAATCTCATGCGGCAATATTGGCTGCCCGCGCTTTTGTCGTCTGAATTGGCCCGAGACGTCCCGCTGCGCGTCCGCCTCCTTGGTGAGGACCTTGTGGCGTTTCGAACCGAAACGGCGGTCGGCTTGCTGGCCGAGGCCTGTCCCCACCGCGGGGCTTCGCTTTATTACGGGCGCGTGGAGAGCGAGGGCCTGCGATGCCCTTACCACGGATGGCAATTCGATAGTACGGGGCGGTGCGTCGACATGCCGAACGAGCCGGCGGACTGCCGCTTTGCCGACAAGATCCGCACCACCTCGTACCCGTGCCGCGAGCGCAATGGAGTGATTTGGGCCTATCTAGGACCGCGTACCGCGTTGCCACAGCTACCTGATTTCGAATGGAACATGCAGGCCGACAATATCCCCTTCCTGTGGCGCGGTTTGCGCGAGTGCAATTGGTTGCAGGCCTTGGAGGGCGACATCGACAGCTCGCACATTAACTGGCTCCACGCCACCTTCGATGTCGATGATGTCAGTACGGTACCGGGAAGGTCCATGCCCGGATTCTGGGCGACCGGCGTGAAGCTCCTGCAAGCCGATCGAGCGCCGCGGATCGAAGTCGTCGACACCGAATACGGGTGCCTCTATTCCGCCCGTCGCCAACACGATGAAGAACTTGAGTATCACCGCGTACACCCGTTTCTTTTTCCATTTCACACCATGGTTGGGGGCGGCACCAAGTCAAACGAAGTGAGCTTCAATGGAAAAGCCTGGGTGCCAATGGACGATGAGCGCACCTTGATACTCGAATGGCAGTACCGGCCGGGCAAGCCCTGGGACGATGCCGAACGCAGCGAGCTCGCCCAGATCCGCAACCCCTGGGGCTTCCTACCGCCCACCGCCGAGGCCGGAAGTGCATGGCGGTTTCGCGCGAACCGCGCTAATGATTACTTTCTCGACCGTACGCTGGAAAAGGACCAATTGTCGTTCGGCATCTTATCAAACCCTTTACAGGACACCGCCGTGCAGGAGAGTATGGGGGCGATCATCGATCGGACGAAGGAGCATCTGGGGCCGGCTGACGTGATGATAATCCGCGTCCGCAAACGCTTGCTCGCGGCTGCACGCGCGCTCCGCGACCACAACGAAATGCCGCCGGCTGTCGATTCCCCGGCTCTTTATCGTGTCCGGCCGGTGGGGGCCATACTTTCAAAGGGCGCCGATTGGCTGGCGGCGACGCGCGAACGAAGGGAAGCAGGGGCGTTCGCGTCATGACCGCTTATCGATTGAAAGATGCGAGCGAAGCGAGCTGGTCATCCGGGGGGATGACGAGGCGACTGAGTTCCTTTCTCGATATCGGGCCGGGCCGTCCGAGCTGCTCGCCCTACGTTCTCGGTGTACTTGAGGGTGAAGGCGTCGGGCCGGAAGTGATTGGCGCCGCTCTTGGAGTCCTGGCGGCGCTCGATGGCCCAAAATTCGATATTCGTATGGGAGGCGCCATCGGCCATAAGGCTGAGGCACTCGATGGCAAACTTACCCCCGATATTGCGAGCTTCTGCGATGATATATTTTCAGCGGGCGGTGTAATTCTTGCCGGTCCCGGGGGCGGACGTTTCGTTTATGATCTGCGGCGCCGCTTTGATCTGTTCTGCAAGATCGTTCCCTTGCTGGTTTCTAATGAGCTCGCCGAGCAAAACCGGCTGAAAGAAAGGTTTCTGAAGGACGTCGACATTGTTCTGCTACGAGAGAATTGTTCAGGCCTCTATCAGGGCGAAGCGGCAGTCGAAGATCATGCATCGGAAGGACGCCGGGTAACTCACACGTTCGCGTATTCTGAACGTGAGGTGCGCCGCATTGTGCAACCAGCCGCTGGCATCGCCGCCAGCCGTCGCGGCAAGCTCACCGTTGTTGTGAAGGACGGCGGCCTGCCGGCCATTAGCGATTTATGGCGCGACTGCGCCACTGCGGCGGCGCAAGCCGTGGGGATCAAGTGCAGCTTTGCCAACATTGATCTTGCGGCGTATCAAATGATTCAGGAGCCGCGCAATCTCGACGTTATTGTCGCCCCCAATTTGTTCGGCGATGTTCTTGCTGATCTCGGTGCCGTTCTGATCGGCGGGCGGGGGGTGTCTTTTTCAGGCAACTTTGCCGGCGATGGTACCGCCGTCTATCAGACAAATCACGGTTCCGCTTTCGATCTCGCCGGCCAGGATCGTGCCAACCCGGTCGGTCAGATTTTTTCTTTAGCCATGCTTCTGCGCGAAAGCTTCGGTCTTTTCGAAGAAGCGGCGCTCATCGAAAACGCCGTGGCCAGCGTTTGGCGCGAGGGTTGGCGAACAGTCGATCTAGGCGGTGTTGGCAACCGGATCGTTGGCTGCGCCCAGATGGGCGAGCTTGTTGCCGCGAGCGTCGCGAAGCTCGGCAAGGTTCGCAGGATAGCAGTGTGATGCGGCACACTCACTGACCATTCGACAGCCGCAATTTTTCCCACCAATCCGGCGCGGGCCGGCAAACAAATCACGAGTCCTTGCGGCGGCGAAAGATGACTCCCGCGGTTACGTGGTTTTCGGTCACGGGCCCGTTCTGGAAAAATGGGGCCATGGCGCTGCGCAGTTCCACGATCATTCGGTCTGTCTCGGCGCCGAGCACGGCCCGCGTCGTAGAAGGCGAACCAAGGGCCCGCTTGATTAAGTGCTCCAGTTCCAGCGTCCTTTGACCACGTGCTCCCACTTTTCTCCAGGGCTCAAACTTCGTACCCTGGAAAAACTGATTGGCGGCCAGTTGCCTCTTTTCACTGAGCTCTATCAGTTCCGGGTGTTTTGTAGCGGCCCATTTGGCCCATTTATGCCGCGTAGTGTCGTAGACCTTGCGCCACTCTGCGGTCTCGGCATTTTGCCTCGGCGCGCAGACGAGAATGTATCCGCCCGGCGCCAACCATTGATCGATGCGGGCAAGGCAGACAGGCGTGTGCATAAACCAATGGGCACGGCCCATAGTGATAAGGTGAAATCGGCCGAGATCGGGGGGCGCGTCGTCTACCTTGCAATGGATCGACTTTATGGTGCGGCCCATTGTCCGAGCCCGCTTGCTCGCCTCTTCCAGCATGGCTTGCTCACCATCCATGCCGGTCAGGGTCGCCACGAAGGGAGCGAAGCCTAATGCCACCTCGCCCGCACCGCAGCCCAGGTCGAGAAGGTCTTCTTTACCGGTGAGCGGAATCATTTCCGCCACGCCACGGAAAAAGCGCTTCAGATAGGGATGCCGATATTCGCGATAACCGATGGTCTCGGACCACATAAACTACCCACCGATCTTAATCGTCGACGGATCACCACTTCACGCAAAGATAGGCCGCGAACATATGGCTGCGCCAGAATGGCTCAATGGCGTCCGCTTTAAAGCCAACCTCGGTCAGTAATCGGATCAGATCGTCCTCGCGCCCCGGCTTCATCTTGTCGCGTAACGACTTCTCCTTGTCCAGGATATCTTCATCGGAAAAATGCCGTCGCTTGTAATGAAGATACAGCGAAGTCAACATGTCCTGTATCTTCGATACTTTCGCGAATGTCTTTTCGGCGACGATGAACGCGCCGCCCGGTACGAGGGCTTCGAAGACCCTGCGGCAGACTTCGCGGCGATACCGCTCAGGCAGGAACTGAAGAGTGAACACGCTGGTAACCAGCGATAGGTCGAAAAAATCCTCGAAGGCCAGAATGTCCTGCACCATAAATCGGATGTTTGAACCTTCAAGCTGCGTCCAGTGCCGCCGAAAGCCAGGCTCGATGTCGAGGCCTATATAACGAGCGGTCGGCGCACGCTCATGGTTGCGTTCGCGGATAGCGGCCAGCATCCGGCCGGTCGAGCAGCCTATATCGCATACGACGGTGCCGTTTTCGACGAAATACTGTGATAGCTCGACGCAGTCTTCGATCAGGTTGCCGTAGCCGCGGATGCTCCGTTCTATATGTTGGTCGAAGTCATCGGCGTAGTTAGCGAAAGAAAAGGGTAGCTTTGCGTGCTGATCGGTCACTAACTGTACTCTCGCAGGACCTCAATGACAAATGTATGGCGTAGATTAGTCCAGAAAGCCGGCTCGTGGTAAGAATTTGTTTGGGCGCCAAACGAATGACGGCGCCGAGGAATCGGCGGCGCGGCGGCTGGTATACGGGACTAATTC
>Ga0187782_10002719_pt1 | contig 13065 bp, 6 predicted proteins | sample 0715_SJ02_MP15_2_FD_132454 | JGI IMG/M metagenome (GOLD analysis project Ga0187782, IMG submission 132454) | Tropical peat soil microbial communities from peatlands in Department of Meta, Colombia - 0715_SJ02_MP15_20_MG | ecosystem: Environmental > Terrestrial > Soil > Wetlands > Peat | place...
ACAACCGAGATGAATTCCACTTCAAGCGTTGCCGTCGTCGGCGAGAGCCGGCCGTCGTCGCAAAATGCTCTGACGCAGCGGAGCAGTGTGCAGGTGGCTCTGCTGTCGGGAAGCCGGGCAGTGGGGCAGGTCCTCAACGCTCTGGCAAACATTTTCATCGTACGCTATCTCAGCCAAACCGAATACGGCACCTACCGCCAAGTCTATCTCTTGTACAGCACTTTGCTAATCGCCGGCGAATTCGGCTTTGTCGAGAGCCTCTATTACTTCATCCCACATCAACCGGCCAAGCGTGCGATATTCCTACGACAGTCGATACTCACCATTGGTGTCCTGCAAGTCGTGCTCGGAGTATTGTTGACACAATTTGGACAAGCAATTGAGCATTATTTTCACAATCCTGGACTGTCCAAATACATGGGTTTGTTGGCGGTCTATCTAGGTCTGAGCGTGATCACCCGGGTGTGGGAGACACAGCTTGTCGCCGAAAGGCGCGTGCCGTTTGCTTCGTTGGTGTCGGGAGGTTCGGAGACGATCAAAGTCATCTTAATGTGCCTGGTCCTCTTCTACACTCCAGGAATTCGGCCTCTACTGTTGGCAATGACTGCTGCCGCAGGCCTGAAGTTCATTGCTTTTGTTATATTTTTGGGCCGAGAGTTCCATTGGTTCGCCACCGCCGGGCCGATAGCGGAAGGGCTGCCCCAGTGGAGTTACGCGGCCGCGCTCTGGGTGCCAGGGTTCTTAAACATGGTAGCCGGGCAAGTGCACCAGTACATCGTCGGCTATTATTTTGACCCGGTCCATTATGCGATTTATGCCGTGGCCTGTTTTCAGGTACCGTTCCTGGTCATTTTTACGAACTCAGTGACCGAAGTGCTAATGGTACGGGCCACCGACTGCCAGAGCCATGGACGCAAGGCTGAGCTCTATCAACTCTGGTGCAATGCCTGCTTAAAATCCCTCTTCATCCTAATACCCATTGTCGTGGTATCGGTCGTAGTCGCGAGGCCCCTAATCGTACTGGTTTTCACCCAACGATATCTGGCCAGCGTTCCGCTTTTCAGAGTCATCGTTGTGGGGCTGGTGTTCAGCGGTATCTTTCAGGACCCAATGTTTCGCGCCTGTGCCGCCATGCGCACTTATTCCGTTTTTTACGGCCTGCGCGCTTTACTCAACGTCGGGCTCGGGATAGTTTTGGTGAAGTTTTTGGGACTGTGGGGAGCCGCGTTTTCGACGGTCGTTGCCTTGGGTATTGTGAACAGTGCCCAACTGTTTCCAATAGCAAAACTACTGGGTGTGCCTTTCTCCCGCGTGCTGCCCTGGCGTGGGGTCGGCAGGATTCTGGTGTGCAGTCTCGTAATGGTTCCACTGGCCGGAGGCTGTGTGCACGCAATTCCGTCGCCTGGCTTGGCCCTCGTGGTGGCCTGGTTGGTTTTCGCCATTGGTTACCTGGGGCTGGCGATCAGGTTCCGCGTGATCAGCCCCGAAACCATCGCCGACTTCATCCAACAAGCGAGGTCCCGGTTGCCCTCGCTCACAGTTCTTCATCCCAAGACCAGCAGTTGACCAGATAGCGAAACTATGTGCGGAATCGCAGGTATTATCGGCGCTGATCCCAACGACAGGGTCGATCCGGCCGAAGTACACGAGATGTGCCAGACTATCGTCCATCGCGGACCGGACGACGAAGGCATCTACACCCACCGGCGCGTCGGTCTGGGCATGCGACGTCTGAGCATCATAGATTTGTCTACCGGGCATCAGCCGATCCACAACGAGGATAAGACAATTTGGATCGTCTTTAACGGCGAAATCTACAACTTCCCTGAGTTGCGGGCTCGCCTCGAAGGGCGAGGGCACAGCTTCTATACCAGCACCGACACGGAAGTCATTGTTCACCTCTACGAGGATGCTGGATCCGATTGCGTGCAAGAACTCCGAGGGATGTTTGCCTTTGCCCTGTGGGATGAACCGCGGCAACGACTGCTTGTGGCTCGGGATCGCTTCGGGAAAAAGCCTCTGCACTACGCAATGAGCAACGGACGATTCCTATTCGGCTCCGAAATCAAGGCACTGCTCGCTGTCACTCCCGAGCTCCGAGATATCGATCCTCAGGCCTTGTGGAGCTATTTCTACTTTGGCTACATTCCTGACCCGCAGACCGCCTTTCGCTCGATCCGGAAACTACCCCCGGGACACCTGCTCGAGTTCAGCGACGGCCGGGTCACCACACGCCAGTACTGGGATCTTCCCACGTACGGTGTCTACAACCCCAAGTCCGAGGAAGAATGCCTGGAGGACCTGGAGCATCGGCTCTCCGAGGCGGTCAAGATCCGACTGATCAGCGATGTTCCCCTCGGCGCCCTGCTGAGCGGTGGAGTCGACTCATCCACCGTAGTTGCGTTGATGAGCCGCGCCTCCTCTGCACCGGTAAAGACTTTTTCCATCGGTTTTCGCGACCAGGATTTCAACGAGGCCAACCACGCGAGGCTAGTCGCCGAGCGCTTTAAGACAGAACACCACGAGTTCGTCGTCGAACCGGATTTCGGGCCAGTCCTGGAAAAGATTTCGCATCACATGGAGGAACCGCTCAGCGACGACGCCATTCTGCCTACGTATTACCTCTGTCAGATGGCTCGGCAGCATGTAACTGTTGCACTTTCCGGAGACGGCGGGGACGAACTGTTTGCTGGCTATGATCGCTACCAGGTGGAACGGCACCGGAGCGCTTTTGAATTCATACCGTCGTGGGCAGGGCAGTTCTATCGGACGCAACTGTTCTCTCGCTTGCCAGTGAGCGTGTACGGGCGCCGGTTCCTGTTTAACATCACGCTTCCCTACGCGGACCGGTACGTCGACAACGTGTCGTGTCTGCCAGAGACGCGTGAACGTGGCGTCTTCTCGGAGGATTTTCTCCGTGTTGCTGATACCTTTGCGCCGACCTCCAGCTTGTATGTGGGATGTCTAAAAAGTGCTCCAGCAGGGGACCGCTTGAGCCAGCTGCAACATCTGGATATCAAGACTTACCTTCCGGCGGACGTTATGACCAAAGTGGATCGCATGAGTATGGCCCACTCGCTGGAGGTGCGGGCGCCGATCTTGGATCACGTTTTCGCCGAGTGGGTGACGCGGCTGTCGCCACGCTGGAAGTTCCGGGCCCGCCAGCCCAAGTACATTCTAAAGAAGCTGGCCGAGCGTCTCGGCGTTCCGCGCAGCGTACTATACCGTCCGAAGCAGGGTTTTGCAGTTCCGTTGGTGCACTGGCTGAAAAACGATCTCAAGCGAGGCCTGCTGGATATTCTCACGGAGCCCACCACGCTTTCGCGGGGCTATTTCAACCCGCATGGTTTGCGGCAATTGATTCAGGAGCACCTGCGCGGCCGGCGTGACCGTTCCGCAGAGCTGTGGACGCTCTTGGTCTTCGAGCTCTGGCACCGCAATTTTCTGGCCCGGGAGACCATAACCGGCGGGCGGGGAACTGCGGTGGCTTCAGCCTTGGATGGGTCCGAAACTGGCAGGGCGCGAGCGCTTTCTCCGGCGTCTGCTGGATAAGATCCGGAGTGCACTTTGCGAGCTTTCAGTGAACAAATTGTTTAGATTAGCGAGCGAGGGAAGTGGCGAATCAAGCATCCCCCGTTCGCAGGTGCCGTGCGGCGATACTGATTCGGCACCGGCGGTCGCGACCAAGGGTTTTTCGCAAGAACGTAGTGCAAGACACAGCATCTTCTTCGTGGTCGACTCGCTCGACCTTGGCGGAACAGAAACGCAGATGATGCAGCTGGCTCGGCGACTAAAAGCCAACGGACACAGCGTGACGGTGGGCTGTCTGCATCCGGAAGGGATCCTCGCGCAGGATCTTGTGGAGGCCGGAATTCCGGTCTTTGGCTTTCCCAAGCCGGGTTCGCTTCTGTCGTTGAACGGCGCGAATCAGCTGTTGCGGATGGCTCTCTTTATTCGCAGAAAGAAGTTTGACGTCGTACATGCACACGATCTCTGGGCCAACCTCATGGCCGTGCCCGCGGGACGCATCGCCGGGGCGCCCATTATCATCTCCAGCCAGCGTGACCTCGGCCATCTGTACTGGTACACGCCTTTTCGCCGCAAGGTGATCGGAGCGATTCACCGACTTTCGGCTCGAATTGTGGCAAACTCCTCAGCCGTAAGAAAGCTGCTAGTGGAGACTTTCCGCGTTCCACCGAGCCGCGTGCGCGTTCTTCACAACAGCGTGGACTTTGAACGCTTCGCGTCCGCGCGCAGGGACAGGCGGCAAATGTTCCCGGATCTGGACCCGGCAACCAGGCTGGTCGCCGTTGTTGCGAACATGCACAGCGAGGTGAAGGGCCATCATGACTTGATCGACGCAGCTCGGATCATCTGCCGCGCGATCCCACAGACCTCTTTCGTTCTGGTGGGAGATGGAGCGGAGCGCCGCAACATCGAAGATCACGCAGTCGTCGCCGGCGTGCGAGACCATTTCATATTCCTGGGCCGACGCCTGGACGTGCCCGAAATTTTGGCGTGCTGCGAGCTCTTCACATTGCCGTCTCACTCAGAAGGTTTTCCCAACGTGATTCTGGAAGCGATGGCCGCCGGTCTTCCAGTCGTAGCCACGCAGGTTGGAGGCGTACTGGAGATCATCGAAGACGGGCAAAGCGGGCTTCTAGTGCCACCACGAGATTATCGAGCGCTCGCGGATGCCATCATACGCGTAATGAAAGACCCAACTCTGGCAGCGAGTCTTAGCCGCAACGGACAACAACGAGTCCAAGCCCGGTTCAGCTTTGCTCGCCTGGTTACCGAGACCGAGCAACTTTACGGATCAATGCCGGCCTAGCGGATCTCCGAGCCCTGTGTCAGCTAATCCGCAGAAGAAAAAAAGCTCATGAAATCCGTCAGTGTTTTCGGTTTAGGCTACGTCGGCGCCGTAACTGCTGCCTGTCTGGCGCATAAAGGGCATCAGGTTGTGGGCGTGGACACCAACCCACTCAAGGTCGAGATGCTGGAGTCAGGTCGGTCGCCAGTTTTGGAGCCGGGCCTGGACCAACTGGTCGCGGATGCTCACCGTGCGGGTCGATTACGCGCGACAACCGATGCGCGTGCGGCGGTCCACCAGTCGGAGGTTTCCTTCCTTTGTGTGGGCACGCCCAGCTTGCGCAACGGCCGCCTGGATCTGAGCAGTGTCGAGCGCGGCTGTCGCCAAGTGGGCGAGGCCCTGCGCTCCAAGCAGATATTCCACGGGATCGTGCTCCGGAGCACGGTGTTGCCCGGCACGATAAAGACGTTGGCTATCCCGACCATTGAAGCCGCCAGCCGTAAGCGTGCCGGACAGGACTTTGCGGTTTGCTCCAACCCCGAGTTTACTCGTGAGGGTTGCGCCGTCGATGATTTCCTGAATCCGACGATCACGGTGTTCGGCGCCGACGACCCTGCGCATTTTGACCTGTTGCGCCAAATCTACGAGGGCTTTCCCGGCAGAGTGTTTGAGACATCGCTGGCCGTCGCGGAGATGGTGAAGTACATGTGCAACACCTTCCACGCGCTCAAGGTGACGTTTGCGAACGAGATTGGGACCCTGTGCGAGCATCTTGGCGTAGATGCCGGCATGGCAACGCAAATCTTTCTTTCTGACACGCGACTGAATGTTTCGCCGGCCTACCTGAAGCCTGGATTTGCCTTTGGCGGTTCCTGTTTGCCAAAGGATGTCTGCGCCCTCACTTATCGGGCCAAGGAACTTGATCTGGACTTGCCGGTCCTCAGGGCCATCATGCCCAGCAATCGTGCCCATCTCGAACGCGCTGTCGATGCCGTCCTAAGCACGAGGCGAAAGAAGATTGGTGTTCTCGGCTTGAGCTTCAAGGCGGGGACGGACGACCTGCGCGAGAGTCCTTTGGTGGAGTTGGTCAAGCGACTGCTTGGCGAGGGCTGTCAGATCCAAATCTGGGACCGAACCGTCTGCCTGGGGCAGTTAACCGGTTCGAACCGCCAGTTCATTGAAGACGAAATTCCGCATATCGGTTCGCTACTGTCCACCGACCTTGCCGAGGTGGTCCGAGGCGCCGAGGTAGTGCTGATCGGAACGCAGGATGTGGATGAAACCATTTTGCCTTTGCTACGCCCCAACCAAATCATCATTGATCTGGTTACCCTGGGGAGACCCGAAAGGAATTGTATTTTGCAGGAGGCACTCGGATGAAACAGGTCATTCGAAAAGGCCTCAAAACAGTTCTTGTGGATGATGTTCCAGCTCCACCTGTCATTCCCCATCATGCGTTGATCCAGACTGAGTATTCCCTGATTAGCAGTGGGACTGAGATCAGCAAAATACACCAGGAAAACATCGTTCAGATGGCCGCGCACAAACCGGAACACTTGCGCAAAATTTGGAGCGCGTTGAAGGAGCACGGACCTGTTCAAACCCTCGCAGAAGTGAGGGCAAAGTTCAGCGAATATGAAGCTCTTGGATACGCTGGTGCAGGGGTGGTGGTAGAAACTCACAGCACCATCATGAGAGATTTTGAGGTGGGCGATCGCGTCGCATACGGGGGCGAGCAAACCGGCCATGGAGAATGGGTCCTAGCCAGTCGTCACTATATGGCCAAAGTGCCCGACGGCGTTACCCCGAAGGAAGCGTGCTTCGCCACACTAGGCAGCATAGCCCTGAACGCGGTACGCACCGCAAACGTCGGAATTGGCGATGTTGTAGCAGTGTTGGGCTTGGGACTCGTCGGACAACTCATCAGCCAGCTCGTGACGCGTCAGGGTGGCCTTGTCATCGGGGTAGACCTTAAGCAAGATCGGCTGGATTTGGCCAAGCAATTGGGCGCGACCCACGCGGTGCGCGCTGACAGCTACTTGAGAGAAGCCATCAATGCGATCACTAACGGTCGGGGAGTGGACTGCGTCATCATCGCCGCGGCCGCAAAGTCCTCTGACCCTTGTCGTCAGGCGCTCGAGATTTGTCGTGAGCGAGGTCGGATTGTAGTGGTTGGCGCGGTCGACCTGAGCTTCCCGTGGGAGGCCATGTACCTTAAAGAGATCAAGCTTCTGATGTCACGCGCTTATGGACCGGGTTGCTATGATTCGGCTTACGAGAAAGAGGGACGAGATTATCCCCTGGCACAAGTGCGGTGGACCGCCCAGCGAAACATGGAGGAATTCCTAAGGCTCTTAGCGATGGGACACGTACGGGTGAACCCGTTGATCAGTCATGAATTTGAACTAGACGAAGCGAGCCGAGCCTACGAGACAATTATGGATCCGGTTCGGCGTAGTCTAGCCGTGGTTTTGCGGTATCCGGCCGTGGATGCCGACGAACCGGTTCTACGCATTCCACCGACACGTAAGGTAGAGATAAAGCGACAAACAGCCCCGTCATCTGAATTGCGGGTGGCTTTGATCGGAGCGGGAAACCTCGGCCGTTGGGCGCACTTGCCGATCCTTAAAAAGCTGCCAAACGTGACACTACATGCCGTTTATTCCAAGAATGGCGCGCGAGGAAAGAATTACGGGCTTCGCTTTGGTGCAAACTACTGCTGCTCCGATCTGGACGAAATCATCAACGATCCCACCATTGATGTACTAATGATCGCAAGTCGTCATCAGGAACACTGCTCACAGGCGGTAGCAGGTTTGCGTGCCGGCAAGCATGTTTTTCTCGAGAAGCCGATGGCCCTAACAGAGGACGAATGTCGTCTCCTGTGTCATGCGGCTGAAGAGAGCGGCAGGCACTTTACAGTAGGGTTCAACCGCCGTTTTGCGCCCTTCTATGTAGAAATGAAGCGGCAACTGTCACGTCGATCTGGACCGGCGGTCATCAACTGCCGGGTCAACTCGCCTATCATTTCTGGTTCCCACTGGATGGCAAATCCTGCCATCGGCGGCGCAATAGTTGGCGAAGCTTGTCACTTTGTGGACTTGATGTATTGGCTTCTCGACGCCGAGCCCCTTAGTGTTTCAGCGTACTCGCTTCCAACCGGGAAGCAGCACCCCATTGGTGAGAACAATCTAGCCGCCAGCTTCCTGTTCGCCGACGACTCCATCGGCAACCTTACATATTGTACGGTGGGAAGTAGAACCTCAGGTGGTGAGCGTGTAGAAGTATTTGCTCCCGGTTTGGGGGTGGTCAGCGAGGATTTCAAGCGGCTCCGCACGCTGAGTGGAACAAGCCGTTCCCGGTCGAGATGGTTCCCGCAGAAGGGGTACCACGACCAATTGCAGAACTTCTTCGCCGGAATCCATAATGGCACACCTCCGGCGATCACCGCTCTCGACGGCGCACGTGCGACCATCGGTTGCCTTCGTATGATGGAGTCGGCCCGGAGCAGGGAGCCGCGCGATCTAAACCTGCAAGAAATCTTGTACTGGAGTATTCAATCCAGATGAGAGTGCTCATCCTAGGAGCGTTTCCTCCGCCCCACGGGGGCTTACAGACCCACGTGGTAGCGCTGCGTAATTTTCTGCTGGCCCGTGGAATCCAGTGTGAAGGAATCCAAACGACTCGCCATAGGCAGGCTGACGGAAACGGTTTGTACTACCCGAAGTCGGCGATGGCGTTTGCCCGGCTAATGTTCCGGCTTCGCTACGACGTCGTCCATATTCATACAGGCGGGGATCTCACACCGCGGGTGTTGGCTCTGTGTTTGTTCTGCTCTTTGATTCCGGGCAAGAATACATTCTTCACCTTTCACTCGGGTGGTTACCCATCGTTTCCAGCGGCGAAGAGGGCTCGCCTGTGGTCGCTCCGTGGGCTTATTTTTCGCCGACTGAAGGGGATCATCGTCGTAAACCACGAACTAGCTGAGGTGTTCTACCGCCTCGGGATTTCGAGAGACCGCGTCCGCGTCATTATTCCTTACTCCTTCCGGCCAATTGAGACAGATGGAGGGTTACCTGCCCAATTACATGCGTTCTTTGAGCAACATGACGCCGTCTTGACGACGGTGGGTCTGCTCGAGCCCGAATACGAGTTGGGGATGCAAATTGACACCTTTGGCAAGATTCGAGAGAAGTTTCCCAAAGCGGGCTTGCTGATTATTGGGGCGGGGAGCTTGGACAGGGCCTTACGGACCAGAATCGAATCCAAGCCCTATGCGAACCACGTGTTGCTGGCCGGGGACGTTCCTCACAATGTGACGCTGCGCGCGATCGCCGCCAGCCGGGCCATTCTACGCACGACGCTTTATGACGGCGATTCCATCTCTGTTCGTGAGGCCCTAGACCTCGGCGTGCCTGTCATCGCGACGAACACAGGAATACGACCGGCAGGGGTTCAGCTCGTTCCAATTTCGGACCCGGAGGCGCTTTGCAGCGCAATCGAAGCCGTAGTTTCCCGAGCCCGAGGGACCGGGCAGACTTGCCGCGGCGCCACCGTTGACGACACTCGGAACCTGCAGGAAATATTGCACTTCTATCAGCTTAGGGACTCACAGACTCCTACGGACGCGTGTTTTGCACAAGCCACTTCTTATCCATCCGAAACGGAGAGGTCATGAAAAACCTCCCAGCTTGCGGGCCCTGCGGCTTGCCATACCGCTACGGAGAAACACCTGCCTGCAGGTTCGTCGGTGGACTTGGGGCCGCTGAAGAGGTCGTGATGCCGGTCGCAATCGTGTAGACATCCGCATATTGCGCATCGCCGGTGTTGGAAATGTCCCAGTTCGAGTTGAACACTATGTAGTCCGCATCATAGCTGATGGTTCCGACTGGAATGGCCCAGTAATTTTCCCCGTCTTTGGAACGATGGTGCGCCATGCGGTAAATAGCCGAGCCGTCTACTTTAGCGAGGATGACCTCCTGATCGTAGGGCAACCATGCCGAAGCCCAGTTGCTTTCCAGGTCCGTAGCGCCGCCGCTCACGCAAGTAGCCGCTCCCGAAGTCGAACAGTTGTCGAAGCCGCCGATGCCGGGCAGCGCCGGTCCGCCGCAGCCGTCCTCGCAAAGAGTCAGGAGAACCCAACCGTTGGGAGTGTCCTCATAGGAAATTTCCCAATTGTCCAGATACGGCCCGGCACAACTGGCGCTTCCGACACAACCAGTTCCGGTTCCACCGATGAGACAATTCAGCGGTTTTTCTGCATTGATGTCAATGACAGTCAGGCTTGACCACATCTGCGTGCCGCAGGCATTGAGGCTGCTGACTCCGCTGGAGGCAGTAATCATAACCTCGTGCCCGGAAAGGTCAGTGCCGATGCCTGTGTGGTCGGAGTAAGTCAGCGGAGGCTGCCAGTAAACCGTGCCGTCTGTGTTGTAGATGCACTCTGTACCATTGCATAGTGATCCGCCGGTGAGGAGCATCTTGCCGGAGGGAAAGACTTGAATCTTGTGCCAGCCACCGGAGTTTTGCGCTCCCACGACCAGGCTACTTGACAGTACGACGTTATTCTTGAAATCGTAGGCCACAGCCACACTGTTGGCCGCACCGCTCGAAGGCGTGCAAACCAGCCAGATGTACTGATTCCCCTGGCTCACATTCTCCTGGTCGGGAATGGCGCAGGCGCTGTAGTTCGAAAAAGTGTAAAGGACAGTCTGAGTCAGCGTGCAATTCGGCTTGCAACCCGAGACCGGTGAGCCGTTGTTGATCTCCTCCGCGACGAATTGGTTGTTCACCGTGTAATAGAAACGGTATCCGTCACTGCGGTCCCAAGGCCGAACGTTCGTGCTTACATAGGAATTATTTGAGCTTGGCATATTGCCGATGGGTACGACCAAACTCCCATCTGCCACGCTGATAATGTAGGCCGCAGCGTTATCCTGAAAAATCATCAGGAAATCATCGTTGGCGCTGACTGATGTGAACGTCGAATAATAATTATGCGACGCTTGTCCTGATTGTTGCTCCCCGAACGTGGTCATCCGCTTGATGGTGCAACCGTATTGCGGATCGGTGATCGTGGAATTCACGGCGGACGGCGGAACTAGAGGCGGAGGACTGCCGGAACCGCCGGGCTGAATACATCCGGAGCCAGCCGAACATGTGTAAGACTGCGGGGTGTGGACCGCCGTATCGTTCAAAGCGCCGCAGCTTGGATTCTGGGCTACGGCGTACACGGTAAGCGCGCCGAGCAACCCGCATATGATGACTAGGTTTCGCATTGACCCTCCCTGCTGATTTTCGGGCGCGAAGTGGCTGGTGGCAAGAGCTGAGTGGTTCCTGTCCCTTCGGAGGGTCTTGGTTCTCGGCCGAGGGGAGTGGAAGATCAGCCGTGCGCTGGGCTCTAAGAACTCGCCACAGCGGCCATATTCAAGCCTACGTCCTTGCAAACGAGCCTAGCAATGGCAATCGTCCTCGTCATGTTACGGAAGGACCGGATTCCATTTGACCCAAAGGCCAGTCTGAGCGCCAAGGGTCCACATTCGGCTGCCTCCCGAGCGGTTTGCGAAGCGAATCTCCCGAGCCACTGAGTTTTCTCTGAATTCCATGTGCGGCATTGCAGGCATTCTGAACTTTCATGACGAACCCGTAGACGGGGAACTCGTCGAACGGATGATTCATGCAGTAAGGCACCGCGGCCCAGACGCCCGCGGGATCTATCGCGACCGGAATGTGGCTCTGGGACACGCCCGTCTCAGCATCATCGACCTGACCGGCGGGCAGCAGCCCATGCAGAATGCCGATCACTCGCTCTGCATCACGTTTAATGGCGAGATTTTTAATTATGTGGAGCTGCGCCACGAGCTCGTTCAGAAGGGCTACCGCTTCACCACTAGTTCGGACACCGAGGTCATTCTTCACCTCTACGAAGAGCACGGCGAGGACTGCGTCCGGTTCATGAATGGCCAGTGGGCTTTCGCGATTTGGGATGCGAGGCGGCAAAAGCTTTTCTTGTCGCGCGATCGGTTAGGAATTCGACCGATCTTCTACACTCGCACGGCAGACGCGTTCCTCTTCGGTTCGGAGATGAAGTGTCTGTTTGCTTGCCCGGAGGTCCGCCGCGAAATCGATGTCAACGCCCTGGACCAAATCTTCACCTTCTGGTTCGCTATTCCTCCGCGCACGGTTTTTGCAGGCATCTCTGAACTGCCTCCAGGCCATTGCATGACGGTCAAGGACCATGAGACACGCCTCTGGCGTTATTGGGGTCTGGGTTTTCCCGACGGATCGAGTTCAAACACACGGCTTGCCGGTGGCGAAGACGAATGGGCTCAGCAATTGCTCGATCTGCTGAGAGATGCGACGCGGATACGCTTGCGCTCCGACGTGCCGGTTGGCGCTTACCTCAGCGGCGGTCTCGACTCCACTGTGGTAACTGCGCTCGCCAAGCAGGCCACTACCTCTCACCTTCGGACTTTCTCGGTGACATTCGACGATGCAGAGTTCGACGAAAGCATGTACCAGAAGGAAGTAACGAGCTTTCTGGGCACAGACCACCAGGAAATTCGTTGCACCTACGATGACATCGGCCGGGTATTTCCCGAAGTTATCCAACACGCCGAAACCCCGATCCTGCGGACCGCGCCCGCCCCGCTTTACATCCTTTCTCAGTTGGTTCATGACAATGGTTACAAAGTGGTGCTCACGGGTGAAGGCTCCGACGAGATGCTGGGCGGCTACGACATATATAAGGAAGCAAAACTGCGCCGATTCCTCGCTTTGCAGCCTGATTCGCAGATCAGACCGCTGCTTTTGAAGAAGCTGTACCCATATCTCCAAAATGTGCAAGCGCAATCGGGAGCCTACCTGAAAGAATTTTTCCGCGTCGATGCGGAAGACACTGCCAGCCCGTTCTTCTCTCATCTGCCGCGCTGGGGGCTGACTTCGAGGCTGAAGCTGTTCTTCTCCGATGCGGTGAAATCGGAAATTCAGGCGCGAGACTCGTATGCCGAGCTCGAATCCCTGTTGCCCGCTGGCTTTTCGCAATGGGATTCGTTCTGCCAGGCCCAGTATCTGGAGGCAGTGTTCCTTCTACCAAACTATATTCTTTCTTCGCAGGGAGACCGGGTGGCGATGGCTCATTCGGTGGAAGTGCGGCTCCCTTTCCTGGATTACCGCGTGGTGGAGTTTGCCGCCAAGATTCCTTCGCGCCTGAAGATGAAAGTCTTGAACGAAAAGTACATATTGAAAAAGTG
>Ga0187782_10002720_pt1 | contig 13061 bp, 12 predicted proteins | sample 0715_SJ02_MP15_2_FD_132454 | JGI IMG/M metagenome (GOLD analysis project Ga0187782, IMG submission 132454) | Tropical peat soil microbial communities from peatlands in Department of Meta, Colombia - 0715_SJ02_MP15_20_MG | ecosystem: Environmental > Terrestrial > Soil > Wetlands > Peat | place...
GACACCAACCGGGTGCGGCTGCACTTCAGCGCTCCGCCCGAAGCACCCACCACTCGTGGTTTCGCGTCGATACTGGCCGCCGGCCTCGACGAGCAGCCCGCGGCCGACATCCTGGCCGTGCCGGAGGATTTCTACACCGAGCTGGGCCTGGCCGCTTTGATCAGCCCGCTGCGGCTACGTGGCATGTCGGCGATGCTGGCGCGCATCAAGCGGCGGTTGCGCGAGTCCGGCTGAAGTGGGCACCGGGTCATATCGCCCGCGGCGCGCCGCTTAAACTTCCCCCGACACGACTTGTAAGAATTTCTCTTAGACACGTGAGAAGTGTTCAGCAATACAGGAGGCGCAGTGCCTAGTCACGCCAGCTCGACGATCTCCAAGGTTCTTGTCGCCAATCGTGGTGAGATCGCGGTGCGGGTGATCCGCGCGGCCAAAGATGCCGGGCTGCCCAGCGTGGCGGTGTACGCCGAGCCCGACGCCGACGCTCCTCATGTGAAGTTGGCCGACGAGGCATTCGCGCTGGGCGGTCAGACCTCGGCGGAGTCCTACCTGGACTTCGGCAAGATTCTGGAGGCCGCCGAGAAGTCCGGTGCCAACGCGATCCACCCCGGTTACGGATTCCTGTCAGAGAATGCCGACTTCGCCCAGGCGGTGATCGACGCCGGCCTGATCTGGATCGGGCCCAGCCCACAGTCGATCCGCGATCTCGGCGACAAGGTCACCGCACGGCACATCGCGGCCCGTGCGCAGGCCCCGCTGGTGCCCGGCACCCCCGACCCGGCGAAAGACGCCGACGAGGTGGTCGCCTTCGCCAAGGAATATGGCGTGCCGATCGCGATCAAGGCAGCCTTTGGTGGCGGCGGCCGCGGCATGAAGGTGGCCCGCACCCTCGAGGAGATCCCCGAGTTGTTCGAGTCGGCGACCCGCGAGGCGGTCGCAGCGTTCGGCCGCGGCGAGTGCTTCGTCGAGCGCTATCTGGACAAGCCCCGCCACGTCGAGGCGCAGGTGATCGCCGACCAGCACGGCAACGTCGTCGTCGCAGGAACCCGCGACTGCTCGCTGCAGCGCCGTTTCCAGAAGCTGGTCGAAGAGGCGCCCGCGCCGTTCTTGACCGACGCGCAGCGCAAGGAGATCCACGAGTCCGCCAAGCGGATCTGCAAAGAGGCCCACTACTACGGCGCCGGGACGGTCGAATACCTGGTCGGCCAGGACGGCCTGATCTCGTTCCTGGAGGTCAACACCCGTCTGCAGGTCGAGCACCCGGTCACCGAGGAGACCGCCGGCATCGACCTGGTGCTCCAGCAGTTCAAGATCGCCAACGGCGAGAAGCTGGACATCACCGAGGACCCGACGCCGCGCGGGCACGCCATCGAATTCCGGATCAACGGCGAGGACGCCGGACGCGGCTTCCTGCCCGCACCGGGGCCGGTCACCAGGTACGAAACACCCAGCGGGCCGGGCGTCCGGCTGGACTCCGGTGTCGAAACCGGTTCAGTGATCGGCGGGCAATTCGACTCGATGCTGGCCAAGCTCATCGTGTACGGCGCCAATCGCGAGGAGGCGCTGGCACGCTCCCGCCGGGCGCTCGACGAGTTCCACGTGGAAGGGCTGGCCACCGTCATCCCATTCCACCGTGCGGTGGTGTCCGACCCGGCGTTCATCGGCGACGATAACGGCTTCTCGGTGCACACCCGCTGGATCGAGACCGAGTGGAACAACACCATCGAACCCTTCACGGGCGGCGAGCCGCTGGACGAAGATACCCGGCCGCGGCAGAAAGTCGTGGTCGAGGTCGGTGGCCGACGGCTCGAGGTTTCGCTGCCCGGTGACCTGGCGTTGTCCAACGGCGGCGGGTCCGACGCTGCCGGTGTCATCAGGAAGAAGCCCAAGCCGCGCAAGCGCGGCGCGTTGGCCGGCGCGGCGGCGTCCGGCGATGCGGTGACCGCACCGATGCAGGGCACCGTGGTGAAGGTCGCCGTCGAAGAGGGCCAAGAAGTCACCATCGGCGATTTGGTGGTGGTGCTGGAAGCGATGAAGATGGAAAACCCGGTCACCGCGCACAAAGACGGCACCATCACCGGACTCGCTGTCGAGGCGGGCGCCGCAATCACCCAGGGCACAGTCCTCGCCGAGATCAAGTAACTCTTGCAACCAGTCGAGATCAACGCCAGGCGGTGTGCGAGGTGACGACGGGTGAGTTGCTGGCAGTGGGGGTCCCCCCGCTTGCGGGGGCGTAACGCTCGACCCGCAAACCGGTGTGATCGCAACCCGAGCACGCGCAGGTCAAGCGCAGGCTGCAACCAGTCGAGATCAACGCATTCGCCGTTGCGGCGTTGAACAGGGTTTCTTAGAAGCACCTTGGCTTCGCGTTGTCGGCCCACCGGGGCCGGAGTACTGTTCAAAGAAGGTTGAGTTCACAGCCGCCCGGAACAAGCGTTAATTGACGTAGGGGGAGGCGGGTACTCCCGGCTTTTCTCCCCGCGCGCGGGGGCCAACCGCTTGACGTGATCCACAGCACTGCTTGACGACTGATGGAGTCACCTTTGTTTGCCATGAGACACCCCAAATCTGCTTCCCCGGTTCTTGGAACCGATGCCGCAATTGCATCAGAGCCGTGGGAAAACCACTCTGCCCGTTTCATCGCTGAGTGGGGCCCGTCATCCGTCGTTATCAGGGCGCACGGCGAACTCGACGCATCCAATGCAGCTCAGCTAGCCGATTACGTTCAGCACTGCGCAGCTGATGCCAAATCGGTAATCGTGAACTTGAGTGGTCTGGAATTCTTTGGAACTGCGGGCTTTTCGGCGCTGCATACCATCAACGTCCAGTGCGCTGGCGCCGATGTGCGTTGGGCCGTAGTGCCAAGTAAGGCAGTTTCCCGGTTGCTACGCATTTGCGACCCCGACAATGCGCTGCCGGTGGCCGAGTCGATACCGGACAGCCTCGACGAAAGCGAAAAGCCGCGTCGGCTATTCCAACTGGTCCCGCAGCCGCGCTAGAGACTTAGCGAGCAAGCGCGAGACGTGCATCTGCGAAATACCGACTCGTTCGGCGATCTGGGTCTGCGTCATCGACTCAAAGAACCTGAGTACCAACACGGTTCGCTCACGCTCTGGCAGTCCGTCAAGTAGCGGACGTAGCGCCTCGCGGTTCTCGATCCGTTCCAGACCGGCGTCCACGTCGCCGAGCGTATCGGCGATGGCTCGGGCGTCGTCGTCGCCGCTGCTGCTGCCGCCGCTATCAATGGACAGGGTGTTATAGGAGCTACCGGCCACCAAACCCTCGATAACCTCCGTGCGGTCCATGTCGAGTTCGTCGGCGAGCTCAGAAGCGGTCGGTGCTCGGCCCAGCCGTTGCGAAAGGTCGGCAGTCGCCGTGCCCAGCCGCAGGTGCAATTCTTTCAGGCGCCGGGGGACCTTGACCGACCAGCTGTTGTCCCGGAAATACCTGCGGACCTCCCCCATGATGGTCGGCACCGCGAAGGAGACGAAGTCGGAGCCGGCGTCCACGTCGAAGCGCGCGACAGCGTTGACCAGTCCTACGCGTGCCACTTGGACCAGGTCGTCACGGGGTTCCCCGCGACCCTCGAACCGGCGGGCGATGTGATCGGCCAACGGCAGGCAGCGCTCCACAATCTTGTCGCGATGGCGCTGAAATTCCGACGAGTTGACATCGAGGGTGGCCAACTCACGGAACATGTCTGGGACGTCAGCGTATTCGTTGGGACGAGATGAAGAACCGCCGACAGCTCGCGCTGTCACTTGTGGGCGCCCGCCCGTCGGGTCGTGAGCGTAACGCCGAAGACGCCGCGCCCGTGATCGGGTTCGCGACCATCGTGGAAAGTCTGGACGTCGTCGGCCAGCGATGTCAGCACGTGCCAGCTGAAGCTGCCCGGCGTCACCACGTCGTAGTTGTCACATGTCGCTGACGCCTCGACCACCAATTCGTCGTCTCGCGGATCGACGACGACGGCCAGCGTTGCGTCCGGGGTCGCCGAGCGAATCAACCGGGTGCACACCTCGTCGACCGCCAGTCGGAGATCGGCGACCGCATCGAAATCGAGATCCTCGAACGTGCCAACCGCCCCGACCAGCGTGCGCAGTACCGCCAGGTTCTCCAGCCGCGCCGCAACGCGCAGTTCGATCGCGCGGTCGCCGCGTTGCTGATGCTTTGCTGGCTTTTCAGCAGCGGTCATGGGGCCTCCCGGCAGTATTTGACCGACCCTACTCTGGCGCTTTAGCCGGTTAGTCATGATCGCCGCCGGCTACTCCGTAGCCTATGGGCGCCCGCGCGGCTGTCTTCAAGCTCATCATGGTGTAAAGCAGATACCCACTAACCTCGGCGAATAAAACCCGTTGGATTTAGCAAAAGGTGAGGTTCATGCACGACCGCGACAGCTTTTCCGACGAAACTCCCGTTGCCGACGCTGTCGAGCAAGAACAAGAAGCCACACTCGAACCCACCGCCTTCGACCGGGAAACGCGGCCGGAAGAGGCGGATGCCTCAGACTGGCAGGAGCAGCACCAGGAGATCGTCGGCGCCGATGACGATCGCGACGAATACCGCGATTAGCGCTATCGGGACAAGCCGATCACGAAGCGGGTCGTTGGCGCTGAACTTCGGGGTGTGCGTCGTACCAGCGGTCTTCGATTCTGCGCACGCGCCGGTGCTCGAACGCCAGCCACACCAGACCGAACGTTATTGTCACGACTGCGATGACACCTGTGGTCATGCCCTGGCTTTGGTGCCCGGTCCCGAACGCCGCCAGGCAACCCACGACGGCGATCAGGCCCGCCACCACGAGTAGATAGCCAGGCCAGCGCAACACATCGATCATCGACTCGCCTGCGTGTGACCGTGTCGTCCGCACATGGTCGACGGGGTCACGATAGGTGTCACCCATAATTGTGTCCTCTCCCGTCCCCTAGGGGCAGTACCTACCACGTTAGATCGGCCAAAGACGGGCCGAAAGTACCCGGAAGTAATTGCCGACGGTCCGGTCAACCAGCCAGAACGGGTCCGGCGATCGACGGTACGCCCATGGTGAGTGTCACCAGCATCAGCATGAGCAGAAACCAGCCGGCACCCTGCCACGCCCACCAGGTGCCGTGGTTCCGCCAGATGCGATACGTACGCAGAAATGCCCGACATCCCGCGGCCAGCAGGATGAGCGGCGCGCCGAGCGCCAGGATGGTCAGCTGCGGCGCGCCGCACGCGACGGTGTCGATGGCCATCGCGCCTTTACAGGTGCTAGCCCATAGCGCAGCCACGATGAGGAACGCCAGTCCGGCAACCGCGGCCAAGACCGCGAACCGCACGGCGGCGCGCACCTCGTTGTCCTCGTGCCCGAGGCGATCGCCGCCTGAGCGCTCACGTTGTGTTTGCATCTCGAACCTCAGGACCTCGTTGTAGACCGCTGGAGAACGCTGCCATTGTCGCGCGTTTTCACCGCCACATCCGTATACCCCAAGATCAGTGAACGGTAAACACATCCCGCAGCGCCGCGATCGTCTCGTCGATCTCGGCTCGCGCAACAGTCAGGGCCGGACGGAACCGCACGCTGACTTGACCGCTGGGTAGCACGATCACCCCGTTCTGCCACAACCGGCCGAGCAACTCATCGCGGTCGGTCGTTGTCGGCATGCTGAACGCGCACATCAAGCCGCGGCCGCGGACATGGTGCACGACTGCCGGGAAGTCGTCGGCGAGTTCGTCCAGGCGCGCCCGCAGGTAGCGGCCCATAACGGCGGCATTCTCGAACAAGTCGTCGGCCTCGATGACCTCCAAGATGCGTCGGGCGCGAACCATATCGGTGAGGTTGCCGCCCCAGGTCGAGTTGAGCCGGGAAGCCTCCGCGAACACGTTGTCGGCGATTTCGTCGACCCGCCGTCCTGCCATCACCCCGCACACTTGCGTCTTCTTACCGAACGCAATCACGTCAGGTGCGACGCCCAATTGCTGGTAGGCCCAAGCGGTTCCGGTCAAACCGCAGCCCGTCTGCACCTCGTCGAAGATCATCAGCGCGTCGTATTCGTCACACAGCGCGCGCATCGCGGCGAAGAACTCAGAACGGAAGTGCCGGTCGCCGCCCTCACCCTGGATGGGTTCGGCGACAAAGCAGGCGATGTCGTGCGGGTAGGCCTCGAAAGCTGCCCGGGCCTGGCGCAGCGATTCGGCTTCCAACGCGTCGATTTCTGCACCGGGTCGGATGTAAGGCGCGTCGATGCGCGGCCAGTCGAACTTGGGAAAGCGCGCAACGGTGACCGGATTGCTGTTGGTCAGCGACAGCGTGTAGCCGCTGCGGCCGTGAAACGCCCCACGCAAGTGCAGCACCCTGGTGCCCAGCTCCGGATCGACGCCGCGTGCTTCGTTGTGCCGGCTCTTCCAGTCGAACGCCACCTTCAGCGCGTTCTCCACCGCCAGTGCACCGCCGTCGACGAAGAACAGATGCGGCAACGCTGGATCGCCCAGCACCCGAGCGAAGGTTTCGACGAAGCGCGCCATAGGCACCGAGTACACGTCGGAATTACTAGGTTTGTTGATCGCGGCATCGGTGAGCTCGGCACGGAACTCGTCGTCGTACGCGAGCGCCGGGTGGTTCATGCCCACCGCCGACGAGGCGAAGAACGTGAACATGTCAAGGTAGCGCCGGCCGTCGCGGGCGTCGACGAGATACGAGCCGGCCGAGCGACCCAGGTCGAGCACGAAATCCAAGCCGTCGACGAGGATGCTGCGCCCCAGCACCTCGTGGACCCGGTCGGGCTCGACCTGCAGTTCGGTGGGTGCCAGTACGCTAGTCATGGCACTCACGGTATCAGGAATTTTTACGGTATCTTGATGCTTGGCCGTATCTATTACGGTACAAACTGTCGGTCATCGTAAAATGTCTGTAAAATGATGGTGCTGCGGGTCCGGACTTCGGCGGTTGTCCGGATCTCTTGCAACAGTTCCTCCAGCGCTCGCGGGGACTCGACGCGCACCAGCAAAATGTAACTTTCTTCACCGGCCACCGAGTGACACGACTCGATCGCCTCGATGTGTCGCAGGCGAGCCGGCGCATCATCGGGTTGAGAAGGATCGAGAGGAGTGATGGCCACGAACGCCGACAACAAATGTCCGACCGCTTCCGGATCGATCCGTGCCGAGTACCCGGTCACCACGCCGCGAGACTCGAGCCTGCGCACCCGCGACTGGACCGCCGAGACCGACAGTCCAGCACTCGCCGCCAGCTCGGACAATGTCGCGCGGCCGTCGGCGACCAGCGAGCGCATTAAAATCCGGTCGATGTCGTCGAGCGTCTCTGCCATGGGCGGAGAGTATCTGCCGACATGGCGGTTGCGGGAGCGCTTCGCCGCCGGCTTGTCCGCCATGTACGGCAGCGAGGTGCCTGCGTACACCACGCTGGTCGAGGTGAGCACCCAGGTCAACCGCGATTACGCCGCCCGGCATCCGGGCGCACAGCGGCTGGGCTCGCTAGCCCGGGTCACCGCCGAGCGGCATGGCGCGATCCGGGTCGGCACGCCGGACGAACTGGCCGCTGTCGCCGACCTGTTCGCCGCGTTCGGCATGGTCCCAGTCGGCTATTACGACCTACGCGACGCCGTGTCACCGGTTCCGGTGGTCTCCACAGCGTTTCGACCGATCGACGCGCAAGAGTTGGCGCGCAACCCGTTTCGGGTGTTCACCTCGATGCTGGCGCTTGAGGATCCGCGATTCTTCGACGCCGACCTGCGTGCTCGTGTGCAGACGTTCCTGGGACGCCGCCAGCTGTTCGATCCGGCCTTGATCGCCCGGGCCCGGGCGATCGCGGCCGGCGGCGGCTGCGACGTTGACGAGGCCGATGACTTTGTCGCGCAGGCCGTAGCGGCGTTCGCGCTGTCACATCAACCGATCGAGAAGTCCTGGTATGACGAGTTATCGCGAGTGTCGGCGGTGGCCGCCGACATCGCCGGAGTCACGTCCACCCACATCAACCACCTGACGCCGCGGGTGCTCGACATCGACGAACTGTACCGGCGGATGACTGCACGCGGTGTCACGATGATCGACGCCATCCAGGGGCCGCCGCGCTGGGACGGGCCCGCGGTGTTGTTGCGCCAGACGTCGTTTCGCGCACTCGCCGAGCCACGTCGGTTTCGCAACGACGACGGGACGGTCATCGAGGGCTCGTTGCGGGTCCGCTTCGGCGAGGTCGAGGCACGCGGCGTGGCACTGACCCCCAAAGGCCGCAAGCGTTACGACGCAGCGATGGCTCGTCTTTCTGGTAACGAAGATCCCGCCACAGTCTGGGGTCGGTACTTTCCTGCGACCGACGACCAGATGGCCGCTCAGGGGTTGGCCTACTACCGCGGCGGCAACTCGTCTAAACCCGTTGTCTACGAAGACTTCCTGCCCGCCTCCGCGGCCGGCATCTTCCGGTCGAATCTGGACCGGGACACCGAGACTATAGCGGCCACCAGAATCGCCGACGACTCCGGCTACAGCATGGGCTGGATGGCGGGGGCGATAGGCCGCCACATTCACGACCCGTACGTGCTTTACGAATCGCTTTCCAAGGAGGCACTTGCGTGAGCACCCACCTGCCCACCGTTGACGTGTTGCGCACCCGCGCCTGCCGCGCGCTGGAGGCCGCCGGCTGCAATGTCGCTCTCGGTGAGCCGGGCGAGCACGGCCTGCCGGCAAGCACACCGGTTACCGGCGACGTCCTGTTCGCCGTCCAGCAGACCACACCGGAACAGGTAGATAGCGGCATCGCCGATGCCGCGCAAGCGTTTTCGACCTGGCGAGCCACTCCCGCTCCGGTACGCGGTGCACTGGTGGGCCGACTGGGCGAGCTGCTCACCCAACACAAGCAAGACCTCGCCACCCTAGTGACGATCGAGGCGGGCAAGATCACCTCCGAGGCGCTGGGCGAAGTGCAGGAGATGATCGATGTCTGCCAGTTCGCCGTCGGCCTGTCGCGTCAGCTCTACGGGCGCACGATCGCGTCGGAGCGGCCAGGGCACCGGCTGAGGGAGACCTGGCATCCGCTCGGCGTGGTCGGGGTGATCACCGCGTTCAACTTCCCGGTGGCGGTATGGGCCTGGAACACCGCGGTGGCGCTGGTCTGCGGGGACACCGTGGTGTGGAAACCGTCCGAGCTGACCCCGTTGACGGCGTTGGCCTGCCAGGCGCTGATTGGACGGGCGGCCAGTGACGTTGGGGTGTCGGCCGGTGTCTGCGCGCTGATCATCGGCGGCCGCGAGGTCGGTGAGCAGCTCGTCGACGACGAGCGGGTCGCGTTGGTGTCCGCGACCGGCTCGGTGCGCATGGGCCAGCAGGTCGGACCCCGGGTCGCGCGGCGGTTTGGCCGGTCGCTGCTGGAACTGGGCGGCAACAACGCCGCCGTCGTCACGCCATCGGCCGACCTGGATCTGGCGGTGCGCGCCATCGTGTTCGCCGCCGCCGGCACCGCCGGTCAACGCTGCACCACGCTGCGCCGCCTGATCGTGCACCGGTCGGTGGCCGACGATGTGGCAGGGCGCATCGCCGCCGCCTATCGACAGCTGCCGATCGGCGATCCGTCGACCGACGGAACGCTGGTCGGCCCGCTCATTCACGAGACGGCCTACCGCGACATGGTGGGCGCGCTGGAACAGGCACGCGCCGATGGCGGCGAGGTGGTCGGCGGCGAGCGCCACGATCTGGGCCAGCCGAGCGCCTACTACGTCGCGCCGGCAGTGGTGCGGATGCCGTCGCAGACCGACATCGTGCACACCGAAACGTTCGCACCGATCCTCTACGTGTTGGTGTACGACGATCTCGAACGCGCCATCGCGCTGAACAACGCCGTGCCCCAGGGCCTGTCGTCGGCGATCTTCACGACAGATATCCGTGAGGCCGAACGGTTCATCGACGGCTCTGACTGCGGTATCACCAACGTCAACATCGGCACCTCGGGCGCCGAGATCGGCGGCGCGTTCGGCGGTGAGAAGCAGACCGGGGGCGGCCGGGAGTCCGGGTCGGACGCCTGGAAGGCCTACATGCGCCGGGCCACCAACACCGTCAACTACTCCACCGAGCTGCCGCTGGCCCAGGGCGTGCACTTCGGCTGAGTCATATGTCGTGACCGTCACTCGGCGCAGTCCGCCGGGCACTGAAGCGGATCAAGAAGATTGCCGCCGCCATGCCTATCACCAGCAGCCCCAGCGCACCCAGCTCGAGCAGGAGGCGGTTGAGCTCCTGGTCCGAATGTGGATGCTCTGCTTCCGCGGTCACCATCAGGATCCGTCGCACGCTGGCAATCAACCCGATGAAGAGAAAAGGCTCGGCGGCGATTTCGTGACGGAGCAGTACGGTCCGGAGAGTGGCAGCGATCTCGGCGATGATAAGGACCATCAGCACACGGTCGAGGATCAGGACACTGCCCTGCAGGGTGCTGACCTTGTGGGTCGCGGCTTGCACGACTGCTCCCGCGCCGCCGATCACCACCATGATCGCGGCCGACACAAGGAGCAGGAAAGCGATCCCGTAAGCCACGGTCTCGAAGCCGTCGACCAGGGCGCCAACGTGATGACTCAACCCTGTGCGGGTTTGCGGGCTTTTGGCGTCCATCGGTCAGCGATTCTATTCTCGCGTTGCCCGACGGGTTCCTGAGCGTCGACGGCCTGCGCCGAGGATCGACAAGTACCATCTGGTCTATGCGAACGCCCCGGCGCCGGTTATCTCCGGACGACCGCCGCGCCGAGTTGCTGGCGCTAGGCGCGGAAGTCTTCGGCCAACGACCCTACGATGAGGTCCGCATCGACGAGATCGCCGAACGGGCCGGTGTGTCCCGGGCGTTGATGTATCACTACTTCCCGGACAAGCGGGCGTTCTTCGCCGCCGTCGTCAAAGGCCAGGCCGACCAGCTGTTCGAGACCACCAACGCCCTGCCGGCACCAGGCCAGTCGCTGTTTGAGGAGACCCGGGACGGCGTACTCGCGTACATGCAGTATCACCAGGAGTACCCGCACGCCGCCTGGGCCGCCTACGTCGGCCTCGGCCGCTCCGATCCGGTCTTACTCGGCATCGACGACGAGGCCAAGGATCGTCAGATGGAACACATCATGAGCCGCATCGTCGAGGTCGACGGCCCGTGCAATGAGCTCTCGCCCGAGGTGGAACGCGATCTGCGGATCGTCATCCACGGCTGGCTGGCGCTGACCTTCGAGGTGTGCCGGCAGCGGATCATGCACCCCCAGACCGACGCAGGCCACCTGAGCGAAACCTGCGCTCACGCACTGCTCGACGCGATTACCCGGGTCAACGGGATTCCCGAGCAACTGGCCAAGGCGGTCGGGCCCGACGAGCGCTGACGCACGGGCGATGCCGCTCGACCCCTTTGTCAGCGCCCGTTGCCATCATGGGTAGGTGAGCACCGTGCCCGCTGATCCACTCGCGCGGTTCAGCGACGGCACCCGCGACTGGTTCGCCGGTACCTTCGCCAAGCCCACCCCCGCGCAGGCTGCGGCCTGGGCCGCGATCGCCGATGGCCATAACACCCTGGTCATCGCGCCGACCGGATCCGGTAAAACACTCGCGGCGTTTCTGTGGGCGATTGACCAACTTGCCAGCCCCACTGGCGCATCGGGCGACGAGCGATCACGCGGCACTCGGGTGCTGTACGTGTCACCGCTGAAGGCCTTGGCCGTCGACGTCGAGCGCAACCTGCGCACCCCGCTGGCGGGAATGACCCGGGTTGCCGAACGACGGGGTCTACCGGCGCCGCAGATCAGCGTCGGGGTGCGATCGGGCGACACCCCGCCCGCGCAGCGCCGCCAGCTCATCAGCACGCCGCCCGACGTGTTGATCACCACGCCGGAGTCCCTGTTTCTGATGCTGACCTCGGCGGCTCGTCAGACCCTGGGCGGTGTGCAAACCGTGATCGTCGACGAGATCCACGCCATCGCCGGCACCAAGCGGGGCGCTCACCTGGCACTGTCACTGGAGCGGCTTGACGACATGTTGGCCGCACCCGCGCAGCGCATCGGCCTGTCGGCGACCGTGCGCCCGCCAGAGGAGGTGGCCCGGTTCTTGTCCGGCGCTTCACCCACGACGATCGTGGCCCCGCCGGCAACCAAAACCTTCGAGCTGACCGTGCACGTGCCCGTCCCGGACATGGCGAACCTGGCCGACAACACCATCTGGCCGGATGTCGAGGCGCGTCTGGTCGACCTGGTCGAAACACACAACTCGACGATCGTGTTCGCCAACTCACGGCGGCTAGCCGAGCGATTGACCGCTCGGCTCAACGAGATCCACGCCGAACGCACGGGCGTCGACCTACCGTCCACCGCCAACTCGCAAGTCGCCGGCGGCGCGCCGGCTCAGCTATTGGGCAGCGGCCAGACCTACGGCGCCCCGCCCGTGCTGGCCCGTCCCCATCATGGTTCGGTCAGCAAGGAACAACGCGCCATCGTCGAAGAGGAACTCAAAACCGGGCGACTGAAAGCAGTGGTGGCGACCTCCAGCCTGGAACTGGGCATCGATATGGGCGCGGTCGACCTGGTGATCCAGGTAGAGGCCCCGCCGTCGGTGGCCAGCGGCCTGCAACGCATCGGGCGGGCCGGACACCAGGTCGGCGAAATCTCGCAAGGGGTGCTGTTCCCCAAACACCGCATCGACCTGATCGGTTGCGCGGTGGCCGTGCAGCGCATGCTCGCCGGTCAGATCGAGACGATGCGGGTACCGACCAACCCGCTCGACATCCTCGCCCAGCACACGGTGTCCGCGGCAGCGCTGGAGCCGCTCAACATCGAGCGCTGGTTCGACACCGTGCGACGCAGCGCTCCGTTTGCGACGCTGCCGCACAGCGCGTTTGAGGCCACCTTGGATCTGCTGTCCGGTAAGTACCCATCGACCGAGTTCGCCGAGCTGCGGCCGCGGCTGATTTACGACCGCGACGCTGGCACCGTGACGGCACGGCCGGGCGCGCAGCGGCTGGCGGTCACCTCCGGCGGAGCGATCCCGGACCGCGGCCTGTTCACCGTCTACCTGGCCACTGATTCCGAAAAGCCCTCTCGCGTAGGCGAACTCGATGAGGA
>Ga0187782_10002721_pt1 | contig 13060 bp, 11 predicted proteins | sample 0715_SJ02_MP15_2_FD_132454 | JGI IMG/M metagenome (GOLD analysis project Ga0187782, IMG submission 132454) | Tropical peat soil microbial communities from peatlands in Department of Meta, Colombia - 0715_SJ02_MP15_20_MG | ecosystem: Environmental > Terrestrial > Soil > Wetlands > Peat | place...
ATCCTCGGTCCCCACTTCCACGTTTTCGTCGGCAAGGGTCTCGTCATAGATTGCCGGACGAATCGCGCTCGGCATGTGTTTCCAGCCTTCCAGGCCGTGAAAAGACGAATCCGGCTGCAGGCTGATGCAGCGTATCTTCGGATTCAATTCTCGCAATCGGCGCGTAGTCCCGACGAAGGTTCCGCTGGTGCCCAAACCCGCAACAAAGTGCGTCAGCGTTCCTGACGTCTGCTTCCAGATCTCATTCGCGGTGGTGCGGAGGTGCGCTTGCCAGTTCGCCGGGTTGCTGTATTGGTCGGGGTAGTAGTAATCCTCGGGACGCTCTGCCACGATCTCGCGCACGCGACGGATCGCGCCATCCGTTCCGGCTTCGCCTGGCGTGATCACCAGTTGCGCGCCGTATGCCTTGAGGATTCTCTTTCGTTCGTGCGACGCGCTCTCTGGCAGGCACAGTTTGACCGGGTAGCCCAGCGCCGCACCGATCATCGCATAGGCGATGCCGGTGTTTCCACTGGTTGCATCGATGATCGTCTTCCCGGGACGAAGAAGACCACTCGTCAGGCCAGCTTCAATCATGCTGAGCGCCGGGCGGTCTTTGACGGACCCACCGGGATTGAACCACTCGGCTTTTGCGCAAAAGTTGATGTTCGGAAATCCAGGCCCGATATTGGCTAGACAGAGGAGAGGAGTGTTACCGATCTGGTCCAGCAACGAGTGGCGCACTCGCCCAGCTCCGGGCTGTTCGGCTGTTGCCGATGAGCGAATCGCCGTTGCTGGTATCTTGCTCCCTGTCACTTCCGCCTTTTCCAGATCGTCTTCCCAACTGCATTAGAGCTGAAATCCGACTGTCCCACATAAGGTTAGATATAGATGTACATCGGCCTGGTATTTCTGCCCACCAACAGCCTGACGTGCTTACTCTTCGCAAAACCTGACCTCTCAGATCGAATGGTGGCCCAGCTTCAGATTCCAGAGCGCTGCTGCCAGGGCGTCGATCTCTTCACATGTGTTGTAGAACGCCAGCGATGGACGCACGGTGCTCTCTACGCCAAACCGCCGCAGGATGGGCTGCGCGCAGTGATGGCCCGCGCGGACCGCAATGCCTTGGCGATTGAGTGCGGCGCCAACGTCTTCGGTGCGGTATCCGTCCAACACAAACGACAGGACACCGGCTTTTTCTTTTGCAGTTCCGATCAGTCTCAGGCCGGGAATCCGTTGGAGTTGTTCGGTGGCGTAATGGAGCAGATCGTGTTCGTAGTGAGAGATGGTCACCATCCCGATGCGATCCAAGTAATCGATCGCGGCACCGAGGCCCACTGCATCAGCAATGTTGCCCGTGCCGGCTTCGAAGCGCCCCGGCGGTGGCTGATAAATCGTCTTTTCGAAAGTGACATCCTGGATCATGTTTCCGCCACCTTGCCACGGCGGCAAGCTTTCCAGAACATCCGTCTTTCCGTAAACGACGCCGATTCCTGTTGGCGCAAGCATTTTGTGCCCGGAGAAAACATAGAAATCGCAGTCAAATGCTTGCACGTCCGTCGGCATGTGGGAAACGGCCTGCGCTCCGTCCAATAGGACCTTTGCGCCGTAGCGGTGCGCCATCTCAATCATCTCGTGCGCGGGTGTAACCGTGCCGAGCGCGTTTGACACCTGCGCAAATGCAACCAGCCGCGTCTTCTGCCCAAGCAATCTCTGATACTCGTCGAGAAGTACTTGACCAGTGCTATCGACGGGTGCGACGCGAAGTTTGGCTCCTTTTTCCGCGCACAGCATTTGCCATGGCACGATATTCGCGTGATGTTCGAGCCAGGTGATAACGATCTCGTCGTCCTCCTGGATGTTTTGGCGGCCCCAGCTCTGCGCCACCAGATTGATGCCTTCGGTTGCGCCACGGACGAAGATGATTTCGCGAACCGACGAGGCGTTAATAAATCGCCGCACCTTTTCCCGCGCTGCTTCGTAGGCATCGGTCGCTCGAGCAGCAAGCTGGTGCGCGGCACGATGAATGTTGGAGTTTTCGTGGGCATAGAATTGGCTGAGCCGATCGATGACACTCTGCGGTTTCTGCGTGGTTGCCGCATTGTCGAGCCATATCAGAGGCTTCCCGTGAACACGCTCCTGCAAGATGGGAAAGTCGCGTCGGACTGCCTGGACATCAAAACCAGTGGAAGAGAGGCTCAGGGCTGGAACGGTGGGCGGCGGCGTACTCCACCTGTCGACTTCCGCACCAGACCCGACAGGCGCCAATGATCGAATCTCGTTCAGAAAGGAATAACCGATGGGAAACTCGGTTGTCTGTTGCGTAATAGGTAAGTTGGAGAATTGGGGAATGCCAGGCACCGTGAACGACTCCGTGATTTGCGGCGTGGATGAACCGCCGAGGCTGTCCGCCAACGCCTGCAATTCGGTTTCTGTCGGAATCGGAATTGTTGAGCCAGAAGATACATCCGGTAATACTGTACCGGCGGGATAGGCAGGAATTGGGCGAATTTCGTTCAAGAAAGAAAGGGAAGACAGTCCGCCATAGCGCGTTTCCGTTACGCCTCCCGGTACTTCGGGAATGGCCGTTCCCGGAACGGCTGGAACCTGCGCCTGGACAGGGGGAATCGCAGAATTGGCCGGCAGCGCCCGCACCTGAGTCTCGGGGGGTAACCCAGCGCTCGGAACAATGGCAAGATTTGCAGGCAGTCCTGGAGCAGTTGAAGCCCGGGATACTTGGGAGACGTTGACGGCACGTTGAGTCTCCGCCAGCGCCGTTTCCACGAGTGGAACGAATTCCGGCAGCGCGGTGAAAAATTCGTTGGCCATCCGCGTCAAAACGTCCGGATCCAAAGGCGCTCCTGTCACATTTTTTCCCGGCTCACTTGTACTCATGGTAGTGCCCGACTTCAACGTCGTCCAGAGCTGCAATCGCGTCGTCCACCAGGACGGCGGCTGAGCAATAGAGCGAAATCAAATAGGAAGCGAGCGCCTTATTGCTGATGCCCATGAACCGCACCGACAAACCTGGAGTTTGCTCGCCAGGAAGCCCGGGCTGGAACAAGCCGATCACGCCCTGTTTCTTTTCTCCGACGCGCAGAAGCAGGATGCTAGTTTTACCTCCGTCACCTTTGGGCTTGGTTTGTCCATCCACGTGCAATTTGTCCGTGGGAATCAGGGGCACGCCTCGCCAAGTGACAAACGGAGTCCCGAACAAAGTAATCGTTGGAGGAGGAACGCCCCGTCGCGTGCATTCTCTGCCAAACGCGGCTATGGCCCGGGGATGGGCGAGAAAGAAGGAAGGTTCCTTCCAGACCTTGGTCAACAACTCATCGAGATCGTCCGGCGTCGGCGCTCCTTTACGCGTCTTGACCCTCTGGCTGGCAGGCACGTTCTTGAGAAGCCCGTAGTCGTCGTTATTGATGAGCTCTCCCTCCTGGCGCTCTTTCACGTTCTCGATCGACAGCCGCAACTGTTCCCGTACCTGGTCGTACGGGTTGCTATAGAGATCGGAAACCCGGGTGTGGACGTCGAGCACCACGGAGATTGCGCACAAGGTGTACTCGCGGGGTTTCTCCTGATAAGGAAGGTAGGTCTCGGGCAGCGGGCTCTCATCCTTCTGGCCACACACGACCTCCAGTTGTTTGTCTTCGACCACGCGGTTGACGCGCAGCGTGCCGGCCTCCAACGGTTTCCAATCGAGCAGACGCACCAGCCACCGCGGCGTAATCGCCCCATATTGCGGTGAAGTCTTGGTTACGTTCGCCAGTTGAAATGCAGCGCGATCCGTTAAGGAATGGTGCGTTGTGGTTTCCGGCACGAGAGCTTCTCCTGTAATGATTCAAACGGCAGCAATACTAAAAAGCGGGTTCCGAAAAGCATATGAAATTCTATGTGATTTGACTTGGAAGTGCTCGATTATTTTACATTCAAATCTAATTCCTTCACCGGAACATCCCAGTGAGCGTCCGGGATTTCAAACCGGCGCTGCTCTTCCTTCTTATAGGTGTTCTGGCCCGGATAAAGTTGCTTAATAATCTCCGTCGCGTCGAAGTTGTCGTTCGCTACCGCAGCATTCTTGAACACGATCGTGATCCGATAATCCCATCGGCCATCTTCCGTCGTATGGTAGGACGGCTGGCCCGCGTGAACTTGCAGGATGCGGCCCAACTCAATTTCCTGCTTCGGGACAGGATAGTGATTCTTCTTGTACAGAGCGATAAATTCGTCCGCATAAACCCATTTTGCCTTGTAGCAGTACTCCACGACGAAAGGCTTATCTGTTTGTGCTGGTGAGCTGCATGGGTACGTCCTCCTTGAAGCGGTTAGTTCTGCGAATGCCTCTGCAGAGATTGGTCGTCCTGTTTCTCCAAGCGGGTGTTGCTGTCCGGCGACACCGCAGCGAAGAATGCCGATGTTTTGTCGGAGGCTCCTGGAACAGCTGTGTCAAAAATCCACAAATTCTCGTAGCGATCCTGTAGGCACTTCGTCTGAAAGAGCCCTTGCGATTTGTGCTCGGCAATTACCCAGTCCACTACGATGTGGTACGAGAGTGATTTCTCATAACCGAAGTGGGTGTCGCGATCAAAATGAAAGTCTGGCTCAATCGTCAACGTTCTGGTCAGCGATTGGGTCGGAAGGGGATTGTACTCTGCGCGCGTGGTGTTGCCTGCTGCTGCGCCGAGGACGATTGGTCGATGTTCGCCCGACAATGACTCAACCGCCTGCAGCGTCAGGATGGTGGCAGCCTTGTGCTCCCCGTGTGTCTCTGGCACCGGGAGCAGCACGAGCACAAAATCGTATTGCCCTTTTCGCACGCGTCGCGAGATGATTTGCGTTATTCGTTTCCTATGCCAACCGCTGTGCAGCGGTACATCCGATGATTGTGTAAACGGGATGTTCTTTTCTCCGAGAAACCACTGGTGACGGATTCCCAAGACCTTTGCGGCTCTCCGCGATTCCTCTACACGAATCTGCGCGAGGCGCTCGCGGCTCGCAGATTCATCCGTTAAAGCCACTCCGTAATACCGTTCCGCCAGCGATGAGTAGCGATAGCCTGCCTCACCATCGGTGATGATGATTTCGTCAGCAACGCCACGCAGTTCGGTGGTTATCCGGTAGACCGTGGCGGCCATGTCGTATTCGTCATCGGGGTGCGCAACCACCAGCAAGATACGCGCTGGTTGTGAATCCTCCAGCGTTGGATTGGAACTGCGCGTCTGGGCACAGGCCGAGTTAAGTATCAAAACCAAGCTCAAGAATGACACTCGCTTCACCGGCGCTCCGTGCTGATCCTCGGATCCTGCTCGAGGGAACAATGATAGAAGTTGAAAAATCTAGCAAAAAGGGAGGGACAGAGACGATTAGCGACAACAACAGCGGATTGTGGAAACTTTCGATCCTCTTGAGCGTCGCGACATGTGCAGAAGCGTAGCTACAACCACGCAGACCGTCAAGAGCCTTACAGCCGTTCGCCAATGCAAATTTGCGATATTCATTATGCGGTTTTTGATTTTAATCATGGCCCACAGGTTTCTGTCGTTCGACAATCAGAAACTCTTCCTGGCGCATCTACCTTTTTCGGTTATTCTTGTAATAACCGCCCACTATTCAAATAAAGGAACGACCGTGACGAAACCGACGCTCTTAGCCGCGCTGGATGTCGATCAATGGCTTGCAGGACTCGCCAGAATTCCTGCTATGGAATTTTCGCAAGAGAACGTTCAGCGTTATATTCATCAGCATGCGATTGTCGCCGACTCGCTGAAACCGTATACGTTTTTCTCTGCTCGTCAGTACACGCGCAACCTGATTTTCAAGAACGAAGTCTTTGAATGTCTGACCCTTTGTTGGAACATCGGCCAATCTAGTTCCGTACACAACCACAATGACCGCCTCGGCTGGGTTTATCTGTCCAGCGGCCGGCTGTTTGTCCAAAACTATGTTGTTGAATCTCAAGATTCCGTATGGCGAACCTGTTGCGTGATCCCGACCGACAGCACGGAACTCCATGCAGGTCAGGCCGCTGACGTAGATCGGGAAGCGGGCGTACACAAGGTTTGTAATCTTCCTCGCTTTCAGGAACGGGCTATCAGTGTGCACGTGTATCAACGCCCGATGAATCAGTGCGAGGTTTATTCCCTGGAAACCGGCACGTATCAGACTATCGATTTGTGCTATACCAGCGAATACGGTCGGCTGAAGCCTGGAGTGAGATTAGCGTAGGACTAGAATCTCAAAACACCGACGTAAGTCGATGAAAGGGTTGACGCCGATTTTTGGCCGGGGTATTCTGCACCGCATGTTTCTTTCGCTCTGCCATTTGTTGTGTTGTCCGGCCAGTCACAATTCGGCTGAGCGGGAGGCTCGTACTTCCAGAGCGTAGAAGATTAAGAGTTTTTGGAAGCCCGCTTATCCAGCCGATTTGATTAGCGGGCTTTATTTTTCCTGAACAGAAATCCTTTGGAGGAACACCATGGACCTGTGGAGACCGGACCCGACCTTTTACCCTTCGCCGAAATTAGCGAGCGCGGCCCCAGCGGAGAAACTGGCCTATGTTGCACTGCTAAATCCGACACACACCGGCAGACCCGACGCGATCGGCGTTGTGGACGTCGACTCGTCCTCGTCCGGTTATGGCAAGCTCGTCGGCTCCGTGGAAATGCCCAACGCGGGCGACGAATTGCATCACTTCGGATGGAATGCCTGCAGTTCCTGCTTGTGCCCCTACGCCCCTCATCCTCACACGGAGCGACGCTATCTCGTCGTACCGGGGATTCGGTCTTCTCGCATTCACATCGTCGACACCAAGCCCGATCCCAGAAATCCCAAAATTGTGAAGGTCATCGAGCCGGAAACCATTGCGTCCCGTACGGGCTACAGCCGTCCTCACACCGTTCACTGCGGTCCCGACGGCATTTTTGTAAGCGCACTGGGCTCCCCCAGCGGCGAAGGGCCCGGTGGCATTTTCATCCTCGACCCGGAGAGTTTCGATGTGCTTGGCAAATGGGAAATCGACCGTGGCCCGCAGCATCTCCACTACGACTTCTGGTGGCATCTCGGTTATGACACGCTGATCACAAGTGAATGGGGAACACCCAACATGGTTGAGAATGGAGTGAATCCCGAGATTCTTCTCAAAGGAGGCTATGGCCACACGCTTCATGTCTGGGATTTGCGCAAGCGCCGCCATCAGCAGTCACTGGACCTCGGCGCCGAACAGCAGATGGTCCTCGAACTTCGCCCTGCCCACGACCCTTCACGCGCCTATGGCTTCGTCGGTGTAGTCCTATCCTTGAAAGATCTCTCTGCTTCGATATGGTTATGGCATCGCAAAAATGGTGAGTGGGCTATCACCAAGGTTATTGAGATTCCGGCAGAAGCAGCCGACGCTGACAAACTCCCCCCGCTTCTCAAAGGCTTCAAAGCCGTACCCCCGCTCGTCACCGACATCAATTTGTCTCTCGACGACCGCTTCCTCTATATTTCTTGCTGGGGCACCGGCGAATTCCAGCAATACGATGTCTCTGATCCATTTCACCCGAAGCTGACTGGTTCCCTGCACCTCGGCGGGATCGTGCGCCGTGCACCGCATCCGGCACGCCCCCATCTTCCTCTCAACGGCGGACCGCAGATGGTCGAAGTCAGCCGCGATGGGCGCCGCGTGTACTTTACAAACTCTCTCTACGCGCCGTGGGATGAGCAGTTCTATCCCGATGGTGTCCACAGTTGGCTGGTTAGGCTCGATGCTAAGCCGGAAGGCGGTGTAGCGCTGGATCCCAAATTCTTTCTGGAGTTCGACGGATTGCGCAGTCACCAAGTGCATCTGGAAGGTGGCGATGCATCCTCGGATTCGTATTGCTACTCATGATGCACTTCGGTTTCTGGGCCTGGGGCGCACTCTTTCTGCTTGGTGCCTGGCACGGCATTAATCCGGCGATGGGCTGGCTGTTCGCTGTCGCCCTGGGTCTGCAGAAGCATGACAGCCGGGCCGTCTGGCAATCGCTCGTTCCCATTGCCACAGGTCATGTTTTGGCGATCGGGATAGTAGTTATGCTTGCGGTTCTCGCAGGTGCAGTAATCTCGCTGGAATACGCGCGACTCGTTGTGGCGTTTCTCTTGCTGGCCTTTGGCTTATTTCGCTTGTTCTGGGGGAAACATCCTCACTGGGGGGGAATGCAGGTAGGTTTCCGAGATTTGACAATTTGGTCCATGCTGACGGCTTCCGCACACGGTGCTGGTTTCATGCTATTGCCAATCCTTCTGGGTATGTCGGTAGTGCATGGTGATCACATGGCGCATCTGCACCAGTCGTCGAGTGGCTTCGCGGGCGTCGCCGCCGTTGTGGTTCACACGTTCGCATACCTGCTCGTTACTGGTACCGTGGCATGGCTAGTCTACACCAAAATTGGTCTCGCCATGCTGCGGCGGGCTTGGTTCAACCTGGATCGCATCTGGGCAATTTCGCTCATAGTGACAGCTGGAATCACGCTGCTTATCTCCAGTTAAAAAGCGGGCGTCGTTGTCTGAGTCGTTGTCTGAGCTCTACCCTTAGAAGGCATTTTAGGGACGAACCGGTCACGGTGCAGTCGCTTCCCGTCATGACCCAATCCGAGGGCCTACCGGGCGATTGCGGGCATGATGTGACCTTTTTTCTTACCGCAGGGTATCGCATCGGCGGGAATAGATTTGACCTGAGACGTCAGGGGGATTGAAGGCTTAAGTCCGTATCTGGAGTAGCACTCGGACTCGTGCTCTTTGCTTGTACGAATGCGGCTAATGGTCCTCAGACCTCGCGAGTTCTGTCGCCTGAGAGTACTCAGTCGCCTTGGTGCTTCAAGTATATCTGCTCCTACTAATCCCCCCTTGTCCGCACGTGATAGAATCCTGCTATGCAGTCGGTTAGGCCATCGGCGGATGTGGGAATCAAGTCGATCCTCGTGGCTTACGATTTTTCCGAAGTCTCTCGAAAGCCTCTCCGCCACGCCCTCGCCATCGCACACCATTTTTCCGCCAAGCTTTGCCTTGCGCATGTGGTCTCATCGATCGGTTGATCTTCTAAGCGAAAGTAATAAAACAACGACTCTGTCCGTTGCTGTTCTCCCATCATCTTCGACGTACCTCCTGCTTTGCTGATTAGCACAACAGGGGTTAGTCACGGCAAATGAAATCGCATGTTTTTCAACAGACTCCTATACATATGGTCAGGAGCCGTTTACAGATGTAGCTTATTGATTCCGCAAGTGTTATCCCGAATCGGATGAGATTTTGGGCACCTTGGATATCCTGCGTCGCCGTCGCGTTCTACTTCCAACCTGATTCAATCCTGAGACAGACGCCATTTGGAAGATGCACGCCCGGACAGCTTCAGTGACCGGTTGGCCGATTTCACTTCTACGAATGGCGCGTTTCGTCCAATTGGGTAAGCCAACTGAGCGGTCATGCATTCTAGTACGCAGCCCACTACTCCGATTATCGACTGAATCGAGGCTCATTTAGGTTCTTGCTTGAGATGCGACGGCCACCTACTTGATCTCAGAAACCCAATGTAATCGTTAGTGGCGGTTCGGGAAAACGCGAGAAGTGTGACATTCGTCACTACGCGTAGTGTTGAACGTCACCGCATAGATGTAACGTCCGTTCGAGAATACCGCCGCTCCTAAACAATGCCTTGGGTCCCGAGTCACATTTTCAGCCGTTTAGGGGAAGGCTGGGTTAATTGACTACACTTCAAGCGTTTCGAGCAAAGCTCGTCTGCGCAGTTCTTTTCAGCACGACAGTCGTTTTGATCATCCTTTCTATCGCTCCATCCAGCAAAGCAATCCCGGCCTTTTCCCGCAAATACCAGACGTCTTGCACGACCTGCCACAACAATTATCCCGAATTGAATGACTTTGGGCTGGCATTCAAGAAGCGTGGCTTTAAGTTCCCCACCGACGACGACACCTTCGTGAAGCAAGAACCGGTATTGCTCGGCTCCAAAGCGCAGAAGGAGGCGTTCCCGGAAGCCGTGTATCCAGGTGAAATTCCGGGAACAATTCCAATCGCTTTTCGTTATTCAGGTAACTTCAACTGGAACGCCAGCCAACCGCAGCCCGTGGAGGCGACAGCGTACGTGCCGAGAACCGACCTCTTCGTGCCCAACACGTTCACGATAATCAGTGCTGGAAGTTTCGGGCAGAACTTCTCGTTCTGGGTTGATGATGACATCAACGCGGGCGGATCGGGGACAAACGGAGGTATGGGAGACGGGTATTTAAAGTACAACGACATCGGTCGTGTCTTCCACCTCCCTAAAGACTCGTTGAACGTGCGCTTCGGGCAGTTTGAATTGGACATCCCGTTTACTCAGGCACGGTCGCCGTATCTTTCAAATTACGATGTTTTCACCGAGACAACGCTGGCGCAGAATTCCTGTACCTTTACCCCTCAGCCGGTTCCCTGCCAAACGGTGAATAATTCTTTCAACTTTGCAACACCGCAGCGTGGCATTGAAATCGGTGGCTATCCGAACGACGGGCTCTTCACGTGGTCGGTAGCAGTCGTGGACGGCACAGGATCAGCTTACGGGTACCCGGGAACGCTCTCGACAAGGAATACAAAGGATGTCTATCTTCGCTCATCCTACCAATTCAATCTGGAGCGTGATCCGGAAAGCCGCCATGCAATCCAGGCTGCGGGCGCGACTGGCCCGCACGACCACACATCGATCCGGATTGGTGGCTTCTACTACTACGGCAAGAACCAGCAGAATTTCGGCGGCAATTCCTTTGGTTCCGTCGGTCTGACAAACACGATCGATGAACCCTTCTATCGAGTGGGCGGCGACGTGCGATTCAAGTACCGCAGCAAGTTAGAAGTCTACGGGGTTGGGCTGGTCGCGCACGACGATAATCACCTGTTGACCATAACCCCGACTGCGACCGGGCAGGTTGGGACACTGACCAGTGCGCACGCCGTTACCTACACAGGCGGCTTCGTTGCGGGCAATTACTGGATCTATCCCTGGTTGATCGCCACCCTGCGATACGACTTTGTGAATTCTCCGTCGGATTATTGGAACTTATTGTCCGCGTCGCGAACACGGAACGATTTCCGGCCCGGATATCAGATCCTTGTCAGGGCGAATATCAAGATCGTCGGGGAGTTCACGAGGCATTGGGGTGTCCCGTACCAAGATGCAGCGGGCAACTCCTTCTACTACCGGCCAAACACCTTCATCACCGGCATCGATTACGCATTTTAAAGAGTGCTGGCGGGTCACGGTCTTCTCAGAAAATCCAAATCAACAAGAGAGGGAAAATGAGGTCAATTCAATTTGGAGCCAAAGCAGTGGCCATGAGCAGCGCAATCCTCTTCCTTGCGGGCGCATGCTTGGCTGGGGAAATCAAGGGAAAGGTTAGCGTGCAAGGGCTGAAGTCAGCCGAGAACATCGCAGTTTACATAGATGCAATTCCAGACAAGAAATTCGATGCCCCGACCGCGAAACCCGTCATGGACCAGACGAAAATGACGTTTTCGCCGCACGTGACGGTCGTCCAAGTGGGGACCACGGTGGAATTTCTGAACAGCGATCCTGTAGGCCACAACGTCTATTGGCCCAGCATTAGCGGGAACAAAAAGCTCGCTCACAATCTAGGCACCTGGCCAAAGGGAGAGAAAAAGAGTTTCCAGTTCAACGATGTCGGCGTAGCAAGCTTACTGTGCAACGTGCATCCAGAAATGAATGGCTACATCGTAGTTGCTCCGACGCCGTATTTTGCGGTGACCGACAAGAATGGCAACTACGAGATCAAGAATGTTCCTCCTGGCAAGTACACCCTAAAGACCTGGAGCGAGGACGGCAAAGTTACTACGCAGGCCGTGGAAGTCGGCGCCGGTGAAGTCACGGCTGACCTTACTGTCAAGAAGTAAGAGGGACTGATTTAGGGGCCGGAGCGCGCCAGGCAACAATGCGAACCAAGCTCGTCGATCTGGAATGGCTGGAGTCTAACTTCCCCTGCATGCAGGCGTGCCCCGTGCACACTCAAGCAGGCCGCTACGTCTCGCTAATTGCGCAAGGAAGGTACAAGGAGGCTTACCGCTACGCGCGGTCCCCAAACCCATTTGCGTCGATCTGTGGTCGCGTCTGCGGGCATCCCTGCGAGCCCGCTTGTCGGCGCGGTCAGTTCGACATGCCCATTTCGATCCGTGCGTTAAAGCGTTTCGTTACGGAACGCTATGGACCGGAATCACGGAACCCGATCGATGTTTTCGCAGACAGACCCATTGTAAAGCGCCTGGAGAAAGTCGCGGTGATTGGCTCAGGTCCCGCGGGCATGTCCGCCGCTCATGATCTCGCGTTACTAGGCTATCCGGTCACGATTTTCGAGGCGACCGCGGTTCCGGGCGGAATGATGCATCTGGGTATCCCCGAGTACCGCTTGCCACGAGATGTTCTACAGGCACAAATTCGGGAAATTCTGGACCTTGGTCCGCAGCTCAAACTCAACATGCGATTGGGCCGAGATTTCACGCTTGAAGATCTTCGGGGGCAAGGCTACCGAGCGGTGCTGATGGCGTTTGGGCTTCATCGCAGCCGTGAATTGAACTTGCCGGGACATGAATTAGACGGTGTCGTCAAAGGCATCGATTTCCTGCTGAACGTGAACCTGGGTTATCGCTTTGAGGTGGGGAAGCAAGTAGTGGTCATTGGCGGCGGCAACGTGGCTATTGATGTGGCGCGATCCGCCATGCGCGCTCAACAGAAGAAGATGTCCGCCGAAGGAGCGCTGCCGAATGAATTGACCTCCAGCGAAATGGACGTGGCCATGAAGGAGTTCATGGACGTTTCGCGAGCGGCTCTGCGCATGGGCGCGCGGGAAGTGCAACTGGTCTGCCTGGAATCACGCGAAGAAATGCCAGCTTCCGAGGAAGAGATTCATGAGGGCCTGCTGGAGGGAATGAAGTTGAGGCCTTCGCTGGGCCCAAAGCAATTCGTCGGAAAGAACGGCAAACTGACTGGCCTTGAAGTGACCAAGTGCATTTCGGTTTTCGATGAAAACAAACGGTTCAATCCAAAATTTGCGGGGACAGAATTCAT
>Ga0187782_10002723_pt1 | contig 13058 bp, 9 predicted proteins | sample 0715_SJ02_MP15_2_FD_132454 | JGI IMG/M metagenome (GOLD analysis project Ga0187782, IMG submission 132454) | Tropical peat soil microbial communities from peatlands in Department of Meta, Colombia - 0715_SJ02_MP15_20_MG | ecosystem: Environmental > Terrestrial > Soil > Wetlands > Peat | place...
CACCTCATTTGTGATCGCTTCAGTTATCGTATACAAATCGACGTCCGTGACTCGCCGACCTTGATCTCCTATTTCCTTTACGCGATCCATTATTCGCGAGAGCTCGTCTTCAGTGACGTCAAAACATGCGTCTTTGAGCATCTCGAGCACCGCGTGCTTGCCAGCATGTTTGCCTGCAACGAGGCGGCGACGCTGACCGACCATTTCGGGCGTCATAATCCCTGGCTCAAACGTGTCAGCGCGTTCGATCACCCCGCGAGAATGAATTCCGGATTCGTGCGAGAACGCGTTTTCGCCGACAATTGGCATCGTGGGCGGCATGTTGATCTTCGTGAATCGTTCCACTAACCGCGAGGTCTCAAGAAGGAATTGAGTGTTGATATTCAGCTTCGCTCCAAAGATGCTCGATAAGCCCATCGCCGTTTGAGCAAGGTCAGCGTTCCCAGCCCTCTCACCAATCCCGTTTACCGTCACTTGTACTTGATGGGCGCCGCCTTCGATCGCTGCCAAGCTATTGGCAACGGCTAGACCAAAGTCATTGTGGCAGTGCACGTCGATCGGAACCTTGACAACACCTCTGATGCGCTTGATGAAGCTAAACATCCCTGAAGGGGCCATAATACCCACGGTATCCGGTAAGTTGATGATGTCTGCGCCTGCCGATTCTATGCCGCGACAAACGCGATCGAGGAAGTCTGGTTCAGTTCGAGTGGCGTCCATCGCAGAGAAAAGGCATTTTGTCCCATGCTCCTTAACGTATTCGACTGCGTCGACCGACAGATCGTACACTTCCTGCCTCGTCTTTTTCATTGAATACTTCAGCTGCACATCTGACGTTGAAGCAAAAACGTGAATCAGCCCAACACCCGCATCTAGGCACGCGTCAATATCTGGTTTCACGACTCGAGCAAGACCGCAGACAGTTGTTGCCAGATCAGCTTTGACGATGCTTCTTACCGCGCTGTATTCCCCCTTTGAGGAAACAGGAAACCCAGCTTCGATCACGTCGACGCCTAGCTTGTCGAGAGCTTTTGCGATGGTAAGCTTCTGTTCGCTGGTGAGCGAAACGTTAGGTGTTTGCTCTCCGTCACGCAGCGTCGTATCAAAAATAGTGACTACTTCATTATTCATTCTCGAATTGACGAAAAAAAACGATCCCTCGAGTGCGTATATATCTCCACGCTCCCAATTATGGAGCTACCTATAAAACGTTTTCTTAGGGATTGATGTCCATGAGAACTTGTCATGCGTCCCATGTATCAATGCACGTAGGTCGTTCCACCAAAGGTTCGCCGCTAAGCCAAACGTCTTTGGATCCAATTAATCAACCGCACGTTTTCTACAAAGATTACGTCAATGGTGACCGCCAAAACTCCGACTAAAAAGATTGCGTCAAAAACGCCTGCTCCCCCAATCGAAGCAAACGCGAAGCCTCTAGGCCGATAGGTCAGAATATCACCGATTCGAACGAGATCCGCACCAAGCAGCACGCCCAATGAACCGGACACATAGGCAATCGGACCTACGGTTCCCCATTGCCTTTTTGCAAGCACTAAGCCTATGATGCTTGCACCAATTGCGATAAGGTAGATATTTGAGATAACAACGCCTTCTCCTGGCACGTACGCTGAACTTAAATAGGAAACGACGGCGATAAACCCGATTCCGATGAGACTTGCACGGATTGGGCTTCGCCGGTCGTACATCATCTTTAGTGAAATGAAGAACGGGATAAGAAAACCGGCGACATCAAAGCCGATGGCAAGATTAGTACTCGGACCCACGACTAAAAAACTCTGAAATGCGAGAATCCCCAACGGCACATCAATAATGCCGATACCCAAAGAACCGCGAAAATACAGCAATATCGAAGGAAATGAAATCAGGAACAACACCGTTGATCCTACAAAGATCAGCAAAGCTTCTGACAGTCTGAAACCGACGGTCTCGAATCCCAACACGAGCAGCACGAGTATAAGAAAAGCCAGAAACAAAAAAGAGATAGATTCGACAAGCATGGTTGTTCGGTCAAGATTTGCTTTAAAAGTGGGATCGTGAACCTTCTTACGCTGTCAACAGCTCGCATGTACTCGCTACCGGCTTAGCTCTAGCCCTATCTGTAATAAGAACTTCTTTGTCTACGCGCAAATCGCGCTTGTCAGCGACGCGAGAGCGGGGGCCGAATGACGCTCTGCGAATCAGCGTTGTGTCATCAAAATTCGCTTGATCAACTCCTGAAAGACGACGCTTGCCTTCTCCACTTCGCGAAGCTCTATCCATTCATCTGAGGTGTGAGCCTGCGCGATGCCTCCGGGCCCGAACACGATGGTAGGTATCCCAACCTCATTGAAGCGCGAAGCGTCAGTGCCCGCGTCCATTGTGACCGTCTGCGGTTCCAGGCCGCTCCTGTTTATAGACTCGCCCAACCACGCGATGATCTGATGAGCGGGCAAGTAGAATGGGCGCGTGAAATTTTTCGGGTCGCCCGCAAATTCTATTCGCGCCTCTGGCAACTTTGCCCTCAGCCTCGCTAAAACACTAGATGCGTCATCGGGAGGCACGTAGCGATAGTCAACGTCAATCGAACAAAGATCAGGAACGACGTTAACAGCATCTCCAGCGGCAATAGTGCTAACCGTCATCGTTTCGTGACCAAGCTCTGGATGCTGAATCAGCGGAATCTTTTCGAGCCGCAACACAAGCTTTGCCATCTCAACGATGGCATTCTTCCCGAACTCAGGCTTACTCGCATGTGCTCTTTTGCCGAGGGACTGGATGCGAAACGTCATGCGCCCCTTCTGCCCGTTCACAATCTTCAGATTTGTCGGCTCGCAAACGATGCCAAAGTCAGCGTGCAACTGGGGCAAGACTTCCTGAGCGCCGCGGCTTCTTAGCTCTTCGTCGACGACGAACGCCGTAAGCAGCGTGCCCCGGAGCCGCTCTTCGTCAATGCTCTCAACCGCATGAATAACGGCAGCCAGTCCTCCCTTGTCATCCGCTGCGCCCCTCCCGTAAAGTTTTTGCCCTTGAATTCTGGGAGGGAAAAATGGAGGCACAGTATCAAGGTGGCCGCACAGAGCGAGCGCTGGTCCCTCACAGCCCAGCTTTCCGATAAGGTTGTTACCGCAGCGTGTGATTTCCATTCCAAGGTCACTCAGCTTTTCTTCAAGGAAAATACTGATATCGTGCTCGTGCGTGCTAATGCTTGGGATGCTCACTAAGTCATACAGCAGTTCCTTGCTCTGCAAGAAATCACCTCTACTGAAGAATTGACAGAATCTTTGCGCGGAGCACTTCGTTCACCATTTTTCCGTCTGCCTTGCCCCTGACTTGCTTCATAACGACGCCCATAAGAGGGCCTACAGCACCCACGCCTCTTGCTTTAACGAACTCGAGTCGCGATTGCACAACGTCCTCGACGATCGCTTGAAGCTCGCAATCGCTCAACATGACAAATCCAAGCGCTGCCGCTACTTCATTAGCCGTTTTCGTCGGACATTCCGCGAGGCACCGGAGGATTTCGGGCACTCCATCCTTTGATATGCTCTCAGAACTTACAAGCCTGAAAACATCAAGTGTGCCTTCGTGGGTCAGACGATGTACGGGCACGCCGTCCCTTTTCAACTCCGCGATCGTTCCTTCAAGAGTTCGTACTACGAATGTTGCGAAATCTTTTATTTCGTCTTGACCGGGGCTGCCGCCTCGACCTGCCCAGAGGCGCATGACGCGTTCAAACAGTTGGCTGTTTTCAGACCACGCTATTTGCCTCGCCAACTCGTCGTTCAGGAGAAAATCCTGTTTATAGCGACGCATCCGACTATCGAGTCTCTCAGGCAAATGCGCTTTGACACGGCCAATTAGCACCGTCGGAAGCACGATGGGAGAGACATCCGTCTCTGGGTACATGCGGGCCGCTCCGGGAAGGGGCCGCATATATTCAGAACATCCATTGCTCAGCGCGCGTCGCGTTTCTTCGGGCACGCCCTCTGTAGCTGCCTTTGCGCGGCCCGCGACAGCATAAATCGCATTGACGCACTTCTTAACGTTTTCGTCTGCAAGTATCACAACCGCGTCGCTTCCCTCTGCTTTCATGAACCGTAAGAGGGCCGTGGTTTCCCGAGATGTAATTCCGTATCGCGGCAACTCGTCAGAGTGAAAAATACCGGCAACCCCTCTCTTCTTTGCATGATCCGCGAATTCTGAACCGAGTCGGCGGTCAGGTTGTATATCCTTGCCTACAAGACCGACAAAGCCAGGAAGCAACAGGCCCCACACATGTTTTTTCTTAAGCACGTTTGACGCCGTATGGACAAATACCGAACTGACTTCAACTGGTTTTTCTACGCGCGCTCCGCGCTCTCGTAGCTCGTCTCGGATTTTCAGCAGGTTCAGCTGCCTTGTTACTTCGAAGCGCACGATGTCTTCAATAAGGTCTAGTGCCTGAACGCCCTTAATTTCGACGCGTGCACCGCCTCTGATGGATATATTAATATCCTGCCTGATTGTTCCAATCCCTCGCTTGACCTTACAAGCGCGCAAGATCGTTCCAATCGCAAGCGCAAGCTCTCGTGCCATCTTAGGTGTTGTCACGTCTGGGGCAGTGCCGATTTCAACGAGCGGGATGCCGAGCCGGTCAAGGGAATAAACGTCTTTGTCTACGATTTGCGCGGCTTCCTCTTCGATTGACAGTGTGTCTACCCGAACAGAACCGCTGCTAAGTGACACGTATCCGTCTGCTGCAAGGAGTGCCGTTCGCTGGAACCCGCTCGTGTTCGACCCATCTATTACCAGTTTTCTCATTGTGTGGACTTGCTCGAAAGGTTGCATTTGCAGCAGGAGGGCTATTTGAAGCGCGATTTTTAGGCCCTCAAGGTTCATTTCCAGCGGCGGTTCATCATCATTTTCTACAAGGCACGTACTGTCGTACGCCTTATACGTAAACCTCCGAGTGCCTATCCCCTCTTCGATTGCAGCACGATCGATCTCACCCAGCTCGCTCTTTGAGGGTCGGAGGTAGCGATGAAACTCGTAAGACGCGCCTTTTGTGTCCCGCAATTCGGTAGGGCTGCTGCAAAACAGCTTTGACGCGGTGTTCAGCTGTTGATGAATCTCCAAGCCCGCCTTCAGGCCCACTTTCTTGTAGTCGTGCTCTTTCACGGCAACTCCCCGAACGTGCTCAGCGTCCTTGTCGCATCCGCGTTTATCTCCCCAGCGATGTCAGTTTTCAAAAGCCTAGCAATCTCAAGACGATCGGACGTCTGGCCAAGCACCCACATGAGCTTAACGAGCGCTGTTTCGCTCAGCATGTCATCTCCTTCGATTACACCTGCACTCAGGAGATCGCGCCCAGTATCGTAGACTCGGTCACACACCCTCCCATAAACGCATTGAGAAGTTATTACGACTGGCATAACATCCGAAGCCTTTTTTATGTACGGAATCCAGTCGCTTGCGACGTGCCCCAGACCAGTCCCTTCGATGACCAAGCCCTTGTATCCTTGGGCAATGTAGTAGTCCACAATAGCAGGAGTCGCTCCCGGGAAGAATTTAAGGAGAGCGCATTTCGACTCGATCAGCGGATTGACGTAGATCTCACAGCCGCCTCGGCTCGTGTGATCGCTCAGAAACTGCAGCGACCGTTCCTTATAGATGACGCGTGCAATCGGCGAGGCATTGACTGATCGGAACGCATCGCGTCGTGACGTGTGCATTTTTCTGGTGCGGGTGCCCCGGTGGACGAGGCACGCGTCATCCGACGCGTCCTCGTGCATTACAACGAACACTCCTGCAAGGTCGCTGGTAGCCGTTATTGCGGCACAGATCGCGTTCACAACATTGTCGCTACTCGGCCGATCGGCAGACCTTTGGGAACCGACGAGTACTACGGGCACGGGCACCTGGAGCATAAATGACAAGGCAGCAGCGCTGTATGCCAAGGTGTCCGTCCCGTGGGTTACGAGTACCCCATCTGCTCCCGCGCGTACTTCATTGTAAACGCATCGAGCGAGCTCTGACCACGATTCTGGCTGCATATTTTCGCTCAGTATATTGAAGAGCATTGTACCTTCAATATTAGCGATTTTCGCTAAGCCTGGAATCGCGTCGATAATATCATCCGCGTCAAATTGACTCGTCACCGCACCCGTTCGATAGTCGATTTTACTAGCTATCGTGCCTCCGGTGGAAATGATGCTGAGCTGAGGCAGTTCAGGACGCGCACGCCGCGACAATCGCTTTCCGACGAGCGGCGCTGCCTTTTCGATCAGCGTCATCGTCACGTGCTCAGGTGCAAAGCCTACGTTGTACCCGCTGTCGAGTTTGATAACGATAAAGTCAGTCACACTCGGCATTAACACGCCGGAAAACTCCTTCTTGTCCTTCACTACCTTGACTCGATCACCGTGTCCTATATCGCCCATTCTAAGCTCCGGCCCCTTTTAGCAGGTTTTTTTCTGCAGTTTGCAGTGCCGTCTTTCGCAGCAAGAGACGTTGCAGTCGCATCCGATGCCGTCTGCGTCGCGCTTTCAGCATCCGTTTCACCTGGCTGGCGGCAGGCCCGCCCGCGATATCGCGCTTTGCAACGTTCCGCTTGACGTCAAGAGCTTCTGCGACATCTTCTGCCGTCAGACCAAGCAGCGAGAGCGGCTTTCCGAGGTGTCGCATCCCAACTTGGTCGATCGCACCTAAGTCGCACGTGCCGCCGCGCGCGAGGTCCCCGACAATTGTGTGTGCCGTTCGGAAAGGAACGTGCGCAGTGCGCGCGATCGTGTCAGCCAGCTCAGTTGCAGTCGTGAAACCCACAGAGCTCATTTCAGCAAGCCGCTGTTTGTTGATCGAAATGGTTTGCAGCACCGCGTTCGCCATATGAGCACAATCGATTGTTATTTCAATCGCCTGCCGTAAATGAGGTGTGATCTCCTGTAGATCGAGATTATAGCTGAACGGCAGTGCCTTGCAAATTACCACACTAGCGATGAAATCCCCAATAACCGAACCCGTCTTGGCCCTAATGAGCTCGAGCGTGTCCGGGTTCTTTTTTTGCGGCATGATAGAGCTGGTCGAAGCGAACTTGTCATCAATTTCGACGTAACCAAACTCAGAGGTACTCCATAATATCAGCTCTTCGGCCAAACGACTGAGCGTGATCATCATATTGGACGCAGCAGCTAGCGCTTCTATCACGAAATCACGCGTGCTCACGGCGTCCATAGAATTCTCCACGATCCCTTCAAAACCGAGCGCTGACGCAACAAACTCACGATCAAGCGGCCAGCCTGTTGAAGCAAACGCAGCTGCACCGAGGGGGCATTGATTTGTCCGCTCGTACGAATTGGCCAACCTCGCGAAATCTCGCTCGAGAGCATCACAGTGCGCAAGTAGATAATGCCCGAGCGTGGTTGGTTGTGCGTGCTGCAAATGCGTGAATCCCGGCATAATAGTCGTGGCGTTGCTTGCGGATCGTTCCAGAAGCGTGTCTTGTAAAGCGAGAACAGCGTCCATGAGCACCAGTAAGTCGTGGCGCAAGACCATGCGAATGCAGGTTGCCACCTCATCGTTTCTTGACCTGCCGACGTGGAGCCAACCTGCTTGCGCGCTTCCGGTACATTCCGTTAATGCAGTCTCAATCGCGACGTGGACGTCATCAGCGTCCTGTGGCAGCTTGGCGTACCCCTGCCCCTTGATTTTGAAGAGTGCCTTCGTTAGCGCTTCGAAAGTTGGTTGCCCGATTATGCTTTGTTTCTTCAGCATTGCTACGTGGGCGAGATCAATGAGTATATCATAGCGAAAGAACCATGCGTCGGTGACGATCGAGGAGGTGAACCGCAGTGCCTGCTCATCGAACTCCGCTAATCGTCCCTTTCGTATGATGTTTTGCTTCATTATACCCTCAGACGAGGCGACGGGTATTATCTATTTCGCTCAATCTTTGCTAGATGCATGACGGTGCGAGCAGCCGAAATAAACGCGTCATAGACGTTTCTTCTATCTAGACTAGAAACAGCCGACGCTCGCTTGCTCAGCTGTGTTCTGCCTTTGGGTGAGTCGTGATGCAAAACTTAATGAGTTAAACGAGAGGAAACTAGCTTAAAATGTAACGGTTACAGCATATGAGAAGTTTGGAAGGCAAGACCATCGTCGTTGGCGTTACTGGCAGTATCGCAGCTGTCGAAACAGTCAAGCTCATCCACGAGCTTAAGCGCAAAGGCGCAACGATACGTTGCGTGATGACAGACGCGGCGTGCAAGATAGTCCATCCAACCGCGCTAGAATACGCTTCGCAACAGCCCGTGATAACCCAGCTCACGGGAAACGTGGAACACGTTACATTGCTCGGTAAAGGTGGATCGGCAGATTTGCTGCTGATTGCGCCGTGTACGGCAAACACCATTGGTAAGGTGGCACATGGCATCGACGACACCCCGGTTACGACTTGCGCCGTTACAGCGCTGGGATCGGGAAAGCCCGTAGTTATCGTCCCCGCCATGCACGAGTCCATGTACTCTCATCCGTTGATCACTGAGAACATTGACCGCCTGAAAGCACTTGTGCATTTGGTGTCGCCACGCCTCGAAGAAGGCAAAGCGAAGCTTGCTCAACTCGACGACATCGTGCTCTTGGTCGAACGGCTGGTTTCGAAAGGCGAGCTCAGACGTAAGAGGATCTTAATAACCAGCGGAGCAACGACAGAATCACTGGATCCGATTCGCATTCTTACTACGAGGAGTTCCGGGCGAACTGGCAGAGAATGTGCGTACGAAGCCTTTAGAAGAGGCGCTGACGTTACTATTGTGCATAACGCCGAGGCACGGATCGTCAAGCAGGTACGGGTCGAAAGCGCCGCAGAGATGATTCAAGCGGTGCTTTCTGAGCTCGAGAAAGGGTGCGACATTTTCATCAACGCGGCGGCCATCTCGGATTACACAGCCAATAAACACAGTGAGAAGATAAAATCGGGCCAAGAGCTACATCTCGCGTTGAAAAATGTGCCGAAACTCACAGACATCGTCAGAGCTAAGTACCCAAACCTCTTCATCGTTTGTTTCAAAGCGGAAACACACACAACTCCTGACGCCCTTATTGAATGCGCTAGATCCATCCGGGTCGATCTGGTAGTCGCTAACGATGTAACGTTCCGAGGCATGGGCACCGAAGATAACGAAATTTACATAGTCAATTCACAGGTCGAACGGCATCAGGGCGACAAAGCATTCCTTGCTGGGAAGATTCTAGACGCTGTAGTTCGTCGAATGTACGACTCATGAAAGCGTTTTGCCCGTTTCACATAACGGGGTTTTTCGCGCTGAAGCCCGACCGGGCGGGGGTCTCCTCAGTAGGGTGCGGCATTGTTATCGCTGACGGAGCAACGACTGAAGCCTTCGTAGGCGATGGCAGCGTGTATATCAACCAAGAGCTATCTCTTGCGCCTACCACAAAGACGGTCATAGCTTCCCTATCTGCGAATCACGTCGATATAAGGACGGAGCTCGCGGGGCCGATCAGCTGCGGACTCGGCACGAGTGGTGCCGGCGCTTTAAGCACTGCACTTTCTCTTAACCATCTTTGCAGGCTCAATCTCAGTTTTAACGAGCTTTGCAAGACCGCCCAGCGCGCAGAAATTGTCAACGAGACAGGAGTCGGAGACGTTATTGCTCAATCTGTCGGAGGTGTCGTTATCAGGCGACAAAATTCAGTCAATCGAATTCCCACCCCCCCGCTCGAAATCTCTTACGTTGTGTTCGGGCCACTTTCAACGCCTGAAATCTTAGCAAATCGAAGCGTGCTTGCTGCAATAGAGAAGTTTGGATCAGGCGCGCTTAAGAAGCTGATCAGGAGGCCCACATTTAGCGAATTCATGCGTTTGTCTCGGCAATTTGCGAGTGACACCGACCTGCTTAGTCAAACAGCGCGAGACGCGGTCGAGGCCGTAGAGGCGAGCGGCGGGTGCGCTTCGATGGCGATGCTCGGGGATGCTGTGTATGGCATAGATCCGTCTAATGCGCTCAGTGAGTTCGGAACCGTTCGGAAGACGGCTATATACGGTTGCGGGGCCCGTCTTGTTCTCTGAACACCTCAAGAATATGCTTCACAGAAAAAAAGCGTGCGTTTGTCTAGTATGCGTGCAGAAACGCACTAGCGAAAAATGCTTTCACATAAGTTAATCAAAAAGGTAGATGGAAGAACAACATATTAGTCAAGGTGCGCAGCACAACTTCCCACAATGATGCAGTTAATCCATCAATTCAGTTCAATCCGTAACTCAAATTATTTTGGTTACTCCTCGACTACTTCAGCAAAAGCGAAGTTGCGCTTCACAGCCTTGATTTCAATCTTAACTTCGTCACCGATCTTGGTGTGTGGAACGAAAATCACGAAACCACTAATGCGAGCTATCCCATCGCCCTGTTTTGCAATATCCTCGATTTTCACGTCGTATTGCTTTCCGACATCTACTGGAGCACTTTTTGGTTTACTATCGTAGCTCTTGTAGCCGCCGCCAAAATTATTTCTTGTGTTTGCTCTATACACGCCGTCACCTCCTTTTTGCTTGAACACGTATTTGTATGCCGATGTCATATATAGCTTCACGCATTCAAGAGAACAAGCGCCAATTAAGCTTAAACGGAGCTCTCTCCGCGACAGCATCGATTTGTGGCTTGTTCAGTGCGCAAACCTTTCATCTCTTGAACCCAAAACTAACACCACAGTCACGGCAGTTAGCACAGAGAGCACCGAAGGAATACCCCTCAAGTTTTTTTGTGTGTCTAAATCTCTTGACACTGGCCATGCAGGAGTGCAGTAGAACTAACTGCTGCTCCTAATCCAACAAGTTAAAATAGTACCTCGTTCTTGGGAAAAGCGGTTGGGAAAAGGCACTGAAAGCCGTGTGCCTCACTAGAGCGTGACTACCTCATTTTTAGAGACATACGGCGTCTCCTCCCAACGGTAATTCAAGACTGCAAGCATAAATGCTAGCGCTGGTCGCTATAGTTGCTGATGATTACTATGCTCCTCATCCTATTTAGGAAGACCCATCGGAGCTCTTCCAACCTCGATTTTCTAAGGTCTTACACATCAGGCAGCAAAAGGCCTCGCATAATTGCACAGCGAGCATCTATTTTAAGGAGCTGGCGTTTGCTCGATGCCGGGATGCGCCGAACGTTGGCTGTTTTTTTAAGCACCTATGCAATTGTTTACAAAACGATAACATCTTTTTAGCTCGAGCCTCCCACCATTATCTATGATATGTGAAATGGGCGATCTGCAGATTTATTACGCGACGCGCGGCGAGGGCAACCCCGTGCTAGCGATCCACGGGTTCGGCATCGATCACCACGTGATGACAGGCTGCATGGAACCGATCTTCGCAAGACGTGCAGGATGGAAGCGCATCTACTTGGATCTGCCAGGAATGGGACGCACGCGCGCTCCTCGCTGGTTGAACGATGCAGACCAGATGCTGGAAGTTATCATTGAGTTTTGTGAAAAAGTTATTCCCGATGACGAGTTCCTTGTGGCTGGCGAATCGTACGGCGGATACCTGGCTCGCGGCCTCGTGCGTTCCATACCAGAACGCGTTAATGGAGTCCTTCTTATCTGTCCTGTTGTTATAGCCGATCGCAACCTACGCGACCTACCCCCTCGTCGGGTGTTCGTTAAGGATGAATCGTTCTTAGCGAATATCACACCAAACGACCACAAGCAATTGTTTGAGCGTGTGCTTGTCGTGCAGGATCAACAGCGATGGGATCGCTTTATCCAAGATATTATTCCGGGAATGAACGCGAAAGACGAGGTGTTTCTGAAGCGATTTGAAAACCACGGGTACACCTTTTCCTTTGAGGTGGACGAGCTTCCAGATCCATTCGACCGACCTGCGCTCATCCTCGTGGGTCGCCAAGACGCGTGGGTGGGGTATCGCGACTCACTGAAAATCGCTACGAATTACTCCCGCGGGACTATTGCTATATTGGATAGGGCCGGGCACGGCCTAGAAGTCGAGCAAGAGACCGTGTTTAATTGCTTAGTAAACGAGTGGCTTGATCGCGTGGAAGAACTGCAGCATTTATGACACAGCTCACTTTTTGTACTTCTTCTTGGCATCGCTCTGAAGTTCTTCTATCACTTGAAGGAGCGGATTAAAGTAATCGTGCAGTGCCTGAATGAAACTGTTGACTAACGAATCTGAAGCTTGATCATTCGACAACGAATTTCGCCTTTTTGACACGATGCATCAACCGTTTTTCGCGTACTCGGTGTGATTGCTTTGAATGGACAAAGTTTTTTTCTAAGCGCTCACTGCCAGGTACCTTCTTGCGGCCACAGTGACTATGGATTAGCTGGCAGTAACACTCAATGTATTGCTTAGCCTTGGTTTTTTCCGTCAGCGTCACAAGTCAAAAGCGGGCATAACCTGTCCCGTCAAATGCTTCCGACGCGGACTACTTATTTTAAACAAAGAGGTAACAGTCGATAGATTTTGGTTAGAAGTACGAGTCTTCGCGAATCGCATCATCTGACCAGAGTGTTTCTTTTATATAGATGTATACTACGGTAATACGGAAATGCGCTTGACTTGGTAAGCGAAAACGTACAAGAATCGCAGGCATTGAAGAGTGGCGGTGAAAAGCTTGAAAATTCGAGCTTCGCTCGAGTTCAGCAATCATGACGCAATTACAACCTCAGCTCAACGGGGCGCGAGCTCAGCAAAACACAAAACAACGTATTACGTATAGTTACTAAGCCTGCGCTAGGCTTAGGGGAAACCATGAACAAGTCTCGTAGTTATCGCCAGTCCGACCAGTTTGAAGTCGTTATGCATGAGCCGTTTGATTTCTCTCTCACCGTGGCTAAACCGGCTGGCTGGCATTGGTCAACTCCTGGAGAAATTTTTAGAAATGGCACGCTGTGGTGTGGCACCTATTTAAATAGCCACCCGGTCGGATTGAAACTGTCCGCGGTCAACCAGAGAGTAACGGTAAGCGTTTACGTTCAGTCGTATCTGACAAACAAAGAAGAAGATATACTGCAGACGGCAATTAAACTCGGACTGGGAGAGG
>Ga0187782_10002724_pt1 | contig 13058 bp, 9 predicted proteins | sample 0715_SJ02_MP15_2_FD_132454 | JGI IMG/M metagenome (GOLD analysis project Ga0187782, IMG submission 132454) | Tropical peat soil microbial communities from peatlands in Department of Meta, Colombia - 0715_SJ02_MP15_20_MG | ecosystem: Environmental > Terrestrial > Soil > Wetlands > Peat | place...
ATGGAGTTTCTGGTGACCGATGGGGAGACGTTTGTACACGAAGAGAAGGGGACCTGGAGTCGGCGTTTGCGTACATCGATCCGGACGCGCTGGGAGTGCGGTATGTGAACCGTGATCGCGATGGGCGGTACAGCCTGACGAAGGAGATGATTTGCGATCCGCATCACGGCGTGGTGCTGATGCGGGTGAAGCTGGAGGGCGCGGAGGATTTGGTTGAGCGGCTGAAGGTGTATGCGCTGCTGGCGCCGCATTTGGATGGGGGCGGAGGGGGCAACGCAGCGCGGGTGATGGACCTTGCGGGGCACAAAGTGGTGATGGCGTGGAAGAACAAGTGGTCGCTGCTGATGGCGGCGAGTTGCGGGTTCAGCCGCGCGAGCTGCGGGTTTGTGGGCGCGAGCGACGGGTGGCAGGACTTGATGCAGAATTTCGCAATGGATTGGGAGTTTGGGTCGGCGACGGGCGGAAACCTGGCGGCCATTGGGGAGATCGATCTGGGATGCGGCGAGCGGCTGGGAAGCGGATTGACGAAAAGCGATAGGGAGGGAGCGACGGCAACGAGCAAGGGCGGTGTTGCGACGAGGGAGTTCACGCTGGCCATCGGCGTGGGAGAAGGGCATCCTGCGGCGGCGCAGAAGACGATGGCGTCTTTGGCGATTCCGTTTGAGGAACAGAAGAAGCGATTTATCGAGCAGTGGAAGCGGGCGGCGCACCCGGATTGGCTGGCGGCGAAGTCGCACGATGGAGGGAAACTGTTGCGGGCGAGCCACTCGGTGCTGCTGGCGCACGAGGACAAATCGTATCCGGGGGCGTTTGTGGCTTCGGCATCGATTCCTTGGGGACAGGCGATGGGCGACGACGATCTGGGCGGCTATCACCTGGTGTGGACGCGCGACATGGTGCAGACGGCATCGGCGCTGCTGGCATGCGGCCGCGCGGAGACGGCGCGGCGGGCACTTGTGTATCTGGCATGCACACAGCAGCCGGATGGAGGATTTGCGCAGAATTTCTGGATCGATGGGACGCCGTATTGGGGCGGCAAACAGCTCGACGAGGTTGCGTTCCCGGTGATTCTGGCGTGGCGGTTGTGGAAGGCCGGCGGATTGGGGGATTTGCAGATTTTTCCGTTTGTGGAGCGGGCGGCGGGGCTTTTGGTGCGGCAAGCGCCGATTACGCACCAGGAACGATGGGAAGAAAATGCGGGCTATTCGCCATCGACGCTGGCGCCCGTAATTGGCGCGCTGATTTGTGCGGCCGAGATGGCGCGAGCGCACGAGTCGGAAGAGCTGGCGGTGTTCCTTGAGGAGTATGCGGACTGGATCGAAGGGCACCTGGAAGACTGGACGGTGACGAACGATGGGGTGCTCGATGGGGAGGTGAAGCGGCACTACATGCGGATTCGTCCGCCGGAGTGCGGCGAGGCTTATGCGCACGAGGGCTGCGGGAGGGAGCTGGTGCATTTGGCGAACCGGCTGCCGGGAGAGCGGACGGAGTTTGAGGCGCGCGAGATTGTGGATGCGGGGTTCCTGGAACTGGTGCGGTATGGGGTGCGGCGGGCCGACGATCCACTGATTGTGGATTCTTTGAAGGTGGTGGATGCGGTGCTGAGGCGAGATTTGCCGCAGGGGCCGGGGTGGTTGCGCTACAACGGGGACGGATACGGACAGCGACCGGATGGCGGGCCCTACATGGGATGGGGACAGGGACGGGTTTGGCCGCTGTTGACTGGAGAGCGCGCACACTACGAATTGGCCGCGGGCAATGGCGTGGACAAACTGATTGAGACGTATGAGCGGTTCGCCACCTGCGGGCAGATGCTGCCGGAGCAGGTGTGGGACGAGGTGGATATGCCGGACCGCAGCTTGCGAATTGGGAAGCCGGCGGGGTCGGCAGTGCCGCTGGTGTGGGCGCACGCGGAGTATTTGAAGTTGTTGCGCTCGGCGGTGGATGGGAAGGTCTTCGACCGCATCGATCCGGTGTATGAACGATACAGCGAACCGGAAGGGCGCGCGCGGAGGCGGCGGGGCGTGGAGATGTATAGCCGGAGGCGGCCGGTGGGAAGAATCGACGCGGGAACGACGTTGCGGATTTTGGATGAGCGGCGGTTTGACGTGGTGTGGAGCAGCGATGGTTGGAAGACGACCAACTCAGCAAAGAGCCGGGCGGTGGGCAGCGCGGGATTCAGCGCGGATATTCCGCCGGTGGAAGAGGGCAGCCAAGTGGAGTGGACGCTGCGATGGGCAGGCCAGACACGGGAGCCGGACGGTTGGCTTGGATACAATGTGAAGGTCAAGGTGGATGCGGTGTAAGCCGCATCTGCCGCCGGTATTTCGCAATTCAGCGAAAGGAAATCATTAAAACATCATGGCTTCAAGCGTAGCATCAATTTCTCTCGACCAGCTTTCGATCGATACATTGCGGATACTCGCATTGGACACGGTGGAGAAAGCCAAGAGCGGACATCCGGGGGCGCCTTTGGGGTGCGCGCCGATTGCGTATCTGCTGTTTCACAAGCTGATGAAGCACAATCCCGCGCACTCGAAGTGGCCGGATAGGGACCGGTTTGTGCTGTCGAACGGGCACGCGTCGGCGCTGCTTTACGGATCGCTGTTTTTGAGCGGGTACAAGCTGACGCTGGAGGATTTGAAGGGATTCAGGCAGTGGGGATCGAAGACGCCGGGACATCCGGAGTATGGATTGGCCGACGGCGTGGAGGCGACAACCGGGCCGCTGGGGCAGGGATTCGCGATGGCGGTGGGAATGGCGATAGCGGAGAAGCATCTGGCGGCGGTTTATAACCGGCCGGGATTCGACGTGGTGGATCACCACACATTTATGCTTTGCGGCGACGGGGATTTGATGGAGGGGATATCGCACGAAGCGGCGTCGCTGGCCGGGACGCTGAAGCTGGGCAAGCTGGTTGCGCTTTACGACGATAATCTGATCACGCTGGACGGGCCCGCCGAGTGGAGCTTTACGGAGGACGTAGCAAAGCGCTTTGAGGCTTACAAATGGCACGTGCAGCGCGTGGCCGACGGCAACGATTTGGAGGGAATTGAGGCGGCGATTGGGGCGGCAAAGGCCGAGGCGGAAAAGCCTTCACTGATTGCGGTGCGCACGGTGATTGGCTACGGAAGCCCCAGGGCGGGCACGAACAGGGTACACGGCGAAGCGATGGGCGCCGCGGATGCGGCAGCGACAAAGAAGTTCTTCGGTTTTCCCGAGGACCAGAGCTTTGTGGTGCCGGAGGACGCGTTGAAGAATTGGCGCGAGGCGGCGAGCCGCGGCGCGAGCCAGGAAGCGGAGTGGAACAGACTCTTTGCGGGATATAAGGCGGCGTTTCCGGAGCCGGCGGCGGAGTTCGAGCGGACGCAGGCAGGCAAACTGAAGACGGGATGGGAAAAGGCGATCCCGAGTTTTGCGACGGAGAAGCCCGTGGCGACGCGCAACGCGGGCCAGACGGTGATGAACGCGATTGCCTCGGAAGTGCCGGAGCTTTTTGGCGGCGCGGCGGATTTGACGACTTCGACAAAGACGATTTTCAAGTCGAGCGCGCACTTTGCCGCCGAAGCAGCGGGACGGAACGTGTTCTTCGGCGTGCGGGAACTGGGCATGTGCGGTGCGGTGAATGGAATGGCCGTACACGGAGGGTTGAGGCCGTTTGGGTCGACGTTCTTTGTGTTTTCGGATTACGCCAAGCCGGCGCTGCGCATCGCGGCGATTATGGAGGCCCCGTCGCTGTTTGTATTTACGCACGACTCGATCGGCGTGGGCGAAGATGGACCGACGCACGAGCCGATCGAGCACCTGATGGCGCTGCGCGCGGTGCCGCACTTGACGGACTTTCGTCCAGCGGATGCGAACGAAACTGCAGCGGCATGGCGCATAGCGCTGGAGCGCAAGGGGCCGGCTTTCTTCGCGCTGACGCGGCAGGATTTGCCGGTAATTGACGCGACAGGGCGGGATATATACGCCGGAGTGAGCAAGGGTGCGTATGTGTTGGAGGACGCGAAGAGCTTGCAGGTGGTGTTGATCGGGACAGGCTCGGAAGTTTCATTAGCGCTGAGCGCGGCGAAGCTGCTTGCGGCGGAAGGAATTGGTGCGCGGGTGGTGAGCATGCCGAGCTGGAGGTTGTTCGAGGAGCAATCAGCCGAGTACAAGGCGAGCGTGCTGCCGGCGGGTTTACCCAAGATTGCAGTTGAGGCGGGCGCGACGCTTGGGTGGTGGAAGTATGTGGGCACCAATGGCGACGTGGTTGGTCTTGACCGGTTTGGAGCATCGGCACCGGGGCCGGTGGTAACGAGGGAACTCGGGTTCACCGCGGAGAACGTGGCAGAGAGGGCGAAGAAGCTGGTGAAGCAGCAAGTTAGCAAGTTAGCGAGTTAGCGAGTTAGCGAGTTAGCGAGTGTTGCGGGTGTGGACAAAAGGGATGGTTTGAAGAGTGGTGCAAGGACTCGGCATTATCGGGACTTGCTGGTCTGGCAGAAGGCGATGGAACTTGCGAAGGTTGTCTATCGCGAGACAGAAGCGCCGCCAAAGAGCGAGATGTTTGGGCTGCAGGCGCAAATGCGAAGGGCCGCCGTTTCTGTGCCGAGGGTTGAGACGTCCATGTCATTAGCCGAAAGCTAGGGGCTAGCTCCGAGGGAGTAAAAGTTGAAACTTGTCATCGCGAGCGATCATGCGGGATTTGCTTTGAAGGAAGAAGTGCGCGCGAACCTGGCAGCGGCCGGGCACGAAGTAGTCGATTTGGGCGCATTTAAGTGCGAGCCGGAAGACGATTATCCCGATTTTGCCGAGAGGGTGGGCGAGGCGATTGAGGGAGGCGAGGCGAAGCGCGGAATTCTTATCTGCGGATCGGGCGTGGGTGTGTGCGTGGCGGCGAACAAAATTCCTGGGATTCGCGCGGGGATGTGCCACGATACGTATTCGGCACACCAGGGCGTGGAGCACGACGATATGAACGTGCTGGTGCTGGGCGCGCGGATCATCGGATCGGCGCTGGCGTTCGAACTGGCACATGCGTTTATCGGGGCTAAGTTTCAGGCGCAGGAGGGACGGTTCGAGCGGCGATTCAAGAAGGTGCTGGCGATTGAGGAGAAGTACCGGCGGTAAGGCGAATGAAGGTGCGGAGTAAATCGGGGCAGCTTGGTCCGGTAGTGGAGTCTCGCCGGCAATTTTCGATGAATCGAAATGAAGTAACTGCGAATGTAGCTTAAGGCGGGAAGCAGCCCGACGATCCTCGCGGGGGTTTGTTGAGCGGATTGGGCGACTCCAGTAGTCCGGGTCCGGATCGGCAGAAGAAATAATCGTAAGTGGATAAGTGTAAGTCGAGTTAGTCGCAGTTTCGGCTGACAATCTCAGGGCCTCAGGGTGCGTCTAGAGCCGATTGCGCAAAACTCTCTAAGCCTACTGAAAAGACTTTCCTCAAGAGCCGAGGGCCAGACTTTATGCGGCTTCTACGGTGTCTTTCGAAAGGCTCGGGCTAGAAGCGAGCGCCCCTTCAAAGCACCATTTATGGAATTGGCTCGAGGACCTTCCATTTCCGAATCGTCTTTTCGGCAGACTCAGCAAGAATGCGCAGAGGCAGAGAGAGAGGGAAAGAGACAGAGATGTCTTCATTCGACGCGATATTTTTCGACGTGGGCGGAGTGTTGCTGACCAACGGGTGGGACCACCGCGAGCGCAAGGCCGCAGTAGAGCACTTCCAACTGGACGCTGAGGAATTGGAGGTGCGGCACGCGGCGGCAATGGATGCGTGGGAGCGCGGGAATATCGGCCGCAACCAATATCTCGATGCGGCGGTGTTTTACGAGCCGCGGAGTTTTTCGCGCGACGAGTTTTTCGATTTCATTTTGGGGCTATCGCAGCCTCTGGCCGATGGAGCGATGGGAATCCTGAAGGAGCTTACGGCATTGAACCAATGTATGGTGGGCGCGCTGAACAACGAGGCGCGCGAGACGAATGACTTCCGGTTTGGGAAGTTTGAGCTGCGGCGGTACTTCAAGGTGGCACTAAGTTCGTGCTATGTGGGGCTGCGTAAGCCTGAGCCGGCGATGTACCGGAGGGCGCTGGACATCGTGGGGTCGGCGCCGGGCCGGACGCTATTTATCGACGACCGGCCGGAGAATGTGGCCGGCGCGGCTGCGGCGGGGATCAGGGCAATAAGGTTTACGGGCGCCGAAGCGCTGCGCGGAGAGTTGAAGGAGATGCGAGTATTTTAGAGGCAGTTTTCAGGGAACCGTTATCAGTGTTCAGTTAGTTCGTGGCGAGTTGAAGCTGACGCTTTTCCTGGGGGTTCAAGAACAAAAGGCGCGACGAGAGTGGAGCACACGGTTCCAGCTTTTGGCAGATAGATCCTGAAACGGGACCTGAATCGATTCTCAAAGCCATTTCATGCGAGACAACGGAGGTCAAAAAATGCAACTTGGACTCATAGGGCTGGGTAAGATGGGCGGAAACATGGCGGAGCGGTTGAAACTGGGCGGCCACGAGGTGGTGGGCTTCGATTTCAGCGCCGAGGCCGTGGCGCGGCTGACAAAGGCGGGCAATGTGGGGGTTTCGTCGCTCGAGGACCTGGCGAAAAACCTGAAAGGGCGGAAGGCGATTTGGCTGATGGTGCCGCAGGGCAAGCCAGTGGACGAGACAATTGCCAAGCTGGAGCCGCTGTTGAGCCGCGGCGACATTTTGATCGACGGCGGCAATTCGAATTACAAGGACTCGGCGCGGCGGCACAAGGAAGTTACGGCGAAGGGATTTCAGTTTGTGGACGTGGGGACGTCGGGCGGCGTGTGGGGATTGAAGGAGGGCTACAGCATGATGGTGGGCGGCGATGCGGAAGCGGTGAGTTATTTGCGGCCGATTTTCGAGGCGCTGGCGCCGGCGAAGGACAAAGGATGGGGACATGTGGGACCCGCGGGCGCGGGGCATTTTGTGAAGATGGTACACAACGGAATCGAGTACGGGATGATGCAGGCATATGCGGAGGGGTTCACGGTGATGGAGAAGAAAGAGGAGTTTCACCTGAATCTGCCGCAAATTGCGGAGATTTGGCGCTATGGCAGCGTGGTGCGGAGCTGGCTGCTGGATTTGACGGCCGACGCGCTGGCCGGGAACCCGACGCTCGATGGACTGCAGGCGTACGTTGTGGATTCGGGCGAGGGGCGGTGGACGGTATTCGAGGCGATCGATTTGAACGTGTCGGCGCCGGTGATTACCGAAGCGGTAATCAGGCGGATCCGGTCGCGCGAAGAGAATAATTTTACCGACCGCATGCTGGCGATTATGCGGAATGAGTTTGGCGGTCACGAGGTGAGAAAGGGTCAGGCGGTAGCGAGCGGGGATTAGGGAGGACCGCAACGATTGGCTCGGAATGGGGTCTAATTGGGGAGAGAGGTTCGACGAAAGTTCGTGTGCAGGTGGTTTGTTTTCGCGTGTGCGGAAGTTTTTGCTCTGGCGATGTGGGCTGGGCCTGCGGCCGCGGGCCAGTCGGGAAGCTTTGAGATTGCCCATCACGGGCACGCGGTGGGGACGGCGAGCTTCGAGTTTACAGCGACGAAGGACGGTTATGACTCGAGGTCGCTGGTGAAGGTATCGATGCTTGGGCTGAATTACGCGTTGTCAAAGACGGAGCGGCTGACGGCGGCGAAGCACGTGCGCCAAGTGCAACTGAGCGCGACGGTGAACGGCGAGGCAGTGAACGTGGCAGCGGCGCCCGACGCGTCGCAGTTTGCGGTGAGCATTTCGGCGAGCGGAAAGAGGTCGACTACGCGGCTGGCGGCGCACCCGGGCACGGTATTTTTGGGCGATTTCGATCCCGGGGCACTCGAGGCGCTGCTCGAGATTTCGGCCGCGCAAAACGATCGGAATGTTTGGGCGATTTTGCCGAAGAATCGGATTTCGATTGAGCCGGTGCAACTGGCGACATACGGGGACCAGGAGGGAACGCTCGCCGGCAAGGCGATCAAAGTGCATCATTTGGTGGCGACGATTGCCGGAGCGAGCACCGATCTTTTTTCCGGGCCGGAGAACCAGCTTTTGCAGGCGGAGCTGCCGCAGGAGGGATTTGCGATTGTGCGGAAGGGGTTTCGACTGACGCCGCCTGCGAAACCGATTGCGCCGCGAAGCGGGAGTGAGTTTGGACCGGGGACCGCGAATTGATGCAAGGTCGCCGTGAGTGGATCGCGAGTGAGTTTTGGACCGCATGTAGAGGGCTTCGATTTGCGGGGCGCGGTGCGGACTGGTTGCACAGGCTAACCTGAGGCGAGTTTGAAAGCGTCCAATTATCAGACAAAGCCGTATCCGCGAAGGCACTCGGAGGAGGGCGCGGATCGAAGTAAACTGTAGGAGCTCTCGATTGTCCGTAATCTCCCCGATGTGCCGGAGTGCCATCATAGCGGCAGTGCTGGCAACGATGACCGTTGCCAGCGGAAGCGGCGCCGAGTTTTCGACTGCGAAGACGCATCGGCGAAGCGCGGCGACGAGCGTGCATGCGACCGTGCGCTCTGCCAGCGCCTCACGAAGAGCAAATCATGTAGCGAGTATGCGCAGCAGTGTTGGCGCTGCGCGTGAGTCTTCCGGGACCGCGCAGCGCAGAGCAGCGTCAAACGCGGGGCGCAGCGTTGCTGAAAACCCCGGGCGGAATGCGACAGAAGGCGCGCGGCGGAAGCCGACTCCGGAGGAAGCTGGACGAAGAGCGGGACTGGCGATCCGAAGGCAGCTTGCGGAAACGCAAAATCGGCGGCAAGTGGCAACAAGACATGTGGTCAGACGCTCAGCGCCACGAGTGGAGCGTGTGCGGGCTGCGTATTATGCTCCAGCGGAGAGCGCGCGAATCCCCGCGCCAACGGAGGAATTGGCGAGTGGGCCAGCGCCGGCTGAGACGCAGCCGATGGGAATGAATGACAGCGTAGACACCAGCGCGCGAGACTCGGTACCCGTAAAGCCCGCAACTGCGCAGGAGGGTGAGCGGACTGAAGCGCAGCCTGCAGACAATGTGGCTGGAGTTCCCGGCGAGGGCGTGAAGATCGACAGCGCAGCGGGATACGGCGCGGACGAATCCGGCCAAGCTTTGCCGCCGACCGAGGCCGGGAGTGTGAAGGCGGAAAGCGAAGTGGCTTTGCTGCGAGCGCCGGACGGCAAGGCGCCGGCGACGCTGAAGGGATCACTGGAATCGCTGGAGCGGCAAAATGCGATGCTGGATGCGGAGGGCCTGGAACGGATTGAGGACGAGGACGATCTGGCGGCGCGGATCGCCAACAAGATGCTGGTGCCGGTGCCGGAATCGACGGCGCTCACGGTGAATGCGGACCTGGAAGCGAACCATCGTTATTGCCGGCCATGGACGGCACAGTTTTTGAGCGACCTGGCGACGGCGCACGAGGCGGTGTTTCACCGGCCGCTTCTGGTGAGCTCGGCAGTGCGGACCGTGGAATACCAGAAGCGGTTGATGGAGATTAACGGCAACGCGGCGCCTGCCGAAGGCGATGTTGTAAGCCCGCACCTGACCGGGGCCACGGTGGACATTGCGAAGAGCGGGATGAACCACCAAGAGAAGGCATGGATGCGGCGGCGGCTGGGGGCTTTAGAAGCGGCGGGGAAGATCGACGTGGAAGAGGAGTTTCACCAAGCGTGTTTTCACATCACGGTGTACAAGAGTTATGAGGAAGCGCCGAGGGCGCCGGGGTTGAAGCGCTCAAAGAGACGGACACCATCGGGGACGCAGAACGAGGCTGCGACAAAGGGGATGTAGGTTCGTGCAGGGCAGAATCCATATCCACAAAAACTCATTCGATTTTCAAAGCCGGTTGGAAAATGGGGAGGAGTTCAGACACGGGGCAGGCCGAAAATTCCGAGAATCCTGCTCCCTTTGACGGGCTTCGATTATGAACAACCGCAAGAAGCAGCGGGTTGCACAGATTCCAAACCAACAGCCGGATAACCGTCAAAACGCCAACAATCGATACCGCCAATCAACTCCTTGACGCGGAATCCAAGCTGGACCATGTTCAGCGCGCCCTTAGTGGAGCCATTGCACCGAATTCCATCGCAATAAGTAACGACAAGAGACTCTTTATCGATGTGCGCGGTGGTAGTGGCACTCATCGTTCGGTGCGGGATATTGACTGCGCCAGGAATGTGGCTTCTCCGATAGGCTTCCGGGGATCTGGTATCGACAAGGAGGATCTTGTCTCCTCGCGCGAGGGCTTCATTCAAATCCCAAGGGTCGATTTCATATTGGAGCTTGGCTTTGTAATACTGCACCTGATCATCCATAAATACCTCTCGCCAGATTGGGGATATTGACTCAGCAGAAACCTATCTTTTCTAATGTTGACTATACAGGAGCACAAGAGAATTCGAACGATTTCGCTATCCCGTTGCAAGCATCGGCCGGCAATTACGCCCGCGCCTGTTTGCGTGAGACGAATGGAATCGCCAACGGAATCCTATTCACGCCCTCGCGATGTTGCAGACGAACTTCGAAAATGGAATCGACAGGAGAAATCATGAGTGAACCGGGAGTTGAGGGGGCCGGCGAAGCAACACTCACAAGCGCCGGCCTGAGTGAGTGGCAGCGTGTTACGAACACGTTTACCGCGCCGTCAAAGGTGTTTGAGGACATCAAGCGCGGAAATCGCAGCTGGTGGGCGCCATTCCTAATCAAGGTGCTTTGCGGGACTTTCCTCTGGTTCACGGTTGGGAGAATGGTCACGTGGCAAGGCGTTTTTGAGAACAATCAGCGGAATCTACCGGAGTTCGCGAAGCGAATGATGGAAAACATGACGCCGGAGCAAAAGGCGCGCCAGGAACAAAGAGGTCCGATATCGCAGGAGATCACGTGGGCGGCTGCGCCGGCCGGTCTTTTGATCATCGATCTCATCGCCGCCGGCGTGTTAGTGGGTACCATCAACTTTGGATTGGGAGGCAGGGCAAAATTCGCGGCGGTATTTGCGGTTACGCAGTATGCAGGGCTCGCATTGTGGCCGATCCGGTTGCTGCTCGGGGCGATTGCGCTATATGCGGGAGCGCTTCCCGACTCATTCGATCCGCGGAATCCGGCGGGGACAAATGTGGGCTATTATCTTTCGCAACAGGACACATCGCCGGTTCTCTATTTTCTGGCTACGCGGATCGATGTTCTTGCGATCTGGTGCCTGGTTTTGACCGCAATCGGTGTTTCGGCGGTTGCCGGAACGAAACGATCTTCCGGCTATATCAGCGTGTTCGGGTGGTGGGGGCTGTTGCTGCTGGTGGGCGCCGTTGGAGCGGCGATATTCGGGTGAATAGCTGGTAGTTCGGACGATGGGCGCGGATGAGAGCAATTTTGCGCCGCTAGAGATGACGCGGGGCTCCCGACGAAGTGGATTAGCGCCGATTTTTCGCTTTGTCTTCGCTGCCCGTCCGCGCTAATCTCGTTAGAGGGCCGTGCCGCCGCAGACTTCCAACCCGTTTGAGAACTCCGAACCGCTTGCCTGTTTCCACCCGGTGACCACAGCCTGGTTCAAGGCTGTCTTTGAGGAACCGACCGCCCCGCAAAGGATGGGCTGGCCGGTCATCGCGCGCGGCGAAAATGCACTCATTCTCGCCCCGACCGGAACCGGCAAAACGCTGGCCGCTTTCCTGTGGTGTCTCGACCGCCTGATGCTGCACCCTTCCCCACACGGTGCGAAGGGCTGCCGGATTGTCTACGTATCGCCGCTCAAAGCGCTGGCCGTCGATGTGGAGCGAAACCTGCGGTCGCCGCTGGCCGGGATGGCCAACATGGCGCGCCGAATGAGCGTGGCTTTCCGCGAACCTGGAATCAGCGTGCGCACCGGCGATACTCCGCAGCGGGAGCGGGCTCGATTCGCGCGCCAACCGGCCGAAATCCTCATCACAACACCTGAGTCGCTTTACCTGCTGCTCACCTCGCGCGCGGCCGAGACATTGCGCACGGCCGATACCGTGATCGTGGACGAAATCCACGCGCTAGTCCCCACCAAGCGCGGGGCCCACCTTGCGCTGACGCTGGAGCGGCTTGAGGCGCTGACTGCAAAACCTCTTCAACGCATCGGCCTTTCCGCCACGCAGCGTCCGCTCGAAGAAGTCGCACGTTTTCTTGGGGGATTGGAAATACAGGGAACAGGGAACAGGGATCAGGGATCGGAGAGCGAGCCAGCGAGTGAGCAAGTCAGCGAGTCAACCGATGCTTCGCCGCGGAGTCTCGAAATCTCACTCGACGAAAATGCCCCGATCCCTATAGGCGCCGAGTTCCTCCGCTATCGCCCCGTCACCATCGTTAACGCCGCAGCGCCCAAGCAGCTTAAGCTACGGATCGAGGTCCCGGTCGAAGACATGGCGCGGTTGGGCGAGATGGAAGAAATTCCCTCCGGTCCGGCCTCGCAAACGCCGCGGCGCGTGTCGATTTGGAATGCGATCCATCCCCGCCTACTCGAAATCATCCGCGAACGCAACTCGACCATTCTCTTTGTCAACGCCCGACAAACCGCCGAGCGCCTTGCCGGAGCACTGAACGACCTGGCCGGGGAGCCGATCGCCCGCGCGCATCACGGTTCGCTAGCTGCGGCGCAGCGATCGGTCATCGAAGAGCAGCTCAAAGCGGGCAAGATTCGCGCTCTTTGCGCCACGTCCACGCTCGAGCTCGGCATTGACATGGGCGCGGTCGATCTGGTGGTGCAAATCGAATCGCCGCCCTCGGTCGCGAGCGGCATGCAGCGCATTGGGCGCGCCGGCCATCACGTGGATGCGGTTAGCGAGGGGGTGCTTTTCCCGAAGTACCGCGCCGATCTGGTCGCCTGCGCCGCGGTCACGCGCGCCATGCACGAGGGACGCATCGAATCCACGCGCTTCCCCCGCAATCCGCTCGACGTGCTTGCGCAACAATTAGTCGCCATCGTGGCCTCCGCACATCCGCCAAAATCAGGGTTCAGGGTTCAGGGTTCAGGGTTTAGAAAGACAACCTCGGCCGCCTCATCCTCGCCAGAACTCTTCGAAGAAGCGGCGAAGCAAGGGCGAGAGGTCACGCCGTTTGCCAGCTCCGTTAACACCGCTAGCTCCGCTAG
>Ga0187782_10002725_pt1 | contig 13058 bp, 13 predicted proteins | sample 0715_SJ02_MP15_2_FD_132454 | JGI IMG/M metagenome (GOLD analysis project Ga0187782, IMG submission 132454) | Tropical peat soil microbial communities from peatlands in Department of Meta, Colombia - 0715_SJ02_MP15_20_MG | ecosystem: Environmental > Terrestrial > Soil > Wetlands > Peat | place...
CGTAGCCGTCGAACTCCTCCCCGCTTCCCATAACGAGATGAAGGGATGTATCTGGCCATCCCAGGCCAGCTTCATAAAAGATTCTGGGTAGTTGCGTACCGAGCGCCATGTGTACTCCCGCTTGGTGCAACGTCTCCTTCATCATGTCGGCGATGCGAATCGATTCCGGGCGGGCTAAGTTGGTATGCACGATAATTCCCAGCTCTGGTTCGACAAAGACTATCAGCCCACCTGGACGGACAAAAGGGGCGAGGGTTCTGAGAGCGCCCACCGGGTGAGGCTGGTGGCACAGCACCAACCGACCGACCACAGCGTCGAAAGGCCCGTGCGAAGACGCGAGGCTCGCCAATCCATCCAGATCGGTGACTTCGAAGCGAGCCGGCAGGTTTCCGACCCGCAGCCGCGCGCATTCGATTGCGCGCGCGTCGCGATCGACACCGGTGACCTGGCCGTCGGGTCCGACGATCGAAGCGGCGAGCAGCGCAACATCTCCCATGCCGCAGCCAAAATCCAACACCCGCATTCCGGAGCTCAAACCGGCGCTCAAGAAAATTTCGCGCGTATGTTTCTCGAACAACTTTGCCTGCCGCATCAATCGCGTCCGCTCAGCTTCGGTATAACCCATCGCGTATCCGGAAGGAGGCGCCTGCGGAGACGTGGGTTGCGGCGTTGACATGAGCTTCACCTCGATTGTGGTTCGCAAACTCTACGAACGAATTTCACCGTGCAGCGTCTCCTAAGCGGGAACCCATTCTTGAAGTTGACGCTGGCTGCGAACGTACGATTTGAGACCAATCCACAAGAACAGAACGGACACGATGTTCGCGGCCACTCCGACGATTAGTAGCGATGACCCGACCATCGCGTCGTTGTGAAAGACGTGATCGGTCACAAGGGCCACGACCGTCGGGCCGGCGCCAAGCCCGATGAGATTGACCGTAAACAGATACAGAGCGCTCACTTGGCCGCGCATCTGGCTGGGAGTCACCCGCATCAGGGCTGCGGGCGCGAGACCGATCGGAATGGCCGCAAGAAGAGTTGCCGCGGCCGCTAAAACGACGGCAAGATGCGAATCGGGGACCAGAAGGTACGCAGCGCCTGCTGGCATCAGCGCCGCCAACGCCATGGTCGCCACGCGCAGATAGGCGTCTTCAACACCGCCCGCGGCGAGCCGGTCCGCGAGCCATCCGCCCAATAGCATGCCTAGAGAGCCGCCGACGGCTGTGGCAATGCCGAGGTCTCTGCCGGCTTGCGCTGCAGTCCAATGGTGATGCCGGATGAAGAACGTCGGAGCCCACGCCGCCCCGCCATAGCTCGCCAGAGACAAGAATGCGATGCCGAGGTTGTGACACAGGTAGGTTTTGCGGTGATTCTTGATGTAGGCAAGCACCTCTCGGAGCGGAATGCCCGTCGCGTGAGTGCGACCGCGACGAACAGGCTCCGCGAACGTGTACATCAAGATCGCGAGCAGCAGGCCGGGCAGTCCCACAACGAAGAACACGATCTGCCAGGGCCGGACATCGCCGACCAACGGCAGCGTCAATGCGCCGTGGGCAGCCGCCCAGCCAGTCACGAGCCCTCCCAAGATCGAGGCCGCGCCCCCGCCGATGTAAATGCCCGCGTTGTAAACGCACATCGCCATGGCGCGGCGCTCGGGAACGAAGTAATCCGTGAGAAGCGAATACGCTGCGGGAGAAAGCGACGCCTCGCCTACGCCAACACCCATGCGAAGCACCAACATTTGACCGAACCTTTTGGCCAGGCCGCACCCAGCGCAGAACAAGCTCCAAATCGAAATGCCCGCTGCAATCACTCCCCGGCGGCTGCGCGAATCGGCAAGGCGCCCGATGGGAACGCCCAGAAACGTGTAGAACACGGCAAAGCTCAGCCCAATGAGCAGGCTCACTTGCGTGTCCGTGATGTGCAGGTCGCGACGAATCGGGCCGACAAGCAGAGTCAAAATTGTGCGATCGAGAAAAGAGAAGATATAGACGAGGGTCAACAACCCGAGCACGTACCATGCGCGGGCCGGCTTCGGGTACGGGGCTTCCAGACCTGAGTTGGATGCAAGCTTGTATTTGGTTGCGGGACTCACGCGCTCACACCTACGCGACGGTATTGCCGGGAGGGATAATACATGTCTCATAGTGTAAAACCAACGATCGATCTCTGGTCGCAGGCACTTGCAATCTCACTCCCGATTAGTCGCGTTACCGGACAAGTCCATTACTGGTCTTGGGGAACTTGTCCGATATGAGCTATTCCACTATGTGAGGCCGGTCGGCGACATTCAGTCCGATCCTACAGTCTTGCTTGTCTGAAGGATCAGGATCTGATGTCGGAGGGTAAGGATCTCGGCTTGAAGCGCCGCCCGGATTCCAAAGCCTTGCCGGATCGAAGAGAGCAGCGACAAACAGATCGCGAACGCATTGTTTGCGGGCTATAGCCAGCGCCGTCCAATTCAAGTGGCTCAATCAGTGCCGAGTTTCTAGTAGGGACCGGAGCGGTTAGGGACCATGGACGGCATCATCGTCAATTTCGGAGGGATCTGGCACGAGATACCACTCGTCATCAGCGGTGGACAGCGCAAAGTTGTACCTGTGCCACGGAAAGGAAGATTGATTTACGGCCACGACTCGGGCTCCGCCGATCAGGCGCTCCTCGTTTCCGGGGCCGACCAGGAACACATCCACAGGCGCACCTTCCAAAAGGTCAACTACACAGCGACAGCCGAAGCCCCCAGCGCCGACATTTTCAGTCGATGTGGTTTCTTGAAAAGCTGCCCCGTCTGCTCTATTGCCACGCAGCTTCACGGCGACGGAGATCGCAAAGCGTGCATGCTTTCGGCGCTCTCGAAAAGCAAGATGTTCGCCAAGTTGCATTCTTACGAGAGTATCTGAGCCGCTAAGAGATCCTTGATTCGTGGACACAAGGCTGCTCACAAAACCGAGCACGAAAAATGCCCATTTGATAAATACGCTCCGCAATCATTGTGCACTGCCTGTTTTCCTGCCCGCGGGATCAGCGGCGAGACCGTGAATGCAGCAGCGGGGATTCGCGTACCACACCGTGCCAGCGCACAACACTCGACGGGGGAACTCGTGGGGTTAGCGCGTTGACCGGGTGCTTGCCGTAGGACCAAGGGGATTTCGGCGAGGGAACATCACAGAGGGGAGAAAAGGAGAGAGGCGCTCGGTAACCTCACAAGCGCCTCCTCTACTGCGTTAAGGTAAACCGAACCTCACTGGATCACCTCCTTCTCGGCAGGGATGCCGATGTCGACGAGATGTCGCATGCCGCGAGTATAACGCAGGCTCGCAAAGATACCAGAGCAAGTCTCTTTCAGAGGTTTGAACAGCCGGCTAGGCCTACAGATTGAGTACCGCCCGGCAACTCGTCCCGTTAGCGCGTTAATCCGGGTGACCGAAGCCACAGACAGTTTCGTGAGTCGACTGGCCCGTGCTCGCGCGCTAATCCTTTGTTGCTGCGGTTTCCCAGCCGAGTTTGGCCCCGTAGGGGAGAGCGACGGTAACGCCTTCGACCTGCCGGATCTTCCCGCCCTCCATCTTGAAGAATTCACCGGCCGCGAGACTCGAAGGTCTGCGCGCGACGAGCCTCGACCCAATTCGAATCGGAGGAACGGCGCACCGAAACGACCACAGATGCGCCACCGGCAAGAGTTACCAACGGAATCAGCCACAAATTGAACGAAGGGACATTCGGAGCAATGGCAGGCAGAAGAAGCAGACCAGCTGCAAAGCTCGGAAAAAGATACAGCAGCGAGCTGGCTGACGGCCAAAAACCGATGCAGGCGACCGTTACGAGCACGCCTATGCTCGCTGCCATCAAGGGAATCCACTGGTCACCGGGTTCGGAAATCGGCGCGCATTGAGGACTCCGCCCTGTGCTGTCACCAGGTTGCTTCGTGTTGCTTGCGACGCTTGCGCCGGAGCGATCAACTGCCGTGCCATTAACGGATTCTCCCCACATTACGGCAGCGATTTCGTCGTTCGTGAGAGCGAAGGAGTAGATGCGTACGTCGCGAATCGAGCCGGCGAATCCAAAGCCGTCCAAGTCGCTTCGCCTGCCTATGTAGGTTGGCCCGCGAGAACTCCGCTGAGTGCCCATCACCGGCCCGCTCAAGGAGCCGTCGTCGAGTTTCCCATTCAGGTAAACGTCGAGCGTGCGCCTCGAGGCGTCATAGACTCCGGCCACGTGGTACCATTCGCCAACAGCAAGAGGAGTCGCCCCGAATCGCCCCATGAAACCTCCGCACACGGTGCTGAGTTTGAATCCGATTGTCCGCGGGCCCTGGTCGATGGTCGTGTCCAACTGATAGCCGACCCCGGCGCTACGGTGCGAGACGATCGCCGCGTCATCAGAAGGAAACGAGGAGGAGTTGATCCAGGCCGTGATTGTCATGCTGCCGGCAAGCCGAAGCGCTGTTGGGCGGCCAGCGTCGACATGTTCCTTCTTGCCGTCGAACACAGCGAAAGTCCCCATTACACCGGAAGCCCGCGCCGGTTCAGTGCTGAATCGCCCGTTAAGACCGTGCCCTGAAGAATCAAACGCCGCCCGGCCGCCGGTTTCGTTGAGCTTCCAGGAGGCTTCGAGAGTGCCCGGGGACGTGGCTCCGCGCGTACTGGCTGGGCCCTGCCCGGTCCATACCAGGGCCACGAGGGCCAGCGCGAGAGCGGCGGCGAAAGACGCAGTCCACCTGTCGATCCTCAACGTGGGTGAGCGAATCTGCCAATGCGCGCTGACGGCGGCACCAAGCAAAGCTCCCAGCACATTCGTGACGAAATCGCTGACCGACGCATCGCGGTACAGCATCACCAACTGACCCGTTTCGGCAAGGCCGGACATCAGGGCCGCGGCGGCGACAGCCCGCAGAATGCCAAATTCACCAAGTACAAGTCCCACAGGGACAAAACCCAAAACATTCACATAGGCGTGGGAAATATCGATACTTGTGTCTATGGAGGAATGATGTTCCGGTGGCAGCAATTCGATGGGAATCGCGATTGCGGCGAGAACCAAAAATATCACCGGAGCGCGTAATTTGATTCTAGTCACCACGACTGACACCAGAACTTCGCTTGCAGTATATGTCGTCTTGGCCACAGGAGGCGAAAACGGCGTGGAGTCTCTGTGCCACTGCGGGTTTTCGCCAAGTCGCCGGCAGGGCCGGGTCGAGACTGAGAACGGACAAATGGCGGGCGCGTGCGATAGAATCGCAGGCCATTCAGTAGAGCCGCAAGGTCCTAGAAGGGGTCCGTGCACATGCCCAAGGCAAAAGAATTTACGGTCACGATTGAGGACAAGCCGGGCGCACTTGGAAGGTGCTTCCTCGCACTCGCCGAGCGCGGGGTGAACATCCTGGCGTTCCAATCGTACGTTGAGGAAGGTGAGAGCCTGACGCGATTCCTGGCAGACGACGTGGCCACTGCCCGAGAGGTGCTCGGCAAAATGCGCATGATCTTTGAGGTGACGGATGCCGCCGTTATGAGAACTGCGAATCGACCGGGCGCGCTCGGTCGCGCGGCCGCACGCTTGGGCGAAAATCGCGTCAATATCGATTATTCCTACTGCGGGCAGGAGCCGGGATCGCCGCTGGCGCTGCTGGTATTTGGCGTGGACGACCTGAACAAAGCGGCGGCTGCTCTCGATGAGCTGGCTGCGGAAGAAGCGAAGAAATAGCAGGGCGCCTGATGTATTTCTGTCTTTTGCTGCGCGATCAAACCGCAAGATAGCAAGGATGCTGAAGATTCGACGCTTGTTGGCAAAAACGGCGCAGGTCGCGGCTGCATTTGCGATCGTGTGCGCGAGCGCGCCGGCTCAGTCAGCTCCGATCACGATAACCTTGGCGGGGCAGTCGATGATTCGCTCGGACCTTCGGGCAACTGCGCCAGCGGAAATGCCAGTGGCCCAGACGCTGCTGAAAGGCGATGTACGGTTCACAAACCTGGAGGCGACGGTCGCCGAAAATGGCGAGGCGGTCCACGAAGGCAGGGGATTCCTAACTCCGCCCGAAGCGCTCGATGCGCTGACGACTTTCGGCTTTAACTTACTGGCTTTCGCGAGCAATCACGCATTCGATCTGCAGGTGACGGGCATTCAAAACACAATTCGCGAGGCGGACAGCCGGAAGATCGTTCATGCAGGAACTGGAAATAGCGCGGCCGAGGCGGTGGCGCCGGGTTATCTGCGCACGCCGAAGGGCACGATCGCGCTGATCGCGAGCGCGTCAGGCCTGATTGCGCCGGGAGGAAGCGCGGCCGCGAGTCGGCCGGGAGTGAATGAGCTTCGCGTGGAAGCGGGCGACACGGAGAATGAGGCGACTGAAGATCTACCGGGCGTGCCGGGAAACAGGCCCAATCCTGAGGATGCACAGCGCATCCTGCAAAGCATTCGCGACGCTCGCCACCACGCCGACCTCGTGATCGTGTACCAACACAATCACGTCTTCGGGAATCATTCGTTCTCGACCATCTTCGGCGAAGGCATGTCCGAGCGTCTCGGGCCGAACGAATGGCTCGTGAAGTGGACACATGCAGAAATCGATGCGGGCGCGGACATTATCGTGATGCACGGCGCGCCTCTGCTGCACGGCGTGGAGATCTATCGCGGCCGGCCCATTTTCTACGATCTGGGCAATTTCATTTACAACGTGCCGCCGACGCTGACGTACATCGACGAGCCGATGAGCTGGGAGAGCGTTGTGGCGTACGTGCAATTTCAGGCGAGAAATCTGCAATCGATTTCGTTTCGGCCGATTGTCTTGAACAATATTGGCGAAGGCCAGCCCGACATTCATAGTCCGTACACCAACAACGAGTTTCTCGACACGCGCGGCTTGCCCTCGCCCGCGACCGGCGCGAAAGCGGGCTATATCCTCCAGCGGCTGGCGGACGAGTCAAAACCCTTTGGAACGACGATTGAAGTAAAGGGCGAGACGGCGGGAATCAAGCTGAACGTCGGACATTGAGATAGAGCGAGTTAGGGCTAGGTCTCAATTCAAGGAGTTACTCGGTGTTTCCGCTAAACCGACTAAGCGAGCCTGTTGAATTTCTTCCGAGTTGCGCGTCACTCGGGCGTGCCTTAATTGCTTGAAATCTCCTCTAAAAAGGTGGCTAATCTTGCCGCGGGTGCAGCATCTGTAGCAAAGAAGCGTCCGAACAAGCGTGTTCGAATCTCATGCCAGACACTTCAACGGTTTTCGCGCGAGCGCTCGGGATCATATTCCTGACAGGCGGCCTCTTAGCGCTTTTCAATAGGAAGGCGATGTCCCGCGCCATCGACGGTGCCGTAGAGCACCCAGTGGCGTTCTGGATCGTCGGATTGATTAACCTTTTGCTCGGTTCCTTCATGGTCGCGGTACAGGAGGTATGGTCTGCCGATTGGCGGGTCGTGGTCACGATCATAGGGTGGTCAGCCCTTCTCAAGGGCGCCATCCTCTGGCTGTTTCCGGATTTTTCGCGAACCGTCTACCGCACGTGCAATCGGGTTGGCGTACTCACTATCGGTGGTGTCGTTGCGATCCTACTCGGTCTCTTCCTTTGCCACGCAGGATTTCGATTGTAAATCCCTTCGGTCACCCGATCGGCAGATCCGAGCCATTCGGCCTTTTTCCGCCGAGATTGGGTCCGCGGACTAAGCCATTCGATGTAGAGTCCTAGGTGTCATCCTCCACGCGAATTAACGAAAAGGAGAGTCTTGATGAAACTTCAGCCTCTCAGCCTAATTTTCCTGTGCTTGTGCCTCACAGCGTGCAGCCAAACCGCAGGTCCAAACTCATCTTCCGCCGGTGGCACCGTGCTCGCAGCCGGCTTCACCGCCAAGAGCGTGAGCGGCGGATACGGCTTTTCGATTCTTACTCTCGGTGCGGTCGCATCAGGTGTCATCACGGCGGTGGGAAATGGAAACATAGCAGCAAGCGAGGAAACTGCAAATGTCGGGGGACTCTCTTGCCACGGCAGTCTGACCGGATCTTACACGATTAATGCTGACGGCTCCGGAGCCGCTACGATGTTCTTGACTGAAGATGCGATTTCCTCGGCCAAGAACTGCCAGCCGCTGGCTACGCACTTTAGTTTGGCTCTAACCAACGGAGGGCAGCAAATTCTTATGGCGGAACAGGACGCCACCATAGTGGCGACAGGGATTGCAGTGAAGCAGTGACCCTCTGACATAGTAGGCGCGTTCGGAAAAGGCAGATGGAGACTGCTAGATCTGGTCTGGGCGAGTGGCGTTCTAACTCGCCGCAAGCCTTCATCGTGCGACAAGAACGCGGCGGCCATCGATGCGGACGCGGCCCTCGAGAACGAGGCGCACAGCTGCGGTGTAGATGCGGTGCTCCTCGCGCAGAATGCGCGCCGCGAGGGTCTCTTCCGTGTCGCTGTCTTCGATCGGCACGGCCGCCTGCAAGATGATCGGGCCCGCGTCGAGATTTTCGTCCACGAAATGCACGGTGCAGCCGGAGAATTTCGCGCCGTGTTCGAGCGCCTGGCGCTGCGGCTCGAGTCCCGGAAACGCGGGCAGCAGCGAAGGGTGAATATTCAGGATGCGATTCGGAAAGGCCTTCACGAAATACGGCGAGAGAAGCCGCATGTAGCCCGCAAGACAAACTAGATCGACGTTTTTCTCCTGCAGTGCCGCGACGACCTGGCGATCGTACGCTTCGCGTTCGAGTCCTTTCGATGGAATCACGCGCGCATCGAAGCCCCGCGCGCGGGCCTTCTCGATTCCCGGCGCGTTTTCCCGGTTGCTGACCACGATCGCAATTTCGGCGTTGGGAATGCGCCCCGCGGCGACGCTATCGGCGAGGGCTTCGAAATTCGAACCGCGCCCGGACAGCAGCACGCCAATTCGTTTTTTCATGTGAACGCGAAATTAGCATAGATCAGCAGCGCGGCAAAATGACGGCTGCGCTTGACAGGCTGTGGCGCGCAAGGCATCTTCTCCCGCACATTCAAGCTGAGGAGGGAATGCCATGGTGCGAAAGCGTTTTTCATTGCTAGCGTCTGTGCCAATTCTGATCGCGTGGGCTGCGGTTGGATGCACGAACCAGCCTGCTGCGCCCGCGGCGCCACCCGATACGCGCGCGGCGGATGAAGCCGCGATCCGCGCTGCGGACGACGAATTCGCCAAGGCGGCGCTCGCGAAGGATCTCGATAAGTGCGTGTCATATTACGCGGACGGCGCGGTTGCCTTTGCGCCGGGCATGCCAGCGGTGATCGGCAAGGACAACATCCGGAAATTTCTTTCGGGGCTGGTGTCGTCCCCCAATTTGCAGATGAAGATTCACATCGAGAGCGTCGACGTGGCGCGCTCGGGAGACATCGCGATCGATCGCGGCACAGTGGACGCAACGACGACCGACAAGAAGGGCAAGGCCAGCACGCAATCGATCGAGTACGTCATCGTGCGGAAGAAGCAAGCGGACGGGTCGTGGAAGATCGTCGCGGATACGAGCGCCAACGAAAAATAGCGGCTACGTCTTCGGTCAGCGAAGGCCAAATCGGAGCATATTGCCGATGGCGCGTGCCCAGTCGCTGAGGCGTGGAAGGATCGCTCGGCGCTTCACCTCATCCTGGTTCGACTGGATGCTGCTCGTAAGCACATCGACGACGGTTGCAGCGGGCACGCGAACGGCCTCCCGGTCCACCGACGCGAACTTCACGCGCCCAGTGCGATCGACGATGAAGACCGCCGGCTTCGCGATGCCGCCCATTTGCTCCGGCTCGAAAACACCCCATTCGTGAACGATCTTGCGGCCTACATCGCAGAGAATCGCGAACGGCAACTCAAGTTGCCGCCGCACCGCTTCCGACCGCTCCGGCGGGTCGACGGCGACTGCAACTACGTTCGCGCCTGCCGTACGGATTTTCTTCCAGAGTTCGGCGTACTGAGCCAACTGGCGCAGGCAAAAAGGTCACCAATAGCCTCGGTAGAATAGGAAAATCACCGGCCCTGCGGCTGCCAGTTCGCTCATGCGGCGGTTCGCGCCCGTTGAATCGAGCGCTTCGAATTCCGGCGCGACATCGTCCGCTTTAAGAATCGCTTCCCTGCTCATTACATTTCCCAGCCAACGAAGATAATAAGCCCTACAGTGGCAGTTCGCCCGAATAGACGACGGTCGGTTTGCCGCGGGCGGCGCGCTCGATGCGCCCGATAAGGAAGAATTTTTCACGACGGCGCTTGAGTTCGGATTCGACGCGTGCGATATACTGCGCCGGAACCACCAGGATCATTCCCACGCCAAGGTTAAAGGTGCGAAGCAGTTCGTCGCGCTCCATGCGGCCGAGCTGCGCGAGATACCGGAAAATCGGCAGCACAGGCCACGAGCCTAGCTCGACCAGCGCGCGCACATTGCGCGGCAGCGCGCGAGGCAGATTGCCGGTGATGCCGCCGCCCGTGATGTGCGCCATCGTCGAGACCCACCCGCGCGCGAGGACATTTTTCAGCATTGGCCAGTAGGGGCGGTGCGGCTTGAGCAACTCCGCGCCGATCTTGTTGCCGACCTCCGCGACGTAGGTATCGGGTTCGAGTTTCGCAACGCCGAAGACGAGCTTGCGCGCAAGCGAGTAACCGTTAGTGTGCAGGCCGCTCGAAGGGAGCGCGAGCAACACGTCGCCGGGGCGGACGTTGCGCGGATCGAGTATCTTTTTGCGTTCCACGGCGCCGACGATAAATCCGGCGAGATCGTATTCGCCGGAGGCATACACGTCCGGCATCTCGGCGGTTTCGCCGCCAATCAGCGAGCAGCCTGCTTGCTTGGCCGCGCGGCTCATTCCTTCGATCACCTGCTCGAGCACGCGCGGATCGAGCTTGCCCATCGCGATGTAATCGAGAAAAAAGAGTGGTTCGGCGCCCTGCGTCAGAATGTCGTTGACGCAGTGGTTAAGAATGTCCGCGCCGACGGTGGAATGGATGCCGGTGGCGAATGCGACTTTGAGCTTGGTGCCGACGCCGTCGCAGCTCGCGACAATCACCGGATCGCGCCAGCGCTTCTTATCGAGCTGAAAAAGGGAGCCGAAGCCGCCGATGGGCGCGAGCACGCCGCGGTGAAAAGTTTTCCCCGCCATGGCGGCAATCCGCCGCTTGGCTTCGTCTGCGACTGAAATATCGACGCCGGCGTCCGCGTAACGCATGCGAGCAGCTCGTTTCTGGAGGGGCGGGCGACCCAGGAATTTTAGAACGTGCGAAACAGCCGGCGCCAGCGCACTTCTTTCGGATGCAGAAGCACGGTCGCGTAGGTTTCAAAGCGCTGGATAGCGAAGCCGGGTCCCCAGACCTGCTCCGGCGCATCGATCGACATGTAAATGATCACCGGGGTGCCGATGATGTTCTCGCGCGGCACGAATCCCCAGAATCGGCCGTCATTCGAGTTGTCGCGGTTATCGCCCATCATGAAATACTGGCCCGGAGGCACCACCATATCGCCGTTCACCGTATGCTGCCGCAGTTCGTCCAGCCATTCCGGACGATCATTCATAGGCAATTCGGCGGCTCGATCGGGGAAATTCTCAGCCGGGAAGTCGGCGAAGCCGGGAACGTGCAGCGCGTAAGGCTCGCTGAGGCGCACGCCGTTCACGTAAACCTGTCCGGCGACAATCTTGATGTGATCGCCCGGCACCCCCATGCACCGCTTGATGAAATCCGGATTGCCCTGGTCCTCGAGCGGCGCGCGAAAGACGATGATTTGCTGCCGCTTCGGATTGCGCCATAGCGGGGTGTGGATGCCGGTGAACGGAATTCCCGCGTCGTAGCCGAAGCGGCTGACGATCAAGTGGTCGCCGACCAGCACTGTGTTTTCCATCGAGCCGCTCGGGATCACGCGCGCCTGCACGATCGTGCCTTCGATCAGAATGAACGCGACGATCACCCAGAACCACGAGACCACTTCGCGCCAGACCACATCCTTCGTTGTCGCTGGCGCGGACTTCGTCTTTGCGACGGTCACGGCCTCTTCCACGTCAGCTTTCACGATGAGCCTCCACTTCGAGTTGCACCAGCTCGGTCGGATAGCTGCCGGTGTAGCAAGAGGTGCAGAATTTTTGATCCTTATCTTCGACGGCGGCGCGCAAGGATTCGAGCGAGAGATACCCCAGCGAATCGGCGCCGAGGAAATCGCGGATCTCTTCGACGGACTGCTGCGCCGCGATCAGCTCGTCGCGGCGCGGCGTATCGACGCCGTAGTAGCAGGGCGAAATCGTCGGCGGGCAACTAATGCGGACGTGAACTTCTGCCGCGCCTGCTTCGCGCACCAGGCGAACGATCTTGCGGCTGGTAGTGCCGCGGACAATCGAATCATCGACCAGCACCACGCGCTGGCCCTCCAGCATGCGCCGCACCGGATTCAGCTTGAGTTTGACGCCGAAATCGCGGATCGACTGCTCCGGTTCGATGAACGTGCGGCCGACGTAATGGTTGCGGATCAGCGCCATGCGAAACGGGATCCCGGATTCGGCCGCGTAACCGACCGCCGCGGGAACGCCCGAATCGGGCACGGGCGCGACCACGTCCGCTTCGACGGGATGTTCGCGCGCCAGCAAACGTCCGAGTTGCTCGCGGCTCTGATTCACCGGGCGGCCGAAAATGACGCTATCGGGCCGCGAAAAATAGACGTGCTCGAAGATGCAGTACTGGTGCTGCCGTTCCGGCGAGAAGTGGACGGACTCGATTCCGCTGCGCGAGACGCGCACCATCTCGCCCGGCTCGATTTCGCGGACGTATTCCGCGTCGATCAGATCGAATGCGCAGGTTTCCGACGCCGCCACCCAGGCGCCGTCGAGGCGGCCCAGCACGAGCGGGCGGAAGCCGCGCGGGTCTCGGATCGCGTACATTTCATCGCGCGTCAGGACGAGCAGCGAGTACGCGCCCTCCACTTGTCCGAGCGCATCGGCGAACGCGCCGGGAAGGTTTCGCGCGGCGCTGCGCGCAACGAGATGGACGATCACCTCGGTGTCGCTGGTGGTCTGAAAAATGGAGCCGCGATGTTCGAGCTTGCGCCGCAGCTCGAGCGCGTTGGTCAGGTTGCCATTGTGACCGAGCGC
>Ga0187782_10002726_pt1 | contig 13057 bp, 13 predicted proteins | sample 0715_SJ02_MP15_2_FD_132454 | JGI IMG/M metagenome (GOLD analysis project Ga0187782, IMG submission 132454) | Tropical peat soil microbial communities from peatlands in Department of Meta, Colombia - 0715_SJ02_MP15_20_MG | ecosystem: Environmental > Terrestrial > Soil > Wetlands > Peat | place...
ATCGAGAAGGAACGGACTAAGCTGACTCTCATGGTTGACAAACTTCCCACGAAGGCTGGCATTGATCCTCTTAACAAGCTGATCGACCGCAACCCCGAAGATAACGTTGTGAAAGTCGAAAAGGTCGCTCGGCATCGGACCATGCGAGGAGGTTTTGAAGTTCCTTGGGCGGGACACCTTTCTTGTAGTGTTTGCAATCAACGAACCAGCGTTCGAGGTGCTGACTCCCATCAGGCTCAGTCCGAAGATGCTCACCGATGATGTCGCGTCCTTTGTCCGCCGGACTAGTGGTGAGACCTGTACCCTTGCGCCAGTCAAGGTTCACAAAGCCGTTGGCCTGTAGTAGATCGAAACAGAACTCCTCAAACTCGGAACTCGTGAGACCATCGAAGCTAGTGCCTGCCATGATGGGCGCGATTGTAGCATCGCGGCTGGTTGGGTCGGCACCTCCTCAAAACTGAGAACCCCTCGCGCCGGGCCGAGGGTCAGTGAGTGTAATCGAGATTCTCAACAGTCAACGCGCCGTTGCTCTACACTGTCAGACAAAGGTCGGCTTGTCCCATGAAACGCGACCGCACAATGAACTTGGCGCGACGGGCCGAGTACTGCATCGGAGGTGACCTCGGCCTGCCAACGAGCGCGGCTCGATGTAATCGAAATTCGTCGCCAACTAGTGATCAGACTTTGGTTCCCTGCGTAAATTTGTCAGTTCGAGCGTTCTTTATCTTCTGAGCGGCGGGCAAACCAATGGGTGCGGCTCTGTCTGAGTCAGCTCTTGGGCACATCCGGGCGATTCCACCATCCACCTCCCAGCGCTTGAAACAAGGCTGCGGTGTCGGCGTAGCGATTAGTCTGGGCTTGGACCAGGTTAATAAGCGCTTGCTGATAAGCTTGCTCTGCGCTCAACAGGGTGAGATAGCTGACGTAGCCAACCTGCATTTGTTTGGTGGTGAGGTCGAGCGTGACTTTGGCCGCATCGCGCGCCGCTGCCGCTGCTTTCAGGGCGTCATCATCCTGATCGAGCGCGTGCAGGGTATCCGCGACATTTTCGAACGCGGTTAACACCGTACTGCGGTATTGTTCGGAGGCTTGAACATAGGCAGCTCTTGCGGCCCGCTCGCGAGCAACCAGTGTCCCCCCCTGAAAGATGGTCTGCGTTGCACCTCCCGTCAGATCCCAGAAGCCTGTGCCTGCCGAGAACATCTTGCTGAAGACCAATGCCATGCTGCCCACGTCAGCCGTCAGGTTAAAGCTGGGAAGACGATTCGCACGGGCAACTCCGATGAGAGCACTGGCGGAATGCAGGTTTTCCTCTGCCTGGCGAACGTCTGGACGCTGCTCCACGAGCTGCGACGGCAGGCTTAGTGGCAGTTCCTGCGGCAGTTGCAAACTTGAAAGTTCAAACTTCTCGGCTAAGTCCTCGTTCGGCAGACCGCCAGACAAAGCGATGAGAAGATCACGCTGCTGAGCTAACTGCTTCAGCAACGGTGGCAGAGTAGCAGTGACTTGGGCAAGCTGGGATTCCTGCGCAGCGACATCGAGTCGCCCAACGTAGCCTTTCTCAAATTGCTTGTGCAGCACATCAAGCATGTGGGTATTGATTTCGATGAGTTCGCGCGTGGCATCAATCTGCGCCCGCAAAGATGCCTCTTGAATGGCTGCCTCAACAACGTTCGAGGTCAATGTGATATCCGTCGCTGCTAACGTAAAGCGGGCCTGCTCCTTCTGGGCTTTGAGAGACTCAACTGTGCGTCGATTAAGACCGAACACGTCCGGCACGAACGAGACGGCAACCTGTGGAGTGTAGAGACTATAGTAGAGAGCGCCGTTCGCGGTAAACGGCGAGACTACATTTGATGTCTTCGAGTGATCTGCTGAAAAGCTGCCCGTAAGCACAGGATAGTAAGCCCCGCGCTGTGCAATAACGTTCTCCTTCGCTACCAGCAATGCCGCTTGCGCTGCCTTGAGATCAGGGTTGTTTTTGAGAGAGCGCTCGATCAAGTCGTTGAGTGGCTTTGAGTGAAATAGAGTCCACCACTCTCCGGGAATGTCCTTTCCATTGAGAAACTGCTGTGCTTCCCCGCCGCTGACGCCGGGAGTACCCGTCGTGGCCGCTGGTGGAGTTGGCGTATAGCTAGGCACCTGCGGAGCAGCGGGCCTCTTGAAACTCGGGCCGACTGCGCAGCCGGTGCTCAGCAGCGCTGTGAGCCCCACGAGACCGATGAAGCATGATTTTCGAGTGCGAGTCATAACCATCAGTTCAAGCGTTTGTTATGCATGCCAGTTCCGCTGAGTGTCGCCTTGTTTCTCGTTGTACTCGCTGGCCCACCGATCATCCCCGGAATTGGCGTGCGACGCCGATTCCTGAAATTTCCACCGCCGATGCCCGAGCCAGCCACAGTCTGAACCGGTAAACTGCGAGTAACAGCAATCTTGGTCGCACCGATCGGTTTGATTGAGGTCGGTTGAGGATTACCCACCAGACTTCGCGACTTGGGGTCTTGGCTATTGTTGTGAACCATCTTCGAACGGTTGGCCTTCACCACGCTCGCACTGTTGGGAAGTGGAATCTTGCCACCCACAGGCTGTCTACGCGCAGATTGATGCGAGGTGGTGACATCTTTGTGGTTTTTGGTCTCGAGCGGCACGGTCGTGCCTTCATCACTCCCCGAACGATTGCTAGTCGTCGGTGTTGAACTCGCTGCGTTTTGTGGCGCTGCTGGACTTGAGACGAAGGCGTAGCCTGTAGACGGCATCAAAGCGCAGAGAATGATTAATAGGACTTGAAAGTCGGCCTTCATTTCGACTCCTCAGGTCTTGCTGCTGGTAGAGCGTGATTCTCGCCGCCCAGGAAGATCATGCGCAAGGCCGGTACTGCCAGCAGCAGCATAACTGGACCTACAAGCATTCCACCCACGATCACCGTTGCGAGCGGACGCTGCACCTGGCTACCGATGCCGGTGGAGATGGCCGCTGGAAAAAGACCAATACAGGCCGAAAGCGCCGTCATCAGCAATGGTCTCATTCGGGTAGTCGCGGCGCGGTACATCGCATCGACGGGGACCAGACCCTTCGTCCTTTCGTGGTTGTAGAAGGTGATCATCAGAATACCGTCCATGACGGACACACCGAAGAGCGATACGAAACCGATCGCCGCCGAGATGCTGAAGTTGAGACCGGAAACCCAAAGGGCGAGGATGCCTCCAACGATAGCGTCTGGAATTCCTGCGAGAGCCAGAATCGAATCACGGAAGTTGTTGAACAGGCTGTAGAGTGCTCCGGCGATAAGAATGAAGCTGATCGGCACAATGATCTCTAGGCGTTTCTTGGCCTGTTGCAGGTCGCCATACTCGCCCGCCCAAATCAGGTGGTAGCCAGATGGGAGTTGGACATTCTTTGCAATGCGCTGCTGTGCCTCTTCGACTGTGCCGCCTAAGTCACGTCCTCGCACGCTGAACTTCACGGGAATGAATCGCTGCATGCTCTCGTGATAAATCCACGCTGCGCCTGTATCCAAGCTGATCGTCGCCAGTTCACTTAAGGGAATGTAGGCGTTGGCACCACTGGCGGTTGTGTAGGCCACTTTGATGTTGCGGATTGTGTCGATGCTGTCGCGATATTCCGGCGTGTAGCGGACCACGAGATCAAATTGCCGATCGCCTTCCAAGACGGAAGTCGCAACCGCGCCGCCCATGGCTGCTTGAATTACTGAGTTCACATCACCGGAATTGAGGCTGTAACGTGCGGCTCTTGCGCGATCCACTTTGATGTTCAGGTTCGGCTGCCCCAGAACAGGAAAGATGCCGAGATCGGTGACGCCGCGTACCTGGCTCATCTGGTCGCGTACTTGCTCAGCCAAGTTGGTCAAGACTCGAAGATTGGGTCCGACGATCTTGACGGAATTGACACCCTTGACGCCCGAGATGCCTTCTTCGATGTTGTCCTCGATATATTGGGAGAAATTGAAGACAACACCCGGCAACTCGTTATTGAACTCCGCCTGGATCTGGTTTGTGAGCTTTTCCTTTGTCAGCCCCCTCCGCCATTCGTCAAAGGGCTTGAGCGGCGCAAAGAGCTCGACGTTGGAGAATGGGGCCGCATCACTGCCATCATCAGGCCTGCCATGCTGCGAAACCACCGTCAATACTTCGGGATGGCGCAGGAGGATTTCCCGCATCTTTCTTGTGGCCGCTTCGCCGTCCTGAAGCGAAAGTGTGATCGGCATGGAAGCGCGAATCCAGAAGTTGCCTTCCTCTAGGTGAGGAAGAAATTCGCTGCCGAGCCTTGGCGCGATTACGAGGAAGGTCACGAGGTACATGGCAACCTCGATTCCCACGACAAGCGCACGATGCGTTAACGAGAACCGAAGGGCAGGATCGTACAGGCGGTGCAAGGTGCGTACGATAATCGTTTCGACTTCTTTTACGCGAGCAGGCAGGAGATAGGAAGCGATTACCGGAGTGATCGTGAAGGTCGCGATTAAAGCGCCCGCAAGCGCGTAACCGTATGTCCGGGCCATGGGTCCGAAAATCTGGCCCTCGACGCCTTGCATCGTGAACAACGGCACAAACCCGGCGACCGTGATAAGGGCCGAAAAGAGAACTGCTTTGTCCACTTGGAGCGCGCTGATCAGGATCAAGCGCAAGCGGTGCGACCACACATGCCCGTGCCCAGTTGGATCCGGAGTTTGCGTTGGATCAGGGCCCCAGGCGCCTGCCGCTAAGCGGTGCAGGAGTTCCTCTCGTTCTTCGTGAGGGCGTTGGAAATTCTTGAAAATATTCTCGACCAGGATTACGGCCGAATCGACGATGATGCCGAAGTCCACAGCTCCGACCGAAAGCAGGTTGGCGCTTTCGCCGAAAATTACCAGAAGAATCGTGGCAAAGAACAGCGCGAAGGGAATGTTGATTCCGACAATGACGGCGCTGCGAAGATCACCAAGGAAGATCCATTGGATAAGAAATACCAGGAGGCATCCAAAGATCAGGTTGTGCAGGACCGTATGCGTGGTTAACGCGATCAGATTTGAGCGGTCGTAGAACGGAACAACCCGGACTCCGGGCGGCAGGCTTCCGTCATGGTTCAGCCTGTCGATAGCCGCCTTGACCTTGGGAATCATGTCAGCGGTCTTTTCCGTGCGTCGTTGAACGACAATCGCGCCGACCACATCGTCGTGCAGATCCCGACCCAAAATTCCGAGCCGGGGCCGGTAGCCGACCTGCACGTTGCTGACATCCTTCATCAGCACGGGAACGCCGTTTTCCTGGCTCAGGACAACATTCTCGATATCCTCGACCTTGTAGCCTTGCCGCAGGTCATCACTGCCGCCATCATCAATAAGGCCAACACCACGGATGTTGATCGACTGCTGGCCGACGCGGATTTCACGCCCACCAACATTGATGTTGGCGTTGCCCAGTGCGGTGAGGATTTGAGGAACGGTAACGCTGTAAGCTTCAAGCTTGTGCGGATCGACTTCGACCTGAAATTCTTTGGTAGGTCCGCCCCAGCTATTGACGGCGGCAATGCCGGGAATGGTCAGCAGTCGGCGGGCAACGATCCAGTCCTGCACCGTGCGCAGATTCGTGATACCGAAGTGCGGTGGCCCAACGACCTGATAGCGATAGATTTCTCCCGTTGAACTGTTCGCTTGGATTGTCGGCACCAGATTGCCGGGTAGGCTGACATTCTGTTGCATGGCCACCGATGCCTGACTGTACGCAAAGAAATAATCAACGCCGTACTTGAAGGTGACGCGGACGAAAGACAGTCCGTAGAACGAAGTGGAACGGATAACATCGATTCCAGGTGTGGCGTACAGCCCAATTTCCATAGGGATGGTGTAGTAGCGTTCCATCTCCTCGGCGGAGAGCCCGGGCGCCTGTGCCGTGATTTCGAGGATTACTGGGGTTGGATTCGGATAAGCTTCGATGTTAAGCAGCTTGAAAGCGACGAACCCGGCTCCGGCAAACAACAGCAGGCCCAGCACCACAATTGGGCGTCGGCTGAGACAAAATGAAAGGAGGGCTTTAAACATGATTTGTCGCCAAAAGGGGGGGCAAGCCTAATCCGAGGGTGGCGCCTCCAACATGTTGCTTAGAAATACTGCACCGTCGCTGACGACCAGATCTCCCCGCTCCAAGCCATCAAGAATCTGCACATGGGCGTTCTGTCTGAGACCGGTCTTGATTACTTTTTGAACGAAATGTCTGCGATCGGTTGTGACCCAAGCGACCATGGTCCCGTCAGGTTCGCGGACTACCCCATTTGCCGGTATAGACGTTGCTTCCACTGGGCCGTCGATACGGATGACGAAGTTCGCAAGCATCCCTGGTCGCAGCTCATTCCCGGCGTCGGAAATCTCGGAACGAATGGTCACTCGATGCGTATTTGGGTCAACCGCCTCATAAATTTTTGACACTTTGCCTTTGAAGGTGCGATCGGGATGAGCCATCACATTCACCTCGACCGGCTGTCCCAATTGATACGAGGCGCTTTCACTCTCGGGCACGTTCGCCAGCATCCACTTGACCGTGACATTGGCGACGGAGTATGGAGCGGGAGGGCTGCCCGGCTGCACCAAGAGCCCCGCTGGGGCATTAAAAGCCGTGACTTTGCCTGCAATCGGACTTCGCACAACCAGAGCAGGATCGATCTTGCGCGATGCGATCATCTGGTCAATTTCAGCGTCTGTTTTTCCAAAGACACGCACCGCATCTCGCGCCGCCTTGAGAGCACCTTCGGCGGTCTGTTGATCGGAGATCGCTTGCTCCAACTCCTTCTGAGGAACGCCAACGTTCGTCGTGTAGAGATCCTTGGCGCGTTCCAGCTCTTTTGTGGTCAGTTCATAGGTGGCCGCTGCTCCAATCAGCGTGGATTCAGCCTGGATAAGGTCTGGACTCTTGATCGTGTAAAGAGGCTGGTCTTTCTGGACTTGTGCTCCCAGCTCCACGAGCGCCTTGATGATCGTTCCCTGATATGCCGGAAAAACATCAACCGACAAATCATCAGCGTAACTGATGTTGCCCACCGCCTCCTTCTCAACATCGAATTTGTACATCCCCACCGGCTCGACCTTGATCGAGTTCAGCTGGCTCGGCGACAGGTCCACCGTCGGATCGGACCGCGACGGGTTCGATGCGGAACTGGACTCCCGTTGCGTGCTTGCGGCTGTGGACTGACCATGACCCGATAGAAAAACGGCCGCAGCAATCACGATGATCGCGACCATTACAACCGCTGTGAGTGTTTTCTTATTGGCGCGCATGATTCCCTTATCACCAGACTCTCTTGCAATCAATGCCCTGAAGCCCTGCCATTGCGCAATCTGCGAATGGTGACCCGATTCCGCGAACGCTTGTGGTTCTTCTGTCTCTTCGCGAGCCGTGACCCGAACTCCGCAATACCGGCGCACAGCAAACCGGCGTACAAAAGCACGGTGAACAAACCAATTGCTATCAAGACATATCGATTCCACGCCTCATAGTTCACTAAGCGCTCCGGTGACCTGAACCTTGTCAGATGTCCAGACTTGACGCCCTCGCCCGGCAATGCTCCGGAGCGTTCGCCGTTTTCGCAATATGCCGTGTAATGAGAGCCAGCCACAGGACGAACCGGCGATTCGTATTTCGAATCGTCAGGCACTTCTCTCAGCAGTTCAGCAATTTGACTTGAGTCTAAGTCGGCGCGCAGAAATCGACACCGTATCTTTCAGTTTTGGTTTGTATCGTTTGGAGATCGGGGGCCTATCTTTTGGCTATCCTGTGGAAAGGGGTTTTCAGCAGGGCTGCAGATGGAGCAACATTAAAGAAAGAAGAATGGATCTGCTCTCCATTTATGCGCCCGCCAACCGGGTGAGGATGCTCGTTCTCGCCACGTTGCTCACCGCAGGCATTGCGGTGGTCGATTGGTGGGCCACGCACTACATCTCGCTAGGCTTCCTGTATCTGTTTCCCATCATTATCTTTGGGGGTTTTTTCTCTCGCAGCAGGATCATAGGGGTGGCCCTGCTCTGTGCAGTCCTGCAGGAAGCTTTCAGTAATCTGCCCGAAAGTGAAGTAGTAATACGCTTGTTGTTCAGCTCAGTTGGATTTGTTGGTACAGGTCTTTTCATTTCCGAAATGGTCCGCAACCGACGCATCGTCCTAAAGCACTCCGAGGAATTGGAGGATGCTGAGAAACAACTGCGTTCACTTATCGAAAGCAGCCCAGCAGCTATTGTTACGATTGACTCGCAAGGTAAAGTTCTCGTGGCAAATGAGGCAGCCCAGCAGTTGCTTGCTCCCGGTAAGGCGCCTTTACAAGGGCAGGCAATCAAGTTGTACCTTCCGGCCCTTGAGACCGTGCTCAAGACGCAGTCATTGCGCGAATTTCGCACGACCTTGCAATGCACAGGACAGAAAACCGATGGTGAGGTATTTCTCGCTGGCGTTTGGTTTTCCACATACAGCACGATCTCCGGACCACGTTTGGCAGCAATCGTTGTCGACCTCTCCGAGGATCTGCGGAATCGTGAGGATCTCAGCCTGGACCACCTATTGAAGAACTCCAGAATTTTGATGAGTACGGTGGCGCACGAAATTCGAAATCTCAGCGGCGCAGTACTGGTAGTTCACAAGAACTTGTCACGCATCAAGGATCTTGAAACAAACGAGGATTTCAGGGCTCTGGGAGGCCTGATTCAAAGCCTGGAGAGGATATCGGCACTGGAATTAGGCTTGACACCCGCTCAGAACGGAGAGGTAGTAGAACTTACTTCCGTACTCGACGAACTCCGCATTCTGATCGAAAACACCTATCACGAGTCGGAGATCACCGTGCGGTGGGATATTCAGGAACCGCTGCCATTGGTCTGGGCAGACCGGTATGGCTTGGTTCAGGTTTTCTTGAACTTGGCGAAGAACAGCCAGCGGGCCATGATATCTAGCGAAACGAAGCGCCTTCGCATATCTGCACGCGAGGAAAACGGAAAAGTAATAATCCGATTCGAAGACACCGGCGTCGGTGTCACCTCGCCCGAAAACCTCTTCCGACCTTTTCAACGCGGGGCTAAATCGACGGGGATCGGTCTCTATGTTTCCCGCGCCATCATGCGCAGTTTTGGCGGAGAGCTGGCTCATGAGCCCAGAACTGAGGGATCTTGTTTCACCGTGGTTCTGCCCCTGCACGTCGCAGCAGAGGAGGCGGTAAATGCCTAAGGCTGCGGAACAGACGCTGACCATTCTGTTGCTAGACGACCACGCGTTATTTCGAGAGAGCGTGAGTCGACTATTGGCGGCCGAGCCTGGTTTCGAAGTCGTTGCCCACTGCGGAACAATTGAAGAGGCTCTTCAGGTCCTTCGGCGCAAGGCGATCGACCTTGTGCTCCTTGACTTCGATCTCGGTGAACGTGACGGGCGAGAATTTCTCCGATTGGCCAAAGAACAGGGATTTAACGGAAAGGTGCTCCTCGTCACTGCGGGAGTGGATGCTCCGTCAATCTCAGAACTTATTCGCGCCGGCATTTCCGGCATCTTTCATAAACACGATTCTGCTGAGCTGCTGGCCCAGGGAATCCGCGACGTTATGGCGGGTAAGGTTTGGTTCGACCAGGCGCAACTGCAGACTGCGTTAGAGAAGGAGACCGCCACTCCGCAGTCCGCTGGACGTCGACGATTCACCGAACGGGAACGGCAAGTCCTCTCGTTTGTATTCGAAGGCCTCGCCAATAAGGAAATTGCCGCGCGGATCGGCGTTTCCGAGAGTTCAGTAAAATCCACTCTGCAACAGTTGTTTTCGAAAACCGGAGTTCGGACACGCAGTCAATTGGTGCGCATCGTTCTGGAACGCTATCGCGACCAACTCTAGAAGATAACGACAATTCAAACTCTGTAAATTGATCTCGGGAATATCAGAACGATATTAAGTTCGTCAAGAAATAACTAAATTTACGTATTGGAAATCGATATTTGATGTTACTTCATATAGATTATCTGTCATTTATCAATTCTGCCCGGTTCTCGTTTCATAATTTTTCGAGTTATCATACACTAGCATGTGTTTAATTAGAAAACGCCTCATTATCTGAGCAATGACCAAATCCATCGTATTAATGATCTTTGCAAAAGTGAGTGGCAAGTTCTTAACGCCGGATTATGCTCGTAATCAGCTCAGACCAGTTCCAGATCGTCGTTCTTTCTACAGTTATCTGGGGCGCCTTCAGAAACAAGGTCTCTTAGAACGACATCCCAATTCCCGTCGGGGGTACTTAGCGTATCGCCTGACCCCTCGTGGACAGGCTCGCCTGGAATACTTCGGGCGGTCAGGAACCGGCTGAAAGGAGTCCAGTCCTCTCAGTGCCCCCAGGTTGTCTGGTGCCTGACGTTACATACGTACGTAACGAAAGCCCCTCTTCGGCAGAACGCAGGATCGAATCGTCATAGTGTAGGGTCGCCCGTCTTTCTCACGTGAAACTCCCATCCCGTTAGCTGACCTTATCCTGAGCCGATTCTAAGCGCATGCGTGGGAAAAGATGATTCAGTTGTTACACCATTATTGTGATATCATATGTGTTATGGCAAAGGGTAACTATCACCGCATGCTGTACGACGCCAAACAGAAGCTGGCACAACTATTGGTTGAACGTCAGAAACTCGACAAGGAGATTGCAGAGGTGCATGCCGTCGTAAGCAAACTGCAGGATCTTTGTGCCGACCAGGATCAAAGGAATTTTTGGAGGGGCGCAGAGCGTGTCATCAAGGCAGACCTCAAGGTCGGGATAACTGAATCTGTGCGCGTCATCCTGCAAGAGAATGTCTTACCCATGACTGCCGTTGAGCTTTTGGAACAGGTGAAAGCGCGAAAGTACAACCTGACCCGGTACAAGAACCCGCTGGCCATTATTCATACCCTGCTGAAGCGTCTTGTAAAGAGTGGGGATGTTAGAGTCGCAGCTCCCATGAACGGGCTGAAGGCCTATCAATGGGTCAGCGCGGCAGACAAGGCATTATCCGAACTGCAGAAAAGCAGCGAACCAGCTGTTGCGAAGCATAGCGGCTCAAAGGAGTCCAAATGAAACCCCCGCTGACAAAACAAACAAGGTTTTTTCCATGCTGCATCTGTGGCAAACCTCGCGAGGTGCGGACCACGAAGAAAGGCAAGCCATATCTGCATTGTGACCCTTGTGGATTGCAGATGTTCGTGAGAATTGAAAGCGGGATTCGCCGTTTCGAGGCGTTGATTGCGGACGCGGATCGCAACGACATCTGGAAGCGCCTGGCCGAACTGCAACACCGCTATGAATTCGAGTGCCCGAAATGCGGCAAACAGTTCTGGCTTACAGAAGACCTAATCAAGACCAGTTGGGTGAACGGCAAATTACAAGGTTACCGCTGTCCGGAGAAAGGTTGCGACGGAGTCGCCAACTCGGAGCAGGCAGCATGAGAGCCACTCTCTTAGGAATGATTGCAATTACGACAGCAGTGATCCTGATGCTGCTCCTTGGAATGCACTTGGAACGTTTGCAGCATGAAACAAAGGAGTCATAAATCAGGCAGCACATGCCACATAGCTAGAAGGCGGAGTCTAAATGAGGGCGAAACCACAAACCGAATGGCTGACGGCTGAGGAAGCCGCGCAATACTTGAAGGTCAAGATTCGTACACTCTTGCTGTGGGTTCGCCAGGGCAAGGTGAACGCGTTTGCGCTGTCTGGTGTGTGGCGCTTTCGCCGTGAGGATTTGGACTCTGCCCTGCTGTCGCGGCCTGTGGTAAGCTCCATCACGCCAACTGTGCTCTCTGACGAAAGGGGGATGACGGAGTGAGAGCACGGAAAAAGAATGGAAGTGTTGTATTCAACAAAGCTCGATCCACGTGGAATTTTCTGTGGGTTGAGAACGGTACCAGACGCAGCCGACGGCTGGGAACTCTAACGGAGCTTCCTACCAGAGCAGATGCGCGGCAAAGGGCGGACAGCTTCCGCCGGGAGCTACGCCTGCAGCAGCAGAGGTCGGTCGTTACAGTAAAACAACTAGTAGAACAATATCGAGCGGAAAAGATGCCCAAACGCAGCGACACTCGGCGTGCTTACGAGGTTTGGCTGAGGAATCACATCCTGCCACGATGGGGTGATTCTGTGGTCACGGACCTTCAAGCACGCCCGGTGGAACTTTGGTTGGACCCTTTGTCGCTCGCCCCTAAGAGTAAGGCACATGTTCGCGGTGTGCTCAGCATCCTTTGGGACTTCGCGATGTGGCGGGGAGATGTTCCGACACAGCCCAATCCTATGGAACTGGTCAGCGTCAAAGGCTTGACTAAGCGGACGCGACAACCCCGCAGTTTAACAGTGCAAGAGTTCCAGAAGTTCATCCGACATTTGGATGAACCGTTCAGGACAATTGCGCTGTTGTGCTGCTGTTTGGGTCTGCGGATCAGCGAGTGCCTCGCGTTGAAGTGGGCTGATGTCGATTGGCTCAATGCCAAACTTCGCGTAGAACGGGGCATCGTCTGCCAGCAGGTGGACGATGTTAAAACCGCTGAATCACGAAGAAATATCGTGATGGATCACGAGCTACTGGAAGCCTTAAAGACATGGAAGCAAGTAACTCAGTTCTGCGAACTCGAAGATTGGATGTTCGCTTCCCCGGTGCAGCTTGGGAAACTGCCATGGTCATACGACCAAGTTTGGCGCATGTATCAGAAAGCAGCAGGCAAAGCGGGTATCGGCAGGATTGGTACTCACAGCCTGCGTCATACCTACCGGTCTTGGCTCGATTCCGTGGGCACTCCTGTGGGTGTACAGCAAAGGCTCATGCGTCATGCCGACATCCGCACCACTATGAACATCTATGGTGATGCGGTCACGGAGGACATGCGTTCTGCACATGAGAAAGTTGTGAGGTTAGCGATGCACAAGAAACCAGAAGTGATTTCCGCGCGATTTCAGGCTCGCTAACTTGCTGAAAGAATGGTGAGCGCGGAAGGAATCGAACCTTCAACCTACTGATTAAGAGTCAGTTGCTCTGCCAGTTGAGCTACGCGCCCGTCAATCGCCCACAAAGAGTTCTCCCTCACAATTGTAC
>Ga0187782_10002728_pt1 | contig 13053 bp, 9 predicted proteins | sample 0715_SJ02_MP15_2_FD_132454 | JGI IMG/M metagenome (GOLD analysis project Ga0187782, IMG submission 132454) | Tropical peat soil microbial communities from peatlands in Department of Meta, Colombia - 0715_SJ02_MP15_20_MG | ecosystem: Environmental > Terrestrial > Soil > Wetlands > Peat | place...
GTGGACCCCATGTTCGGGTTCTACCCCTACCAGGCGCGCGCCCTGCTCAGGAAACTCGGACTGGGACAGCATCTCCTCGGCCCGTTCATCGACGTGATCACGCAGCTTTACAAAGTCTTTACGCGCTTCGAAGCCCTCATCGTCGAGATCAACCCCCTGGCTGTCCTGCCGAACGGCGGTCTCCTCGCGGTGGATGCAGTGCTCGAGGCGGACGACTCCGCCCTCTCGAGACTGCGCTACCCTTTTCCCGACCCGGTTGAGCGCATAGAGAACCCCCTCGAGCGCCGGGGAAGGGAGATCGGTGTCACCTATGTGGAGCTGGACGGCGACATCGGCCTCATCTCGTCGGGGGCCGGCCTCGGCATGGCCTCCATGGACATGATCGCCCAGCGCTTGAGGCCTGCCAATTTCCTCGAGACGGGGGGAGGCATCACTGCGGATCTGCTCCACAAGTGCATGGACCTCGTATTGATGAAGCCGGGCATCAAGGCTATCCTCATCAATGTGTACGGGGGCATAAACCCTATCCACGAAGGGGCCAAGGGTGTCGCGCGCTACATCACCGAGCACAATCTGAAAATCCCGATCGTGGCCAAAGCCTTGGGAAATCACCAGGAAGAGACATGGGAAATCCTGCGCTCGGCAGGGGTCCATGTGGTGACGGATGCAGCGACGGAGAAGGCGATCGACCGGCTTTTCAGCATCTTGAACGGGGGATAGCCATTGTCCTTAGCATTTCAAAGAGGTAACGGCCAGGCGCATAAGGCTAGGGGACGAGCTTGTTGATCAACGATTCGACCCGGGTGATCGTGCAGGGCATTACCGGCCGCATCGGAGCTGTCCAGACGCACTGGATGCTCGAGTATGGGACGAAGGTGGTGGGCGGCGTCACGCCTGGCAAGGGGGGCGCCTCTGTGGAGGGGTTGCCTGTTTTCGATAGCGTCGAAGAGGCGGTCAGACAGACGAGAGCGAACGCGTCGGTCTTCTTCGTGCCCGCTGCCTTTGTCCTCGACGCTTTTTTGGAAACCGTAGATGCCGGCATCAAGCTCATCGTCGTTGTACCGGAGCATATACCGGTGAACGATGTGATGAAGATGCGCGATTATGCGCTGCAGAAGGGAGTCTTTGCCCTGGGCCCAACCACCCCCGGCATCCTCGTCCCCGGAAAGGGTAAGATCGGCATTATGCCAGCAGCCCTTTTTGCGCCGGGCAGGGTGGGGATCGTCTCCAGGAGCGGGACCCTCTCCTATGAATTCGCAGGCATCCTGTCGGGGGTGCATGTGGGCCAGAGCGCAGTCGTAGGCATGGGCGCGGATCCTGTGGTGCTCACGAACCTCGCCGACATCCTCCGGCTTTTCGAAGGGGACGATGACACGGACGGCGTCATCGTCGTCGGAGAGGTAGGCGGCGAGCAGGAGGAGAGGGCAGCCCAGTATATTGCGTCGGCCATGTCCAAACCCGTGGCAGCCTATATTGCAGGAAAGCGCTCGCCCGAGGGCAAGAAGATGGGCCACGCCGGCGCCATCATCCGGGGCGCCACCGGCACGGTGCAAGGGAAGAAGGAGGCGCTCGCGGCAGCAGGGGTAGAGGTGCTCGAGAGCCCGATCCATGTGGGCGCATGGGCGAAGGCGTTGGTCGGGTGAGGGAGGACCACGCGCATGTCCGCATCACTATGGCCACGGAAGAATCTCCGCGCGGAATCTGCCCCTGTGAGGATTAAGAAGATTCCCCACTATTCTTCAGCTTTCTTGAGTTTCTGTCGGAACGCTCTAGTGTCATGTCAAGCGACTATCGTCGCATGAGCGAAAGAGTTGTCCGCCTGAAAGACGCCACTGGCTCAAAGACAACCCCACCGTCCGCTTTCGAAGGCTATTCCTTCCGAAACGCTTGCGCCTTTCGCGCTGACCCGTTTACCACTCCTTGCCACCCACGTGATGTCTGAGAGTCACGCTTCCATGTGGTATGACGTGGGTTCCCGGCTAAAACAGGGCGAGACGGGAATATTATTGGTCGCGGGTTCCCGGCTTTTGCCCTTTTGCTCTGTGGTCGTCCGCAAACAAGAGCGCCCTGTTATGAGGTTGTGCCTCGGTATCAGGCGCGTGGACTGAGGTGTAAGCCCCCCACCCACAGGGTACGGGGCTTACACACCACATCTCGTGAGATAAAGGGCGTGTTGCCCGTTGGCGACTCGTGCAATGCGACCCGCGGAAGTAGAATGCCTCTCACCCGCGGATGCGTGAACCTTCCCCTGGTCGGAACGCTCGCGACGTTTTGGTGAAGCTCCCCGCCCGGAGGGCGAGGAAGCTTCCCGGAGAGGAATAAAGCACAATTCATTGCGCTTCCGCGCTCCCGGCCGAGGTAGAGAGCCATCGACCCACAGTCGTCGGTGCCCCGAGCGAAGCGTAAGCGAAAGCGCTAGGGGGCGTGGGGGCGGGGACGCTCTCGACGAAAGAAGGAGCGATATGCTTTTCTTAGGACGAGGCTGCTAAGAGGAGGTAACGGGTGATGCGCCCTTACAGCATAGCGCTAGAGCGACATGACACTTGTGACGCTACACTAGTGACATGTCATACTTGACATGTTGCTCTTATGGTTGGCTCAGGCGGTAGCGTCTTGGCTTCTTTACCCCAGGATAATACGTGCACTCCTCTGTACCGCCGGATGCAACAAAATCCAGCTGTCTTAGCGGGGCACCCCCTCCGGAAAGGTGTGTTGAGAGCAACCACAGCGCAACGGCCGATGCATCCGGCCGGTGTGGACAACGGCATGGAGGAATCGATGATATGTGGATGCCATCTGAGCCTGGCTGACCGGAAGCTGTACTTGCGTACGCTGGAGGGCGCGGGGCGAAGAGGGCGCCGCAGAGCGCGATTCTGAAACATGCCGTTGGCCGCGCCAATAAATAAGACCGTCTTTACCGCATTCCATCAAATAGCTGACCGCGAGACCCACGCTTACAGAATAATGCGGCGGTGGTCGCTTGATGCTATACTAGCTCAAGCCTCCGATGCCGGAGAGCCACTGCTTTCGCGAGTACCGCCTGTAGAGGAGAAAGGATTGGACGAACTGGGACGTATTCATGGACCACCAGACCGCGGCGGGTCCGAGGTTGAAGTGCACGACAAATAGGTAGGCCAGGGGCAGCCTGACGAACCAGATGCTCGCAGCCACCCGTACCATCACGCTCCTGGTGTCGCCGGCGCCGCTCATGCCCCCTCCCAGAATGATGCCCCATGCCATGAAGGGCTCGCTTATCATGGCGATGTAAATGTACCGCACGCTCTCTCTTGCGACGATTGGATTGGAGGCGAGGAGCGACGTGATCCAGCGGGCGTTCGAAACCACAACGATGACGAGGACCACGACAACGGAGACGCCTATGAGGGCGGTTATGAGGCCGCTCCTGTAGGCCTCTTCCTGTTTCTTCTCGCCCAGGAGGTTTCCGACGATCACCGCATTCGCCATATTGAAGGCAAAGGCGGGCAGGAAGATGGCCGATTCGATGCGCAGACCTGCCGTAAACGCGGCGATGACCTCGATCCTGTTCACGGCCAGATCGCTCAACACGAGGAAGAGAGCCATGGCGCCCAGCTGCCAGAGGACCTGGAGGGCGCCCATGGGCCAGCCGATCTTGGCGATCATGCGGATGACCGACCGGGAGAATGAGCGGGCACCCTTCACGATGCTCTTTGCGTACCTGACGTTCATCAGACATCCCACGAAGGCGGCCGTGGCAGTGGCAAAGGCTATGCCCCTGTAGCCCAGGGGGGACTCGAAGACGAGGAGAAGGTTGAGCCCCACGTTAAGGCAGCAGACCACGGCCATGGTCCTGAGGGACTTATTGATCATGTCGCATGACCTGAGCACGCCGTTGCAGGCAATGAGGAGGTACTCGAAGAGGAGGCCGGCCGAGTATATCCTGATGAGGGGTATGCAGAAGGGTTTGAGCTGGGGAGGAATATTGAGCGGACGGATCAGGTCCGGGCTGAACAAGATCCCGAGGACCGCGACAACCGCACCTGCTGCCCCCGAGGCGGCGACAGACGAGAAGACGGCGTCGTTGAGCTCTCTCTGCCTCCCTGAGGTGAAGAGGCGGGAGACGACGGAGACAGTCCCCACGGTAAGAGCATTGGCCACGATGATGGAGACCATGTACATCTGTATGACGAAGCCGTAAGCAGCCTGAATGTCCCTACCGATTCTTCCGGCCACGAACACGTCGGTCAGGCCGATAAGGAAGTCGAAGAACATGATGAGCGTCATGGGCCATGCCACGCGCCAGCTACGCTGGGCGAAGCAGGCTATGTTCCCTTCCTTGAACCTGCGCCAGGCAGAGTCCGCCCCCGTCGTCACCCGCTCGATATGCATGAGATATCCACGTATGGCCCTTTTTCCCTTGCCGCTTCCGGTCAGGTAAGGAGGGACCCTTGAACTTGTGGATTCCCTGCAGCTTCCCTGCAGGGAGACCTTTTTTCCGCTTCGCTCCGTCGGCAATTATTGGGGCTTAAGCGCCCCCTCCAGCGGCATCAGCCGCATGGAGCCTCCCCCCTCACCCTCGCTTTTCGCTCGTTGTCCTGGATACCCTGCTGCTTGCAGCAGGGTCATCTATACTATGGTATAACCCTCTTTCGACTCTCTTACAAAGCCTTCGCTTTGCAAATCGTTCAGGTTCCTTCGGACTTTCTCCGCAGGCGATTGGAGGAGCCCGATGAGGGAGGCCTCGGAAAGGGTCCGGCCCGCCACGAGGAGCCTGAGGATGGCCCCCCGCACCTGGCGGTCGGAGCCGCGGAACGGTGATTGTCTCCGGTAGCCGGCGCTCCTCCGGTGCCCCTTCTCCCCCGTCTTTTTCAACATGGCACCGTAATCCATGAGGGCATAGTACCAGCTCCGGGGATCGTCCCGGTCGAGGGTCTCGGCCACTAGCTCCTTGATCTCGGAGTCCCGGACCCCGTTCTTGCCGTGAAAGAAGAAGTGAATGAAGACGCTCCTGATGTTCGTCTCTATGAATACAACGGGCCTGTTGAAGGCGAAGGCAGCGATGGAGGCGGCGGTGGCACCTCCGATGCCGGGCAGGGTAGCGAGCGCCTCGGGGGATGTTGGCAGGGAGCCGGAGAAGCGGTCCATGACGGCCGCGGCGGCCGCTTTGAGCCACAGGGCTCTACGATTGTAGCCCAGCCCCTGCCAGACGCGGAGCACGCTCGCGAGAGGGGCGTCTGCCAGGGCGGGGAAATCCGGGAAATCTTGGATGAACTCTCCGTACTTCTCCTGCACCCGCCCCACCTGGGTCTGCTGCAGCATCACCTCGGAGATAAACACGCAGTAAGGGTCGTGGGTGAGACGCCAAGGAAGGAGGCGGCCGTGCTCGTCGTAGAAATCGTAGATGAGCCTGCGGAACCTGCTGGTGCTGGCCGGATCTGGTCCCATTTCGCCAATCCGGTCAGCTTCGGCGGCGGGGCGTCCGCTCAGTGCCAAAGCGGGGTAGATAGAAGAATTTCAAGACTGCACCGACGACGAGCATGATCAGGCTCAACAGCTGCCCCATCGTGAGGAACCCGAAGAGAAAGCCCACCTGTACGTCGGGCTCCCTGAAAAGCTCGCAGAAGATGCGGAAGATTGCATAGAGCATGAGAAACAAGGCGAAAACGTCCCCCTCCCGTTTCTTCTTCCCCTTGTAGAGCCAAAGAATTGCGAAAAGGACGAGCCCCTCCAAGAGCCCCTCGTAGAGCTGGGAAGGGTGCCTCGCCACATTGCCTGCGCCGGGGAAGATCATGGCCCACGGCGCATGAGAGGGCCTTCCGTAAAGCTCGCCGTTGATGAAGTTGCCCATCCTGCCAAAAAAGAGACCCAGAGGGATGGTGGGCGTGACGAGGTCGGCCACCAGAAGAAAAGGCACCTTTCTCCTCCTCATGGCCCAGTAGCCCAGGGCAAAGGTTCCGATCGCTCCGCCGTGGAACGACATGCCGCCGTGCCAAAGCACGAATATCTCGAAGGGATGGCCTATGTAATAGGAGAGGTTATAGAAGAGGACATAGCCAAGACGGGCCCCCACGAGCAGCCCGAGGACGAGATAGAAATAGATATCGTCGATCTGGGCCTTTGTTACGGCCAGTGCTTTTTTCTTCAGCTGATAGATGACCAGCCCATAGGATGATGCAAACCCCAGGACGTACATCATCCCGTACCAGCGCACGGAAACAGGTCCAATGCGGAAGATTTCCGGGTCGATGCGGGGGTATGGTATCATGGCTTTCTTGCGCTCATCGGCCGATATCCGAACGCCCTCATCGAAAGAGCCCCTCGGCGCCCAAGGCCTTCCACAGGTCGGCTGCGTCCCGGAAGACGTACCCCCTTATGCCCATGGCCCTTGCCCGCTCCACGTACTCTTCCACGTCATCGATGTAGAAGACTTCCTCCCTTCGCACGTCCATCTTCTCAAATATGGCGTCGTATATCCTCTTTGCCGGCTTCTTCGCCCCTACCTCAAAGGAGAGTATCCATTCATCCATGAGGTGGACGATGGGATAGCGCTCGATCACATGGGCAAAGTGCAGCTCATTTGTGTTGCTCAGCAGAAACAGGGGGAAGCCCCTCGCCTTGAGATAGACGATCGCCTCGTTTACCTCGATGTTCTCCCAGAAGATATTGTTCCATATCTCCCTGAATTCATCAAATTCGAGCTGCAGCCGGAACCTATCCCTCACGTCGAGGAAAAACTCGTAGGAAGAAGAGAGGCCTTCCTCGTAGCCGTTTACCGAGCCCTTGTCCTGGTCGAAGAGGTACGCGAAGATGTCGTCTGCGGTGAAAGTCTCTCTTTCGGCAGCCCGGCAATAGAGCTTCTCCGCTATTTGACGGTTCTCGAAGGGGAGGATGACGTTTCCCAGATCAAAGGCGAAGAGTTTCGTCATGGATGAAGACCTTTGTCGGATTGAGAGAAGCGTAGAGGCTGCGTGGGTCCGCGAGGTGCTGCCAGCCGCAGATGTGGAGGAGTCGGGGCCCATGGTGGAGCTTCATCAATCCGGCAATGGTGTCCCGCATGTGCGTATCTCTCGCGGCCATCTCCTCCGTATAGGGGAAGAGCTTCACGCCTCCCCTGAAGAAAAGGCGGGCCAGGGCTTTCTCCTGATCAGCGCCCCGGAGATCGGCTCCGCAGAGCAGGTGCGAGAGGTTTTCCCTGCTCACCAGCTTGTCTATGTGCCTCAGGCGGGAGCGAGAATGGAGATCCACGTCGATGAGGTGGAGGGGGATGCCCCGTCTCTCGGCAAAGTCCGCGGCGACCATAAGCTCGGGCGGCAGGTCGATGTAGGCGAGGACGTCGTCGAGGGCCCGGCCGTCTATGTGCCGTCCTTGGGCCCGCAGCTCCTCCACCGCCCTGTGCACCCTCTCTTTCAGCTCAAACCCTTTCGATTTCCTGAAAGCGCACCCGTAGGGAGAGAGCTCCAGGGTGACGATGGCCGGCTCCCAGACCTCCATGCATCGGGACAACAGGGGGGCCACCTCCCTCTCCCGGTGGATGAGGCCGAGCATGATGAAGCGGTTCTGATGAAGGGGCATATCGATCCGGGCCATAACAGACCGCTAGGGTAGCATGGGCGCCTGCGCCTGTCAATTGAAGGGATTGACCCACAACAAGGCTGCCCGTCCGTGTGGAGGGCTATTCCTTCCGATTCGGCGGCGCCTCCGGTGCTGACCCGTCTAGACGGAAGACTCGCTCACGCTCGATTGCGTCACTACCCGCGGCCCCATACGTGTGGTGGCCGCGGGTTCCTGCACTCTCGTTTCGCTGTGTGGTGCTCCGCAAACAAGAACGCCCTACCATAAGCTCTTTGCCTCGGAATCAGTCGCGTGGATCATGGAGAAGCCCCGCACCTTGAAGGGGCGGGGCTTGCCTATTGGTACCAACTCGCTCGTCTTCCGTTAACGGGTGCCCCAGCCCCTTTAAGCGATGCGAATCGAGAAGGAACAGCCCTCCCGGACGGGCAGGGTAGCGCTGTCTTTTCTCACCCACATGACAATGCGACAAGGGCGTGTTACCCGTTGGCGACTTCGTGCATTGCCGAGAGCAGATTAGAAAAGCTCGCGACGCTTTCGTCGAGGTAGAGACCCCCTGGAGCGAAGCGAAAGCGAGCGGTAGGGGGATGGGGGGACGCTCTCGACGAAAGAAGGAGCGATACGCTTTTCTTAGGATGAGGCTGCTAAGAGGAGGTAACGGGTGACACGGCCTTAAGCATAGCATTAGGACGCTCGGAGTGGAGGGCGCCGCAGATTGCGATACCGAACAGGCGGTCGGCCGATACACTTAGACGGGCAACGCGACTGAGACACGAGAATCACGCACTCGCCTCTCTTATCCTAGCCCCGCCGAGCACCCTGTCGCCATCATAGAGCACCACGGATTGTCCCGGTGCGGCGGAGCCTACGGGCTCCCGGAAGACGACTTCGAGGAGCCCATCCCGGAAAGAGTAGGAGCACCTCTCCTCTCTCTGGCGGTAGCGGACCTTTGCCCGGGCCTCGCCCGCAACCGCAGGGGATAGCATATTCACGTCGTCGGCGAGGAGCCTTTTTCGCAGGCATTCCCCCTTTGCCCCCACGACGATCGTATTCTCTCCGGTCCTGATGTCGATCACATAAAGGGTTTCTCGGGAAGGTATGTTGATGCCCCTTCTCTGCCCGATGGTGTAAAGGTGAACCCCGTCGTGGGATCCGATCTGGTGGCCTCCGGCCGTGACGATGGGCCCTTTTTTCAAAGGCACGAACTGCCTGACAAAAGCCCTGTAATCGTTCTCGGGGATGAAACAGATGTCCTGGCTCTCCGGGAAGCGGATTTCCCCTTGGCCGAGGGCGCTGAACTCGCGGCGCACTTCGTCCTTCTTATAGTCCGCAAGGGGGAACGTGATCAGGGGAAGGTGCTCGCGCAAGATGGGATAGAGGAAATAGGACTGGTCCTTGGCCCTGTCCCTCCCTTTTCTCAATTCGATATCTCCCGCTCTCTCCTCCACGGAGGCATAGTGGCCCGTTGCCACGAGGTCCGCGCCCATGGCGAGGGCTTTCCGAAGGAATGAGGCAAACTTGATGTGCTTGTTGCACAGGACACAGGGGTTAGGCGTCCGCCCTCCTCTGTACTCGTCCACGAATCGCTCCATCACGTATCGTTCGAAGTCTTCCCGCATGTTGAGCACGTAGTGGGGGATGGAAAGCGAGTGGGCTACCCTTTTTGCCCTGTTGACATTCACCGTCGAGCAGCACATCTTCGGGTTGCTTCTGCTGGCCAGGGTAGCGGGCAGGAGATCGAAGGTGAAGCCGACTACCCTGTAGCCCTTTTTCTTGAGAAGATAGGCGGCCCACGAGCTGTCCATGCCGCCGCTCATGGCCACGAACACGGTTTTCACTGAACGTGAATATAGCACGTGTCGATTCGAATTGAAAGTGAGCGGAATTTATAGTATTATTTTGGTCTGTCTAATTCTGGAGGATGAGTTTATGGGCAAGAAGATGAAGATTTCTCTCGGTATCCTCTTGGCGGCGGTCTTTTCCCTCGGTTTCCTGGCCGGCGCTCAGGGAGACAAGACGGTCAAGAGTGCTCAGGGCCAGGAGGCCTACGAGTACCTGAAGACCTATTCTGACGTGATTGACATCATCAAGAAGAATTATGTCGATGATATCAAGGACCGGGACCTGATTTACGCGAGCATAAAAGGCATGGTGGAGTCTCTCGATCCCCATTCCTCTTTTCTCACGCCCGATATGTATAAAGACATGCAGACGGAGACAAAGGGACAGTTCGGCGGAATAGGCATAGAGATCACCATCAAAGACGGATTCCCGACGGTAATCACGGCCATAGAGGACACCCCTGCTTTCAAGGCGGGCCTGAAGCCGGACGACCACATCATCAAGATCGACGGCAAGCCCACGAAGAACATGAGCATCGTCGACGTGGTCAAGCTGATCAGAGGGGACAAGGGCAAGGGCGTCACGTTGTCCATCATGAGAGAGGGCTTCACCCTTCCCAAAGAATATCAGGTGATGCGGGAGATCATCACGGTCAAGAGCGTCAAGTACAAGATGCTCGACGACAACTACGGTTACATCCGCCTCACCCAGTTTCAGGAAAGGACAAGCAAGGACCTTGACGCGGCGATACATGATCTCCAGAAAACGGCTAAAGGAGGGCTGAAGGGCATTCTTTTGGACCTGAGGAATAACCCGGGAGGGCTTCTCGATCAGGCCGTCGAGGTCTCCGACGAGTTCATGGGGCAAGGCCTCATCACCTACATAGAGGGGAGAAAGGCAGATCAGAGGGTGACGTTTAACGCGCACAAGAAGGATGACTACGCCGGCCCCCTCGTGGTGCTCGTCAACGAGGGCAGCGCGAGCGCTTCAGAGATCGTGGCCGGGGCGCTGCAGGATTCGAAAAGGGCGATCATAGTGGGCACCAAGACGTTCGGCAAGGGGTCTGTCCAGACAGTCATACCCCTTAGCGACGGCTCTGCCCTGCGCCTCACCACAGCTCGATACTACACGCCCAGCGGTCGCTCGATACAGGCGGAAGGCATCACCCCTGACATAGTCGTCGAGGAAGACCTGACGAGGAAAAAGGGCGACAAGATGGCCGCCGTAAAGGAGAAGGACCTCGACAAGCACCTCGAAGCGCCAGTGAAACCGGAAAACAAAAAGCCGGAGGAGAAAAAGCAGGAGCTGGACACTTCGGTCCTCAATCAGGATCAGGTGGGGAGCGATGAGGACGATTTTCAGCTTGCCATGGCAGCCCAGGTGCTGAAGAGCTGGCATGCCCTCAGGGGGAAATAGGCCTGACCCCTTTCCTCAAGGCGGGGAATACGGAGTCTGCGACAAAGCGGCAGAAAATGGGGCCGTGGTCCCTGATGCGCTCGACTATGTCCGCATCCGGCCCATCATCCGGCGTATCGCTCACGAACTTAAACAGCACGCTTGGCGTACCCATGGTGCGGGCGGCCTGAACGACTGCCGCCCCTTCCATGTCAGCAAGGTCGGCATGGGGCCCGATCTCTTTCCGGAAGCCCCTATCGATCACCGGCCTGTCCTGGGTCGCAAGGACCGCTTCCCTGAATCCCTGCAGTACGCGCGGAAAGTGGAGATGAGGGCCCTCCGAGGAGAGGCGGGGGCGGTCCCATTCGATGACCTTCGTGATGTGGCATACCTCGCCCAGCCCGAATGAAGCGTTCATGGATCCCGCTGCCCCAAGGTTGACGATCCATTGGGGATGGAAGGCCGCGCAGCAATAAGTGACGGCTATGGCAGCGTTGGTCTTGCCTATGCCCGATATGACGAGCATGACCCCTTCGCCCCTGTAGACTGGCAGGGGGCTTTCCCCGGCCCTTTCGAGGCTGATTGCCTGGACAAAAGGCTCGGCCTCTATGCGCGTGGCCAGAATAAGGGCTATCAAAGGCGTTTCCTGCATTTCTTCATCTTCTTTTCGCGACCGCGGGCCTTTCGCGTTTAGCCTTAAGGCCCCTTCGTCGGCCTTGGGGATAGCATAGTCCGGATCGCCTTGAGGAAACAAGGGACGGAAAGATTATCATAGATAGAGAGATGGACAATAAGGGCGAAGGAAAGGGGCGATCGGCCTTTTCAGGCAATCGATCTATGCAGACCGACCCGGGTCTCATCGCATTTCTCATGGAAGGGGCAAACCATCCTGAGAGGCCCTCGGCAGTTGTCCACTACGAGACGCATATCTCCCACGTATTTGTCGGAGATGCCATTGTTTACAAGATCAAGAAGCCAGTGGACTTCGGGTTCCTCGACTTCACGACCTTGCGGAGACGGCGATTCTTCTGCGCCGAAGAGGTGCGGCTCAACTCGCGGCTGGCCAAGGGTATCTATCTAGGGGTGGCAGCCATCTACGGAAGGCGGGGGGAGAACTCGTTCCGGAAAGAGCGGGGCTTGCCGATCGCGGAATACGCCGTCAGAATGCGGCGCATACCAGAAGACAAGCTGCTCTCCCGGTTGATAGAAGAGGGCCGGCTCGCCTCACGGGTCCTCGACGAGGTGGGTGCGATGCTGGCGCGCTTCCACAAAAAGGCGGCAATCCACAGGCACGACCCCTTCGGCAGCGTGGACCTCATCCGGACGAACACTGAGGAGAATTTTGCGCAGATCCTGCCCGCTTGCGGCACCACAATGGATCAGGATACCTATGAGCGCCTCGTCTCTTATACAAGGGCTTTCATTGACGACCACGGGGAAGCGCTGAAGGCGAGGAAGAGGGGCGGATTCGTAAGGGAGGGGCACGGAGACCTCCACTCAGAGCACGTTTGCCTCACGGACCCCCCGATAGTCGTGGACTGCATCGAATTCAACAGGAGATTCAGGATCGGCGACGTGCTCGAAGATATGGCCTTTCTCTTCATGGACATGGAGTACAGGGCGAGGTTCGACCTCTCCGCAACAGTCTCCCGCGCCTACTTCTCCCTTCCCATCGAAGAGGGAGTGGCGGAGCTTCTTTCGTTCTACAAGGTCTATCGTGCGATCGTCAGGGGCAAGACAGAAGGCTTCACCGCTGAAGCCCTCCACGGACAGGCCGAGAGGCAGGCGGCGCTGCGGAAAAGCAGGGAGTACTTCCGCCTCGCCCGATACTATGCGGAAAGGCCCGGCAGGGCCTTCAATCCCGTGGTATTCATGGGCGTTTCCGGCTCCGGTAAATCTGCCATTGCCGAGGGCCTGTTCGCTGGCGCATCCGTGCTCAGGTCGGATAGGGTGCGTAAGAAGCTCGCAGGGGTAAGGGAAGACGACCACGTATACGCGGGGTACGGCGAGAAGATATATACGGACGACATGACAAGGAGGACGTATCGCGCCCTGACCGAGGCTGCCATTGCGTCCAGCTTGCGCGGAGAAAGGGTGGTCGTGGACGCAACTTTCCTCGCCTCTTCCCAGAGAACGGCATTCTACGAGGCGTGCATCAATGCGTCCTTGAGCCCTTTCTTCGTTTATTGCTTCGCTGACGTTGCCACACTGAGGGAAAGGGTCAGACTGAGGATGGTGCAAGGCTCCGATATCTCGGACGCTGACCAA
>Ga0187782_10002729_pt1 | contig 13050 bp, 10 predicted proteins | sample 0715_SJ02_MP15_2_FD_132454 | JGI IMG/M metagenome (GOLD analysis project Ga0187782, IMG submission 132454) | Tropical peat soil microbial communities from peatlands in Department of Meta, Colombia - 0715_SJ02_MP15_20_MG | ecosystem: Environmental > Terrestrial > Soil > Wetlands > Peat | place...
CACGTGTCGTACCCATTCATTTTCGAGAGCCAGGGTCAGTTGCTGTTGCTTCCGGAGACGACGGCAGCGGGGCGGGTCGAGCTTTATCATTGCGTCCGATTTCCGGATCAGTGGACACTGGACAAAGTGTTGATCGACAATTTGCCAGGAGCGGATTCCACTCTGTGGTTTCAGGATTCTCGCTGGTGGCTGTTCGTGGATGTAAAGGATGAGCTTTGCCTTTTCTTCTCGGATCGGCCGCGTGGACCATGGCAGCCGCATCCGGGGAATCCGGTCAAGTCCGATTCGCGCAACAGCCGGCCGGCAGGACGCATCTTCAGGCGGAACGGAGAAGTCATCAGGCCCGCGCAAGATTGCTCCCTGCAATACGGCCATGAAGTTGTATTCAACAAGGTCACCCGACTGACGGTTGACGAATTCGAGGAAGTCGAGGTCTGCCGCCTGCGAACGCCATGGGATGGCAAGGCATGCTGTCACACGTTCAACCAACTCGACGGCACTACGGTCGTCGATCGCCTAGTGCAACGCCGCAGGTTATCCCGACCTTGAGGACGACCTTGCTGGCTTGACCATCAGCGGGCGAGTGCAACATCAGTAAACCGCCGGTGTACTCTGCGCGCCGGCATGGATGATAGACGGGACCGAGCGCCGCGCAAGAGGATGGGGCCGCATCGGGAGTGAGTTCTTGACATCATCTAAGTAACCTCACGCGGCAATCGGACAAGAGAACTCGCATGCTTCAAGCCCAATCCGGCCAGGAGTCCAAAACACAATACGGCGGCCAAACTCATGGCAAGCATCCTGTGGTTCTCAGACCAACTGAGTTGGGTTGCCGCCAGGACGATCAAAAAAGCACCGCAGGCTGCCAGGATACGAGGCAGGTCGTATCGCAGCGGATACAAGTGCTGTGCGATGAAATACATTACCAATGCCTCGACAACGTACGCGGCCACCGTGGCATAAGCAGCTCCGTACATGCCCCAGCGCGGAATGAGCGCAAAGTTCAGAACGGTATTCGCGACCAGAGCAACGAAACTCGCCAGCATTAGCCATCGCGTTTGCTTCGCCTGCATCGCCGCCAGAGTGAACATGGCAAACATCGAGTGTGCCAGGTAGGCGCCTATAATCCAAGGTACTACTTTGCCCGCGGCCAAGTAGCGATGATCGAGGAAGTGGGCGATGAAGTCCCGCGCAATGAGAGCCCCGAAACAGGCGATTGCCGACAGGATGATCGCCAATTCCGAGCAGATGCGCCCCATGGCTCGGCGGCCTTCCTCTTTCTTGCCCGCCAGCGCGTAATAGACTGGGGCCCAGGCCTGAGAGAGAGACATGGTGGCCAGAGCCATCACTCCGCCAAACGTGTAGGCGATCGAATACAGACCCACCTCGCGTAAATCCCGGTAATGGCCCAGGATGAACCGGTCGGCCGCGATGAGCCCCCCGGCCATGAGTTGGTGAGGAACGAGAGGAGTTCCGATGGCTAGAGTTTCGCGTACATATCGCCAGCGAAACGGCGAGCGCAGAGCCCCGGAGAAGAGGAACCATGTTATCACCAGGACGATCAGGGCGGCCACAAGCTTCCCCTGCAACATGCCACTGGCGCCGCCATGCGCAAACACCACCAGTGCCACGACGAATCCTGCCGTGAGCAGGCAGGCCGCCGTTGAAAGCAGCACGTAGCTCCGCGGCCTCCCCTGACATTCAAAAATGACCAGTTGGTATTGCAGAAACAGGCCCGATGCGGCGGTAATGATCGCCCATGCCAGGAAACGATAAGGAATGTCGAACGCGGGCGCAAACGCGTGCAGGATGGCGGGGCCGAGGGTGAGGGTGAGCAGTACCGCCAAGGTGGCGGCGGCGAAGGCAAACTTCAATGCACTACCCAGGTACGAGGCCAGCACTGCGGGAACATCCACATGCTGGAAGTACAGCCGCTGCATTGCACCATCGAAACCGAGCCCGAAGACTAGGGCAAGGAAGGCCGCCAAGACCTCCGCCAATGTGATCAGGCCGTAGTCCGAAGGCGCAAGATAGCGCGTGTATAACGGCAGCAGCAGAAAATTGAGCGCCCGGGTGCCGAAGTTCGCCAAGCCATACAAGGCTGACGCTCGCACAACCCGGCGCATCAGTTCCCGCATGCGGATCGCAGAGAATGCCACCGTCGCTTGCGCGGTTTGGACCAGCTCAATCAATTGGTTCCCGCCGAACACCTGGCGAACATTGCTCAGCGCGTGGCATGAGACAGTACCTTCGCAACCGCGTCGGCCGTGTCCTCCATGTCGCCATCCGATAGGGTGGGATGGACTAAGAACATGAGCGATGTTTCGCCAAGTTCCTTGGCAACGGGTAGCCGCCGCGCGGGCCGCATCTTTTCGGGAAAGGCTTTCTCCAAATAAATCTCACTGCAACTGCCGCTTTCGCAGGCAATTCCTTCTCCGTTGACGGCATGAATAATTCGATCCCGGCTCCATCCCGATCGCAGCCTTTCGGGGCGCACAAACACGTAATATTTGTAATAGGAATGGAAGAATTGGGCTGGTGGCACGGTCACGCGCAGAGCCGGCATCTGCGAAAAACGCTGTGTCAGGATCGTGGCATGATGGCGTCGATGGTTTACCATGGCAGGCAACCGTGGCAGCAGAACGCGTCCTATGGCACTTTGCATTTCAGTGATGCGCCAATTCGTGCCAAACGACTCGTGCCGCCAGGGGAACCCAGGCGGATGCGTCCGGTTATGGACGGCGTCGTAGCTCTTGCCGTGATCTTTATACGCCCAGGCACGCGCCCATAGTTCGGCGTCGTTGGTCGTAATCAAGCCACCCTCTCCGCCGAGGGTCATGATCTTGTCTTGGCAGAACGAGAACGCATTGCAATCTCCCATCGAACCTACTGCATGGTCCTTGTATCGGGCACCATGGGCCTGCGCGCAATCCTCAACTACCTTCAGCTTGTGTTCGCGCGCCACCTCAAGAATGGTATCCATGTCGCAAGGCCATCCGGCGAGGTGCACCACGATGATGGCTTTGGTCCGATTCGTGATCGCTGCCCGCACCGCGTCGGCCGTGATGTTCTGCGACTCGCGATCGACGTCCACCATCACCGGTATGGCCCCTCGCATCACTGCACAACTGGCCGACGCAATGAACGTGCGGCTGGTGACGACGATTTCGTCTCCGGAACCAATGCCAAGCGCATACAGGGCCAGCTCCAGCGCGACGGTTCCATTGGCCACCGCGACGGCGTATTTCGAACCCAACGCGGCCGCGTATTCAGTCTCGAACCTTCGACCCTCATCGCCGGTCCAATAGTTCACCTTTCCCGAGCGGAGGGTCTCGGTGACGGCGTGAATGACGTCTTCCTCGAACCATGGCCAGGGGGCAAAGGGTTTCCTGCGCAGGGGCTGGCCGCCTTCGACAGCCAGGGTTGAAGCCGATAGTAACGGATTCGACATGGGCTCAGCTAACCCCTGTACTCCGGGAAGAAATCGGCTTGTAGTGCCGGTAGGTGGGGTGTGGTTACTCTTCTTTCCACCAGCCTGCTGTAGCGCAGGGGATCGCAGATCAGCGACAGGAACGAATAGCGGTACAAGTCGCCGCCGAAGCTTCGCTTAAAGGCGAACAGGGGATCCTCACCCCGGACACCTCCGCCGAGGTGCAAACGCTGGCAGTCCAATTGTCGAGCGCGTTCGGCGGCACCATTCAGAATCAGGCTCGTTGCCTTGTGGGCACGGCCCAGTTGGTTGGCGGTGCTGAGGTGATAATGCGCCATTACCCGGTCAATCATGAACAGTGCCCCTCCCACCGGATGGCCATCCAACCAGGCAATCGCGACATCGAGTCGCGACCCTAGTCCCTGTGCGAGGGCTTGGTAATAGTCGAATGTGAAGTGGTAGTTTTGGCCTGCTTCGAGTTCCGTCATACGCTGCTCGTAAAGCCCGTAGAACAATCGCAGGTCATCGTGCAATACCCTTCCCTCCGATGTCCAGGTCAAGCGCAGGTGCTTGCGGGCGAAATTCAAATCCGAGCGCCGACCCCTGTGCAAGGTAGCGATGCTCGCCGTCTCCGAGTCCCAAAGGTGAAGGTCGATAGCCGTGGTCGGTCCGCGCAGGGTTAGCCGCAGATGGTCGCTTACCGCACCGTCGAACCATTGATGCTGCTCGATGACAGGATGCAGCCGTATGTGCGCCGACACGATTTGGTTTTCCCGGCACCAATCTCGCAGTACCTCGAGCAGTTCGCGGCCTTGCTGGGCTCCAAAATGCTCGATGCCGTCGAGCAAAAGCAAACCACCATAACCGTAGGGGGTCGCAGCGTCAAGGCCAGACTCTTCGGGCGCGAACCGCAAAGCGTTAAGCGGTCGCAGCAACAGCGGGAAGAGCGCCCGCACCCCGCCGGTCTCAGCCAGAACCGCAACGGCCTTCCCCTGGCCGATCACCTCGTACGCGTAAGCGTAACCAGGACGGTAGTAGACGTCCGGGAGGGAGGCAGAATCAACCAGCCGATCCCAAAGGCGGGCGTCCTCGGCGTCGTCGGCGTGGAGCAACCGTACCCCAGGAATCGAATTTGTCAGGGCCGCGATCGTCATAGCTGTTTCCCTAGCGACCGAGTGGACTCTCCTCCCGGTGGCTTGACTTTTTACCCGCCTCGAGCACCGCGGTGCGGTTGCCGTGCCGCGCCCGCCAATCGTCTTCGAAAACTGCCATCACCATCAGGTCGAGAAACTCTCCATCGCGGAACTGTTCGTCTCGCAAGACTCCCTCCGTGCGGAACCCCAGTGACTCGTAGATGCGGATCGCGCGCTCGTTGTTTGTAAGCACATGCAAAGCCACCTTGTGAAGATTCAATTGCAGAAACGCCCACGAGACCACAGCCTGCGTCACCCGGGTCCCCAGACCCTTGCCCCAGAGCTCGCGATCGCCGATCAGAATGGCAAACTGTGCTTTGCGCAGGCGGTTGTCGATCTGGTACAGGCCAACGTGGCCGACGCATTGATCGGTTCCGGCAGTTGCAATCGTCCACAGCACCTCATCCGCCCGGTTGCTGTGACGCTGGATCCATTCTTCCAGATTGGCGCGAGAATACCCTGCCGAAAATCCGCCCAGATGCCGGATGACTTCCCAGTCGTTGCGATAGGCGTAGAGGAGGTCGACATCTTTGGGCTCGATCGCCCGCAGGGTCACGTCACCTAGATTCATCATGTACGCTCCCCTGTCTTCCGGGTTGCGGGATGGAGTCCGAGGTCATCCACCAACCGCACATCCTGCCCGGAACGAACTCCCGAACCTCGCAGCATCTGGGTCAGCGTCACCCCCAGGATGCGCAGGTCGAGCCAGAAGCTCTGATGATCTCGGTACCACACATCCAGTTCCAGCCGTTTGCTGAAGGGAATATCCTGCCTACCTTGGATTTGCGCCCACCCCGTAATACCCGGCTGCACCTCATGCCGGCGTGCCTGTTCTGGAGTGTAACGCTCGAGGTATTCCATCAGCAGGGGACGTGGACCTACCAGACTCATCTCGCCCTTGAGCACGTTCCACAATTGCGGGAGTTCATCCAGGCTGTGGCGGCGCAACCGGAGTCCCAGGCCGGTGAGCCGCTCGGTATCGGAAGGATCAATCGTAGTGCCCTCGCCCACGAGCATGGTGCGAAACTTGACCATGGTAAATGGGACAGCATGATAGCCGGGCCTGCGCTGCCGGAACAAAACCGGGCTTCCCATGCGCACCCGAATGGTCAGTGCAATCACCAGCATCAGCGGAGAGAGGACCACCAAGCCGATTAGGGCGGCGGCAAGATCCAGGGCGCGCTTGGCAAGACGGGTCATTGTTTTTCGAGACAAAGGCTGTTTTCCGGCTGCACCCCAACCGGAGACGGCAGTCCTCGCTCCTCGAGCAACTTCCGGTAGAGCTTGACCAGTTCCCCCCACACCATTTCTTGCCGGAATTCCCGCTCCACGCGTTCGCGGGCGGCCAGTCCCATGCTTCGCGCCTTGGCAGGTTGTGTCAGCAGGGTGACGATGGCCTCGGCCAGCGCTTCGGAATCGCCCACCGGGACCAGGGTTCCGGTCTTTCCGTCCACCACCGAATCGATGGCGCCCGTCGCCATCGTAGTCACAACCGGCCGCTCGGCCGCTTGCGCCTCGAGCACGGTATTCGGAAAACCTTCGCGGTATGTGGGCAGGACAAACAGGTCCATCGCGAGATAGTAGGGGGCAATGTCGGCCTGAAACGGAATCGCTCGAATCCCCAAACCGGCGTCGATGCGCGCGCGAACCGCGACATCCAGAGCGTCTCCCGGTTCATCGCTACCAATCAGCAGCAGGGAAACCCCTGTCAACCGCCGCCGTATCTGATCAAACGCCGTAATCAGCTCTGCCACGCCCTTGTCCCGCGTGAACCGTCCGATGTAACCGATCACAGGTCCGCTGCCGAGCTCGAACTCGCGGCGAATCTCTGCCGCGCGTTGGACCCGTGCCGGGGTGGGCACGAAGCGGCTGACGTCAATACCGTTGCTGCTGCCGGATGCGAGTACCAGGGCTCGGCTTGCGCTCACCAGCTTCATCGCGACGGCGCGATCCCGCAGGCTGGGGCTGACACAGATTACGCGATGTGCACAGGCACACGTAATACGCTCGGTAGCGTAGAGCAGGTACCGCTTCGGCCCGCGGGCGGTCTCCAGGCGGAGGCCGCGCAGGGTGTAAACCCGGCATGGAACGCCGGCCAGCCATGCTGCCAGCGTCACCAGGAAACCCGCCTTGGGAGTTCCGGCGTTGCAGAGGGTTGGCCGGACTCGCCGCAGCAGCTGCCAGATTCGCCCTAAAGACCTGAGATCCTCGAGCGCTGAGACCTCTCGTTCCATCGGAATCAGAAATACCGGCACCGATTCCTGTTGTCTGCTTTCCTCGACGAACGCTCCCGGAGCGCTGAGCACGGCAGGATGAAATCCGCATGCTTTCAAGTAGCGCAGCTGCCCGCGCAAAACCACCAGGCTGAGCGAGGAAGTGACGGCATGCAAGATGTCTACGCTCACAATGCCCCCGTGGCCGGGAGGGTTTCCCCTGCCTCGGGCATAACCGCAGGGCGGCAACTATTGTCCAGCCATGCCTGGAACATCAATACATCCCACAGGTGAAATTCCATGTGGCGCCGGCCGGAGAGATGCAGCTCCCAGGCGCGCCGGATGGGCGCAGGGTTGAAAAAGCCGTCGCTGCGCAATCGCCGCACATCCAGCAGCGATTCAGCCCATTCCTGCAGCGGACCACGCAACCACGAGTCGAGTGGTATACCAAAGCCAAATTTCGGGCGCTCGACCAATTCGCGAGGCACATAACGATCGAGCACCTGCCGCAGGATCCACTTGCCCTGGCTGCCGCGCACTTTCAAGACCAGCGGCAAGCGCCATGCGAACTCCGCCACGCGATGATCGAGCAGAGGCATTCTGCCTTCCAAGCCAACCGCCATGGTCGCCCGGTCCACTTTGACCAGGATGTCGTCGGGCAGGTAGGTTGCCGTGTCGTCAAAGATCATCTGCTCGGTGGCCGAAGGCAGTTTCGCACGGCCAGTACTCGCCGGACCCGCATCTCCCTCGCCAATCGCAGCACGCAGCAACCCATCGGATCCGGCCCAATGCGTAGCCAAGCGATCGTGCATTTCGCCGGCATCCGCACTACTCATCACGGACGCCAGCTTGTGCAGCTTGTACCCCGGAACGCGCTGTCTCCAGCGACGCGGGAGTATGGGGGCAAAGGTCTCAAACAGTGAGTCCCAAGCGTCAGGCGAAAGCGCCATCAGGGAGAGTGAAGCGAATCTGCGAAGCGGCAAGGGAACGTGCTGCAATTTCCGCCAAACCGGTCCTCCCCAGGTGTGACGGTTGTAGCCGCCAAACATCTCGTCGCCACCATCTCCGGACATGCTTACCGTAACTTGGCCCCGCGCGAGTCGCGCGAGGAGAAATGTCGGTATTTGGGACGAGTCGGCAAACGGCTCGTCGTAAATCTCCGGCAGCAACGGGACCACCTCGAGCGCCTGGCGCGGGGTTACATACAATTCGTAGTGGTCCGTGCCCAGGTGCTTCGCCACGCAGGCTGCGTTCGATGCTTCGTTGTAGTCCGCCTCGTGCAAACCGATCGAAAAGCTTCGGACCGGATCGCCGGCTTGTGCCTGCATCAGCGCGACGAGGGTGGAGGAGTCGATGCCGCCGGAGAGAAAGGCGCCCAGGGGCACATCGGCGTGCATGCGGATCCTGACCGCATCTCGCAGCAGCTCTTCGAGCTGCTCGATGGCATCAGCTTCGCTCCCCCGGACGGGATTCGCGACCCCGAGCTCTGCCACCTCCCGCAGCGACCAGTAGGATTGTGGTTCGGCATCGAAATCCCCTAACTTGAAAGTCAGCCAGGTTGCGGGTGGCAGCTTCTTGATTCCGCGGTAAATCGAGTGTGGCGCCGGAACGCAATTGCGCTTGAGATACAGGGCTAGCGCGCCCAGTTCGATCTCGGCGGAAAACTCGGGATCGGCCCGCAGAGCTTTCAACTCGGAAGCAAACAGCAGCCGGCCTGCCACCATTCCGTAATAGAGAGGCTTTTCGCCGAAGCGATCCCGCGCCAGCGTCAGGGTACGCTCCTTCCGATCCCAGAGCGCGAAGGCAAACATGCCGTTAAATCGACGCAGCGACTCCAGCAGACCCCACTGCTCGAAGGCCGCCAGCATCACTTCCGTGTCGGAGTGCCCACGAAATTTCAGCCCGGCTGATTCGGCCAGTAATTCGCTCCGCAAGTCTTCGCAGTTGTAAATCTCACCATTGAAGACCAGCACGTAACGCGCGGATGCGGAGTGCATGGGTTGCTTGCCGGCCGGCGAGAGGTCGAGAATCGCCAGCCGACGCATGCCGATGGCGATGCCGGCGGCAGGATCGGTCCAGACACCGCCATCATCTGGACCACGATGACGCAGTGTCTCCACCATGCCCAGGACCGCGTTCTCCAGTGCCTCCCTGGACCGGTCGCACCTGGGGTTGAAACTTCCCGCGATGCCGCACATGATTCAACCCTCGATCTAGAATACGGACGGTTTGCCGACGGCCGGCAGCCTCATGCTGGAGAGCATCCAGCCCGGGCGCGACGGGAAAGACTTTGCGCCCGCACGCTCCAGGTTCGCACAAAACAACATCAGCAGCAAAGGCGCCATCATGATTCGTTCCCGAACCAGGATGCCGAAGTTGCTCGTAGCCGCGGCAAACGCAACACTGAACACCAGCGAGTAGGTTAGGATGAAGGTTATGAATGGCTGGCGCCACTGACGAAGCGCAGCCATCAAGCCACGACGGCGTCTCCAGGCAAACCACAACAGCACGAGGGCTTCGAGCGAAGCGCTGGCGGCCATCATGTTGTTCACTTCCCAGGGGAAAGGACGGAACATCAGAAAGGGGGACTCCGCCACCCGCACCGGCAACGACTGTCCCGAGTTGAAGGCTGACCCCCCAATTTGGGTACTCTGGGTGAGGTGGTTGAAGGTGTCAATGCCGCTTTCGGAATTCGTAGTCTCCAGTCCCACAAACTCACTAGCCTGGCTTACAAGCCACAGGCTCATAAAGACCAGCAGGGGAACAAAAATAACCTTCGCTGCCCGATACATCCATCCGCCGCGGGTCTTGCCCAGCGCAAACGGCATGGTCACCGCCACGGCCAGCATGGCCGCAATGTGGGGACGAACCGCCAGCACACCTGCGATGCCAAGAGCACAAGTCAGAAGCGCCCGCGGTTGGAGTCGCAGGTTCATTTGGGCGAAACCATATGCGGTAAGCCCGATCAACAGTTGCGCTAAGGCATCTTTTCCGATGGCACTCGACCAGAATAGGTTCGAGGGCAGCAGAATCGCGAGCACGGCGTAGAGCTCGTGATCGCCCTGGGGAAAGGCAATCGAGAAGGCGCGATAGAAAAGGTAACCGCCCCACAAGGCCGCCAGGGCAAACAGCACAAACAATCCCGGAAGGGTGTTACCCGTCGCCAACATGATAAGGCCGCACATGTTGTTGATCAGGTTCGTGCTCGAAAAGGGCGGTTGAAATGCCCTCCAACCCATCACTGAAAAATCCTCGGCGCGGGCCATGCCCACCGACCAATAGTGGAACGCGTCCACCGAAGTGTCATACACAAACACCCCGATCCAGATGTACAGACTTGCAGCCGCCAGCCGGGCAAGAATTCCCGTTCCCAACAGCTGCTTTAGGTAAGGGTTTCCCTGCCATAAGGGCATGAATGCCACCACGCAACCGATCACCATCAGCGGAACAAAAATCAGCGATGGCAGGTGGCCTGGGATCACGGAGAAAAACAGCGACCATAACCAGAAGGGAGATAACAGAATGCAGCCCAGTGCGACCATTCTGGCGAACAGCCGATAGCGCCGGCGAGCAACGATTTCGCGTGGCGGAATGTCACGCAGTAGGGCGGGAGGAAGACGCATTCGCGATACTCACCAGGTCCCGAGCCGGGCTTAGTGTAGCATGTTAAACGGCGGCGAAGTGAGGTGCGAAGTCCCGGGTTAATACCCGCCGGACGGGAAAAGAGCTTGCCGCATGCGCGTTCTTCAGGTTATCGATTCCCTCCGCATTGGCGGTGCGGAAGTGCTCGTCCACGATCTGGCGCCGCGACTTGTGAGCCGAGGCGTCGATTGCGCTGCCCTGGTGCTTTCTCGAAGTTTCAGCTCGCTCGAGAGCTCGCTCGAGGCCGCCGGGGTGAGGCTGCTCGATACCGGCGGCATCCATCTTTACTCGCCGCGGCAAGTTCCCGCATTGTACAGACGGCTCGCGGACTTCGATCTGGTTCACGTTCACCTGTTTCCCGCGCAGCTCTGGGCGATCCTCGCCGGGGTTGGGCATTCCGGCTGCAGATTTGTAACCACCGAACACAACACTTGGAATGCCCGCCGACGCTGGTGGCTTCGTCCCCTGGATGCCACGATGTACCCGCGTTATGCGTCGATTGCCTGCAATAGCCAAGCTACCGCGGACGAACTGGCGCGCTGGTGTCCGCATATCAAGAACAAATTGAGAATCGTCCCGAACGGCATACCCCTGGAGTTATTCGCTCGGGCTAAACCGGCGGACTTAGGCAGTCTGGGCGATGGGATGATGCGAGCCGTGTTTGTGGGACGCTTCGAGCCCCAAAAGGACCATGCCACCCTGCTTCGGGCTCTCGCACAGGCCCCGCCCGTCCACCTGTTCCTGTTGGGGGATGGCCCGCTTCGGCGCCAGCTCGAACAACAGGCCCGCGACCTCGGAGTTTCCGAGCGGGTGAGTTTCCTGGGTGTTCGCAGCGATGTTCCGGAGGTGCTCAAGGCCTGTGACGTTTATGTTCATTCCACCACTTCCGATGGATTCGGGATGGCCGCTTGCGAAGCCATGGCGGCTGGGTTGCCTGTCATCGTCAGCGAGGTCCCCGGCCTGGCTCAGGTGGTAGGGGACGCGGGCATCTTGTTTCCGGTTGGGGATCATGCCAGGCTTGCCTGCGAGCTTAACCGATTGGCCGCATCCAAGGAGAAAACCATGCTGATGTCGGAGGCCAGCCTACGCCGGGCCCGCGATTTCAGCATCGAGCGAACCGTCGATGGATACCTGGAACTGTACGAGTCGGTGCTAGAGCGTGTGCCGCATTGCGGAGTGGGTGCGTGAGCAACACAGACGATGCTGTGGTCGAGGCGTTCGGGCGAGAATGGAGTAGGTTTGACCAGAGTAACCTGGATTCGTCTGAGCTCCGGGCGATCTTCGAACTCTATTTCGGCATCTTTCCCTGGCAAGATCTGCCGCTCGATGCGATTGGTTTCGACTTCGGTTGCGGCAGCGGACGCTGGGCCTACTTTGTCGCCCCTCGCATCGGCACGCTGCACTGCATCGATGCCTCTGCCGAGGCGCTCGAGGTGGCGCGCGCGAAGCTCTCCACCTACACGAATTGCAAATTTCACTGCGCCTCGGTCGACGCCATTCCCTTTCCCGATAATTTCGCCGACTTCGGCTACTCCATGGGGGTGCTGCACCACCTTCCCGATACCCAAGCCGGTATCGAGGAATGCGTGCGAAAGCTGAAACCGGGCGCCCCGCTTCTTGTCTATCTCTACTACGCTTTCGATAACCGGCCGGGCTGGTTCCGCTTGATCTGGCGTGGCTCCGATCTGCTTCGGCGGCTGGTCAGCCGTCTGCCTTTTCCCGTGAAGGCCCGGGTTTGCGATCTGATGGCTGTGTTCGTGTACTGGCCGCTGGCCCGCTTCGCCAGATTATGTGCCAGCCGCGGCCTAGCCGTCGACCACTTGCCGCTTGCCGCCTATCGCGATCGCAGCTTTTACGTGATGCGCACCGATACACTCGATCGCTTCGGCACACGACTCGAACGGCGTTTTACCAGGGCGCAAATTGACGCCATGATGCGGAAAGCCGGTCTGGAACGCATCCAGTTCAGTGACAAGGTGTTCTGGGGCGCGCTCGGATACAAGGGGCAGTCGGCCTGATTCCCCGCGGCTTCGTGCGCGTGTCTGCGGTCGGTGGCAGGCGCGGGCCCCTGACCTCAACCAAGACTCCTGCGTGGAACTCCATACGTAAGCCACTCGGTTCCATGGCGAATCGTTTCGGCTATATAGCCATGCCCGCGAAGTATCTCTTCCACCGGACCGCAGGTACGCTCACCCCGGAGAGCGTCCCCATTCACGAAATGATCCGAGCTAATGGCAAAGTGGGGCTGAAAACGACGCATGGTTTCCTTCGCGCCGTACAGAGCTTTGATCTCGGCGCCTTCGATGTTCATCTTCACGAAATCGACGCGCTGCAACCCGCGCTCGAACACCACGCTGTCCAGGGTGGTGGTGGGAATCTTGACCTTGTGTCCGCCGGGACCGTCCCAGAATGCCGAAGAGCCCAGGGCGCCTCGCTCGCAGAACTCGATTTCTGTTTCACAGTCCCACAGCCCGGCCGGAATGATCTCAACCTGGGCAGGACAACCGTTCAACTCCCAGTTGCGCAGAGTTTCCCGCCGATTGCGGGAATCCGGCTCGAATGCAATGACCCG
>Ga0187782_10002731_pt1 | contig 13047 bp, 10 predicted proteins | sample 0715_SJ02_MP15_2_FD_132454 | JGI IMG/M metagenome (GOLD analysis project Ga0187782, IMG submission 132454) | Tropical peat soil microbial communities from peatlands in Department of Meta, Colombia - 0715_SJ02_MP15_20_MG | ecosystem: Environmental > Terrestrial > Soil > Wetlands > Peat | place...
AAAATGGCAAGTGCGATCGAGGCGGGGGTGGACAACATGAGGAAGGGGAGACCGATCAGCATCCTCAAACTCGCTTTAGGAATCGCTGGCATCATGACGCTCACCATGAGCGCTGTGGTGGTGGGGCAGCCCAGCTCGACGATCACCATGGGGCTCACCGGCGAACCACCGACGCTTGAGCCGTCAGTCAACTCGGGCACACCCCAGCGGTCGGTCAAACTCCTGGTATACCGGGGACTGTTCAACTACGGCCCGGCTGGCCGGCCCGTCGCCGAACTCGCGCAAGGCTACAGCATCAGCAGCGATGGCAAGACCTACACGATCAAGCTGCGCAATGCCAAGTTCCAAAACGGCGACCCTGTGACCGCGGACGATGTGGTGTTCACGTTTGATCGGATCCGCGATCCCAAGACCGGTGCGACCTTCGCCAGCATCTTCGGCGTCATCGACACGGTCAAGGCCGTCGATCCGACGACCGTGCAGTTCGTGCTCAAGCAGCCGACGGCGCCGTTCATCGATTATCTCGCCCTCCCCGAGTCGATCATCGTTTCCAGGAAGTGGGCGCAGATCCAGGGCGACAATATGAGCCGGATCCCGATGGGCGCCGGTCCCTACCGGTTCGTCCGATGGGACCGGGGCCAGCGGATCGAGCTTCAAGCCTTTGCCGGCTACTACAAGCCCGGTCTCCCGAGGACGCGAGAGATTGTCTTCGAATTCTACCCGGATGACACGGCCCGCGTGAACGCGTTGCGCGCGGGAGACGTGGACCTGATCGAGTATGTGCCGTGGCAAAGCATCCCGACGCTCAAGGCCGACTCGCGGTTTGCGCTGTATCCGGGCACCGGCCCGTTCATGGGGATCATCTTCAACACGACCTACAAGCCGTTCGCCGATCCCCGGGTCCGGCAGGCCTTTGCCTACGCGATCGATCGCCGGGCGATCCTGAACACGGCGTTCTCCGGCCAGGGTCGTCCGATCTTCGGCATGCCAATGACGCCAAACATGGTCGGATACTCGAAGGCGCTCGATTCCTACTTCAAGTACGATCCCCAGAAGGCGAAAAGCCTCCTGGCCGAAGCCGGATATTCCGAAGGGTTCCAGGCGCGCCTTCTCGCGACGAGCCAGTACGCGTTCCACCAGCAGACGGCCGTCGCCATCGCCGCGGAGCTGAAGAAGGTCGGGGTCACGGTGACGCTCGACCTGCCCGACTGGGCCACACGCCTGCAGAAGAACCTCAAGGGCGACTATGATTTTCTCGTCGTCGGGACGGCCGGTGACATCGTCGATCCGGACTTCCTCTCCGACTACTACGCCAGTGGACCGATTCGCCTGAACAGCGCCCCGGGGTTCTCCGACCCGGAGATGGACCGCCTGCTTCAGCTCGGCCGGGAAACGGTCGACCCCAAGGTGCGAAGTCAATACTACGTGCAACTCGAGCAGCGAGCGCTCGAGTTGTCCCCCCTGGTGTTCCTGACCTGGCGCGAGCAGGACTACGCGTCCTCGGCGAGAGTCAGGGGGTTTGTGAATCTGCCGGGGTTCCTCAGTTTTCAGTCCGGCCTGACGCTTGAACTGGCCAGCAAGCAATAGCACGATGTCGCGCGCGGGCGAAGCCGGAGAGTCGGCCCCCACGGCGCCCGGCAAGCGAGGAGGTACGACGAGGGTGCTGCGGTTCGATCTCAAGGGGACCGCGGACTGCCCGCTGCCGGCACCGTTTTCGGTGCACACCGCGTCGCAGTGGTTCCCCCGGCACCCCGGCAGGTTCCGCGACCACCCGCGGCCGGCACGGTACTACACGGAAGCCGCCCCATATCACTGAACCGTGGAGGTGCTGACCCTCGGCGACAACTGCCTCGACGTCTACCTCGCCCGAGGCATGGCGTATCCAGGGGGCGGCCCGGTGAACACGGCCGTGTACCTCGCTCGCGCCGGGATACGTGCGGCGTACGCCGGCGCGGTGGGGGACGATCCTGGCGGCCGCTACCTCGTGAGGTCGCTTCAGGAGGAAGGAGTAGAGACGTCCTGGGTTCAGGTGTTCCCCGGACGGACCAACCTGACATTCGTCCGGCACGTCCAGGGCGACCGCGTATTCGCGGGAACCCGCCCCGGGGTCCGCTCCCAATTTCGCTGGCAGGCGCTTCCGACGTCGGCGTACACCGAGGCTCGAGTGATCCATACCACGGTGGACGGCGGAGTGGACGATCTGCTGCCGGTGCTGCCGGACGGACACGGGATCGTCACGTACGACTTCTCGCGCAAGTTCACGCCAGCGCGTCGGCCGCTGCTTCCGCTCATTGATGTCGTCTTCGCGTCAGCCGCCGCGTTGACGGAGCGCACCGCCCTGGCGCAGGCCTCGAAGTGGCTGGCCGACGGCGGGCGCGTCGTCGTGCTGACCATGGGGCACCGCGGGAGCCTTGCCGTCGACAAGCGCGGCGTGTACCGGTGCAGCGCGCCCGCCGTTCGGGTGTTGGACACCCTGGGCGCAGGCGACGCTTTCATCGCTGGGTACATCCAGGGGGTGCTGCGCGATGAGTCCGTCCAGGTCTGTCTGGAGCGGGGCCGCGAGGTGGCCGCCGAGGCGTTAGGGTGTTACGGCGCGTTCGGCCACGGTGTCTCCCTGGACGCCGTGGGGCTGGCGGGCGAGGGGGCTGCGTGGACGCGGGGGTGACGGGGATGCAGTACATGGTCGGAGCGGATGTCGGCGGTACCTTTACCGACATCACTGTGGTCGACGTGCCGAAGCAGCGGGTCTACCTGCACAAGCGGCCGTCCACTCCGGAGAACCCGGCCGTCGCGATCATCGCGGGGCTGCGACAGGTGTTGGCCGACAATGCAATCGAGCCCGCGTCCGTCGGGTACCTCGTCCACGGGACGACCGTCGCCACCAACGCCCTGATCGAGCGCACGGGTGCCAAGACCGCCCTCGTGACGACGGAGGGAATCGCCGATTTGCTCGAAATCGGACGCCAAACACGTCCTTCACTGTACAACTTGCAGCAAGGCAAGCCGCGTCCCCTGATCCCCGGCTCCTTGCGGTACGAGGTCAGCGAGCGGACGACGGCGACGGGCGAGGTGCTGCGTCCGCTCGACGCCGGGGAGGTACGTCGCGTGTGCCGCGAGGCGCGCGCCCGCGGCGTCTCGGCCGTCGCCGTCTGCTTCCTGTTCTCGTTCCTGAACCCCAGCGCCGAGCAGACCGCCGCGCGCATCATCCGTGAAGAGTTCGCGGATGTCCCCGAGTTCTACGTGTCGACCTCTCACGAGGTCGTGTCCGAGTTCCGGGAATATCCGCGGCTCAGCACGACCGTGCTCAACGCCTACCTCGGCCCCACCGTAAAGCGGTACATGCAACGGTTCGGACACGAGGCGCGCGCGCTCGGTGTCGCCGTCGACCCGTACATCATGCAGTCGAACGGGGGTGTCATCTCGATCGCCGAAGCGTGCGAACGTCCGGTGAAGACGATGCTCTCGGGTCCGAGCGCGGGTGTCGTCGCAGCCACACAGCTTTCCGACGTGCTCGGGCTCGCGCACCTGATCACGCTCGACATGGGGGGAACCAGCACCGACATCAGCCTGGTGGTAAACCACCAGCCCCAGGTGGTCCACGAGCGCTCGGTCGAAGGGTTTCCAGCCCGCACGCCGACGATCGACATCATCTCGATCGGCGCCGGGGGAGGGTCCGTCGCCTATCTGGACGCCGGGGGAGCCCTCAAAGTGGGACCGGAGAGCGCCGGCGCGGTCCCCGGCCCCGCGTCCTACCTGCGGGGTGGAACACGCCCCACGGTCACCGACGCCAATTTGATGCTGGGCGCGCTCGGCGAGGACTCGCTGTTGAACGGGAAGATGGTGCTGAGCGTGACGGCGGCCCAACGCGCGATCGAACAGCATGTCTGCCGGGCCTCCGGGCTCACGCCCATAGCGGCCGGCCAGGGCATTCTGTCCGTGGTCAATGCCAATATGACCCGTGCGATTCGCGTGGTCACGGTGGAGCGGGGCCACGATCCTCGAGACTTCGCCCTTCTGGCGTTCGGCGGTGCGGGGCCGCTGCACGCGGCCGCGTTGGCGCTCGAGTTGGGCATCCCGCGCGTCATCGTGCCCCCGTCGCCTGGAATGATGTGCTCGCTGGGGCTGCTCCAATCCGACATCAAGGTTGATTTGGTCCGCACCCGCCGCCTTTCGGCCGGGCCGGGGAGCGTGCGCGTGATCGATGGGTTCTTCGAAGAGATGAAAGCCGAAGCCAACCGCGTCCTCGACAGCGAGGGCATCCCCACGCACCTCCGGGTGTTTCAGGCCATCGTGGACGCCCGCTACAAGGGCCAGAACTACGAGATTCCCGTGCCCCTCGATTTGGCCGCACTGGCGACCAGCGGCGTAGACACCGTGGCCCAGCGGTTCCACGAACAGCACCAGCAACGATACGGACACAGCAATCCGCAGCAACCCGTGGAGTTCATGACGTACCGATTGACCGCGACCGGGCGGCTGCCGAAAGCCCCCGTCTACGAGGACACCGCGGAATCGCACGAGGGGCCCGCACCGTGCGGAACCAGGGCCGTCTACTTCGGCGCCAATGCGAAGTTCCTCACGACGCCGTTGTACCGCCGGGAAGCACTCCGCTGCGGGCACGTGCTGGAGGGACCGGCCGTGATCGAGCAGATGGACAGCACGACGGTACTGCACCCCGGACAGCGCCTGGAAGCGGATGCGTATGGCAACCTTCACATTCATGTGGGGAGCCGGCCGTGAACACGTCGATCGACCCGATCACCGTGGAGATCTTTCACAATCATCTCCTCGCCGTGGCCGAGGAGATGGGAGTCACACTGGTGCAGACTGCGTTCTCGACGAACATCAAGGAGCGCCGGGACTGCTCCACCGCCCTATTCGATGGGACCGGGCAGATGATCGCACAGGCCGAGCATATTCCGATGCACCTGGGCTCGCTGCTGGGCGCGGTCGAAGCGGTGCTGGTGAAGTACGGGCGCGCGGGGATCCAGCCGGCGGATGTCTTCATGACGAACGACCCGTACCACGGCGGCGGGACCCATCTGCCCGATATCACGCTGGTCACGCCCGTGTTCGTCGGGGATCGCCTCATCGCGTTCGTGGCCAATATCGCCCACCACGCCGACGTCGGCGGGAAAGTACCAGGGAGCACGTCGGGCGACAGCATCTCGATCTTCCAGGAGGGATTGCGCATTCCGCTGGTCAGGCTGGCCGCGGGCGGCATCGTCGACGAGGACGTCCTCGGCTTTCTCACCCTGAACAGCCGGACGCCGGCGGAGCGGCAGGGTGATCTGTACGCACAGATCGCCGCCAACACGGTGGGCAGCCGGCGGCTGGGTGAGGTCGTGGCGAAGTACGGCCTCGACCGGTTCGATCGGCTGTGTGAGATGCTGCTGAACTACTCGGAGCGGTTGATGCGGGCGGGCCTGACCGGGATCACGGACGGGCACTACCACTTCACAGACTACATGGACGACGACGGCATCACGCTCAACCGGCCGATCCCGGTCAGTGTGGCGATTCGGAAGACCGGGAGCGAGATCGAATTTGACTTCTCCGAATCGAGCCCGCAGGTGTCCGGGCCCATCAACGTTCCGTTCAACGCGCTGTTCGCGACCGTGTTCTACTGCTTGAAAGTGATCGTCGGCGGCACGGTCCCGTCGAACCACGGCATCTACCGGCCCGTCCGCGTGGTCGCGCCCGCGGGATCCATCCTGAACTGCACGGAACCCGCTCCGGTCGGTCAACGGATCGACACGTGCCAGCGTGTCGCCGATGTCATCTTCGGCGCCCTGGCCGACGCCGTCCCGGACCGGATCGTCGCCGCCTCCAATAGTTCCGTGACGACCGCGACGTTCTCCGGGATCAACCCATCGACCGGCGCGTATTTCGTGTACCTCGAAACCATCGCCGGAGGATCGGGCGCTCACGCCGGCGGAGACGGCATGGACGGGGTCCAGGTGCACATGACCAATACCAGCAACCTCCCCATCGAAGCCCTGGAGATGGAGTACCCGCTCGCGGTCATGCGCTACGCGTTCCGGAAGGACTCCGGCGGAGCCGGAGAGTTCATGGGGGGGCTCGGGTTGGTGCGCACCATCGAGGCGTTGACGGACGGGGTCGTGTTCTCCGGCCTGGCGGACCGCCAGCAGATCGCTCCCTGGGGCCTGCGCGGTGGCAAGGACGGCCTGCCGGGCCGATACACGCTGGCGCCGGCCGACGGGCCGGAACGTCAGCTGACGTCGAAGGTATCGAACGTGACGCTCCGGAAGGGCGACAGGATCCGTGTGGAAACCCCGGGGGCGGGCGGGTACGGCGACGTCCGGAAGCGATCGGCGGATCGCGTGAGAGAAGACGTGGCCAACGGCAAGATCAGCTCGGCATTTGCCGCGCGGCAATTCGACGTCGCCGTGTGAGGACCCGCGTGGAATCGGCGCGCGCACGCCTCCACCCGTCCCTCCAAGCGAAGAGTACATGACGACGTTCCTTGCGCGCCGGTTGGGACTCGCCTTGGTGCAGTTGCTCCTGGTCTGCATCCTGGTCTTTGCCATGCTGCACCTCATCCCCGGGGATCCGGCGCTGGTGATTCTCGGGTCCGAGCACACTCCCGCGCCGGAAGTGCTCGCTGCCGTTCGGCAGAAACTCGGCCTCAACGAGCCCTTGGGGGTCCAATTCGCAAGCTGGTTGGTCCATCTGGCGCGGCTCGACCTGGGCCGCAGCCTCATGGACAATTACCCGGTCGCCGACGAAGTGCGCTCACGGCTCCCGCGCACGCTCGAGCTGGTGGTCTCGGCAATCGTCGTGGCGTCCCTCGTGGGGATCCCCCTCGGCGTGGGATCGGCATTGCGGCGGAACTCGCTCGCCGACAAGACGGCCTCGACCGCGTTTTCGCTGGGGCTCGCGATTCCGACGTACGTGATCGGCACGTTTCTGGTGCTCATCGTCAGCGTAGAGCTCCGGGCCCTGCCCGGCAGCGGGTACACCCCCATCTCCGAAGGCATGATGAAGCATCTCGCGCAGTTGACGCTCCCTACGATCGCGCTGGCGATCGGCCTGGCGGCCATCATCGGGCGGATGGCGCGATCGGCGATTCTCGACGTCGTCGGGGAGGACTACATTCGGACGGCGCGCGCCAAAGGGCTGCCGCCCCGTCTGGTGATCTACAAGCACGCGCTGCGCAACGCCCTGCTGCCCATCATCACGGTGATCGGCGTGCAGTTCGGGACGCTGATCGGCGGTACGGTGCTCGTCGAGAACATCTTTAACTGGCCCGGCCTCAGCACGCTCCTCATCAACGCCACCCGGGAGCGAGACTACCCGATGGTGCAGGGAGCGGTTCTCAGCGCGGCGGTGCTGGTCGTCTGCGTGCAGATGGTCGTCGACGTGTTGTATGCGCTGGCCAACCCGAAGCTGCGGTACTCCTGAGGCCGAACGATGAGCCGCGCGAATCGACGCCGGTTCATCTGGACGCTCTCGTACCTCGTCGGGATCGCAGTACTCGGTGTCGTCGCGCCCAGGATCAGCCCTTACGACCCCCTCCTGCTCAATCCCGACCACGTGCTCGCGCCGCCGTCCGCGGCGCACTGGCTCGGGACCGATGAGTTCGGCCGGGACATTCTTTCCCGGCTACTGTACGGGATTCGCCCGTCGCTGACCATCGCGGTCGCGAGCACGCTGCTCGCGTCGGCGCCAGGGCTCTACTTCGGGGTTCTCGCCGGGTATTATCGAGGAGCGGTCGAGCAGCTGATCATGAGGACCGCGGATACCATCCTGTGTTTTCCCCCGATCATCCTCGCGCTTGCGGTGGTGGGGTTCCTCGGTCCCAGCATCCCCAACCTGGTGCTCGTCATCGGACTGCTGTACATTCCGACGTTTGTTCGACTCGCCTACGCGAGCACGCTCGACGTGACGCAGATAGAGTACATCACCGTTGCCAGGGCGATCGGAGTCCCGCACTCCCGAGTCATCGCCCGGCACGTCGTGCCCAACATCATGAGCCCTATTCTCGTGCAGTGCGGTGTGACCGTGGCCGCGGCCATTCTCCTCGAATCGGGACTGAGCTTCTTGGGGCTCGGTGTCCAGCCGCCGAGTCCGTCGTGGGGTCAGATGATCGGCGCGGCGAAAGCCTACCTCGCCGAGTCGGGAACGTACGTCCTCTGGCCCTCGATCGCGATTGCGATGACCATTCTGGTACTCAACCAGCTGACGGACACGCTGCGGGATCATCTCGACCCCCGGACCAGGCGCGGGGGACAACTCACACGCCCGAGCAAGGAGCCGGCAAATGGCGGACGGAATCCATGAGCGACTTGCCGACTCGGGACGGGCAGACGGCGCAGAACTGCCGCTGTCAGAAGCGACGCCCACGTCAGAGATCGGTTCTGATGCGGCTCCCCGTGGTGGGCCGTGAGGGATTCGAACCTACCAATACCGACGTGGAAGGAGAATGGAAATGAAACGATCTCCGGGAGCTCGTGTGGTGCCGGTCGCCCAGGCACGGCCTGCCGATCGGACAGTGGTGTGGCTTGAGGTCCGGTACCATGAGTGACCAGACGATCCGCTACCTGTCACGTTCGGACGTGGCGTCTGTCGGCGTTACGATGAGCGAAATCATCGAGGGGTTGGAGAAGGCGTTCCGCGAACATAGCGAAGGGCGGGTTGAAGCACCGCCGAAACCCGGCGTGCACACGCGTCCTGACGCGTTCATTCACGCGATGCCAGCGTACATCCCCGCGCTGCATGCGGTAGGCATAAAGTGGGTGAGCGGATACCCCGAAAACCTGAAGCACGGGCTGCCGTATATTACCGGACTGCTGATCCTCAACGACGAGGACACCGGTGTGCCCCTTGCGGTGATGGATTGTACCTGGATCACGGCGATGAGAACGGGGGCGGCCACCGCGCTCGCTGCCAAGTACCTCGCTCGTTCGGACTCCGAGACGGTTGGCATTCTGGGCTGTGGGACCCAGGGACGCAGCAATCTTGAAGCCCTCAAGGTGTTCTTCCCGCTCAAACATGTGATCGCGTACGACGTCGCGTCCGCACAGGTGGATCGCTTCGCTGCCGACGTGGAGGAGTGGTGGGGCCTGCCGGTGACCAAGGCGAGGCATCCTCGCGAGGCAGTGGACGGGTGTGATCTCGTCGTGACCGCAGGGCCGATCCTTCGCACGCCACATGCGACGATCAAGGCCGGGTGGCTGAAAAAGGGGGGATTCGCGTCCCTTGTGGACTTCGATTCGTACTGGGACGCGGCGGCGATGCAGGAATCGGACAAGTTCTGCACCGATGACATCCCGCAGCTGGAGCACTACCGCCAGGCTGGGTATTTCCGGAACATCCCACCGATCTATGCCACGATCGGTGACCTAGTGGCAGGGAAACGGCCCGGGCGTGAACATCCGCAGGAACGGACGATGACGTGCAACTTGGGGCTTGCGCTCGAGGACATGGCCACCGCTTCCACAGTGTATCGCCGGGCGGTCGCACGCGGCATTGGGACCGTGCTGCCGCTGTGAGGCCGAACCCACGAGTAACTTACGGTCGGTAGCCAATAGGGAACATGGCGTGCGGTGCTAGGGAGTCGGGAGCAGGTGCCGTCCGCCCTCGACGCTCTTGAAACTCCAGTATGAGTGAGAGCGCCGATCGCATAGGAGCAAGAAGGGACCGACGATCTAGGACGCGGGATCCCTGGGGCGAGCTACGGACGGACCTGCCGCCGCGTGGGGCAGACCGACGCTCGTGGTCGAGGCGGAGGACCGGGAACGACTAACAGACGGTCTACGCCATCCCTCCCTAAAGGCGCTCCGAGCGGACAAGGAGCCCCACGACATTCGGCTCCCATACTTCGTTCCAAGCGCTAGCAGGGGAATCCGGCCGGCCTTCGAATAGCCCATCGCATCTCGGGGGCGAGGCGCCGACGTCTGTGCTGCTGCGGCCTGGCGCGGTGCGCGACCGGCGAAGAGCTACTCCGCTTTAGAGGAAATCATGAGGGGTGACGCGCTGGTACTATCGCTCGCCGTTCTGATGGTGCTGGCTCTCGCTAGCGGCCAACCCGAGGCTCAGACCGCCGTGCCGCGGGCGCCGGCACCCTGCACGATCGATCCGGCCGTGGACGGGCCCTGGCTCGGGACGGTCGCGGCCTTCGAGCATTTCGACATGGGCCGCTCACACCTGTTTCGCTGCGCTTCCTTCGACGGCCGGTTCGATGGCCGCAACGATGTGTCGATTGCTCGTCTGCCCCAGACATACGTGACCCCCTACAACATCGTGACAGGCGCGGATGAAGCGCGGTTCGTCTACGCCGGCGCCTACGGCGATTTCCCGAATGCGCCGGGCAGTTTTGTCGCCAAGATCGATGCCGCCGGCAAGGAGTTGTGGCGTAGGCAACTGTTCGACGCCAGAGCCCATCCGGAGCGCTGGAACTACCCGGGCGTAGTGGGTCTGCACCGCAACGGCTTCGTCTATGTCGTCTATGGCACCGCACTGTCGAAGCTCGACCCGGGCACCGGCGCCGTGTTGGCCACGGTCGAACTGCCGACGCTGGGAGCCCCGGCGGACAGCGCCTACAACGGGTTCGACGGCTTCGCCGACGGCGCTCTTGTGATGAAGACGGTGAACCGGGTCGCGGGTTGCCGCGAGCAAGGATTCGGCGCCTTCCTGAAGTGTCCCAACCCGACCCACGTGCCGCACTCCGTCATCGCGGTCGTGAATCCGGACACGATGACGCTTGTGGCCAAGGTCGAGGCGCCGGAGTTCATCGGCGGGCGCCTGACCACCATCCGCTACCACGGCAAGGACCTGCTGTATCTAATGGGCGGGACCAGCATCTTGCGGTACATCTGGAACGGCCACGCCCTGCGGCTGGACTCCACGTGGGGGCCTATCCCCTACTTGAAGCGGGGGCAGACGGCCGCGCCTGCCGCGGCAATCATGGGAGATTGGGTCGTTGCCCAAACCAACGGCCTTCCGGGCGAGACGCCCCTGAGCCTGGTGGCGGCCAGGCAGAGCGACGGCAAGTTTGTGAGCATGGAACCCTTCGCCAAGCGCAAGTTTGGCGAGGGTACACTGGGGGCGAAGTCGTTCTTGCCGTCGATGCTGACGGTAGATGCCTCGAACGGACGCATCTACGTGATGGACGGCGATCAGTTTTGACCAGCAGACGGGCACGATGCGCGAACTTTGGCGGGTCAAGCAGCGCACCCTGAATTTCTCCACGCTGATCGGCTCGAGCACCCAGCGCGTCTTCCTGGCGACCGACATCGGCGGACCCTGCCCACGGATGATATGCCTCAAACAATACAACAAGGAGGTCGTCGTCTTTCGCAATGCGGCCACCGGTCAGGAGATCGCCCGTTCGTCCGCCCTGCCGAAAATGACGAGCGGAGCGCTGCTCACACCCGGCGAGCACGGCGTCATCTACTACCTCGGCATCGCCGGGTCGGTCTACCAGGTCACCGTGAAGGCCGCCGCTCGCTAGCAGGCACACCCGCAAGGTCATTCTCGAAGAACTGAAGGCCGCGGAGACAAGGAGCCGCGAGAGGTGCGACGTGCGAGGGAGGCGCAGGCATGAGCCGTATTCGACGGATCAGGAAACGGAAAACGTCGGGTAAGAAGCGCCGAAGCAAGCTCGCCAAAGAGCGGCGCCGTCAGGCGATTCAGGCGGCGATTCTGGCGCGGCCAGAGGAGCGTTTGGCAAAAGCTTAGTCAGGCTCTTCGGGGAGTTCACGAGGAGACGGCGGAACCATCTCTTCAAGGCGTGGCAACGCCCGCTTTTCGCGCTCCTTCTTGCCGAGGATGACCTTCTGCGCCGCCGCGGTCAGCCTAGTCACTTCTTGTGGTGATAGACTCTCTACGGGGCCGGTCACGCCCTGCCGCTTCAGCCACGCCATCGCCCGTTTCTTGGCATCTCCCCTCCCGGGTGCTGCGCCAGCGATGAAGGTGAGGAAGTCCTCCACCTTGATATAGCCGCCTTCGGTACTACGGAGGAAGCCAGGGAACTCAGTGGGTGCTCGTTCCTGTTCGACCATGACCACCACCCTCAAGGCTCTCCCGAGTCTATCTCCAACCCACGCTCGCGCAGGATGTGTGTCACCTCGCGCCGTGGCGCACTCACGTCCGCATTCCGTGCCGTAGATCACGCCTCCCTGGACGGAGCAGTAGGTCTTCAGGGCATTCACTATCTCATCCGCCAGCGCAGGACCAGGGACGGTATGGACCGTGTTGACGCCGAGGTCGCTCCACATGTAGAGTTGCGCAATCGCGTCCCGGCCTCGGTAGCGGAGGATGACGTGGGCGCAGTCGGGCTGGCCGCAGTAAGAGTACATGCTCCTTTGCTACCCGATGTTCGGTACGCGGTTCCTGCCGAACAGTATTGGATGAATCAATTGCGCTCAAGAACTCATTGGATGAGGGGGAGTTTCGGAGAGTTCGCCAAGTGAAGTCTCTTTTTCCAAGTGCAAGAACTCACTCGAGCCAAGCGGACGCCTTCTTTTGGCTGCGCCGGACCGCTGCAAATGCTCGATACGGTTTGGCGATCGAAGCCCGATCACAGGAAGGTCCTTGCTGGCCATGCCGGGGTGGTCGACCCGAAGGATCTGCTGTTCCTAAAACGGTTGGTCGAGGCGGGACAGATCGAGCCGGTGATCGATCGACGCTATCCGCCGGAGCAGATTGTTGAAGCTCACGCCCGAGTCGAGACCCGGCGGAAAAGGGAAAGTGTGGTCATCGTCGGCAGCCACGATGACCGGGCGTCGTCGAGGACGACGCTGTAGTGGGCCTTCGCCATCTTGGTTGTCTTCCTTCAGGCCGATTTGTGTCGCATCTTGTACCATTCGATGGGTTCGGCGCAGTTGTCTGGGTAATCCACTGGCAGATCTTCCGGTTCCCGACGTCAAACTGCAGTTAAGGGGTCGCGAGCCTCCCGGACCGACCGACTAACTCGCTCGGATCGTCGATCCATTGGCCGATCAGTCATTCACGGCGCGGTGTACGGAAGACCCTAAAGCGGGTGCCCCCCTCGCCGGCGCAGGCGCCGGGGCCGCGGTCTTG